>OGDF01003744.1_pt1 | contig 18180 bp, 12 predicted proteins | sample 1570141 | NCBI WGS metagenome assembly OGDF01 (sample SAMEA4370581, study PRJEB24528) | human gut metagenome | reverse complement strand
GCACGTTCCTCAACAATTCCGTGGCGCTTGACGCCATGCCCTACATCTCCATGGTGAACCTGACGGGCGAGCAGATGCGCACGGCGTTGTCGGGCTTTCTGCACGAGCTGTACCTGGCAAACCCCGACTCCATCGGCGGCAAGATGCCCGGCGAGGACTTTTACTACCTGCCGCCGGAAGGCCAGCTTGACGAGCGCTTCCTGCAAGCGGGCCTTGAGCAGGCTACGCAGCACGAAAGCAGCGCCGGCACCGGCAACGATGGCGTAACCGCTTCGGCGGCAGATGCGCAGGCGGCCATCGAAGCCTTCGGCGGCACGGCCTCTGGTAAGTAGCGCCGCCATGTTCGAGAAGGTGAAATCCCTGGTGGGGCGCGTGGGCGGCGTGCCCCGCGGCGCGGTAGGCGACGACGAGCCGCGTATGCAGTTTGCCGCTATCGCCGCGAAGGTGGGCATGCCCGAGGAGAAGGTGGCCATGATGGCGCAGATGGTGCGCCATCATGGCATGGCCGACTCGCAGATGGGCTTCATGATGCAGACGGCCTGTGCCAAAGGCGTCGACCGCGAGGAAATCATGGGCATGCTCACCAGCCTGGGCGTGCAGAAATCCCAGGTGGTGCGAGTGATGCAGGCGCAAGGGCTCATGGATGCCGAAGAGGCAGCCCGCATCCTGGATGCCGAGCGCGCCGCCGCCGAGCGCCGCGCGGCCACCAGGGCGGGCGACGCCCGCAAGCGGTTCGCCCGCAAGGCGGCCATCATCGCGTTTTGGCTGGTGGTGTGGGAGGTGCTCGACCGCGTGGTCGACAACCGCCTGGTGCTTGCCGGCCCCATCCGCACGCTGCAGGCGTTGGCCGACCAGGTGGTCATGCCGAACTTCTGGATGATCGTCGGCGCCAGCTTCGGGCGCATCGCGCTGGGGTTTCTGTTGTCGTTCGTCGTCGGGTTCCTGCTGGCGCTGGTGGCGTGCCGCGTGCGGCTGTTCCGCGACTTCATCGATCCCATCATCAGCCTGCTGCGCACCATCCCGGTGGCATCGTTCATCATCTTGCTGCTCATTTGGGTGGGCAACCAGGCGCTTACCGTGTTCCTGGCGTTCTTCATCGTGCTGCCGCTCATCTACACGAACATGGTCACCGGGTTCGAAAGCGTGGACAAGCAGATGCTCGAGATGGCGCGTGTGTACGGGCTGTCGCGGTGGCGCACGTTTTTGTACGTGTACCGTCCGGCGTTCATGCCGTTTCTGCTGTCCAGCACGAAGATTTCGCTGGGCATGACGTGGAAAAGCGGCATCATGGCCGAGGTTTTGGCCACGCCGAAGCCGTCCATCGGCAAAGAAATGGCCACGGCGCGCACGTTTCTGGACACGCCCGACCTGTTGGCGTGGACCGTGGTGGTGATGGTGGCATCGGTGCTGTTCGAGAAGGCGTTCATGGCGCTGCTGAAGCGTGCGAACCGTCCGCTCGGCGGGCTGATCGGGAAGCGAGGCGAGTAGCGTGGCGCTGTTTAGGACGTTCGCGGACGTGGAGTTCGATGGGGTTTGCAAGGCGTACGGGGCCAACGAGGTGCTGCGGCGCGCGACGTTCACGCTGCCGGGCGGCGGCGTGCGCTGCCTCATGGCGCCGTCGGGCAGTGGCAAGACGACGTTGTTCCGGGTGCTGCTGGGCCTTGAACGCGCCGATGCGGGGCAGATTCGCGGTGTTTCCCCAGGTCGCATCAGCATGATGTTCCAGGAAGACCGCCTGTGCGAAACGTTGACGCCTGTGGAGAACGTGGCGCTGGTGCTGCCGCCGAGCGCACGCCGCGCCGACGTGCGCGACCTGTTGGCCGAGATTCTGCCGGCCGATTGCCTGAACCAGCCGGCCATGGAGCTGTCCGGTGGCATGCGGCGGCGCGTGTCGCTTGCGCGGGCCGTGGCGTTTCCCAGCGACCTGGTGGTGCTTGACGAGCCGTTCACCGGCCTTGACCAGGCTACGAAGGAGAAGGTCATCGCGTTCACGCTGCGCCACCGCGCAGGACGCACGCTGCTGGTGGCCACGCATGGCGAAGACGACGCGCGCCTGCTGGGCGCCGAACGCATCAACCTGGCGGACGTGCAAGACGGCGGTGCGGGGACGGCGTGAGCGAACACGGCGCCAACGGCTGCGCGCGGGGCCATGGGGCAGGACCGGATTGCGCCGGTGCTCTGCGAGGTCGCGTTGCGCGCTTTGGGAGCGCGGGAGGTTCGCGACGTGCGTTTAATAGCTGCTGACCAGGCGTTTTGAGGTAATCGATTCCGAAAGGACAAGGATATGGATACGACGAAAACCATGCGCCAACTGTGCGCTGACGAGCCGAAGCTTGAGGTGTTTCTGCAGTCGAAAGGCTTCCCGTTCTCGCTGGACAACCACATCGTCGACCTGGTGACGTTCGAGGACGTCTGCCAAGTGCGCAGCCTCGACCGCGACGAGTTCCTTGCCGAATTCGAAGCGTTCAAGGCCGAAGGATAGCGGATTTGCGGGCGGGCGGATTGCGGTTGAAGCAAAGTGATGTGAAGGAGCAGCGCGTGTATTACATGGGAATCGATATCGGGGCGTCGTCGGTGAAGGTTGCGGCGGTCGACGCGGCGGGCGTGGTGGTGCGCGTGCTGCGCCGCGTGCACCAGGGTTCGCCGCTGCCGTGCTTGCGGGCGCTGCTTGATGAGCTGGCGAACGGGGAAAACGAACCCGGCCCGCGCGTTGCGCCGGAGGCGGGCGGTCGCGCCGGAGGCGAAGGCGCTTGCGAAAGCGAGCCTGCCGCAGCATGCGCAACTTCCGCTATGTCGCGGCCTCTGCCGCTTGGCTCGTGCGGCGGCGTGGCGGTCACGGGTAGCGGTGCGGGCATGGTGCGCGCGCTGGCTCCGGGGCTTCGCGAGCTCGAAGAGGTTCCCGCCCTGGTCAAGGGCGTGCGCGCGCTGGCCCCGCAGGCGGCATGCGTCATGCAGATGGGTGCGCAATCCGGCGTGTTCGCCACCGGTTTCGCGTCTGGTGCGGCGCCGGAGTTCGCCATGAACGAAAGCTGCGCGGCAGGCACCGGCAGCTTCTTCGAGGACCAGATGCAACGCCTGGGCCTGCCGCTTGACAGCTACTCTGACCTGGTGATGCGCGCGCAAAGTGTACCGCGCCTGTCGGGACGCTGCAGCGTGTTCGCGAAAACCGACATCATCCACCGTCAGCAGGAGGGCGTGCCCGTCGAGGACATCCTGCAAGGCCTGTGCCACGCCACGGTCAAGGCGTTCAAGGCCACTATCGCGCGCAGTCTTCCGGTTGAAAAGCCGCTGGCGCTTGCGGGCGGTACGCTGCTGAACGCCGGCGTCGTGCGTGCCGTGCGCGAGGTGTTTGACTTGGGCGAAGACGAGCTTTTGGCTGACCCGCAGCTGGTAAACGCCCAGGCAGTGGGCGCGGCGCTTGCAGCCGCGGAAGCAGGGGAGGCGGATACCCAGCTTGTTGCCTTGAGGGCGGCACTTGGTGGCGAAAGCGCTGGTCAAGCTGACGATCTTGCGCGCCTGCCGCGCTTACCGCACGTGGATTGCACGCCGAACCGCGGGTTCGCGTTGGCCCCCAGCCCGTGGAACCCTGCTGGTGCGCCCGCCTACGACGGCGGCGCGGTGCCGCGCTCGGCGGCCGTGGACGCGCTGGCCGCGGGCCAGCCTGTGCCGGTGGCGCTCGGCGCGGACGTGGGCTCGACCAGTACGAACCTGGTGCTCGTCAGCACCGACGGCGTGTTGCTTGACGCGCAGTACCTGCGTACGCGCGGCAACCCCAAGCAGGCGGTGCGCGATGGCCTGGCCTCGCTTGCCCAGCGCGTGGGTAGCCGGGCGCACGTGGTGGCCGCGGGCGTCACGGGCAGCGGGCGCACCATGATCGGCAACCTTATCGGGGCCGATGCCGTGCGCGACGAGATCACCGCGCAGGCCCGCGCCGCTGCGGCGGCCGATCCGCTGGTGGACACCGTGTTCGAGATCGGCGGCCAGGACTCGAAGTACATCGGGCTGGCGGCGGGGCAGGTGGCCGACTTCCAGATGAACAAGGTGTGCGCGGCGGGCACCGGCAGCTTCGTCGAAGAGCAGGCCGCGCGCCTGGGCATTGCGCTGCCCGATTACGGTGCGCTGGCGCTTTCGGCAGAACGACCCGTTGATCTGGGCGAACGCTGCACGGTATTCGTGGAAACGGCCATCAACGCCGCGCTGGCGAAAGGCGCTACGAAACCCGAGGTGGCCGCGGGCCTGTGCCTGTCGGTGGTGCGCAACTACCTGCACAAGGTGGTGAACAACAAGCCGGTGGGCTGTCGCATCGTGCTGCAGGGCGGCGTGGCTTACAACCCCGCCATCGTGGCGGCGTTTCGCGCGTACGCGGGCGACAACTTGACGGTTAGCCCATACTTTGCCGTCTCGGGCGCCGTCGGCGCGGCCCTGCTGGCCGCTGAAGCGCAGGGCGTCCTATCGGTGCAAACCGGTGTAACCGCAGATGGAACCTTCCCGCCTTCGAACTTCAAGGGTTGGGACCTTTCGGGCGCTTCGCACGCAGCGCGCCGCGTCGATCCGGAAGAGATTGCCGCGAACCGCGCGTTCTTCCACAAAGTCGACGAGATGTACCTGGAGGGCTACGACCCGCAGCGCGACCCGGCGAAGAAGACCGTCGGCATCCCGCGTGCCCTCATGCTGCACAAGCTGTTTCCCATGGCCAACGCATTCTTCAAGCAGCTCGGCTTCAACGTGGTGCTCACCGACGCGTCCGACGAAGAAACGGTGCGCCTGGCGCAGGCCAGCGCGCAGGGTGAGACGTGCTACCCGGTCAAGCTGGTGCACGGGCACATGGCGCAGCTGCTCGACGCGGGTGTCGACTACGTGTTCATGCCCAGCGTGCACACCATTCGCCACCTGAAATCCACGGTGCCGCACAACTACGCGTGCACGTACATGCAGTCGATTCCGGCCATCGTGGCGAAGGAGCTCGACTACGAAGGCCACGGCATCACGCTGCTGAATCCCCAGATGAACCTGGATTTCGGGCAGGGCGCCATGGCCGAGGTGATGCTGGAGGTGGGCGCGCAGCTGGGCCGCACGCCGCAGGAAACGGCGCGCGCGATGCTGGCCGGCGGGTTCGCGGTCACGGAATTCACGCGCAAAACCGAAGAGCTGGGCGACCAGCTGCTGGCCAGCCTGAAACCCGGCGAGCGCGTCATCGTCATCATCACGCGCAATTACGGCATCGTGGACCCGGCGCTGAACATGGGCATTCCCGACCTGCTGCTCGACCGCGGGCAGAAAGTGATCACGGTCAGCCACCTGCACGCGCATGACCTGGGGATTTCCGCCGATTATCCGGGCGTGGTGTGGCCGTTCGGGCAGCACATCCTCTCGGGCGCGAAGCTGGTGCGCCGCGACCCGCGCCTGTTCGCCGTGTACCTGACGAACCACGGCTGCGGCCCCGACACCATGATCAGCCACCTGTTCGCCGAGGAAATGGCCGGCAAGCCGTACCTGCAGATCGAGATGGACGAGCATTACTCGAAGGTGGGCGTGGAAACGCGCGTCGAGGCGTTTTTGAACGCGATTGAGCACTACGAGGCGGCCGATCTGCGCGGGGCGCCTACGTCGACGCGCGTGGTGAACTCGGCATGCGAGCCGGTGCACAAAGGCGAGCTGGCGGGCCTGCCGTCGTTCGGGCCGTACGGGCCGCTGGCGGCGCAATGGCTGCGCGACCAGGGGATTTCGGTGCGCGAACTTGTGCCGAACGCGCAGATGCTCGAGCTGGGCCGCAAGGAGTGCACCAGCAAGGAATACTACTCGTTCGCCAGCCTGCTGGGAGTGAGCCTGGCAGCTGCGGAAGACGCGGATGCGAAAGGCCCCGTGCGGCAGTTGCTGCTGCCGTCGTCGCAGGGCGGCGAGGCCGATGGGCAGTTCGACCGCGTGGTACGCAGCGTGCTTGATGCGAAGGGCTACGCTGATGTGCGCGTAATCGCGCCCGACGTGGAGCTGCTGCCGTGCAATCTGGACGACCCCGAGGGTTTCTTCGTGCACATGCTAGCGGGCGACGTCGTGTGGGCGGCGGAGCCTGGCTTGCGCGCCGGCTTACGCAAGCGGCTGACAAAGCCGGGGCTTTCGCTCGACGACGTGCTTGCCTGCGCGCAGGAGGTCGGTGCGCAGACAAGCGCTGGCGAGACTGCGGCAGCAGGCGCTGCTTCCCGCAAGACGCTGGCGGTGGTGGGCGAGTGGCCGCTTGTCGTCGGCGACGAGTTGACGGGCGGACTGTTCGCGCAGCTCGAGGCGGAAGGCTATCGCGTCATGCGCGTCCCCTTCGCCGAATACCTGCTGTTCATTTGGGAAGACGGTTGCGACGAGGCCAAGCACGCCAAGGTGGTCGGCGGCCTCATGCCCATGCTCGGTGAAACCGGCGTCCCGAAGGTGGTCGGTCTGCCGGATGTTCCCGAGGCCAGTACGGCTGACGACGCGGCTGCGGCCGCGGGCTTCCCTGTCGGCGCCGCCCTCTCCGACCCCGACCAGGCGCTTGCTGTCGCCGACGTGCAGGCGCTTGGCGCCGGGTGCGAGGCTGCGTGCGCCGACGCGCTTGGCGGCTGCGACGGGTCGCATGACCACGGCGCGGCCGCGGCGGCGTTGGCAACCGGTCCGCTCGAGGTAGGTGCCGACGTGCGTGCGAACCCCCTGTTCGGAGCCGAGCAGCGCACGCTGCCGCAGGACGAGTGGCGGTCGTTGCTTTCCGATTTCGCCAGCATGATGGCCCAGGTATCGGAGACGCTTGGCGCGGCTTCGCCGTATGCGGTCGATTACACTCGCTTGCGCGAGGTGGCCACCGATGCGTTGGGCAGGTTCGCGGGCGCGAACGCACGGTATCGCTATGCAAAGGCGGTGGAAATCGGCGACCGGGTGCAGGGCGTGATCGAAGCGGCGTCGACGTATGAGAACGTCGACATCATGCTGCGTCTGAAGGGTGTTCCGTCCGCGGCCCCGCTTTTGCATCTGGCGTTCGACGGCGCCCTCGACCAAAGCGTCGAGGAACGCCTGCGCTCGTTCCTTTACTATGTGTGAGGTGCGACGCGCGGCTTACGTCGTGCCTGCGACGTGTGTGGCGACCGGGCTGGTTTAGCTCCCCACGTGTTTTCGCTTTGGCAGTTTGGAGCGGGAATCGATGTCATAATGGGGCGATGATCGAAAGGAGGCGGCTATGCCGTTCAGAAACATACCGACCGACGCTGCGGCCCCGCTGGCGCAGCTGATTGATACCCATTCCGGTCAGGTGTCCAGCATGGCGCTCACGCGCAATGCGGGGTTCGATCTGACGCTGCTGGCGTTCGCGCCGGGGGAGTCCGTGAGCGAGGAAGAATACTTCGGAGATACGCTGTATTACGTGCTCGAAGGCGCGGCGTGCGTGGTGCTGCCCGATGCGCGGATGACGCTTCGCGCGGGCGAGGTGCTGCGCGTGCCGGCGCACGTCGAGCACGCAGTGGAAGGCGCGGACGAGCGCGGCTTCAAGCTGCTGCAGCTGAGCGCGCAGCAATAGCGAGCGCCGCCTGCGGGCGGCGGAAAACGAAAGGAATCAGCATGGCGGAACTCATCAAGAACGTGGAACACAGCAAGATTTTCAGCCTGAAAGACCTGGTGGAGATTGAGCCGGGCCGCGTGAACAGCCGCACGCTGTCTCAAACGCCAGGCTGCAAGATGACAGTGTTCGCCATCGATGCCGACGAGGGCATGTCCTCGCACGCCGCATCGGGCGACGCGCTCATTACCGTGCTCGAAGGTACAGGCGAGATCACCGTCAACAATGTGCCGCACCAGCTTTCCGCAGGCGAGTCCATCGTCATGAGCGCCGGCGCGCCCCACAGCGTGCGCGGCGTCACTCCCTTCAAGATGCAACTCACCGTGGTGAAGCCGACGGAATAGGGAGCGGGTGCTATCGCGGTTTCTTAATATGAGCAGAACATTGTCAATAGAGATAATTGGGCCCGACCTCGACTCTTTCGAACCGAGGCCAGGCCCTTTCTCTATCTCAATCATCCCTGCGGCGACCATGGCGTGTCTTTCCGACGCTCGTCTTTGCAGTTTAATATCCGCCCGTGGCGCATCTCCGCGCTGGGCAATCCGTTGCTACGGCTGGGGTTGCCTCGTCGCTCGACAGTCTTTTGGCGCGGGTGGCGCATCGCTGCGCTCGAAAAATAGAAGTCTGGGGTTAGCCCCAACGGCCTCGGATCGAACCGCCGGGATGGGTGATGGCTATGGTTCAGCCGGCCGTCCGGCCGCGTCGCGGCGTCAGGCCGATTCGGCCATGCGGCCGACGGCCCAGACCCAGCACGCCAGCTCGCGCGCCGTGGCGACGTTCGCCTTGTTCTTGTTTAGCCCCCTGGCCAGCATGTCCTCCCGCCGCGCGACGAGCCTCCGGACGCCCTTGGTCGCATGGCTCCTGGCGCGCGGGTCCGGGACCTGGCCCCTGGCGAGGTCCTTGGAATGCGGGGAGCACGACAGGTAGTGCCAGGCCGACTCGACGAGGTCCTTGCGGAGGTGCCGGTTTCCGGCCTTGGTGATGCCGCCGCGGTGGACGCCCTCCCCGCTTGAGTGCTCCGACGGCGTCAGGTCGATCCACGCCGCGAACGACCTGGCGCTCTTGAACCTGGAGAACTCGCCGGCCTCGAACACCAGGTCGGCGGCCGTCGTGACGTCGATGCCCTTCAGGCAGCGGACGGAGTCGACGCGCCTCTTCCAGCGGGGCTTCGACGCCTCGGCCGCCACCAGCCTCTCCAGGCGGGCCTTGTCCTCGGTCGCCTGGTTTACCCGGTCGATGTAGTAGGCCAGCGCTTCGTTGTCGGCCCTCTCGGCGAACGAGACCGACTTGATCCACGCCCAGTGGGCCGCGGTCCAGTTCTTCTTCCTCGCGCCCGACGGATTGGTTTCGTCGAAGACCAGCCCGTGCCTGAGCAGGAATTTCGAGAGCATCTGCTTGGATCGGGCGACCTCCTCGCGAGCGTCCTCCAGCGCGCGGGTCAGGTCTCGGGCCGCCTCGCACTCGTCGTCGGGGACCCACACCTCGGTGACGTTGCCGACGAAAAGCAGCCTGGCCAGGAACTCGGCGTCGTTGCGGTCGTTCTTGCGCTTGCGGTCGGCTGCGGGCTTGATCATCTTGGACACCGCGCCGACGACGCAGTCGACGCCGAGGGCGGCGAGCCTCTTCTGCAGGTCGAACCCGGTGACCCCGGACTCGTAGACGCACTTGGCCTTGGGGTCTATCGCCTTCACCCAGTCGGCGACCGCGGCGGCGTCGTAGCCGAAGGCAGCGCAGCGGACCTCGCCGGTCATCGCGTCCAGGGCGACGGCCTTTATCGAGCGGGCGTGCACGTCGAGTCCAACGAAAGTGGTAACATTCAGCATCAGGAGCCCCTTCCCATGAGTGCGGCGTGGCCGCAGTTTTTGATGGACGCTTCGATTGTCGGCCTAATCCGCGGATATGCATGCAGGAATCGGGGCTCCAATTTCTATGTCCTGCTCATATCGTCTTCTCGGTCGGCAGATCTTCGATCCGTGGGATTTCCTCACGCGCAAAGACGAGGTTTTCAAGCGTCTCGAGGGCTTGGAGTTCTAGCCGCTTCGACTTGAGGGCTTGTGCTTGGTTTGAGCTCAGGTTTTGGTTCGAGCCTGAATCGAGGGTCGGGTCTAGGCTCCTCGTTTGAGTTTGGGATTCTAACAGCTTGAGTCTCGGGTCGGGAATCGCCTTGCGGCAGGTTGTTTTTGTTGCCTGCTTTTTCGAGGAGGCCCTGAAATCCGTTTGGGTTTCAGGGCCTTTTCTTGCATTTAATGCCTGCGATGCGGCGTTTTCTAGCTGATAGCCACCGCGCCGGCAATCTCGATTGCGTGCGTCTCTTTGAGGATCTCCTCGTTGCCGGCGACGGCCGCGGACCCGTCTCGCCCGATGAAGAGTGCGGCGGCGTCGGTCTGCTCGCAGATAAACGCCGCAGCACGATCGCACCCCATGATAATAAGTGCCGTGGACAAGCCGTCCCCCTCTATCGACGTGCGTGAAAGAACCGTTGCGCTCGCGAGGTCGCTTTCACAGGGGCGTCCCGTTTTCGGGTCAAGGATGTGGTGGTGGACCGCCCCGGTTGCCTTATCGAGAAAGCAGCGCTCGTAGATTCCGCTCGTCACTACGGACAGATCGGAACAGGTGAGAACGCATGTAGGCTTCTCGGGCCTTCTCCCCAAATCGCGAAGCGCGCGCTTGTCGATCCCGTGCGGCGATCGCGCGATGGCCTCGTTCTCGATTCGCTTTCTCTCCTGGTCGCGATGGAAGTCGGGCGACCTCACCCCGATGTTCCACGGCCTGCCGTGAGGGGAGCGCCCCATAACTATAACGTTCCCGCCAAGGCTTATGAACGCGTCGCGCGCACCCTGGTCAACCAACAAATCGCGCACGCGATCGGCGATGTAGCCCTTCGCGATGCCCCCGAGCGTTATCTCGGCCTCGGGGTCGGTGACGACGACGGTGTCCTCGGTTGCATCGACTCGCTGCCATCCCACATGGCGAAGCGCTCGGGCGATATCGCCCTCCGAAGGGGCACATGCGGTGTGGAAATTCCAAAGGCGGGCGAGCGGCGCGAGCGTGATGTCGAAAAGGCCGCTCGACTTCGAGCAGTATCGAAGCGCCTCGCGAACGAGTGCTGCCGTTTCGGGATCGACCTTCGTGCGCCTGCCCTCTGCGTGGCTCACGGCCCAGATATCGCTTCCGGGCAACGTGTGGCTGAGGAGCCGTTCGTATCGCGCACAGAGAGAAACAACCTGGTCGAGATCGTGTTCGGTTGCGCGCGCTTTCACGAAGCACTCGGTGTCGAATGCGTGGAACCATCGTTCGCGCCACTGAGTTTCCTCGGGGTGAGGCACGTCTGTCGAAGAAGGTTGGAGCGTCCGCATCGAGGAAGGGGAAGGCATGTCCATCGAGGAAGGGCGGGGTGCGCGGTGGCTTTCGCTCGAGTCGGTATTCGAGCTGCTTGCGTAATCGTTCACAGGTGTTCCTTGCAATGAGGAGTGAAATTTATCAAAAAAGTTATACATGGCTTACCTATATAAGTCAACTATGGTAAACTCACGCGTCGACACGGGGAAAAGTGATTGTCCCGAAATGAGCCCGCAGAAAGGCTGGGAAACATATGGAGAAACAAAAGGCGCAGGCGATTAAACCGTGGGAAGCCGCGGCGCGAGCCGGTGTCGCGACGGTGCTCGCGGCGGGTATGGCAGGCACGCCCGTGGTGGCGTTTGCCGACGGGGAAGCGCAAGACGATGGCGGAATTCAGCCGCTGAGCACAAACGACGGATATTATTACATCGACGACAGCTCTTACGGGCTGTCGTATTATCTCGGTCAGGCCGCGTCGAACGGGTACACAAAAGTCCACGTCGGAACCAGCTTTTCGGATTCGGGGACGGTTACCATCCCCTCGTCGCTCACTGAAATCGCCGGCTATTCCGAGGGCTTTTTCAGTCAGGGGCCTAAGACGGTCAGCATCGGGTATGTGGGCGCGCTCTCCTTCGTCATCCCCTCAGGCAGCGACGTTTCGATTGACCGCGTGAACTTCTACGCGAAATCCGATGATGGCGGCGCGACGGTTACCGTCGATGCGGGCGCGAAGGTGAAGTTCTCCAACTGCGCGTTCTCCAAAACACCCGTGGTGAACGGCGAGGCAATCTTCGAGGACTGCACATTCGCAACCGGTAAGATCGAGAACAACGGCACGGCAACCTATGTCGGGTCGACCCAAGAGCCCGAAAACGTTAGCAAGCCCGTCGACACGTACCAGTCGCTTTCGTTCGCTTTCGCAGGCGATAAGGCATTTGCCCCTGCAGTCGAGGGAAGCTCGGTCGACCAGAAGCTCGCGTTTAGCGTGGCGGGAACGAAGGCGGCGGACGCAAAGTTCTCGGCTGCCGTCGTCGACGCCGAGGGCAAAGACGTGGCGGGCCTTTCCGCGACGGTCGAAGGCGGCCAAGTGTCGCTTTCGGGCACGGCCCCTGCGGCGGGCGCCTATCAGGTGAAGTTCACCGCCGAGGCGACGAAGGACGACGGCTCGACCGATTCCGTCGCCGAAATGCTCTCCTTCGAGGTCCAGCAGCAGATCCAGGTCCGCCTTTCCGGCAAGCTGCAATGCTTCGTCGTCGATGGCACGAGCATGATGGGCCTCGACCACGACGGCATCGCCCTCGCGTCGGCCGGCGGCGGTGCGAGCGGCGGCAGCAGCTCGTCCGAGAACAACCGGCTCGATGTCGAGGTGAAGGAAGGCGAGGGCGAGTGGACGGCCTGGAACGACTGGGCGAAGAATGACGGCGAGCGTCAGGACAAGGTCAGCGTCTCCATTTCCCCTGAAGGCAGCGGTATGGCGGCGAAGGTGACGATGGGCTCGGTCTTCATCACGGGTACCCCCGCAAAATCAGGCACCTATCAGGTCGTTGCCACGGTGACATCCGGTGCGCGCACGGAGCAGAGCAACGCGGTCGAGATGCGCATCTACGACAACGACAAGACGCTCGCCGAGCGCATCGCTGACCTTCCCGAGGGCACGACATCGTGGGACATGGAGCCCTATACCATCGCCGAGACGGGTAACGCGACCGTCCCCACCACGCTGACCGACATCTACGGCTCGCACGAGTCCGGCACGTACGGCACCATCGGCAAGGGCGAGAACGGGAACTTCGGCACCGAAACGCTCACCATCCCTGCCGGCGCCGATGTCACGCTGCGCAACATGAAGGTGCTTTCCAGCGTGAAGATCGTCGTTGAGAAGGGCGCGAAGCTCACTCTTGACGATTCTGTGGCGTACGGAACGGTCGAAGTGAACGGCGGCATGGTTTCCGCGAAGAACTCCTCGTCGTTTGTGGGCCAGATCGTACTCAACGATGGGTCGACGCTCAAAGACGCCACGATTGTCTCGCACGCTAACTTCCTCTCCGATGGAAATTACCAGGTCAAGGCTCCCGAGGCGCCTGTCGTGGTAAATGGGAACGTCACATTCGAGGGCGCGAACACGATCACCGGTTGCGGTATCACATCGGGCAGCGATGCCCAGTCCGCCCTCGTGGTTGGCAAGGGTGCGACGGTGACTATCCCGGCGGGCTCTTCGCTTGTCGCCAAGGGCGGCTCGGTCGACACGACCGGCGGCAACGGCGGCGCGGGCGTGAAGCTCGACGGAGGCTCCATCGTCGGCGAGGGCTCGTTGACTGCCACGGGCGGATCGGTCGGCCTGGGGCTCGGCAACGGCGGCGCGGGCATCGGCGGCCAGGGCAAGGTCGGCGTTGCGACCGTCGTGGCCACGGGCGGCAACATCCCCGCGGCGGGCGAGGGCTCGATAGACGACCCCTCCAAGTACAAGGCGGGCGATGGCGTGGCCGCCGACGTTGCGGTGTCCCAGAAGTCGGACATCACCGTCGCGGGCGGACAGGGTGCGACTCCTGGCAGCTCGGAGGTCGCGAAAACCTACGACCCCGATGCGGAGGGTTCCGATCCTGCCCCCTCTATCGAGAAGCGCTTCAGGGATGTTGACCCGAATGCGTGGTATGCGCCCGGCGTGAAGAAGGTCGCGGATGCCGGCCTCATGCGCGGATACAGCGAGGTGTCGCTGTTCGGCGTCGGCGCGTCGCTTACGCGCTCTGAGCTCGCGATGGTGCTCTGGCGCTATTCCGACCCGGCAGCCGAGGGCTCCTATGACGCAAGCGCTGCCAAAAACGAGACCTCGCTTCCCGACGTTCGCGACGGCGTGTGGTACACGGGTGCGGTGAACTGGGCGGTTGCGAACGGCGTCATGAACGGCTATGCCGACGAGACAGGCGCGCGCACGACGTTTGGGCCGGATGACGCGGTGACGATGGAGCAGCTTCTCCAGACTCTCGCTAACCTGAAGGGTGCGTCCAATGCTGACGAGGCGGCGCTTTCGTCCCTCATCGATGCCGAGAGCATTTCTCCTTGGGCGAGATCCGCTGCGGCATGGGCGATTCAGCAGGGCGTGGTCAGCGGGTACGAGCTGCCCGACGGCACGCATCAGCTCGTACCGGGCGAACGCATCGCGCGCGAACGCGTTGCCGTGGTGCTCTCAAATGCGCTCGAGAAGGGTATTCTGTAGGAACCTACTGTAAGAAGAGCGTGCGCGGCTGGAGGGCTGCTAAACCGGTTCCCAGACGCGCACGCAGCAGTACTGCTGCGATTCGCCCTGAAGCGTGGTATTGTCGATGTTCGAGTACGTGACGACGCGCTTGACCGAGCCGGTCGACGCCAGGTAGTCGCCGAAGCTCGGCGCGCCCGACTTCACCTCCAGCAGGAAATACTGCTTGCTCTCGGGGCTGAACCCGCACACGTTGTACGAGTCCTTCGCGATGATCCACCCACCGCACCATGCGGGCGGGGCGGTGGGGGTCACGCCATGACGGAACCACGGGACCAGGCTGTACGAGGCGTTGCCCTCCGCGTCGGTGTTGGGCTGCACGGTGCTTGCGGGAATGTACGTTCCCAGGTTGGCGATGCCTTCGCCGAAATTGTAGATCGCTTCGAACGAGAACATGAACCCCGTGTCGCCGTAACCCGCCTCGAGTGGCTTCATCGAAGAGGGAAGCACGAGGGAGTCGACCACGCTCGCGGATTGCGCGTCGATGCGCGTGAGCTGATAGCGCGATGAGGATGCCGCGGCGCGCGGGGTGATGACGACGGAGTCGCCCGTCGCATAGGGCGGTGTGCACATGCGGCCTTTCGAGGTGTAGGCCTCCTCGGTATCGCTCGAGCCAAAACGTGCTCTCATCAGGCGTGACGCTTCCTTGCTCGCCGATCCGTCCTTCTTGGGGAGAACCTGCCAGAAGGCGTATCCGCTCGATGCGGCGAGCGTCGGGGTCTCCCAATCGGCGTCGCCCTCTTCGGCCAGTGCCGCCGTCCCGAGTTCCCCGTTCGAAAGCGCGGCGCTGTAGATGCGCCAGGTGCCGTCGAGGATGTTCGCCTCGGTCCACACGACGCCGGTCGCGCACGCGCGCACATCGTAGATCTCGAAACCTTCTTCTTGGCCTTTCGCCTGGGAAATCGCCGTGGTCTGGTTGCCTGACGAAAGGGAGAGCAACACCACCTTCGTAAGCGGCTTCGAGCCGTCGGTAGGAACGAGGCACGCCGCAAGGGAATCGTCGCTTGCCCAGACAAGCGTTCCGTAGGGAAGCTCATAGGTTCCTGAAAGCCCGAGCACGGTGCTCGAATCTTCGATTTCGGTGAAGTCGCCCGGCGTCGCGGCAGAACACGACGTGACGGCGTCCTTAGGGACAGCCAGCGTGTTGAAGGTGGGCTCGTTTGCCTTCGAGGCGGCGTTCACTCCCACGCCGATGCCCCCGCCGACAACGGCAAGGGCTCCGATGCCGATCGCGCCGTAAAGGAAGTGCCGTCGGGTGAGAAGGACCTGCCCACCGCCTGGGGCGGGCACCTTGATGCCCTGCTCCGAGCGCCCTTCGGCGACGCGGACCGTCGGTGCGTGCGTTGCATGCGCCGCACGCGGGCGATAGCTCGCAGAAGTGCCCCGCCGCGTGTTTTGGCGAGGGCTTCTTTGCGCGTGCGCGCTGTTTTTTCCTGGAGTGGGTCTTTTCGTTGGCATGGTGGTAATTGTGTCATTTCGCCTACGCCTCGCGCGAGAATACGCCCAATTGCTACAATAAACCCAAAGACGAATCTGACGGTCCGCCGTAGGCTTTAAGCCTTGCGCGCTCCGCCGGCCTCGCGCATGGTCCATGCGCGCAGGAAAATCCCATGTTAGGAGACGTCAATGAACAACGAAACCCGACGCATTCTTCTTGTAGAAGACGAAAAGGCGATCCGCGATGCGGTCGCTGCTTATCTCGAGCGTGAAAACTACTGGGTAACCGCCGTGGGCGACGGCCAGGAGGCGCTTGAGGAATTCCAGAAGCATCATTTCGACCTGGTCGTTCTCGACCTTATGCTCCCGCGCGTTCCCGGCGAGCGCGTCTGCCGCGCCATCCGCGACAACTCCGATGTGCCCATCATCATGCTTACCGCGAAGGGCGAGGTGGAAGACCGCATCATCGGGCTTGAGCTGGGCGCCGACGATTACCTGGTGAAACCCTTCAGCCCCCGCGAGCTTGTCGCGCGCGTGCGCGCCCTGCTCCGCCGCGTGCATGCCGACTCCGAACCGCAGCGCGAAGTGCTCGAGTTCGGCGACCTCACGATCGACGTTTCCGGCCACAAGGTTCTCGTGAAGGGCGAGGAAGTCGACCTCACGGCCTCCGAGTTCAAGCTGCTCACCACGCTTTCCCGCTATCCGGGCCGCGTGTACTCCCGTATGGAGCTGGTGGAAAAGGTGCTCGGCTACGACTTCGAGGGCTACGAGCGCACCATCGACTCGCACGTGAAGAACCTGCGCGCGAAGATCGGCGACAATCCGCGCAACCCGAAGTGGTTGCACACCGTCCACGGCGTGGGGTATCGCTTCGAGGACCCCACGAAATCCGGCAAATAGCCTGCGGGTGACCCGTGAGCGAAACGAACCGAGCACATAACGGCTCGACGCCCGAAGAGGCGTCGAGCCCCTCTGCGAATGCGGGCGGCGGGGCTGCCCGCATTCGCGTCATGCCCGACTCTTCCGAGGAGCGGGCTTCAACGGGCGAGCCCCATCAGGGAAAGCTCGCGCGAAAGGAGCGCCGCCGCAAGTTCGGCTGGGCGAGCCTTTCCTACACTGCGCGCGTCACCTTGGCGTTCGCGCTCATCGCCGCGATGACCGGCCTTGTCGCCATCGGCGTCATCTCGTTTGTGTGGGAACAGCATTTCCAAACCTACACCGCGTCCAACATGGAGACCCTTGCGGAGACGACCGCCAGCCGCATCGAGGAGCGCATGGAGGCCGACAGCACGCTCACCATCAAGAGCTCTGCGGCACTTATGCCCGTCGAGGCCGCGCTCGAGGTCACGCCGGGCATCGCTATCAAGGTCGTCGACGAGAACGACGTCGCCGTTTTCGATTCCTCGAACCGTATCAACGGCATCCCGAACGCCACGAGCTCCCTCGAACCGAAGGACGCCTCGAAGGTCGCGCTCGCCAAGATCGTGGTCGACGACAAGGTCGTCGGCTCCGTACGCATCTGGGTCTACGGGTCGGATACGCTTATGCGCGGCCCTGACCAGGAGTTCCGCGAGAATTCCTACCAAGCTATGCTCTTCGCGTCGCTTGTTGCCATCGTGCTCGCGTCGTGCATCGGCTTTTTGTTCGCGCGCAATCTGGTGGCCCCCATCAACCGCATGACGAAGACGGCCCGCGCCATCAAGGAAGGCGACCTCTCGGCGCGCACCGATCTTCACGGCGAGGACGAGATCGCCCGCCTGGGCGAGACCTTCGACGAGATGGCGGAGTCGGTTGAGAAGGACCGCGAATTGGAGCGCCGTCTCACAACCGACGTCGCCCACGAGCTGCGTACGCCGCTTATGGCCATCCAATCCACCGTCGAGGCGATGGTCGACGGCGTGTTCGAGGCCGATGCCGAGCGCCTCGAGACTGTGAACTCCGAGGTGCAGCGCTTAAGTCGCCTGGTTGATGCGCTCTTGAAGCTCTCCCGCCTGGAAAACCGCGCCACCCCCATGAAAGAGGAAGTGGTCGACGTGGGCGAGCTCATCCAGAGCATCGTCTCCACGCACGAGGCGTTCGTTGCCGACTCGGGGCTCACGTTCGAGTACCGCGCCGAAAAAGGCGTGCTCGTCGTGGGCGATCCCGACATGATTCGCCAGGCCACGGCCAACCTCATCTCGAACGCGGTGCGCTACACCCCCGAAGGCGGGCATGTGTCGGTCACCGTGTCGAAGGGCGACATCATGGCCTCGATCGCTGTGCGAGACACCGGCATCGGGCTTTCCCCCGAGGAGGCGAAGATGGTCTTCTCGCGCTTCTGGAGGGCGGATGCCGGGCGCAACCGCGCGAGCGGCGGCTTAGGTATCGGGCTTGCGGTCGTGAAGGAAATCGTCGATCGCCATGGCGGCTGGGTGCAGGTCGAGGGCGAGAAGGGCAAAGGCGCCTGCTTCACGCTCCATTTCCCCCTCTACGACGAGCAGCGCACGCGCACCAACGATAAGCGCGAGCAACAAAGGCAGCGCCAGCAGCAAAAGCAGCAGCACCGCCAAGATGATGCGCAGCGGGCTTTTTCTGCGCTTGC
>OGDF01003734.1_pt1 | contig 18219 bp, 18 predicted proteins | sample 1570141 | NCBI WGS metagenome assembly OGDF01 (sample SAMEA4370581, study PRJEB24528) | human gut metagenome | reverse complement strand
TCGACGCGAAGCGCGGCAAGCTGTTCGCCAAGCTGATCAAGAACATCGAGATCGCAGCACGTATGGGTGGCGGCGATCCCGACGGCAACCCGTCCCTGTATGACGCCATCTACAAGGCCAAGAAGGCCTCCATGCCGGCCGACAACATCAAGCGCGCCGTCAAGCGTGGTTCCGGTGAGGAAGCCGGCGGCGCCAACTATGAAGACATCGTGTACGAGGGTTACGCCCCGGCAGGTGTTGGCCTGATCATCGAATGCCTCACCGACAACCGCAACCGTGCGGCCGCCGACGTGCGTTCCACCCTGACCAAGGGCAATGGCTCCCTGGCCACCACTGGTTCCGTGAGCTTCAACTTCGAACGCAAGGGACAGATCGTTGTTCCGGCCGAAGGCGTTGACTTCGACAACCTGTTCGAGAAGGCCGCCGAAGCCGGTGCCGAAGACGTGACCGACGATGGTGAGGTATTCACCGTCATCACCGATCCGTCCGACATGATCGACGTGCGCAAGGCTCTCCAGGACGCCGGTTTCGATTACGATTCCGCTGATCTGGTCATGATGCCGAAGAACGAGGTCGAGCTGAGCCTTGAGGATGCCCAGAAGGTCTCCAAGCTCATCGACAACCTCGATGATCTGGACGATGTCCAGAACATCTACTCCAACTGGACCGCCTCCGACGAGGTCATGGCCCAGCTTGACGAGGAGTAATCCAGCGTGATTATTCTTGGCGTCGACCCCGGGCTGACTCGCTGCGGGGTCGGCGTGATTGAAGCCGGCGCATACCGCCGGCTTTCTTTTATCCACGTGGATGTGGTGCGTTCCGATCCAAAAACCTCCCAGGATCTGCGTCTGCTGGCCATCTACAACGGCTTGGTGGAAAAAATCGAACGATTTGCTCCCGATGCGGTGTCCATCGAACGAGTGTTCGCGCAAGAAAACCGTAACACGGTGCTGGGAACCGCACAGGCGGCAGGGTTGGCGATGCTCGCTGCGGCGCAACGCGGCATTCCTGTAGCGTTGCATACGCCGACGGAATCAAAGCTTGCAATCACCGGCAACGGCAAAGCAGAGAAAATCCAGATGGAACGTATGGTGGCGCGGATATTGGGATTGAACACGCTGCCAAAGCCGGCTGATGCGGCTGACGCGCTAGCTATTGCGATCTGTCACGCGTTGCGTCCGGCTGGTGCGCTGCAAGGCGGCGAACGCGAACAGCATCTCACGGCGGCGCAACGACAGTGGGCGCAGGCTTCGCAAAAAGCAGCGCGCAGACAAGGCGTCCGCAGAGGCATGTAAGCTGTATCGAACAGATGTTCTAGACCTGTGCGAAGGAGACGTCCATAATGATTGGCATGCTACGTGGCCATGTGGAGTCGGTAGACGCCGCATCGGCCATTATCGAGGTCGGGGGAGTCGGCTACGAGGTCAGGATGCCATCCGCCGACTTGGCTTCCATGCACGCCGGCCAGGAAATCAAGGTCTACACTTCGTTGAATGTGTCCCAGGACGCCATCACTTTATTCGGCTTCGGCACGCTGGCCTCGAAACGCATGTTCCTGCAATTGCAGAAGGTCAGTGGCATCGGACCGAAAGTCGCGCTATCGTTGCTGTCCACTTTGCCTCCCGATCGACTTGCGAGGGCTGTGGCGGATGGTGATGCCACTGCGTTGGCCAAGGCTCCGGGATTAGGCAAGAAAGGCGCGCAGAAAATCATCCTCGAACTGAAAGGTTCCATTGATCTGAGCCAGATCGAGGGTTCTTCCGCAACCGCTTCGACTCCTGAAGACACTGGGGCCGAACAGGTCGTCGAAGGTCTGATGTCTTTGGGATGGCACCAGCAGGACGCTGTCCATGCGGTGCAGACGGTTTGCGCCGATAATCAAATCGAGACGCCGTTGAACGCCGAGGATGTTCCACGCGTGCTGAAGCTCGCGCTGACATCGTTGGATAGAGGTAGATGAAACGGACCATTATGACGAACACTGATACATTCGAACAGCCGAACACCGGGGCGAACGAGGAATCCCTCCGTATGGTTTCCGCCGCACCCGTCGGCAACGAACCGGTCAGCGACGAGGAGCTTCGTCCTCATATCCTCGAGGGATTCATCGGACAGCCAAGGCTCAAAGCGCAGTTGCAGCTTTTCCTCGATGCTGCTCGAAAACGTGACGTTCCTCCGGACCATATCCTGCTTGCGGGGCCTCCGGGACTTGGCAAAACCACTTTGGCCATGATTGTGGCCAATGAATTGGAAGTTCCAATCCGCGTCACTTCCGGTCCCGCCATCCAACATGCTGGTGATTTGGCTTCGATTCTGAGTTCGCTGGACGCCGGCGAGGTGCTCTTTATCGATGAGATCCACCGTCTGCCCCGTGCCGCCGAGGAACTGCTGTACATCGCCATGGAGGATTTCCGTGTTGATGTGATGGTCGGCAAAGGCCCTGGAGCTTCATCCATTCCGCTGACATTGCCTCGGTTTACGGTTATCGGTGCCACCACGCGAGAGGGCATGCTTCCCTCGCCGCTGCGTGCGCGGTTCGGTTTCACGGCGCATCTGGATTTCTACCCGCATGAGGAGCTTGAAAAGCTGATTGAGCGTTCCTCCGCAGTGTTGGGAATCCAGTTGGAGGACGGGGCCGCTCGCCAACTGGCCATGCGTTCCCGCGGCACGCCGAGAATTGCCAACCGCCTGCTTCGTCGTGTTAGGGATTGGGCCATCGTGCACGATCTCGAATCGGTGCGTCCCGATGATGTCAAGGAGGCGTTGGCGCTTTATCAGATCGATACCGAAGGTCTTGACCGTCTGGATATAGCAGTGCTTAAGGCCATCGTCACCAATTTCAACGGAGGCCCCGTCGGCTTGAACAATCTGGCGGCCATGGTGGGCGAGGAGTCGGAAACGGTGGAAACGGTATGCGAACCGTATCTGGTACGTGAGGGCTTCCTCATCCGCACGCCGAAAGGCCGCGTGGCCACGCGCAAGGCATGGGAGCATCTTGGTATTACTCCCGACGAATCCGCATATGATGTCAATAAGATGTCATAGACTTCACATCTTGAGTAATGTGTTCCGGTTGAGACCCTGACTCCGAGGAGTTTATTTTGGATATCCTTTTTCTCGTTGTTCTTATCGTTGTAATGTTCGGCATGATGTTCTGGCAGTCCAAGAAAGCCAAGCAGCAGCAAGCTGAACGTCAGAATTTCCGTTCTAGTCTGCAGCCCGGCACTGAAGTGATCACCATCGGTGGCATCATCGGCAAGGTCGTTTCCGTCGATACGGAATACGAGGAGATCGTCGTTGATTCCGAAGGATCGCAACTGCGTTTCGGCTTCAACGCCATCAGCCGTGAATATGTCCGTCCGGCATACGTGCATGATGATGAGGTCGATGAGAACGGCAATCCGCTATCCAAGGAAGACGAGCCCGACCAGAAGCCTGTCGTCGACGCGACTGAAGAGCCCGCACAGGATGCCGATGTTATTCAGCAGCCCATTGACGAGCAGAAGAACAATTGATTTCTTTGATTTTTAGACGGCGAAAATCTCATTTTTGAGGTTTTCGCCGTTCTTTTTCGCACGGGAAACCTATAATTCAAAGTGCCGTAAACCAAGGTAGAAGGAAACCACTGTCATGGCAGCATCGGATATCACCGTTTCGGGCTTGAACAAAGTTGGAGCCGAAGACGCAGCATATCTTGTATCGAAAATACGTACTATTCCGGGCTTTCCGAAGGAGGGCATCCTATTCCGCGATTTCATGCCGGTGTTGGCTGATGCGCGCGCGTTCGGTATTTTGATGGGGGCCCTTGAAGCGGCATTGCCAGTAGACGTCGATGATTTCGACATGGTCGCCGGCCTTGAAGCCCGTGGATTCCTGTTCGGTCCAGCGTTGGCCGCCCGTCTCGGAAAGGGGTTTATCGCGGTCCGTAAAGCCGGCAAATTGCCTCCAGAAACCATGTCGCAAAGCTATGACCTCGAATATGGTCAGGCGTCAATGGAAATCGAAACCAACGTTGTCCATGAGGGAGTGCGCGTATTGATCGTCGACGATCTGATCGCCACCGGTGGAACCGCCAATGCGGCGCGTAGCCTCATCGAGAAGTGCGGAGGCGTCATTGCTGGATTCAGCTTCGTCATGGAACTTACCGGTATTGACGGCATGAAATCGCTAGGCGATTATCCGACAAGCTCGCTGGTGTGCATGCCTGCCTGATAACTCCGTTTTCGTCAACCATTCAGAACAAACAACCAAAGGGAATGATCCATGGATCTCTATGAGTATCAAGCCAGGGAATTGCTCGAAGAACAGGGTATCCCGACTCCTAAGGCAATATTCGCCCAGAACTCCCATGAAGTCGCCGAAGCGGCCGACCAGATTGGATATCCCAATGTGATTAAGGCGCAGGTGAAGATTGGACACCGTGGCCAGGCCGGCGGAGTCAAGCTCGCCAAGACCCGTGACGAGTCCATTCTCGCGTCGGAAGACATTCTGCCGATGACCATTCACAAGCACAAGGTCAGCGGCGTGCTGGTGGCCGAGGCGAAGAACATCCTTCACGAGTATTACGTCTCCATCTCAGTGGACCGGTCCTCTCGTGATTTCGACGTGCTCGCCACTGCGAATGGCGGTACTGAGGTTGAGGAAATCGCCAAAGAGCATCCGGAATCCGTGAAGCGTCTGCATATCGATGCTCTTGACGATTTCGATTTGGAAGCGGCCACCAAGATGGCTGAAAGCATCGGCTTCTATCATGCCGATGTTGATCAGGCCGCGCAGATTCTGCTGAAAATGTGGCGTTGCTTCAAGGAGAACGACGCCACGCTTGTGGAAATCAACCCGCTTGCAAAAATCGGCGATCCGGATGACGAATCTTCCAAGTCGTTGTGCGCGCTGGACGCCAAGATCTCCCTTGATGACAATGCATCGTTCCGCCATGATGGTTGGAAACGTTTCACCGATCCGATTCATGTCGATCCATATGAGCAAAAAGCCCGCGAACATGGACTGCATTATGTGCATCTCAAGGGTTCCGTCGGTGTGATCGGCAATGGTGCGGGACTCGTCATGAGCTCTCTTGACGCGGTGTCAGGCGCAGGCGAGGATCAGGGCACGAATGTCAAGCCCGCAAACTTCCTCGACATCGGCGGAGGCGCTTCCGCCGAAGTGATGTCGAATAGTCTTGAAATCGTGCTGTCCGACCCGCAGGTCGAATCCGTGCTCATCAATGTGTACGGTGGCATCACCTCGTGTGAACAGGTCGCGAAGGGCATTCTCGAGGCGCTTGACGAACTTGGCAGCAGCAAGCCTATCGTCGTGCGATTCGATGGCAATGCGGCGGCGGAAGGTCTGAACATTTTGGCCCAAGCCGGCCGCGCCAACCTGCACGTCGCTCAGACCATGGAGGAAGCCGCACAGCAGGCCGCACGTTTCGCGGCCAAGGAGGTTCGCTGAAATGACGCTTTTCATTGAAGATGGCGCTCCGGTCATCGTCCAGGGCATGACCGGGCATCAGGGCATGACCCACACGGCCCGCATGCTCAAGGCCGGCACCAACATCGTCGGTGGCGTGAACGCCCGCAAGGCTGGGCTGGACGTCACCTTCCCTGAAGCCAAAAATGGCGAGGATGCCACCATTCACGTGTTCGCCAACTGCTCTGAAGCCATCGAAGCCACTGGAGCCAAAGCAAGCGTCGTGTTCGTGCCGCCGCGCTTCGCCAAGGACGCCGTCGTTGAGGCCATTGAAGCCGGCATCGAACTGATTGTCGTCATCACCGAAAGCATTCCGGTGGCGGACAGCGCGTATTTCGTCGAGTTGGCCTTGCGTAAGGGCGTGCGCATCGTTGGGCCGAATTGTCCTGGTCTGTTGACGCTGCCATCTTCTAAGGACGCCAAGGGCTGCAACCTCGGCATTATTCCAGATGGCATCGTGTCCCGCGGCCCGTTGGGTTTGGTGTCCAAGTCCGGAACGTTGACCTATCAGCTGATGGGGGAGCTGTCTGACATCGGTTTCACCGCATGCCTTGGCGCGGGCGGCGATCCGATCGTCGGCACGACCTTGCAGGAGGCTTTGGAAGCCTTTGAGAACGATGAAGCCACCAAAGCCGTTGTCATGATCGGCGAAATCGGTGGCAGCGCCGAACAGGACGCTGCCAAGTGGGCTTCCGAACATATGACCAAGCCCGTCGTGGCCTACATCGCGGGATTCACCGCGCCGGAAGGCAAGCAGATGGGCCATGCCGGCGCCATCGTTTCCGGCGGCAAGGGCACCGCGCAGGATAAGAAAGAAGCCCTTGAGGCCGTTGGCATCCGTGTCGGTCGTACTCCCGGACAGACCGCTGAAATCATGCGAGAGGTGCTCGCTTCCCAATCGCTATGATGACGAACCTGAAGTATTGGCTGAAAGGGCTTGCCGTCGCGGCAGTGTCCATGATTATTTACGCCGTTGCCTTGGGCTGCTATATGGCCCTAATGCTTCTGGTCATATCCATGGAAGAAGGCGGGGACAATCTCTCCGCCTTCTCGGTGCCTCTTACCGAGGCGTTGGTGCTGCTCAGCCAAGGTATCGGGTTCAAGACTGATGCCATCACGTTGACGATTGTGCCGTTGCTTTTGACGGTACTGCTTATCGCCCTTATCGCGCAGCTCGCCAGAAGATTCGGCACGAGTCTGCGTGGATTCGCGGCCGGTCTGGTCTTTTGGGAAGCCGTAAACATCTTCTTCGCCAGAAGCATAAATATCGAAATCGTTGATTCGATGACGATGATCGCCATCAAAACGGCGCTTGTTTTCATCCTCGGATATGCGGTCGCGGCGATTCCGAATGCGTCATGGACCCAAGCCTGTACCGAATGGATTCGATCTCATGTGTCATCGCCGGTGCGAAAGACCATGGTCATCGGTTCCGTCCTAGGGCTGCTGCTGGAGGCGGCGTATCTGCTGGTCGGTCTGATCGTCGTTGTTTTTTGGGCAATAAGCAATCAATCATCGATAGCGAAGCTATATGAACTTTCGGGCATGCAGAACGGGTCTCGTATTCTTACCACGATCAGTATGCTCGCATGGCTTCCGAATCTGATGATTTGGGCTGTCTCATGGACTTTCGGCGCCGGCTTCTCAATCGGCGATTTAGCCGAATTCACATTATGGACCGGACAGGGCGACGGGCTCCCCGCCTTGCCGCTTTTCGGTATGATGCCACAGGCGGTTGAGACGGATTGGGTGAGAATCGCGCTGATGTGCATACCATTGGCATCCGCTTTTGCTACCGGCATGGTCGTCATGTTGTTTAATAAGGGATTCCATATCAGAGTAGGTGAATCAGGACGGAACATCGACGTCAAACGCGTTGTGCTGAGTTTTGCCTATCCGATTGCTGCTTTTTCGATTACCAGCGCCGTCGTGTCCGTGGCTTCCAGCTTGCTGTTCGCCTTGGGAAACGGAGGCTTGGGATCGAAACATCTTGCGCACGTCGGCGTAGACGTGATCGCATCAACCCGTAAGGTGGGACAACCCACCGCCATGGGTTTGTTCTCCGCATGGCTGCTGACTTTGGTGGCCGTGAGCATATTTTTCGCCATACGCTGGATGATGAAGCGTATACGCGAACGTGGAAAGAGGGAAACCGCCCCCGAATCCACGGAAAACAGCCGTGAGGAAACACGTGCGCTTCGCACGGTCGCCTCGAACAACAATAACAAGGAGGATCAGGGTGACAACAACGAATCGACCGATACGACGGGCTCTGGTATCAGTCTTCCATAAGGAAGGCATCGAGGTGCTTGCCGAAGCGTTCATCAAGGCGGGCACCGAGGTGGTTTCCACCGGTTCCACCGCGAAGCGTCTGGCTGAGCTGGGTGTCAAAGTGACCGAGGTCTCCGAAGTCACTGGTTTCCCGGAATGCCTTGATGGCCGCGTCAAGACCCTTGACCCGCATATCCATGCCGGTATCCTCGCCGACATGACCAACCCCGACCATGCCTCCCAGCTCGAGAAGTTTGGCATCAAGCCGTTCGATCTGGTGGTCGTCAATCTGTATCCGTTCGCCGACACGGTCCGCTCCGGAGCTGACGAAGCCGCCACCATCGAAAAGATCGATATCGGCGGTCCGTCCATGGTGCGTGGCGCAGCCAAGAACAGCGCCACCGTCGCCATCATCACCGATCCGAACGATTATGCACTCGTCGCCTCCCGCATCGAGAACGGCGAGGGCTTCTCCCTTGATGAGCGTCGCTGGCTCGCAGGAAAGGCGTTCGCCCATACGGCCGCCTACGACGCCACCATCAACGAGTGGACCGCGAAGCATTGGCCGAAGCCGGCGTCCATCGAACAGCCGGTTTCCGAAGGCGAGACCGAAGTGAATGAGGTCAAGTTCCCGGCCACGTTCACCCGTACGTGGGACCGCGCGCACGTGCTGCGTTACGGCGAGAACCCTCACCAGCAGGCTTCGCTGTATCTGGATCCGCTCAACCAGAACGGCTTCGCACACGCTGAACAGCTTGGCGGCAAGCCGATGAGCTACAACAATTACGTCGATGCCGACGCCGCATGGCGTGCCGTGTGGGATTTCGCGCCTCAGATCGCCGTCGCAGTGGTCAAGCACAACAATCCATGCGGTCTGGCCATCGGCGCTACCGTGGCAGAGGCGCACAAGAAGGCGCACGCATGCGATCCGATGAGCGCCTATGGCGGTGTGATTGCTGCGAACAGCAAGGTCACCATGGAAATGGCCGAAAGTGTTCGTCCAATCTTCACCGAAGTCATCGTCGCGCCCGATTACGACGCCGATGCGCTTGAACTGCTCCAGACCAAGAAGAAGAACCTGCGTATCCTGAAGGTGTCTGAGCCTCCGAAGACCAAGACCCAGTTCCGTCAGATTGACGGCGGTCTGCTCGTGCAGTCCACCGATCTGATTGACGCTCCAGGCGACGATCCGAACGCGTGGAAGCTGGTTTCCGGCGAGCCGGCCGACGCTGAAACCGTCAGGGATCTGGTGTTCGCATGGCGTGCCATCCGGTGCGTCAAATCCAACGCCATACTTATCGCTCACGATCAGGCAACCGTAGGCATCGGCATGGGCCAGGTCAATCGTGTGGATTCCGCCAATCTGTCCGTCGAGCGTGCCAACACGCTGGCTGACGGAGCCAACCGCACCAAGGGAGCGGTGGCCGCGTCCGACGCGTTCTTCCCGTTCGCCGACGGTGCCGAGATTCTGATCAACGCCGGTGTCAAGGCCATCGTCCAGCCTGGTGGGTCCATTCGTGATGAGGAAGTGTTCGAGGCGGCCCGCAAGGCCGGCGTCACCATGTATGTGACCGGTACCCGACACTTCTTCCACTGAGTTCAGTGGAAGCGTCGACCGGCAAGCTGGGAGCGTCGCGGCGCGATAAATGACGTGGCGTCCGAAACCATTCGCTGGTTTCGGACGCCACGTTTTATTATTATGATTGCGTTCCGTGCGCGGACGCGCGTTGACATATAACGAAAGGCCTGCGATATGAGTCATCCCTACGTTTCCGAAGACCATGAAGGCAAGCCGTGGTTTGAATGGATCGTTGCGGCAATGGTGGTTATAGCCACAGTGCTTGCGGTCTTAGGCCATGTAAAAGCCGCCACCACGGTAATCGCGGTGACGGCCATCATAACAGGACTAATCAGACTCGTAATGCGCGAGCGTAGTCCTTGGAAAGTCCGTTCAGTTGGCTTCGACGCTTTCATCGGCATCGGTCTGGGCGTCGGACTGTTCATCCTGCTCGCCCTCGTGCCCGTCGGCATCGTCTGACGCGTCGTCGGCTATGGTCTCCAGCGTTTCGGAATCCTGCTCGGCTTCCGAAACGTTTTTCTTGGTGCCGATCATGGACGCGACTATGGCCACAAGCGAGACGATGGCGGCTGCGAGAATCGGGCAGATCCAGAACACCCACAGCTGCTGCAGAGGCTCTTGGGAAAGGCCCTGATTCTGGGCGAAGATGGCGATGCCAGTGGCACGAGCCGGATTCAGAGCTGCGCCTGTTACCGGATAGGAGATTGCGGCGCCGACACCGTAGGCGAGACCCATGGCGATGGCATGGCTGGTATTGGTCTTTCCGGATTCACTGGTGGTGTTGAGCGCGGTGGCGACGATGATGATGCCCGCGACGAGTTCAACGGCGATGGCCAGAGTGATGCTGAAGGACACGCCATAGTTGCCGAGCGTGGCATAGGAGACGGAATTCTTGTCAAAACCGTTAATGACCGGCGTCAGCCAGATTTTCAGCGTTACCTGCTCGGATGTCGGCAGCAGGAAGCGGATGGCGGCGCCTGCGCCGATACCACCCAGCACCTGAACGATAATATAGAGCACTCCGTCAAGCACATGGGTTTTGCCGGACAGCATCGCCGCAACGGAGACCGCCGGATTGAACTGGGCGCCGGAAATCGTGCCGAATATCAGGGTGGCGGCGGCGTACACCAAACCTGTCAGCAAGGCGATGAACGCCATATTCACGCCGTAGATCGCGGAACCAAGCGTGCAAATCGAGTAGATGGCGAAGCAGATGATGAAGCTTCCCACCAGCTCCGCGCCTACGCGAAGGGCCAGTGGCTTGCTCTGTTCTTCCTCTGTTACGGACGTTGCTTCAACAGCAGTCATAGTCTTTCCTCTGTCATATAGTGGACAAGTTGCGGTTTTTATGAAAGCCGCCAAACGACTGCCATACTACCAGCAGTCCCTGTAAGTATTATCCGGCCACGTTGGGAGAACGATGCCAAACGCATATTCTCGCGCCGCCAAGGCGCACAATCATGACAATGAAGGCATTCGCCTGCAGAAACTTCTCGCTCAGGCGGGCTTCGGCTCGCGCCGTAAATGCGAGGAAATCATCACCGATGGTCGCGTTGAGATCGATGGCGAGCTGATTACCGAACTTGGCACCCGAGTCGATCCGAAACGTCAGGAGGTCCGTGTCGACGGTTCTCGCGTGCGTGTGAACCCTAACCATGTCACGCTTGCGTTGAACAAGCCGAAACGCGTGCTGAGCGCCATGGAGGATCCCAAGGGACGCTACACTTTGCGCGACATCGTCGGAGACAAGTACGAGCGTATTTTCCACATGGGCCGTCTGGATTATGATTCGGAAGGCCTAATCCTCATGACGAACGACGGCGAACTGAGCCAGCACGTCATGCACCCCAAATATGAGGTCGAAAAGACCTACATCGCCACGCTGGAAGGACGCATCAGCGGTCAGGTGTGCCGCAGGCTCGTCACCACGGGCGTGAAGCTCGACGATGGGTGGATCAAACTCGACCGCTGCGCTATTCTCGACTCCAGCCGCGAAAGCACGTTGGTCAAGGTCGTGCTGCATTCGGGCAAGAACCGCATCGTGCGCCGTATTTTCGGCTCGATCGGTTTTCCCGTCAAGCGTCTGGTACGCACGCAGATCGGTCCGATCAAACTCGGCGACCTGAAAAGCGGCACGTATCGCGTGTTGTCGCAGGCTGAGGTCCGTTCTCTATCCAAGGCGGTGGGACTGTGATCCGTGTAGCTATTGATGGGCCTGCGGGCGTCGGCAAATCATCCACGTCCAAGGCACTGGCCAAATATTATGGTTTCGCATACCTCGACACAGGCGCGATGTACCGTGCCTGCGCCTGGTGGTGCATGCACAAAGGCATCGATTTGGATGCCGAAACCATCGATGAGCAGCTCGTCACCGAAACCGTCGGCGAATTCTTCACCGACGGCCATTTCGACATCAGCGTCGATCCGGACGATCCGAAGGTGTACGCCGATGACGAGGACATCAGCGAGGCCATCCGTTCTTCCGAGGTCTCTTCGCACGTGTCCAAGGTGTCCAACATCATCCCCGTGCGTCACGTGTTGATCGCCGCGCAACGTGCCTACATCGCACGAGAGGCTTCGGTCGATTCCTTCTCCGAAGGCGCCGGTATTGTTGCTGAGGGCCGTGATATCACCACCGTCGTCGCTCCCGACGCCGAAGTGCGCATCCTGCTTACCGCGCGTGAAGAGGTCCGTCAGGCCCGACGTAGCGGACAGGCCGTCTCGGGTGTGGGTGCGGAAAATGTCGCGGCACGCGACAAGGCCGATTCGAAAGTCACCAACTTCACATCCGCCGCGGAAGGCGTGTTGACCGTCGACAACTCCGATCTCAACTTCGGCGAGACCCTTGACGTGCTCGTCCGTATCGTTGACGACGCCATCGAGGAACAGGAATACCGCCAGTACGTTTCCAACCTCGAAGGCTATGAGCTGGATGAAGGCGATGAGGAGCTGATCGATGGAACGGCGTTCTCTGGTGGCGAAAGCAAGAATGGTCCGAAACCGGTCGGCGTACTTGCCGTGGTCGGACGTCCGAACGTCGGCAAATCCACTCTGGTGAACCGTATTCTCGGCCGTCGCGCAGCCGTGGTGGAGGACACCCCCGGCGTGACTCGCGACCGTGTGAGCTACGACGCCGAATGGTGCGGCACCGATTTCAAACTGGTCGACACGGGCGGCTGGGAAGCCGACGTGGAAGGCATCGAATCCGCCATCGCATCCCAAGCGCAAATCGCCGTGCAGCTTGCCGATGCCGTGATTCTCGTGGTGGACGGTCTGGTCGGTCTCACCGACACGGACGAACGCATCGTCAAAATGCTCCGTGCCGCCGGCAAGCCGGTGACGCTTGCGGTGAACAAGGTCGATGATCGCGAAAGCGAATACCTGACCGCCGAATTCTGGAAGATGGGTCTGGGGGAGCCGTATGGCATTTCCGCCATGCACGGTCGTGGCATCGGCGAACTGCTTGACGCCGCACTCGACTCGTTGAAGAAAGCGGAAAGGACATCCGGCTTCCTTACGCCGTCGCATCTGCGCCGCGTGGCTCTGGTCGGACGTCCGAACGTCGGCAAATCCTCCCTGCTCAATCAGCTGGCCCACGAGGAACGCACCGTCGTCAACGATCTTGCGGGCACCACGCGAGATCCGGTCGATGAGGTCGTCACCGTCGATGGCGAGGATTGGCTGTTCATCGATACCGCAGGTATCAAACGTCGTCTGCACAAGCTGTCCGGCGCGGAATACTTCTCCTCGTTGCGTACGCAGGCCGCGATCGAACGTTCCGAGCTTGCCTTGGTGCTGTTCGATGCCTCCCAGCCGATTTCCGACCAAGACCTGAAGGTCATGAGCCAGGCCGTGGACGCGGGCCGTTGCATCGTGCTTGTGTTCAACAAGTGGGACCTGATGGACGAGTTCGACCGTCAGCGTATGGAACGCCTGTGGAAGACCGAGTTCAATCGCGTCACTTGGGCTCAGCGCGTCAATCTGTCGGCAAAGACCGGATGGCACACCAATCGTTTGGCCAATGCCATGCGTGGCGCCTTGGCATCATGGGACAAGCGCATCCCCACCGGCAAACTCAACGCGTTCCTTGGCAAGATCCAAGCTGCCCACCCGCATCCGCTGCGTGGCGGCAAGCAGCCGCGAATCCTGTTCGCGACGCAGGCGTCCACCAGACCGCCGCGCTTCGTGATCTTCGCCACCGGCTTCTTGGAGCATGGCTATCGCCGCTACATCGAACGGTGTCTGCGCGAGGAATTCGGCTTCGAAGGATCGCCGATTCAGATTTCGGTGAATGTCCGTGAGAAGAAGAAACGCAAGTAACCACCGGAACTGTTAGAAGATGGGCGTGCGCCTGGTTCAGACCATGGCGCACGCCCATCTGCCTTATTGAATCTGGGTCGTTGCCGGCTTTTGCTTTCCTTTACGCACAGCTTAGGCCGACAGCGTCAGAACAGAGGATGTTCATCCTGGTTGCGTGTTCTGAGATACCCCGTTATGGCTCTGCGCGCGAGCGAGCTTAATGAAATGCCGTCCTGCTTGGCCTTGGCCCGCGCCTTATGGCCTACGGCGTAGGGGAGTTTGATCTTCCATTCGTCGCCAAGCTGTTTGCGCCCGTCGCTGTTCTTTGGCATGCGCCCGATGCCGACCGCGTCTGAACAGCCATCGGAATCGTCGGACAAGAGTGCCCTGCGGGTCAATTCGGTAAGCGTGATGCCATCATGCCGAGCGCGTTCGCGGGCTTCCAAGCCAAGCTCGCGGGGCAATCGAATCTTCCATTCATCTTCGGGAAGCGTTGAATCGAACACATGGGCGAATTCGTCGACGTCGTCGAACTGTGGCTGCGTGTCGTTCTGCTGCAAACCGAATCACCTCTCTGAACCCATGCGTTAATCGCATTAAACGGCAAGAAACATGAAAAATATCGCAGGCTACATATTTGCATGCGCTCAAGACCGTCCTGACGTCCGGCTTCCGGCTCCGATAGATGCCATTCTGAGGAGCTGTATGCCGCAGTTCACTGCCCAAACATAACGAAAAACCCGCCGTTTCAATACTGTGGAAACGGCGAGACGACGGGCTTTCTTGGTCGGACCAGCGGGATTTGAACCCGCGACCCGCGGATCCCACCGACGATCCGAGCGAGATCGCCCGACTGGCCGCCCGCATCCTCGCCGACCACTGCCCGACGGGCCTGCGGTGGGCGCGCGCCGCCGTCATCCTCACCGACCTGACCGACCGCGACACGTACATGACGCTCCCCGGGCTCGAACCCCGCCTGGACAAAGGCCTGGCCGACGCGATCGACGCCATCAACCACCGATACGGGGCCGTGCATGCGGGCATCGGATACGCCGGCATCCGCGGCCGGGGGCGCGACGATGCGGACACCGGGGCCGACTGGCGCATGCGCCGCACCATGCTCTCACCCAGAGCCACCACACGCTGGGATGAGATCGCCATCGCCAAGGCGACATGAACCGATGCGGCAAATCCATAGTATGAACCCTCGATAGTCTCGTGCTTCATAAAGGTATTAGCTGCTCGCTTCGTTACTTAATTATTATTACTACTTAATTTTGGTGGATATCCATAATACACAGGATAGTAATGTGTTGACGAAGTATTATATTTTAATAACGTATAAGATGTCGATTCCCCGACTTCTATAATACTTTTTCTAGATTTGCCGGCATATTAATGATTCCAGCATCAACTTTAGTATTATCAGCAGAAACAGAATTCCATATTCTTGAAGCAAAACTAGAACAGTTATTAAGAAGTCCCCACTTATCATTATTGGCTATATTTGTATTCACGGTATCCAAATCAATTTGCCTTAAAGGAATTTGGATGGAAACATTTTGAAGATTCGATCCCATTGAATTAATCTTCGAATCCAAATTAAGCCATAAACCTTCATGTTCGCTGCTAAGGGATACGGATTCATCCCAAGTACTGGCCGTCACCGATTTGCCGTCAGCAACATTAAGTCCAGCAATATTTGTTGTCGAACCAGATAAATTTGTGATTGTAAGCCACGAATGTCCGAGATTACTAGAGCTAGACGAGGAGCCGGATCCTGTAGTTGAATATATTCTCAGTAATGCCACGGATTCTGCTGCGCGGGTTTGATAATCGACATTTCTTAGTGGGGATGAAACAATTTCTAAATCATCCCCACTGAACGCTTCCGCAAAATCCGCCAAAGAGGCATCAGTCGGGAAGCTAGATATAGTAGTATTTACATAGGAAGTTTCCTTAGTTTCTGTAGCTGACGCGTTTGACGTTATACTTCCAACTAGCATTACGGCCGTTACAATAGAGGCAAGTAATTTGAGTTTTTTCATTTGTTCTTTCCCTTAATACTAAAAAAAATTTCAATAACAATTGCAATAGCGATAAAAGGAATCGCTCGAAGAAAATAGAGATATGAGGGGAAACTCGATATCTGTTCCGGATGCAGGTAATCAAAAATAAATCCACTTACCGCGTAAAGCACTCCGACACAAGTCAGAAAAATCGCGAGAATGTGATGCACACATTTCATGGAATTCCTTTCGCCGTACATACAGGAAAACCGCCCCTGTATGTACGTCTCATTATACCTACTGTCACACAAAAAGTATGGAATCGACGTTCCTCACGTTTTTGAGCGCGAAGCGGTGAGTGGTGGTGCCGTGGGTGGATACGTGAACCGAAATACCGAAATACCGAAAGGAGCCGGGCGATGTGCGGAAGATTCGCAATGCCATGGGACCCCGACGAACTGGCCGACAGGCTCGGCGTCAACACGAATGAAGACGCGCGGAGCGTCGCACCTTCGTACAACATCGCGCCCGACGCGACCATAGCCGTCATCCGCCGCACGGCGGACGGCGGGAGCCTGCTCGCCGGCGCCCGCTGGAACCTGATCCCCGCCTGGAGTGACACGGACCGGCTCCCGTATCCCACGTTCAACGCGCGCGTCGAATCGGCGGCTGGATTGGCTACAATGTATTAGACAGTCCGATGAGGGACGAATGACATGAGATTGGAGGCCGACGATGGCCGACCCGAAGCATCCCCGCCACTACGAGGAGTCGTTCAAGCGGCAGATCGTGCAGTTGTACGAGAACGGCAAGCCGGCGCGCGAGATCAAGGCCGAGTACGACATCTCGCATTCCACGCTGCACCGTTGGGTCCAGGGCATCCGCAACAGCGGCTCCACGAAAGCCGCCGACAACCGCACCCCTGAGCAGAACGAGCTGATCGAGCTGCGCAAGCGCAACAGACAGTTGGAGATGGAGGTGGACGTTTTAAAACAGGCGGCGCTGATATTCGCACGAAAGTAGCAGTGATACGGGCCAACGCCTCCCGTTATCCGATATCGGCGCAGTGCAGAATACTGGGCGTTCCCCGCTCCACCTACTACTGGATGATCGAACATCCCGAAGCCGAGCGGGTGGACCCGATCGCCGGCGACGTGCACGCGATCTGGCGCGACAGCCATGAGCGTTACGGCGCCAGGAAGATCAAGGCCGCGCTGGAGCGGAGGGGCGTCACCGCCTCCAGAAGGCGCATCGTCAACATCATGAAACGGCGGGGCATGACGAGCGCGTACGCGCGCAGAACGTTCAAACCACACAAGACGCGGGTTAACGAGGCCAGGCTCGCGAACATCCTCGACCGCGAGTTCGACGGCTACGAGCCGCGCACCCACCTGGCCAGTGACCTGACGTACGTGCGCGTCGGCGGCAAGTGGGCGTACGTGTGCCTGCTCATCGACCTGGCGAACAGGAGCATCGCCGGCCACAGCGCCGACACGAGCCGCACCGCCGACCTGGTCATGGCCGCGTTCGCCACGCTCGACTTCCCCCTGACCGAGGTGGAGGTGTTCCACACGGACCGGGGCAGCGAGTTCGACAACGCGAAAATCGACGAGCTGCTCGACGTGTTCGACATCAGAAGATCGCTGTCAAGGAAGGGCAACCCGTACGACAACGCCGTGGTCGAATCCACCAACAGGCTCCTGAAGAAGGAGCTCATATACCGGAACCACTACACCAGCCTGGAACAACTACGCTCCGACCTCAACGACTACGTGTGGTGGTCCGACAACCAGCGGCTCCACTCCACCCTCGGATACCGGAGTCCGAAGGAATTCACCGAACAGGGACTCGTCCTCTAAGAACCTGTCCAACACACCGTTGCCAGTCCAGGGTCGGGTCAGCGATGGTACGGGTTGTCCCATCGGTCGACGATCGCCTCCGCGTCCGGATCCTCCCGCCCATCCGCGTAATCGGCGTTGAATCCCGTCCAGACGGGGATATGACGCCTTCAACGGGCCGAGATCGAGAATCAGCACGCTCATGTCGCCCATGGTATCCCTTTCCGCGCCTCAACGGTCAAACGCGTTGAGAACGATGCTGGCAAGACTCCACAGGAACACGACGACACCCGCTCGACCATCGGATACGCGTCGGCCATGATCGCGGGCATCCACCCCGCCTCGCGGACCATCAGGCCGATCGCGTAGGCGAACGCAAGGCAGTATCCGGGCAGTAGGCGAAACGCCCGCCACGGCATGCCCATACACGTTCGCGGCCTCGAACGGGAGCGCGACACCGACCCCGACTGCGAACACGGCCAAAGGCGTCCACCATGGGAGGGCCAGCACGCCCAGGCCCATGAGGATCGCGACGACGGCGAATGCTCCCGCGCCGGCGATCATGGCGGTTGTCGTCGTGGATGTCGATACTCACCGATTCGGCCGGGAAGGCAAACCGGTAGTCGACACGTGCATGATTGCAGCCCAACCGTCCGCGCCGACGCATACTCTGAAAACAATAGAGTCGTGGCACACAATTAGGAGATTCAATGCGTTTCGTCGTCGAAGGCATCGGGAAAATCGGACGGGCCGA
>OGDF01003731.1_pt1 | contig 18236 bp, 13 predicted proteins | sample 1570141 | NCBI WGS metagenome assembly OGDF01 (sample SAMEA4370581, study PRJEB24528) | human gut metagenome | reverse complement strand
AAAGATCCGGCTGGTAATGAAAGTACTCCGGTCACTGTGACGTCAAAAACTGATGGTGTGGCAGATGCTCCGGTCCTGACCATTCCAGAAGTGGCTGATAGTGTGGCCAATGCGGCTGAGCTGAAAGATGGTTTACAGGCAGAAGTCACGTTGCCGGCAGGAACAGTGGAAGGTGCGGTCATTACACTGACAGTGACTCATCCGGATCAAAGTACCGAAAATGTGACACATAACGTCACCGGAGATGAGGTTACTGCCGGTAAGGTATCCATGGATATTCCTGAGGATGCTGTTGTTGACGGTCAGAACAGTGTGAGTGTCAGCCTGACCCAGGGCAGTAATCCGGCTAAAGCGGGGAATAAAGTGGAGTTTGTGGTCGACGGTCAGGTTCCGGGTGACACCAACGGAGATGGTGTGGCGGATACAACACCGGTAGTGACCATTCCGGAGGCGGCAGATGGTGTGAATGCTGAAGAGCTGAAGGATGGCGTGCAGGCAGAAGTGACGGTTCCGGCAGGCAGTGCTGAAGGTGATACCCTGACGCTGACGGTCAGCAAGCCGGACGGCACGACGGACACAGTGGAGCACAAGCTGACTGCGAAAGAAGTGGAAGATGGTAAAGCGAATGTAGCCATTCCTGCGGATAAAGTGACAACTGACGGCGAGTATTCCGTGACAGCGGAAATCACAGACCCGGCAGGCAACACCAGTGGTCAGGGTCAGGCGGCTGAGTTTGCAGTGGACAGGGTTGCACCGTCAGCACCGGAATTAACGGCCGGAGATAATGGTTCAGTTTCTGTTGAACTGCCGGGTGATGCAAATAAAGGCGATACTGTTGAAATCACCTTTGAAGATGAAAATGGTGATGAACAGAAAGTCACACTGGAGAAAGGGGATAACGGCTGGACATCCAGCAATCCTGCACTGATCCCGGACAGCCAGGGTGATACAGCCACAATCGCCCCAGACACTGTTAAAGATAACAGTGAAGTCACAGCAGTTGCTAAAGATCCGGCTGGTAATGAAAGTACTCCGGTCACTGTGACGTCAAAAACTGATGTATTACCAACAGTGAGTATCAGTGTTGAGACAACATCCCTCTCAGATGATGCTGCTATGACTGCTTTAGCTTCTGTTAACGGACATCCTGAGAATGTACCTGCGACTATGGAAGATAAGCTCGATACAACTGGTCTGGTATATACAGTTTCTTTGAGTGCGGTTACGTCAACAGCGGTGACGGTAAAAGTAACTCTCAAGGATGGTATGGGATATGCTGATGTATCCGATTACTCCGTTGTGGATGGTGCTCAGCATAGCGGAAAAATTTCTCTTTATGGTGATACGGGGCAGGTATCGTATGACGGGAAGTCGACAGTTACTGTAGTCATTCCTGCAGGTTCTGAGAGGGTTTCATTTATTGTCGATCCAGTACTGGAGGCGGATCAGGATGCGTTTGTTGCGGAAGGTATGGAAAGAGTTGTTGCAACGATTACTGAGGCGTCTGAAAACGTTACGGTTGCTGCTGATATTGTAGATAACTCGGGTATTTCAGCGACAGGTGTTATTTATGATGGCAATGCTGTGGCTTTAACGAATCTGGATGGTGATTTGACACTGAAATATGCATTATCCACATCAAAAGCACCTAATGACCAGGGGTATACAGTAGGAGTAACAACTGAACCTTATGATCCAATGCTCACAACTGACTACAGCGATATTGTTTATGTAGGATATTACCAGTCTGGTAAGGAAACCCGTACCTATAGTAATCTGGCTAACTCTTCAGATGGTGGTCCGGATAATTCTAAAGCTGATGGTAATGCTTCTATTAGTACTGTTGATTTAGGGAAAGGAGATGACATAATCTCCATCAGAGGGAATTTATACACGTCAACCAGAGTGTATGGAGGTGAAGGTAAAGATGTTATTACTGTCGGCGGCATGAATGAAGCAATGAGCGTTCTGTATACGAACAGTTATATTTTCGCTGAGGCAGGTGATGATACGGTCGTGATTGAGAGAACTGGTAATCAGAATTCAGGCCAAATATATCTTGGGTCAGGAAGTGATAAATATACTCAGGGGGATGCAGATAATAACAATAATACGGAACTTACAGGTACATTAGATCTTGGTAGTGGTATGAAGGATGCCTCTAATATGCCTGAGGAGTATCTCTCTGTTTATCAGGATGGAACAGATACAAGTCTGGGGAATGACACTAATATAGATGCAGAACCAGACACTAATACTGTTGAGATCTATGGTTCTGTGAGCGGTACAATATCAGGTGGATATGGTATTGATAATATTACCATAACTAAAAACCTGACCGGTTCTGTTTCAACAGGAGATAATACAGATACACTGACGGTTAATTCTGTTTATGGTGGGGCAACTGTAAACATGGGGGCAGGAGATGATACTGTCATTGTCCATGGTGCATTATATGATGCAACGATTTCTATGGGTGATGGAGATGATACACTGGATTTGACCACTGCCTCATTGGGTAAATCAGCAACGACAACATTGGTCAGAGCCGGAGAGAATGATGATGTAATTAAACTTGGTGACATATCAACTTTGTCTACTGGTAAAACAGAGATTGATGCTGGGGCAGGGGATGATGTTATTGTTTTAACAAAAGATTATGACTCTGGCAAAGGACTCAATCAGGGTTATATAAATGGTGGTGATGGCTCAGATACTCTGGTACTTAGTGGGAATATCACTGTAAGACTGACAAGTGGGAAATATTTATCTGAAGAGGGGATAACTAATATTGAAAAAATAGATATGACGACAGGGAAGGATCTGATGCCAGAGGACGCTCCGCAAACGGTCAAGTTGTCGGTATCTGATGTTATTGGTATGAATGAAAGTACTACACTTTATATTTCCGGAGATGCCAGTGACAAAGTTGATTTGGGATCTGATGATACAAAAAGTTTAGGAGGATTTACTAAACAAGCCCAAACTACCACATCTTTAGCTTTAGATGGTACTGAGCATACTTATACTCTCTACAGTAGTGATAGTGGTGCGCAGGTCTATATAGATGACAATATAGTAAATGCAAATGGGGTGATTTAATTATTTTCTGATATAAATGTGGGAGAGATGTTACTCTCCCATATTTTATAAATTGAGAGATATCCCCGGGTTATGATGATGTATAAATTGATATGTGGTAAGAATCAGTAATGTTAATAATGGAATGACTGAAAGATGTAAAATACGTACACTAGGCTTATTCCACATCTGTTTGTGGATATAACGATATAAATCCCGGTTTGTTATATTTGCCGAAAAATAAATCAAATGAAGATGTATAATGTATAAATGTGATTGTATTTTATATATTTATTGCTTTTTATTGTGAATGCGAGTGAATTTATAAGTGTGCTGAATCCATCTAATAATATAAAATAAAACCTGGAAATGTATTTGTTATTAACAGTGATTTTTAATACATATGGTTAACTGTTAGGAAAATAAAACTTTCCAGTGAAATATCAAAATTAATTTTTTTATATGCAGCGGTGTCCATGCCTGCTTTTTCCGCAGATGATGGCATTGCTGTTGTCACGGATGGTGACGGTACAAATATTGCCATTGGTGATAAAGCGGATAGCAGAAAGATGAACGGTGACAACTCGATATCAATAGGTAAATCTTCCTCTATCGGCTATGGCAATAACAGCATTGCTGTCGGGAGCTTTTCCTATGTAACCAGTAGTGATGCCATAGCCATTGGTACGAACAGTCTTGCCGGGGCAAACGGAACGATTGTTATTGGTAAAAATGCCAAATCCGGCGGTGGTAAGGGAGTGGTTATCGGTGAGAATGCATCTCAGGGAGACTGGCGTAAACATTTCCCCACAGAATCCACTGTTTCGGTATCCAGTACAGTCGCAGTTGGTGATAACAGCAGTGCTGCCGGCGTGGCATCCGTCGCTGTCGGCTCCGGAGCTTCTGCAACGAGGGAAGGATATGGTACTGCACTGGGAGATGATGCTGCAGCCAGAGGAAAATCTTCCACTGCGGTGGGGGCGCAGGCTACTTCAGTCTCGTGGGGTTCAGTTGCACTGGGCCTTTCTTCAGTTTCCGATCGTGAAGCCGGAGTATCTGCATATATGCCGGATACCAGAAATAATAACGCAGAAGAGGTGGTAATATCCCGGATGGATGAAGCGCAGCGAAACAGGCTTGCTGAGATAGATAAACAAATTGCGTACTATAAAAAAATCGTGGCCCCGCTGGCTGATGCGTATTTTACTCTCAAAAATGATATTGACCAAAGATATCGTGAGCTGAATGATTCTGAATTAAATGGTAAACAGTATACTGAAAAGAGAGCAGAAATTGATAAATACCGGACTGAGAACAAACTGACAGATAAATCCCAGGCATATTATGGATCCCCTGAATATGCTGCGCTGAATAAACTGCAGGCAGAACGTTCAGAAATGTTTTCTGCATATGTTTCCACTCATGGTGCTGTATCTGTGGGGAATGGGAAGAGCATCACAAGGCAGATCACAAGTGTTGCCGCGGGTTCGGAGGACACTGATGCTGTTAACGTTGCACAGCTCAGGGATTTGCAGACTGTGACAGAAAAGGCGGATGCAGCGCTTGATAAACGCATAACAAACAACACCAGTGCGATAACTAAAAATCTGCAGGTGGTTAACAGTAATAAAGAGGAAATCAGTAACATTAATAAAACGACAAAAATTCTGGATGAAAGAGTGACAGCCAATACACAGACAGCAGAAGAACATAAGCTGCTTATTTCGGAGAACAGCAAACAAATCAGTACCAATACTCTTGGTATCAGAGAGAATACACAACGGATCCGGGATGAGGGACAGGCTCGAATCCGGGGAGACAGGGAAACACTGCGTGCAGCGACCGGTTATACCGACATGCGGGTAAACGGGCTGGAGCGTAATACGAATAAACGTTTTGCGCAGCTTAAAGAGGATATAGACAAAAACAGAAAACGTGCAGATGCAGGTATTGCAGGTGCGATGGCAATGACGGGGATACCGTCCGTACCCGGGAAAAAGGTTTCATTTGGTATGGCCATGGCCGGATACCGGAGTGAAGGTGCTGTTGCAGCCGGTTTCCATTTTAATACAAGTGAAAACAGTGCTGTTAAAGTGAATGCCGCCTGGGATAGTGAAAGTGGAGTGGGCGTTTCAGCCGGGATGGCTCTGGGATGGTAATCTGACAGGATAATGATGTGGGAGGGGTGAATAACTCCTCCCTGATATACAGGGAGTATGAGATTTAATTATCACAGATATTAATATTCAGGCTGGTGTGCATTTCTTATTATAAAGTGAATCATAATGCAGTATTAACTTATTGTCTGCATTATGATTTATTTATCTGAAAGTGTATTTCTCTTCTGTTTCCATTTCCGTGATTGTATCTCCTTATTTAATATTATCAGGAGTTAAATTAATATGAAAAATAATGACAGGAAATATATCAGTCTTTTATCCCTGATTCCTTTGCTGATTGCCGGAGCTCCTGCGTTTGCGCAGAGTGACGGGTCCGTGGCGTATCCTGAAGGAAATGGTGCTGCAGCATCGGTATCGGGCAATTTTGCAACTGCGCTGGGGGCAGAAGCCCGGGCCACTGAAATTAATGCAACCGCGGTTGGTGCTCATGCGAATGCATCCGGACGTAGCGCCACTGCTGTTGGTTCTGGAACGCACGCCTGGTCAGATCAGTCCACATCACTGGGAACCGCGGCATACGTTGGCGACAAAGCCGGAAACGGTATGGCTCTCGGCAGCTGGTCGGCGTCAGATGCAACTGGTGCGGTGGCGGTGGGAACTGCGGCAAAGGCCGCGCATCAGAACTCAGTGGCACTGGGGCAGTTTTCCGGTACAACCCGTGAAAATGAAGTCTACATCGGATATGACTCAGGTGTCACAAACCCGGCCAGTCCGCGTGTACCGGATAAAACCCGGGTTCTCGGTGGTGTCAGTGATGGTACACGGGATACGGATGCAGCCACTGTCGGGCAACTGAACCGGAAGGCGGATGAGGTGTACAGTGACGTCAGTGGACGGATTGCAGCGGAAGCACTTAAGGCGCGTGACCATACTGATACGGTTGCTGCAGAGAACAGGGAGAATATTATCCGGAACACGGTGGCCATAAACCGTAACACCCGGGGACTGCTTTCCCAGAGAGACCTGCTGGAGACGCATGAAGAGCGCCTGAACAGCCAGCAACAGCAGATAAATACCGGAAGTACCGTTGCTGTGGACAGTCATGGTTATGTGACGCGCGGTGAGGGAACCGGTGAACGAATTACTGTACAGGAAGGGCTGGTACGTACACAGGAAATGGCCACAGAAAACCGTGCTGCGGTCAGCCGTAACCGTCAGGTGGGTGAACGCAACAGTCGCGCCATTGCTTCTCAGGCACGTACCCTGCAGGCGCATGAGCGTCGTATGAACAGTCAGCAGCGTCAGATTAATGAGAATCATGAGGAAATGAAGCGGGCAGCAGCCCAGTCAGCTGCGCTGGCCGGTCTTTTCCAGCCATACAGTGTGGGTAAATTTAACGCCACAGCGGCTGTGGGCGGGTACAGTGACAGGCAGGCTGTTGCGGTGGGCATGGGATATCGCTTTAACGAGCAGGCTGCGGCAAAGGCAGGTACTGCGTTCAGTGACGGTGATGTTTCCTGGAATGTGGGGGTCAACTGGGAGTTCTGAACCCGGGTCTGAGTCACCGGGGGGGCCCCTATTAAGTTGTCAAGCATGTTATGACGCCTGCGGGGTATAAAAAGTCCCGTCGCGCATCATGGCGAACAGAACGTCGCAGCGTCGTCTCGCCAGGGCGATAAGCGCCTGATTGTGTCGTTTTCCCTGACTCATTTTGCGGGTGTAGTAAGCCCTGGAGAGCGGATCCCTGAGCGCGGCGAAGGCCGACAGGAACAACGCCCGTTTGAGAGCTTTATTACCCCGTCGCGAGGGATGCTCACCGCGTATTGACGAGCCGGATCGCCGAGTTACCGGCGCAAGGCCAGCATAAGCAGCGAGATGTGCGGCAGAGGCGAAGGCGCGGCAGGCGACCTCGGTGAGGAGTCTGGCTGCGGTCCTGACACCGACTCCGGGCATACTGGTCAGGACCGGGTAAAGAGGGTGAGCAAGAACTCGCTGTTCTACCGCAAGCGCCACCTCGTCTCTTTGCTTACGCAGCGTGATGAGCTGGAGTGCCAGACGTGGCAGTACTACGGCAGCGGCATTCGTGCCGGGAACGACGACGGTTTGTTCGGCCAGTGCCTGAGCTATGTCTGCTGCAAGGCGTTTACCCAGACGAGGCGCAAGTTTGCAGAGCTGGGCTGCCAGCTTATTCTCACCCAGCGAAGCGAGTTTTTCTGGTGAGGGATATCGCTGGAGAAGATCGAGTACCGCCGGGTGATCAAGTCTCGGACCGAGAACGCGCTCCAGTGCCGGATGTATCTGGGTCAGAAGGCCGCGGATACGGTTGCTGGCCTGCGTTGTCTGTGCGGCAAGATCATCATCGAAGCCGCAGAGCATGGAGAGTTCGGCGATTTGCTCGTCAGCCAGTTTCAGCGTGCGTAGCGCGTGAGGCAGGGTACGGGCAGCTTCGGCAATGATGGCAGCGTCACGAGCATCAGTTTTAGCTTCACCGGCGTGTAAGTCGGCTATGCGGCGCATGGCCAGTCCAGGGAGGTATCCGACAAGGACTCCTTCTGAGCGGGCAACGGCGACAGGTAATGCACCGATGGTAGCTGGCTGATCAACAACCAGCAGTATCTGACCATGTTGTTTCAGGTCAGATATTAGCGACCTGAGTTTGTTTTCGTCGTTGGGTAATGCTTTATCGAACAGGCGTTTACCTGAACGATTAATGGCTACAGCGTGATGCGTATCTTTACCGACATCAACGCCGATAAAGACCTGGACAGATTCGTAATCGCTGGATTCGGTCATTCTGTCTCCCTTGTATATGGGTTAACCAGATAACCACGGGGAGCAGGTACCGGCATCCACGTTACAGACGGTCCCGGCAAAAGTGCCTGACCTGACCCCTATTAGCGGTTACCAGCGCCCCACCAGACCCGGTGACATCACCCCCCGGATCATGGACGACTGGGGGCAGTAATCATGCCGGGTCTGGCTGGCTAACACCCCATTATAAGGGGTACGAATAAAGTAACGGGGCAGCGTTCTGTATGCGGTCATGATTCGCTGCCTGCTTTTCTCCCCGGTGGCATGACTGACGGTTCCGGGGTATTCCTGAGGAGCTGAGAGGGAGAGTGTATATGCTGAACTATCGCATAAGTTCAGTGCAGGTATTTACTGTAAACGGTCGGGCTGACAGGGTGCAGGTTCGTCTGGAATGCGACGATGCAGCTGTTTTTGAATGTTGTCTTCTTGCGGAAGGAGAAGGGGAACTGAAAGAGCTGAGTCTGTCAGAGCTGGAAGAGCGGGCACTGATGTATGCGGCAGACAGTTTCCGTTATGAATGATGAGTCAGTTATACCGGTAATGGTAAACGAAGCCGGTATCCGGGAGATAAGGGTCTGAGAGTATGCAGATTATTATTATGACCCGTGACAGATATCTGGAATATGGCCTGATGCGTATGCTGAACGGATACAGGCTCACGACAGGCCGTGAACTGTTTGATGCCGGAAAGGGCCGTCTGCCACTTCCCGAAGACAGTTATGTGATTCTCTGTGACTGTAATCTGGAAAGGCTTACATACTGTATGTTCTGTGGGCGTCGTTTTCTTGTCATTCCTGTTTCCTCTGTGAGATGCCTGACAGATATCAGGCAGGCCATCCGTCGTGGGGCGTGGCTGTTCGGACATACGGCAAGACCACTGACCCGTACCGAGATGGTGGTGGTCTTCGGGGTTGTTTTCCATGAGTACGGGTTTACCTTTCTGGCAGACCAGCTGGGGATAAGCATGAAGACGGTATGTGCGCATCTTTACAATGCGATGGAGAAAAGCGGTCTGCGAGGTGTCAGTGTTAAATATCTCTGCAGCACCACAGACCGGTAAAAAGCCGGTCTGATGAAGGCTGTTGCGACGGGAATTTCTGTGCATGCTGTGTCACGGGCATCCCGGTGCTCCGGATAATTAATGTTATGTGGTCAGGCGTGATAAATTTCATGTGGAACGGGTATGCGTTTTATTTGTGATAACAGTTATTTTCTGGAGGGAGTGAAGGAGTATATTAATCCCGGTAAATTCATTATCAGCGGCATGCAGACAGATAATGTGGTGATAATATCTTCTTCCCGGATATCTGAAATTGTCGGTTTTCTGTATAAGAATAATATAAGTGATATGAACACCCTTTATTTTTCTTCTCCGGAAGCGCTCCGTTTTCTCTGGGGAGTGGTTGACAGTCCGGTTTATGATATCAGACATCTTACTGAGCGATGTTCAGTAAACGATATCACTCATCTGTACCGCGCATTCATGTCGGTGGAGAAGCTGACCCTGTCAGGCCGGCAGGTAAATGTACTGATGATGCTGCTTTATGGCAGTAACGGAACAGAGGGGGCACGACATCTTGGCATGTCAGAGAAAACATTCTCCACTCATAAGCAGAATCTGATAAAGAGGTTACGGGTACATAATGAAGTTGAGTTGTTGTACAAGGGGATGCTTCTGGACAGAAAAGGGAGGTTGTGAAGCAGGACAGCTTATTTCCGGTAATGTTAAACGCAGCCTCTGATTCGTTAATTTAATAAACATAAGGAGTTTTTATGCGTCTGTTGATTGCTTTTCTTCTTCCCTGGCTGACTTTTTTCACCATTGGCCGGCCTCTGACGGGGATTTTTTGTCTGGTGTTACAGATAACGCTGCTGGGCTGGATACCGGCAACAATATGGGCTGTGTATGCGCTTTCGCAGTATAAGACGGAACAGAAAATCCGCGAAGCCACGGGGAAATGATGACTGCAGAAGAGCAGGTTGTCATGGCTGTGTATATGATGCGGGATAAAGGCCCGGAGATTCCTGAAAATAAAATGGTTCGTGGAATATAAAATATGGAAAAACTTGATGTGATGGACGCTTCTGGCGAGGCGGTTTCATGGATTGTCCGTAATCAGGATATATTACTCGGTTACGCCGTGAATCTTGTGGCAGCAGTGGTTATTATTATTATCGGGGGTATCGCTGCACGGATGATTTCTGGTGTGCTGAATAATCTGATGCTGGGCAGGAATATTGATGCCACAGTGGCGCAGTTCCTTTCCGTGCTGATACGTCATGCCATTATAGCCTTTACGCTGATTGCTGCCCTGGGACGTGTGGGGGTTCAGACAGCTTCCGTAATTGCAGTCCTGGGGGCTGCAGGTCTTGCTGTTGGACTTGCCCTGCAGGGGTCATTGTCAAACCTTGCTGCTGGTATTCTTCTCGTGATGTTCCGTCCTTTCAGGGCTGGTGAATATGCTGACCTGGGTGGTGTTGCCGGGACTGTGCAGAATGTACATATATTCTCAACCACGATGCGTACACTGGATGGTAAAATTGTTGTCATTCCGAACGGGAAGATTATTGCCGGAGAGATTGTTAATTTCTCCAGGGAGCCTGAACGACGAAATGAGTTTATCATCAGTGTTTCATATGATGCAGATATTGACCGTGTGAAACAAGTCCTGACAGATATTGTGATGTCAGAAGAGAGGGTTCTGAAGAACAGGGAAATCACTGTTCGCCTGAATGAGCTTGGGGAGTCATCCATGAATTTTGTAGTACGGGTATGGAGCAGGCGTGATGACCTTCAGTCTGTATACTGGGATGTACTGGAGAGAATTAAGCGGGAGTTTGATTCAGAAGGGATAAGTTTTCCATATCCACAAATGGATATCCATCTTGTTCGCTCCGGGAAGCAGGCAGAGTCGGTAACCCATAACAGTCGCTCAGTCAGTTCCAGACAGTAAAATGAAAAGCGCATTTTATTTGTGAAAGATGAACAGCCTGAATCTGTCAGGCTGTTTTCATTGTGTTTTTATGGTCATTTTTGGTATATGTACTGTATATGATGTCATCTGTATAAGGATATAAAATGCCAAAGAAAATAATGACAGGGATTGATGTTTTTGACGCTGCCATGGAGCGTATTGAATGGGTGTTTGATACGTTTTCATCAGTTTGTCTTTCTTTTTCCGGCGGAAAAGACTCCACTGTCCTGTTTCACCTGATGGCGAATATTGCCCGCCGAAAAAAACGCCGTTTTTCTGTACTGTTTGTTGACTGGGAGGCTCAGTATCAGTGTACCATTGAGCATGTCACCAGGTTGAGGGAAATGTACGATGATATCACAGATACTTTTTTCTGGGTGGCGCTGCCTCTGACGACCGTTAATGGAGTGTCTCAGGTACAGCCTGAGTGGGTATGTTGGGAGGACGGGGCTGAATGGGTTCGCCAGCCACCAGAAGATGCCATAACCAGAGCGTCTTTTTTTCCTTTTTATCAGAATGCGATGACATTTGAAGAGTTTATTCCGGCATTTAATCATTGGTTTGCCCGGGAAAAAGGGATGGTTGCTGCGATTCTTACTGGTGTTCGCGCTGATGAGTCACTGAATCGTTTTATGGGACTGGTATCCGGACGTAAGCTCCGTTATGCGGAGGATAAACCCTGGACCACGGCATCGGCTGAGGGATTTTACTACACCATGTATCCTTTGTACGACTGGAAAACAAGAGATGTATGGATTTACCATGCGAGAACACGTGCTGCCTATAACTCTCTTTATGACCTGATGTACAGGGCTGGAGTTCCTCTTCGCAATATGCGGGTGTGTGAGCCTTTTGGACCGGAGCAACGTAAGGGGTTGTGGCTTTATCATGTACTGGAGCCGGATACATGGGGCAGAATGTGTGCTCGCGTATCAGGTGCTGTAGGGGGAGCGCTCTATGCAAATGAAAGTGGTGCTTATTTTGCTTTGAGGAAACAGATAACAAAACCAGTTCACCATACATGGCAGAGTTATGCAATGTTTCTGCTGGAGTCAATGCCTGAGAAAACGGCGGAGCATTACAAGAATAAGATTGCTGTTTATCTTCGGTGGTGGCAGTCTCATGGATGGCCGGATGGCATCCCTGATGAGCAGGATAATGACCAGGGATGTAAAGATATTCCCTCCTGGCGTCGCATCTGTAAGACGTTACTGAAAAATGATTTCTGGTGTCGGATGCTGGCGTTTAGTCCGAATAAGCCCCGACATTATGAGCGCTACCTGGCCAGAATGCGTGAAAAAAGGAAAGAGTGGGGAATATTGTAAATTATATTTAAACATCAGAAATATGACGGTTAATCCAGGATAGTAGCTAAAAAAATAAGATTCCTTGCTGATTTATCCCTGTTTGATATGTAAAATCTGAGGGGCTTATAAGCAACGGATATACGAGTGCTACAATATATGATAAGTTATATATATTAAATGTTCATCATCTGTCAGGGGCTGTTTTATGGCTAAACTGATAAATATATCAGGTGTTACCGAGGAGCGGATGACTGCCGGGGAAAAGCGGGTTGCATCCCGTCTTGAGGCATTTATGAGTAATGAGTGTCTGGTCTGGTACGATATTCCGGTGGGACGGAAAAACCGACATCCTGATTTTGTCATTATTGACCCGGAGAATGGTCTGGTATTTCTTGAAGTCAAGGACTGGACCGTTCACACGTTGCATCAGGTAAATCACGAACAGGTCATTCTTGAAACTAACGGTATTCTTAAATCAGAAATAAATCCGCTGCTACAGGTTCGTCGTTATGCCTGTGATACCGTAAATGCTTTACCTGCAGACTCACGTTTGCGACAGAATGATGGTCAGTATAAGGGGCGTCTGAATCTGGCCTGGGCGTATGGTGTTGTGTTTACCCGTATTACCCGCCAGCAACTGAAGGCTCTGGCTGGGAATGATGAAAATGCTGTGGAAAGGATTTTCCCTTCAGCGCAGACAATCTGTCAGGATGATATGACTCAGTCTGTTTTACCTGATATATTCCGCCAAAAAATTGCCGGGATGTTTACGATGGGATTCAGAACCCGGGTGACACCACAGGTTAGAGATATTCTGCGTGCTCATCTGTTTCCTGAAATGACCGTCAGACAGCACTCACAAATCAAAATAATGGATATTCAGCAGGAGATTCTGGCCAGAAATATTGGTGATGGGCATCGTGTTATTCATGGGGTAGCCGGCTCTGGAAAAACAATGATTCTTTTGTTCCGTTGTCTTTACTTGGCTGAAACTACCCCTGGTAAGATTCTGGTGCTATGTTACAACATTACTCTGGCCAGCTACCTGCGGGAATGTATTGAGTCCAGGGGACTGAAGTCACGGGTTACGGTATTCCATTTTCATAGTTGGTGCGCCTCAATGATAAAGCGCCATGGAATTCAGGTGACTGCTGGAGGAAAGGATTACCCGGAGAAATGCTTCAGTGCGCTGGAAGATGCCGTGAACAGCGGAACAATTACTGATACTGGATACGATGCCGTACTTGTGGATGAGGGGCATGATTTTGAGAGTCGCTGGCTGGCTCTGATAGCCCGCCTGTTTGATAACGCGTCCCGTTCACTGCTCCTGATGTACGATGACGCACAGTCCATTTACAGACGGGAACGGGCTCTGAACTTTTCGCTTGCCAGTGTGGGGATTCAGGCGCAGGGACGTACTTCCGTCCTGCCGGTAAATTACCGTAATACGAAACGCATTCTGCACTTTGCTTATGCATTCTCCCGTGAGTATTTTGAGAAGCATCAGAACCGTGAAATACCGTTTGTTCAGCCACAGGCGGGCGGTGAAGAGGGCACAGAGCCGGAAATTCTGCGTTGTGCTTCTGAGAGTGATGAGGCAGTGCAGGTTGTGGGCTGGCTGGAGAAACGCTATACACTGTGCGGTCACTGGAGTGATATGGCTGTTTTGTGTCCTGCAGAGTTTTCAGTGAAACATCTGAAAGAGGTCATGACACAACGCGGGATACCTTATGCCACCTGCTTTGACAGTGAAGGTAAGAAGAAATATTCGCGACGCAAGGATGTTGTGCATTTACTGACCTACCAGAGCAGTAAGGGACTGGAGTTTCCGTATGTTGCGGTTATCAATGCTTCTTTCGTTCACTCAGGTGCTGCGGATGAGTCTGAAGTTATTCCGGCGCTTTATGTTGCGTTCACCCGGGCTACACGGGAATTACTGGTGACCTGTTATCGTGAAAACAGTATCAGTCGTCATCTTGAGGATTTTGTATAAGTTGTGTTTTATTATTGCTGATATGTAATCATTCGTTTTTTGATAATCTAAGATGGGTATTTAGCGAGTATTCAGAGTTGAATTAATATCCCCCATGTTTTTGATCTGTCAATAGCTGTCCATTACATGGGGTGATCATATATCAGTCGGTAATTACTGGATAAAGTCACCCCCTAAATGATTACTTTATTGTCCATGCCGGACTAAAGTTTTCCTCCTCAAATAGTTCTGTTAACCCACTTATTTGTTTTAATCTCAGTACCTCATCTGTATCCATGCCCAGTTCACTACCTATTCGGAGATCATCCCATCCCATTCGGGAAAGATCTCGGACGATATCGGAGAGCGCGTCTATCTGGTGCTTTCCTCTGGCCCTGTTATGCCTGATGGTCGAGGCGATAGAGTAAGCTTTAAAGTTATTATCATGCTTAATGCATGTGACAGGTAAATATCCTTTTAGTTTTTTCTCTAGTTTTGTTGTGCTTTTCCCAAGCATTTGTCTGTGAAATCCGTCAATAACGGTGTATTTCCCCTTTTGAGCTAAGGTGACAACAGGTTGAGTGAATCCATCAACCAACAGGGAGTGTGTTAATAACCTTTTTTCGGAGGGAGCCATGACGTTAGGATTATAGTCGTTTGCTTCAATTAGATTGTTTTTTATCCATATAACACAATCAACAGGTTCTGCGTAAAAAGGACTACTCCTATGTAACTCAATCTTTATTTTATTAATTGCATCAATGCGTTCATCTTCTTTCTTAAGAGAATTAAGGTATACATTTATTTCATTTATGATTTGTTCAATGCTCATGTGTTTCTATTTCTTTTAATTTGTATATTTTTCTTGTTTTAAGATGAGTTGTTCTTCTTTCTCTACTTTGTGTTAATATATAAGTTGTAAGGTTGTTTTGTGTTTTTATTTTTGGTGCTGGAGGAGATAATATGCTCCTCATGATAAACGATGTGATTTTCAAATAAATAATGCTGGGTATAATATTTTCTTTTGAATATTAAAGAGTTTATGAAAAGAAAGTTTTCTGGCTATGTCTCCTTATTCTGATATAACTTCACGTATGGAACCATTTAGCATAAAAATATTTAATTTTATATGACCAACAGTTCCTGTTAAAGAATATTAGCTAATTTTCATTATATTATAAACAAAGAGTTCTTTGCTGTGATGGATTTCACATTTTATTGTCTTGTTATGTATTCCTTCTGGTTTGAACAGGGTGCTTCAGGGATTTTTATTACTATTACGCTTTTTTGGAGGTGATCTTTACATAAGTATATCTGGAAATGGATATGAAAAATCATTATGTGGTTTTTTACACGGATGTCGGTAGGCTATTCTCGTATTGATAATACCCTGCCCATAAATCAGGGCAGGAATAGTATTATTAATTTCGGGAGAAGCTTAAGGTTGCCACATCGACAGTTTCATCACACAGACTCTTGTCCGGAAATACTTTCTTATTTTTGACTTTAGCCAGCCATTGCCCGACATGAAGGGAAGGTACAGTGATGATACCGTCCTCATTACTTACAAAGGTAAGTTCTGCTTTATGAGCCGAATGTTTATGCTCAGCTGCATGGGTATGACGGGATGATTTCAGATAACTGACAGAGTCAAGCTCCAGAGTAGCTCCGGCAAGCGGGGATGTTTTATACAGAACTTTCAGCTTCACATCTTCACCGAAACGACTGATATCGGATAATGGAATGATTTCAAGCTCATCCCCTGTTGGAGACTGATAGAGTTGTGCTGGCATCTGCTGTTCACCAGGAATAAAAGATTTTGCATATTTAGTCACAAACTCACAGTATGCCACATCATTTCTGCCCTCCCGACTGACAGGCTTCCATCCTGACGAGGTTCTCGACCAGTATCCCGGTTTCATTTTCGTTGACAGAACGTAGCTATTACCGTTGGCTGCAGACTCAGTTTTATAGACATAATCCGTGGACGTTGGCTTCAGCGTTATTATCTCTTTCCCGTTATAAAGCCGGGGATTTTCAAAGAAATTCCTTCTGTCAGGAATTGTGCCCTTTGAGGGGAAATTATGACCATAACCAATCTCTGCGGTAACGTTGTTCTCTGCCTGTTTACCGGTAATCCAGACATCGTGGGCCAGGGCATGCTCCGATGCTGTCAGACAAAGAGCTAAGATATAGCCTGTATTTTTCATCATGATTTATTTCCTGCGAGGTTACCACTGATAACGGGTATAAAGACTGACAGTTCTGCCTGAAAGCGGCACACCTTTGCCATTCATGGCAAGCTTGTTGAAGGCATTATCCAGAGTCACTGATGCCTCAAAGCTTTTAACACTTACAGGCTTATAAGACAGTGAAAAGGAATGTACGGCATAGCCAGCCTGATGGGGATCGCCTTTTTTCACATGCGTGGCTGCTGCCGAAAGTTCAGCACGCCATCCGGCAGAAACTCCTCCATGACCAACAGGTATACTGATGTCACTGATGAGTGTGTCAGGATTGCCGGAGCCCAGCCATTCCCTGCTACTGGCATCCATACTTTCCGTGCGGTTATAAGAAAGCATCCAGTCAAAATAATCAGACTGGTAATTACCCTGCATATCCCATCCCCAGATACGGGCCCGGGATACATTATAAGAATAAGAACGCATCCGTTTCATATCCACGCGCGTGGCAATATAGTTTCTGGCATCCGTTCCGAAATATCCGCCTTTCAACTGCAGCCGGTCATTGTCTGTAAGCAGGCCGTCCAGTTGAATACCTGCGCCAATCTCACGGGTAATGTTATTTTCTGGTTTCAGATTAAGGTTAGGTACCCAGTAATTGGGTTTACCCTTGCGGTAAAAATGTACATCATCCCTGTACATTTCTGCCATTGTGGGGGCACGGAATGCAGAGGATATGGAGCCGTACATCATCAGCCAGTCTGTTGGTGAGACTGAAATCGCCGCCCTGGGGGACAGGCGTTCGGCTTTCAGTTTTCCGGCTCGGGGATTGAAGCTCTTGTACCGGTCATAACGGGAACCGACGATAATGTTAACCGGGTTGCTTTTCATTGTCATTTCATCCTGGAAATACAACGATGTAAAGTCAATGTTTCCTTCCGGATATAGTGTGGCAGAGCCTTCCGGCTTCTGCTGCTGACGGTAATATTCGGCGCCATAACTTAACTGATGGGCTCCCGGAAAAATCAGAGTATGGCTCCTGTTGACAACATTAACACCGGAGGTTCTGTTGTTTCGCCATTCTGCTGTTTTGTTGTGACCGTTTGTCTTGATAGTGATATCACTGAGATATAACGTTGACTTTACATTGATGAGGCTGTTATCCGCAGGGGAGTACTGGTACCAGAACTGCACGTCATTTTGTGCTGTTTTTCTGTCACGCAGGCCGTTGTCACCATGTGTCAGAGTGGGATTGCCCGGTTCAGTGGTGTTATTCTGGTAGAGACGCAAGCTGGCACCTGCTTTGTTACTGTCTGTTATACTGACAGAGCCTTTCGCAAACAGGGCTGCAGGTTTTTCCTTGTTAGGTGCACGCTCACCATCACTCTGATAGATATTTCCTCTTTTACGCATAATGACAGAAAGAAGCGCATCTGTTTTTCCGGTTTTACCGAACCAGGTGAGCCCCGAGCCTGTGCTGTGGTCACCACTGGCGATATTTCCCCACAGACTTACACCATTTGTCTCTCCGGGGGGAAGAAAATCTGCAGCATCGGCAGTTCTGAAGGCCACCACCCCCCCCAGCCCGCCACTGCCGTACAGACTGGAGTTTGGTCCGCGGACAACTTCGATGCGTTTGATGAGTGCCGGATCCAGATAAGTGCCACTGCTTTTTGCCATGTCACTGAGTTGACGGACGCCGTCAACAAGAACAAGTACCCCGCTTTTGTCATAGCCGCGTAGATTAAAGGTCTGCCCATTGGTCCGTCCTGCACCAGTCTGGCTGA
>OGDF01003727.1_pt1 | contig 18249 bp, 21 predicted proteins | sample 1570141 | NCBI WGS metagenome assembly OGDF01 (sample SAMEA4370581, study PRJEB24528) | human gut metagenome | reverse complement strand
ACATTGAAAAATGATCTTATATATCAGCATTATTATCGTACAGAGGATGAACTCTACACAGCAGTCGAAGAATTTGTGTATGTGCAATATAACCATGTACGTCCGCATTCTTATAATAATTACAAAACGCCTTATGAGGCACGCCACGGGGTTACATAACCCCTGTGGCAGAAATTAGGTCATAGTGTTACAAAAAAGCTTGACCACAACAAACATATTCACTCATTTTATTAGTTTCATAGGGTCTGACCCCGATATGTTTTTTATTATATTCGCTTTTTGCTGCCTATAACATGAGCAGGAACTCCAACTAGAATACTATTTTTATCAAGACAGCTTTTATTTACTACCGCATTCGCTCCAATACTGCATCCATCAGCAATTGTAATATCTCCAAATAATTTAGCGCCTGGTCCAATATACACATTATCTCCCAATTTGGGTGGCTCTCCGCCATTAGCACCGATGTTAACGCCAACATGAATTCGCAGATTTTTACCAATTCTACTTCTTCCATGAATCACGATGGGTCCTACATGCGCAATGCTTAGTCCCTCATCGCAAACATTAACACCGATGTGAATTGCATATTTCATCTCCATTCTTTGAAGAAAAAAGCGACTTACGCTTTCACGAATTTTCTTTCCAGTATTATGATAGTACTCCGTATGTCTTAAATAAAAGATATACCCATAAAGGATGTCTTTCTCTCTAAACCCAAATGGGAGCCTGTACCCCCCCCCTGGAAAATAGAGTTCTTTTTCAATTTTCAAACATTTCGACAGTTTTTCTTTCGAGTCAATCATATTCTCCCCCTATATTATCAATCAACTTGCAACGGATAAACTCCAAGGTACTTTCCCCAATGATGTCTTTGTATAAGCATTACAAAAAATGCTGGAGCACCAATCCCAATAAGTACATAAACCAAAATGTTATCCTGTGCGATTTGTAAATAACGATTCAACGGTTCATGCAAATACATTATTGGAATTGTCATTTGCCCTATCGCCTGTAATGCACACTTTATGCGTTTCAATCTCTTTGAGATAATACGACATAGCCTTAATAAGCCCAGTCCATATCCAATCGGAATTAAATAATTATATAATAGGTTTGGATAAAGCACCTGCTTCATATCAATGGTTCTTCCACCCATAACAGCAAACTCAGTTACAAGGATAATCGCAATTACAATTGCCGCAAAATCCACTTGAAATTGGTCTGCCTTACGCCACCTATCAATTGTTTGTTTTCCATAATATCCCATCGTCAGATAACTCAAACATAATAATACTACATCCGCATCAAATGGAATTCCTGGCTTTACAAGCAATGGGATAGCAGAAAGTAATTGCGATTCAATTAACGCTATACCCCCCCCCGTTACGGAAAGCAGCACTACTTTTCTTGAAGAAAAATACTTTAGCATCGTAACGAATATAACGGAGGATATGTAGAAACAAGTGATATACCAATATACACCATTGATGAATCGTCCGCCCCAGAGATAATGAAGAATCCGATTCAAATTATGTAAATGATCAAAGAATATAAAATCAACCGCCATATACATAAAATAAGGTATCATCAATTTCTTAAATTGACTCGTTGCGTATTCACTCACATTACTGTGCTTCTGCATAAAGTAACCCGAAAGAATAAAAAACAGCGGCATATGAAATCGATACATAAAATCCGCCACAGCATCAGATCCGCCATGTCCTATTACCACACACAGAATTAAAATTCCTTTTGCAATATCAAATTCAGCCTCTCTTTTCTTTTCCATACTCATCACATCCGCTCTTCCATATTCAATACCCTAAGCATTTCATTTTTCTTATCTGTTTTTATTTTCTCCGGATCATATGGCAGTCTATTCTCATAACACTTTTTAGCATAATCCTCTGTTTTCATTATGTACCGAGCGGGTATCCCCCCCCAGACTTCTCCAGATGGAATACTTTTATTAACCATACTGCCAGCAGCCACAACACAATTATCACCAATGGATACATTTGGCAAGATTGTGCTTTTATAACCAACGAAACAATTGTTCCCTATGGTTATCGGGCCAAATTTAAATGTGTCCTTATACGGACCTTCTTCTCGAAAGCACCATGTAGATCCATCGTGATTAATGAAAGACACTTGACCTGATATCAGAACATGATCTCCTATCGTTATTAAATAGGGTTCTGTTCCCCATACTGGATTATCGACAAACTTGCAGTTTTCACCGACCACCACGCCTTTCTCTCTAGCGTATTTAATATGATCTTGGCGTTTGTATAAATCAATAAGCCTACCTACTATTTTATTTACTATAGCCATTTACTTTCGAAGCACCTTTCTCAACAAAGTATACAATTTTGCTCTTAGTGAACATACAGCTGAGATGTTGTTGTTAATTTCTGCTGTTGTAATAATCAGTGCATTCTGCTTTGCATATTCTTTCAGTTCACTTATTGGCAAATAATGTCCGTGGATTTCTTTTTCTTCATACATTTCATTCTTAATCGTTTTTGTCATCTTTGCACGAAGTTCATCTTCTGAGCATGATAAATCTGATATCAGAGTTTCTTGCTCGCAAGATATACAGTCTTTCAAAGCAACATCACATTGACTGATACCATGAATTAAAAGCTTGTCATACTCCCCCCGATATTATCTATCTTTGTTTCAAACCAAATATGTTTCGTTGAAAAGTGCTTACCTTTTACAATAAATTCACTCATTATTCTTTTACCATCCTCTCTAAAATCTTCTTCATTTTAACATTATGTGATTTCTCGGTCAGCATCTTAATGAGATATACAAACGAATCCATTTGTGTCAAATAAGATACAGTTACATAAAAAACAGCACCTACTATAACCTGAAGAACAAGAGTCAATCCATCATTTATAGGTACATATTGAATCAAATTAACCAGTATTCCCATGCAAGCAGCAAGGCTTATTCCTTGGAGAAGATCCTGTAGTTGTTCCTTATATGTATATCCTATAATTCTATTTTCATAGTACATAAACATACCCATGCTTACAACTTCCGCAGCCAATGTACCATAAGCCACCCAAAGAACGCTTTCCATTCCAAATACAGCAAAAAAAAGTATTCCAATTGCCACAACATTTACAACGACTTCTATTTTTAATGTAATGTCACTTCGACCAACCGAAAGAATTGACTGCTGACATGTTGTTGTAAAAGGTCGGACGAGGAATACCAATGTCAGGATTCTTAAATACGGAATACAAGGAATCCATTTTTCAGACAAAACAGCCACAACAAATGTGTCCGCAACGCCGATCAAACCAATCAAAAGCGGTGCAAGCAAATATATTCCTATTTTTACAGCTCTTCTGCACATTCTTTTTAGTTTAATACAATCATCCTGACACTGTGATAGTACTGGAAACATCACATTACTAATAGACGTATTGATATTAGATACCAACAAATTAGGGAATTTTTTCCCTTGATCATAATACGCCAAATCTGCAGAGCCAAACTTCTTGCCTATAATCAAACTGCGCAAGTCGCCTTCAATCGTATACACAACCGTAGTTAGGAGAACTTTCCATCCATAAGAAAGCATCTGCTTTGCCCGCTCAAATGAAAACTGCAATTTCGGTCGCCAGTCGTTTGTTACAAACAACACGAAAGTGTCAATAAAGCTGTTGGTCAGATACTGGCCAACTAGAGCCCAAGCTCCCGCTCCCATATACGCCATAGAAATACCAACGATTGCTGATATAATCGTGCCAAACGATGTCGAAATGAAAAATCGCTTAAATAGCATTCGTTTTTGAATCCATGCGCGTTGAATACTATTTACGCCCGAAATCAATAAGCGCAAACCAAGTACTCGAAGAATCGGTCGGATAATCTCCATCTGATAAAAATAAGCTATAAACGGTGCAGAAACAAATAAAATTATATATAAAACTGCAGAAGTTGCCATACTACAGATGAGCATAGTATTAACATCCAACACATCCGCATCTTTTTTTTGAACAATTGCGTTTCCAAAACCGCCTGTAACAATGGCATCACAGAGTGTAATGAAAATCATAACAATCGAAATGACACCGTAATTTTCAGGGTCAAGGAGTCTGGCTAAGACAATCGAAACAATCAGAGAAACCAATTGTGCCATTATTCTCTCACCGTAAGACCAAAATAGTCCTCCGGCCACTTTTTGTTTACTACTATCCATACTTAATAAATATCCTATCCTATTTTATATTCAGAGAGCTTGCATCCCTCGTATCCACGCTGCCTTGCATACAGGAACAATCTCTCTATACATTCATACAATTTTTCTATGCTCTGCTCATCCGGAAAGGAAGGACTTCCACCCGGCATCATCTCCGAGGAGTGCAGCATAAACATCGCATAATCGCTATCCTGTACAACCTTGTCTAACACCTTCTTCAATGCGATAAAGGATGGATTTTTCGTTGGACGAATCCATGCATCACGAACTCTTCCACTCCACTTAATCTCATGAAGAAAACTCTTTAGAGAGCAGATCGAATCGGGTGCAAAATACTTGATTGGTCGAATCGAAACCGGAACTTCAAGTATATCTTTGTATATATAGTACGGTTGTGTCGGGCATTCCCGATAATCAGATCCAGGCATTCCCGTAGAACCAACACAATGTTCCCAATTCATATATGGAGTAACCGAACAGTCGACTTTATAACCATATTTGTACAGCAGCTCAAAATACGTCTCATCCGTCGACCATCGCCCGCTTCTATGCGATAACATTTTTATATTAAAGGTTTCTTCCAATTTGCTTGTCAAAACATTAATTTTCTCGTCCATAACCTCTTTGGGATACTCAAACAGGTAATCCCTTTGGTCATTTATCTTATTCAATGTGTATTCCGGTGGATTATTCCATGCGTGTAAATGCATACCGATTTCACATGTATTCCGCTTCAGACAATCCTGCATATATTCCACATAGAATGGATCATTTACCATTTCATAGTTAGTAAGCCACGTAGGATAAAATCCGTACTTTTCGGATAGCTCCTGAAATCTTGGAATATACTTTGCATTTGCTGTTAAGCAGGGAGCTTCTGAATTCCACTGTCCATCACCCTCGGTGTCTATCGTAATAATAAATTTTTTGCTCATTTATTTTATGCTCTTTCCTATTTTATGGTTGTTCAAACAACGCATCTGCGAGAAAATCTCTTGATGTATGATTGCTGATTTTCTTGGCTGGTACCCCCCCTAGTGTAATTCCATCCTCTATAAATGACTTTGTCACAACTGCATTCGCTCCAATTGCGATGTTATTTCCCAGATGGATATCACCAATCACCTTTGCTCCGGTTGCAATAAAGCAATTATTTCCTATGATAGCAGCCTGACCGTTTTTCCCTGTTGCACCAATCGTAACTCCCTCATGAATGCGACAATTTTTCCCAATTCTAGCTGTATCATTCACAACAATAGTACCACCATGGGCGATTGACAGCCCAGGTCCAAAACAGTTCACTGGAATTGAAAAGCCGCCACATTTCATGCCAAGCTTATATAAGCGTCTTTTATATAGAGAGCCAATCTTCTTGAGTATTCCGGGCATACAATTGCAATAATACTCAGCTTTTCTAAGCAGTATTTCAAATTTCCATATATTATCCTTTTTCAACACAAATCCAGCAGGTCGTTTTAATGCAATTCGATCCTGTTCTAGATAGTATCTCAAATCTTCTTTACTTTGTATCGGCATGATTTTTCTCCATATAATCTGAATAATATTTCAAATAGATTTCTTTCATTTTTTTACTCATGTTGTGTACTTCATAATCTTCAATTCTCGCTGCAGGAGTTCCTTCATACGAGTCATTCATTAGTGCATCCCGCCAGTCATTCACAGTGGCACTTTTTGACATCCTCTGTGTTTTTTTCAAAAGAACACTTTCTTCCGGTACACCTGCTGACAGAACGCATCTTGTTCCGCATACTTGAGCCTCAATTGCTACAAGCGAAGATGATTCCGTATCAGAAGTAACAGCAAGTACATCAGCAGCACAATAAAGTTTTGTTACATCAGCGATGTTACCAAGAAATCTAACAAATTTTTCTACGCCAAGTTTCTTTGCTAAATGAATAAGCCTATCTTTTTCTTCACCATCTCCAGCAATTATTAGAATCGATTCAGATTGTACTTGATGAACTTTCGCAAAAGCTTCTAGCAGTAGGTCAAATTTCTTGATCATGTTTAATCTTCCTACTCCAATTATGACAAATAAATTATCTTCTAGACCAAATACTTCTCTTCCTTCGTGTTTAGAGCAGCATTTTTTTCTGATTTGTTCTATGTCTATACCATTACGAACAACTTCATACTTTGTAATGCCATACCACTCTTTTGCTTCTTCTACTTGTGCCTCTGTGACACAAATAGGGATTACATTTTGACATTGAAAAGCATTTGAAATAATTTTTTTGATTTTTCCTGTATAACGATATGGACTGCTGTGCAATGTATCAAATCGAACTGGAACTTTATTTTTTATAATTCCAGGCATTGTCGCACCAAGCAGTGCTGAAATATGAACATGGACAATATCTGGCTTATATTCCCGGATTGCCATATCCCATGTTTTTCGCGAAATAGGTCTTTGAAAGTATCGTTTTATATAAGGAATCTGTATCTTTGTTCTAGGATTATTTAAATAAACAACATCATAACCCTTTTCAGCAATTTCTTTATCGTACTTCGAGTCTGTTGGTTTTATATAAACATATAATTTAAGTTCAATATCTGGATCATTATTGAAGTCTCTCAGGTAATTAATTACTACCTGCTGAGCTCCCCCATCTCCCATTGACCAAATCATATGCATTACTTTAATTTTTTTTTGCATTTTCTTCTATCCTTCATCTCTTCTACCTGCCACCTGTGTGATTAGCCACACATTTAGGCTATAAATCAACAAGTCGTCATTAAACGATACAATTCCGTTATTTCCATTATAAAATGTCATTAAAACAAGCATGCATATGAATACGCTCCATTTTTTTGATAACAGCACTTGTACTCCCGGTTTAATAAAATACATCAAATACTGAACAATAGTAAATACAATTCCACAAACGAATGACCATTGTAAAAATGGATATTCCAGTGCCGCAACCATTGCTACATCACCGTATTTAAAAGCATGTCCTTCCATCATTTTGAAATCGACAACACCTTTTAGCATTAAAGTTTCGAGTGATGAATTTCTTGCGGTTGACAAATCACCCGCTGCAAGCCCTTCCATAATGCGTGATATAATCAAATCGAATGTGCCTGTTATATACAGACCAAAAAATAGGACAAGGATTGCTATCATATATTTAGCTTTTTTTAATCCAATATTACATAACAAAAGAAGTAAAATAGCCAACATCAAGCCAGACTTACTTCCACATATAGCAATTCCAAACAAAGCTGTAAAAACATCCAAAATGTATGTGGAATTTTGTCTTCCATATTCATCTTTTTTTATTGTCGTCCATATTAGCAGCATTAGAAAAAAAGCTGCATTTTCTAGTGCGTGACCGTAAAATGAAACAAATCTTCCTGACCTAATAAGAGAAAGCAAAGTATTACTTTGATATATATTAGCCCATAAATTCTGGATGATATTACCTAAAAGTTTGTCTAAGATCCAGAATATGCACATCAACCGACATACTATCTGAAGCACTTTTAGCCACGCATCTGAATAGCGATTAATTTTATCTACATCAACTATTTTTGTACATATAAAAATTGCAGGGAATATATATACGAATAGCAATAAAATTCGTCTTACATTACTCCACTCATTTCCTTTTATATAGAAAAGCAAAAAGGTAGCAACAACTGTATAACAAAACCATACTGCTACATTAAATATACCTTTCTTATACTTTGTCGGAAGAATGAGAACATTTTTTTGACTACCATAAATCAAACCAAAATAAACCAAGAAATTAATCAATGCCAATGATCCTAATATACGTTCCCTTAATATATATGGAAAAACAAAAATTCCTATGCAAAATGTAATTATTGGTATATCTTGTTTTCTTATCCTTAAATGTGCCATTAACTCTTTCCTCTCAAACATTACACTCTAAATAGTACATTATCCCATTCTTCAAAAACATATGGATCCGTTAATTTTTTTCCTGTTACATATGCATTTTCTCCAAATAACTTACTATTTTCGCCTACGATTTTTCTCATGGCATCAGTCATGCCGTTTATATCATTCACTCGAACAAGCAGACCATTTTTGCCATCGCAAATTAGTTCTCTTGGCCCCCCCGAAGGACAGTCAGTCGAGATAACCGGCATTCCCATGCACATTGATTCAATTAACGCATTGGGCATACCTTCATAGTCCGAAGAAAGAATAAATGCCGCTGCACTATTGATTTTATTTAAAACATCTTTGTCTCGACCGGGAAGTTCGATATTGTTCTGCAGTCCTAAATCCTTGATAAGATTTTCAAGCTTTTCTCGCTCTCTTCCCTCTCCATATATTGTAAGCTTATAGCCTTGAATTTCTTTATTAAACTCCGCAAAGGCTCTGATCAGCAACGGAAAATTTTTCTGTGGCTCAAGTCTTCCAACTGCAACAAATCTCTTTTCTCGCTCACCCCCATAGGGAGTCGGAATTCTTGAGGCATCAACTGGATTAGGAAGCACAACGCCCTTCTTCTGAATTCTTTGCGAAAAGAAGGATTTTGCAATTTCGGTTTGAAAAATCACTCCCATTGCGAAAGGATATGCAATTTTTCGAAGGAATCTTGTGATTTTAACGTCCGGCATAACCCACGGATTATTCCTCTCGGATACATAAACTGGAATTCCTGTTCCCAATAGTGCCAAAATAACGTAGATTCCAGTATCTTCCGGCATTGTCAAAACAACATCCGGTCGATCTGACAACACTACTCTTCTAAGCTCACTATATCGCACCACTCGGTCTATTACCTTGTTGCCTGATTTTTTCCCAATTGGAACAACTTTGACCTTTTCATTTAGCGAATACATTACTTCTCTGTCGTCCGTTGTTATAATCCGACAGCAAATTCCACGCATGACGAAATAATTAGCCAGCTGGGCAATTACTCTTTCTGCTCCACCGGAAGTCATTGCTCTAGTTATAATATCTATTTTTTTCATGATTCCTCCATTACAAACGGCTGAATCACAAATTATTCAGCACCTTTGTGATATCTATATACTTGCTCTTTCCAAAAGGCTCATAAGAAGCCATTATAAACTCATGTTTAGGGAACTGGTGAATAACCGTGTACCCCCCCCATTTTCATTTGGCCAGTGCTTACAATTAAAGAACACCTTATTCTTAAAAGGCGTCTCCATAAACTTGTTCACTTCTGTCTCTGTGCAGCCATTTTGGCCGTTAAACTTCACCAGTAACTTATTCCAGTTAATTCTCTGCACTCGACGTTCCCACTTTTCTCTTGCTTCCTGCTCACTATGGTAATGTAAGAAGAAGATTTCAATCGAATTTTTCCCATTAGACAAAACGCCCACAGGATACGAACCAAATCTCTTATCTCCTGAAATCTGCGGCATATCTTTCCAACGAGATTCTTCAGGCTTGATAAAAGTCAATTTTCCATTGACATATCCTTTTAAGTCAGACAAGAATTCAATATAATCCTTTGTAATAAAAAACATTCCTACTGTCGGAGATTCTTTCGGTAAATTATAGCTTTCATAAATCATCCCGCCCCAGCAGTTATTGGAGATAATTGTAAAGTCTGTAGACTTCAGTTGTTTTCTTCTCCAATCTGCCAGGCCCACTCTCCAGTATTTTAATATTTTTAGCCTCAGTCCTTCATATGTAGGCATACTCTTTCCTCCTTACTGATGAACTAGACGTTCATATATTCTATCCAACTGATTCACCGTTTGATTTATATCATAGCTCTGGATTCTGGTTATATGTTTGCTTCTATAATTTCTACGCTGCACATTAGATTTCACTGCTGTTTGTAAGATTGATTTTGCCCAATTTGTGGGAGCATCTTCAATTGAGAGCCACTGAATCTCACCAAAATCGACTTCTCTAGTAACCTTATCCGAAACGATGCAAGGAAGTCCCGTCATCTGTGCCTCTAAAAGCACCACCGGAAGACCCTCATATCTCGATGGAAGCACAAATACATCCATCGCTGAGTACATTGCCCTCGTTTCTTTTGTAACTCCATAAAGGATAATCTGATTTTTGTACAAACTATTATCTATGATCCCTTTAACTCTATTAAAATTAGGTCCTGTCCCAACTAGCAGAAGCACTGCATCACCACATACTTTTGCCACCTGCTCAAAAGTTTTAATTAAGTATTCTTGATTTTTTTGTTCATTAAATCTACCTATGTGCCCAATAACGAGTTTATTCTCAATATCAAGTTCTTTTTTTACTCGCTTACGCTCTTCCTCATCAAACTCAAACAGCTCTGTGTGAAAACCATTTGGTATAATTTCAAACTCGTTTTCGCCAAACAACCAATCACCCGCCATCTTGCCACACGCAAGTGCTTGAGTATAAATTTTGCGAAAATACGGGTTCAAAATCCTATGGATTTTCATATTTGGGCACATTGTATTATGACTATGTGCTATCCTGATTTTTACACCTGCCATTTTAGCAATTGTTAGTTCAACCGCCATCATAGAACTGCTTCCATGTACATGAACAATATCGTAATGGTTTTGCTTGAGTACTTTCCAGAGGCTAACGTAATGCTTTACAGATTCCTGATGACGTGACGGCAATTCTATTAGGCAAATACCGTTTTCTGCACATTCTTTTCTATTTTCTTCTGCAATTGGTTTTCCTGCAATAACAGTCAAATCATATTTATGACGATCTAATTCTTTGCAGTAATTTAGAATAACCGTGCTAATCCCTGTTATACCAAAATGATTTGTGACCATTGCTATTTTTATCTTTTGATTCATACTTAAACCTTTCCGTCACAATCACTTTGTTCAACAGATTTTATCTATGTGTAACTGCAACCTTGTATCGACGTTCTCTCAACTTCATTGTAAAAGGAATAACTTGCGGACATAATCTGGTATTACATAGTCATCTCCGTCCACAAAGCAAATATCATCGCGTGTACACGCTTCGATTCCGGCATTTCTCGCAGCACTCACACCAGCATTTCTTTTGTGAATCACTCGAATGCGATTGTCCTTTTTCGCAAAGACATCACAGATTTCGCCCGAATTATCCGTCGAGCCATCATCTATCAAGATAATTTCAAGATTTTGATATTCTTGATTCCCGATAGATTCAATACACTTTGCCACAAATGGTGCCACATTATGGACCGAAACAATTACAGAAACTTTTTCAGACAATTCTTCTAATTCCTCACACGTTTCAATTTGGTAGCATCTTTCCGGGAAATTCGCATCACAATCGAGAATGTAACAGCTCTTAGTTACTCCCCCCTATTAGCTTTTTCGAACTTTCTAATTCTAAAATGGTTTATGATTTTCGCCGCCATATAGGGGTCGATTTTAAATAGAATTCCACGCAATTTTTGCTGTGCTGAAATTGGAGCAGAAAATGCACAGGTTGCTTCACTTTTGCACACCTGTTCCAACTCTTTATACAAATCCTTATACTGTTTTGCCACTCCACAGCCAACCATAATATTCAAGCAATCACAGTAAGTATGCCAGTTACTAAATTTCCAAGCTTTCAGCAACTTAGGTGTTTCATGTACAAATGTATCTTTTATGTATTGCTGTGCATTAATGCTGCTGTGAATTGTGGATTCACGAAATTTTGATGCTCCGCTTTCAGGATCGCCGACACGATAATGGTATACAAGCTTGTACCCGACCGCAATCCGTTCTGCGTATTGATAGCTCTGTACTGAAAATGCAAAGCCCTCTCCACCGAAGAAGTCCGGGTTAAATCTAACGTGATTATTATCCAACAGCTTGCGGCTTATCATTTTATTCCAAGGTGCTATAATTATTTTGTGATACAGCATCTCAATCGCTGTTTGTTCTCCACTCCACACCTCAACATGATCCTTAAACTCTGTTTGAAAAGTTGGTGATCCAAAAAACTTTTCTGCTGTGGGAGTCAATGCAATCTGCGCATTGTTGCCTGTAATCAGATTGTAAAAATACGACACATAGTCAGTTGAGAGGACGTCGTCCTGATCTATAATGCAGATATAATCACCTTTTGCCATGTCCAAAGCACGGTTGCGTGATGCGCTTACGCCTGCGTTCTTTTGATGAACAACGACAATGCGGCTATCGCTCTCTGCGTATGTATCTGCGATGCTGCCACAATTATCTGGAGAGCCATCGTCAACAAGAATAATCTCCAAATTGGTATAATCCTGCCTTATTACAGAATCGATACATTCTCTTATATACTTTTCACCCTTATACATCCCAACTATCATTGAAATCAACGGTCTATTCATACGACATACTCTCTTTCCCATTACACTATATTCTATTTAACCTTAACACCATTCATTTTCACAATTTTTGCAGGTGCTCCCACCACCGTACAGTTATCCGGAACATCATTTACAACAACAGAATTAGCACCAATAAAAACATTGTTTCCAATTGTTATCGAGCCGAATACTTTGGCTCCAGCTCCTATATACACGTTATCTCCTATTTTAGGCGCACACGAAGCCCCCAGCCTTTGTTGACCGATTGTCACTTGTTGAAGAATCGTCACATTTTCACCAATCTTTGAAAAGCATGAAATTACAATTCCATTTAATCCATGGGGGAGATTCGGAGCTGTTTTAAACCGCGCGCCCCCCCCCCAACGTCGTTCCCAAATAAGCATTTTGAAATGCTTCGCTTCTTTTGCAGTATATGAGCATCATCATTTTTATCAGGCGCGGAATTTTATTATCAGAATCTATGACAACTTTTCTCCATTTCCAATATCGTTCATGATTATAATGAGAAATCCAATGGGAAACCGCATCTTTAAACATTTCAATTCTCCTTTTACCTGTCACTACCTTTTTCCGAATTAATTGAACCTCGCTCAAATCCAGAGTTTCAAACAATAATCAATCTACAAAATCAAGATTTGTACTGTATCCAAGCCATTTATCTTATTTTCTATTATCTAATTTTCCTCTACCACCAGAAATATAAATCGTTTCACCTACAACCATATTCCCCAAATCACTAACCAGAATTTTAGCATAGGTTGCAATCTCGTCTGGCATCACCATACGGCCTATCACATTATCTCTTGTTGCTATAGAATCACCGTCTTTATAGTTCAACAGGTTGGTCGCCGTAGATCCCGGCGCAATGCCATTTACAACAATTCCATACGGACTCAACTTCTGCGCAAGTCCTAGTGTCAGATTTTCAATTGCCTGTTTAGATATACGATATGCCGACCACCCCGGCTCCCCCCCTGTAGACGAGGAGATATTTAAAATATGCCCTTTGATTTTATTTTCTACAAAATACTTGGCTATCTTTTGAGAAACGAAATATGTTCCTTTAAGATTCACCTTCATAATCTTGTCAAATTCTTCTTGCGTTGTATTAAAGAAATTTTTTGTTTTTATCGCTGTAAAAAAACTTGTAACAGCGTGCTTCAAAGTTTTAGCATTCATTTTATATGTCTATTCTCCCCTTATTCACCTATACTTTGGCATAAGTATGCTTTTGCTATTTCCCTCTGTTTCTGCAAAACGTCATCTACTTTTTCATAGTCAATTGGCTGCTGATTGATATGTTCCGTCTCTTCCACTTTCGTTGTCATCCGCTCTGTCAGACCCAAACGATTCAATAAATCACTCAATTTTTCTTCATTGCCATAGCTGTTACCTACACTCTTGCGAATCAATGTTGCAAACGGCCGATGTGTGATCACCGAGAAGATGCTACCGTGGAAGGTATCGGTAATAACTTCTTCTGCATTTCTGAAATAGGCCAGAACCTCAAAGGGTGAGCCGTCCACGAATCGGTCTGCGCATTTTTGGATACCACCAATTGCATATACCTTCAAATTCTTTTTCTTTGCATAAGCAGCAATCCAATCTGCCTCATCATTGGAAATGCGGCCTGCATACGCGTACAGAATCAAATACTTCTCATTAGTCTGAACCTGTGGGATTTTGTCGCAGCAGTTCATGTAATCATAGGTCAGAACCGGATCCAGATTGTACACTGGTTCTTTCCCAGTGAGCTGCTCTACAATAGTTCCTGAATTAGCATCTCGTACAGAAATCGCATAAAACTTCTTCAACAAAGCTCCGACTTCATTGGCCTTTTTATACTTTTCCAGCTTTATTAATGTTGTATTGCCGAAAGACGCTGCATAAGTGATAAGTTTCTTCGCATGGTTATTTTTTCCAAACAATTCTGGCGAATAACCCACATTGGAATTTTTTTGAATACAGTTAAAAACCTCGTCACTGCCAATCACAAGACAATCCACTGTCGGATTGTAGTTCATTTCATCCGTAATTCCTAAAAGTGGCATATACTTTTGAGCGAAAGACTGTTTATATCGGATGAACGATAATTTGTGTGCAAGAGGAGCCCGATACTGAAAGGTTTCCAGCCCCTTTTCTATCTTTCGAACAACCTTGTTTTTACTATCTGCATTTTCTGTAATTACTGGAGCACCTACATGGTAGTCCACAAATTCTACATTACAGCCAACTTCCTCAATTAGCTGCTTCAATGCATATGCCTGCAAAAACGACCCGTAGTTTGCAATGCGCTGCATCGACATGATTCCAACTTTTTTCATCCATTCATCCTCAATACAATTCTTTTACCATTTTCTCAAGTTCTTCATTAAACTTGGCATTGTTACTGCTCATGCCATGTCCCATGCCTGCAACAATCTGATCGTAGTTTGTTATGATGTCTCCCAATGTTTCAATATCTTCTACCGGGATAATCGTTCCCATTCTCTGAGCCACGTTTCTCGCAAACTCCACCTGATGATCGTTCACATGCTCATTGAACTGATGCTGACGCGGCACAACGATTGGTGTCTTACCGACCTGCAACGGCATAATGAAGCTTGCCGGACCACCGTGTGTGATTACGATTCGCGCATCTGCAACATTTTTTACCATCTGCTGATACGGAATCAGTTTGCTCCACTGACAATATTTCGGTTCATATGTACTGAATCCAGTCTGAATGATTACATCATCCTGAATCGTACCATCTTTTTTTAATTCATCTATTTTCTGAATCAGCCGATTAAATGGCTGCTCATGTGTTCCTACCGTCACAAAAATCATTTTCTCGTCCCCTACTTAGAATATGCTTCCAAGGTTAACCGCCTTTGGATAAACCTTTTTCTGCTCTTCCCACTGCACAACAAACTTGTCCACAATGGGGTAAACCATCTTTCCTGTCATTGTCGGTTTATCAATTCGATCAAAAACCTCGATGTAGACCAACTTTGCGCCCATCATTTTACCAATATAAAAAAACGGGACCGCAACTGCTGCACCACAGGAAATAATCAAATCTGGCTTTTCCTTGTGTAACACATTCCATGCAATCTTGGTATTCTTAATAAGAGCCTTTAGACTCCGATTTGTCGGATAATAACAAGGATACATTTTTTCACCTTCAAGCAGACTTCTTGCATCCTCTTTATCAAATGTAACCCAAAAATGATTCTTATCTTTCCAAAACGGCTTTAACATATAAAGGTGGGTTAAATGACCGCCAGATGAACCCACCAAGCATACCTTTATATTCTTATTATCTTTCATCTGACACTCTCCTCTAATCTTCTTTACCCCTGCTTAGTCACGCTGGAAAATATCTCTGGTATATACTTTCTCTTTTACATCATCCAAGCATTTGTCATAGCGGTTTGCAATGATGGCCTGACTCTTTTTCTTAAACTCATCCAAATTATTCACCACAACACTACCGAAGAACTTCTCGCCATCTTTCAGCGTCGGCTCATAAATGATGACAGTTGCACCTTTTGCCTTGATGCGCTTCATGACACCCTGAATGGAGCTCTGGCGGAAGTTATCACTGTTGCTCTTCATGGTCAGTCGGTATACACCAACAACAACTTCTTTTTCCTTGCTCTCATCCCAGCTGTCGTTTGCTTCATAAGCACCAGCAATTTCAAGCACACAATCAGCAATGAAGTCTTTTCTTGTTCTATTGCTCTCAACGATTGCTTCGATCAGATTTTCCGGCACATCGGCGTAGTTTGCTAGTAGCTGCTTGGTGTCTTTCGGCAGGCAGTATCCACCGTAGCCAAAGGACGGATTGTTATAATGAGTACCAATACGAGGATCCAGGCAAACACCGTTGATGATCTGCTGAGTGTTCAGCCCTTTCATCTCAGCATAGGTATCCAGTTCGTTGAAGTAGCTGACACGCAGTGCCAGATAGGTGTTGGCGAACAGCTTAACTGCCTCTGCCTCAGTAAAGCCCATGAACAGAGTGTCAATGTTCTCTTTAATTGCGCCTTCCTGCAGGAGTTCTGCAAAAGTGTGTGCTGCCTTTACCAGTCGAGCATTATCCACGTCGGTTCCGACGATGATACGGGAAGGATAAAGGTTATCATACAGAGCCTTGCTCTCACGCAAGAACTCCGGGCTGAAGATGATATTGTCGCAGTGAAACTTCTCACGAACACTTGCTGTATAACCAACCGGGATGGTACTCTTGATAACCATAATGGCTTCCGGATTGTATTCGATGACCAGTTTAATGACAGCTTCCACTGCAGAGGTATCAAAGAAATTCTTCTTGCTATCGTAATTTGTAGGAGCAGCAATCACCACGAAATCAGCATCACTGTATGCTTCCTTCGCATCCAACGTTGCGGTCAGATCCAATTCCTTTTCTGCCAGATACTTTTCAATGTACTCATCCTGAATCGGAGACTTTTTGTTATTGATCAGCTCTACTTTCTCAGGAATGATATCTACTGCCGTCACCTTGTGATGCTGAGACAGCAACGTAGCAATAGAAAGACCAACATAACCAGTACCAGCCACAGCAATCTTTAAATCTTTAAACTCTCTCATTTCTCTATCCCTCTAATTCTTTTATTTATAAAACTCAGCGTACCACTCAGCGAAATTTCTTAATCCAGTCCGCAGACTTGTATTCGGCTTGTATCCAAAATCATGCTCCAGTGCACTAGTATCTGCAAATGTCACAGGCACATCACCCGGCTGCATCGGAACCAGTTCCTTGTGAGCCTCAAAGTCATAATCTTCTGGCAGTACCTTTGCACGAACCAATTCCTCGTAAAGAATCTGCACGAAGTCCAACAGTTTCTCCGGGTTCTGATTGCCGATGTTGTAAACGGCATACGGTGGAATCGGCAGACCATCCTCACCGTTCTTCTTGTCCGGCGCCTTCTTCATGACACGGACAACGCCCTCGACAATGTCATCTACATAAGTAAAATCACGCTTGCAGTTACCATAGTTGAAGATTTTAATGGTTTCGCCCTTCACCAGCTTGTTGGTGAATCCGAAGTAAGCCATATCAGGACGGCCTGCCGGACCATAGACCGTAAAGAATCTCAGACCAGTGGACGGAATGTTGTAGAGCTTCGAGTAGGCGTGTGCTATCAGCTCATTGGATTTCTTGGTTGCTGCATAAAGGGAAACAGGATTATCCACCTTATCATCTGTGCTGTACGGAACCTTTTTATTGGAACCGTAGACGGAGGAAGAAGAAGCATAAACCAAATGCTCCAGACTCTCGCAATGACGGCAGGCTTCGAGGATATTAAAGAAGCCGACCAAGTTAGATTCCACATAAGCATCCGGGTTGGTAATGGAGTAACGCACACCAGCCTGTGCTGCAAGGTTGACGACCACAGATGGCTTGTACTTCTCGAACAGTTCAGTGATCAGCGCCTTGTCAGCGATGTTGCCTTTGACAAAAGTAAATGTGGAATACTTGGCCAGCTCATTCAGGCGAAACTCTTTGAGTGCCACATCATAGTAGGCATTCATATTGTCGATGCCGATAACCGTAGCAGAAGGAGCTTCCTGATAGATTCGTTTCACAAGATTAGAGCCTATGAAGCCTGCTGCTCCTGTGACTAAAATGGTTTTATTATCTAAAGTAACTGTGCTCATATGTATTCCTCCATTTTTGTTAACTTCCTAATCTATGTACACATCTGCTCTTCACAGATAGTATTTCTCTCTAAT
>OGDF01003719.1_pt1 | contig 18284 bp, 19 predicted proteins | sample 1570141 | NCBI WGS metagenome assembly OGDF01 (sample SAMEA4370581, study PRJEB24528) | human gut metagenome | reverse complement strand
GCGTCCGATTCGTCACAAAGAAGTCTTTTTCTTTACAAGCGTATCATTCCAACAAATACAAATTTAATTCTATTTATCTTACTTTTTTCGTTGCTGCATACAGCTTTGGTCCTACGATTACTGCAATAATGATCTTAACAGCATCTCCTGGGAGATACGGGATAACGCCCATGAAAAGACCTTCTTTGAAGGAAAGACTCATCAGTTTTGCGAGCCAGACTGTTCCGAAGATATAGCATACAGCCATACCAATGAGCATACCGATGATCGTTGGGATCAGCTTACGGTCAAAATATTTCATTGCAAAGCCCTGGATCAGTGCAAGAAAAATAAAGCCGATCAGATAACCGCCTGTCGGTCCTGCAAGTACACTGAGACCCGCATGGAAGGAGGCAAAAACCGGAAGTCCTACTGCACCGAGAAGCAGATAAATTAAAAAGCTGATCGTAGCATCTTTCATTCCCAAAATAAATACGGAAATAAAGATAACCAGATTTGTGAGAGAAATCGGTACCGGACTGAATGGAAGCGGAATTGACAGCGGTGCAAGAATGCAGGTGATCGCAGTCATCAGTCCAATCAGAGTAATCTGTCTGGTTCTTGAATTTTGAGTAAGAGAGGTTGTCTGTCCGTTTGGTTGTTGATTAGTCATGAGTGACTCCTTTCAAATATCTTGATTAAATTTCTTATATGTCCTACGCAAGTATAAAGCACAAAAAAATATTTGTCAACCAATTCTGAATTAAGGTTGACAATCGAGCTGCTTCGAGGTTAACAATGTGAATGCGAGAAAGGTGAGAGAAAGGTGAAACTGTAAACCGACAGTACCAGTTTCAGGTGATTTAATGCTAATTTAATAATTGCAGCTATTCCTATAAAAGATACAGCCATGCTATAATAAAAACTAAGATTTTAATGAAAAGAGGAAGGATATGTTTGGTTATGTGACGGTGTGTGAACCGGAACTGAAGGTAAAAGATCTGAAAAAATACAGAGCATATTATTGTGGGCTGTGTCGTACTTTAAAAGAAGATTATGGATTTATGGGGCAGATGACGCTGACATATGATATGACGTTTGCAGTGATCCTGCTGTCCTCATTGTATGAGAGGATTCCAGAACTGGAGAAGCACCGCTGCAAGATCCATCCAGTAAAGAAGCAGATGATGCTGCGGAACGAGATCACATCATATGCAGCAGCAATGAATGTTTTGCTGGCTTATTATCATATGGAAGATGACTGGCAGGATGAGCGGAAGGTGACAAGCCTTTTGGCAAAAAGTATGATGGAAGGAAAAGTGAAGAAGATCATTGAAGCGTATCCAAGACAGAGCAGAGTGATCAGAGACTCTTTAAAAGAACTTTCAGAGTGTGAAAAGGAGAATTGTCAGGATATTGACCGGGCAGCGTGGTGTTTCGGACGTCTGATGGCAGAACTTCTGCTTTATAAGGAAGATATCTGGGAAAAGACGCTCCGGAAGATGGGATTCTATTTAGGAAAGTTTATTTATATCATGGATGCTTATGAGGATCTTTCTGAAGATAAAAAGAAAAATCGCTATAATCCGTTAAAGCAGATCTCGGAAAAGGAAGATTATGAAGAACGGATGGTTCAGATCCTGCGAATGATGATCGCAGAAAGTACGGCACGGTTTGAGCAGCTCCCGTGTCTGGTAGATGTGGACATTTTAAGGAATATCCTGTATGATGGAGTCTGGAATCGGTATAATCAGATTCAGAGTCGGATTCAGGAGCAGAATCAGGCACAAATGAAAAAAAGTAAGAAAAGTGAGGAAAAGAAATAGATGAGGAAAAATCCGTATGAGGTACTTGGGGTGTCTCCGAGTGCATCGGATGATGAGATAAAGAAAGCATACAGGGAATTGAGCAGGAAATATCACCCGGATGCGAATATAAATAATCCACTGGCAGATCTTGCAGCGGAAAAATTTAAAGAAGTTCAGGAAGCTTATGATACGATTATGAGAGAGCGGACAAGTGGATCAGGTTATAGTTATGGTTATGGTAGTGGTTACGGGAACAGCTACGGAAATGGTTATACAGGCGGACAGATTGATCCAAGGCTCCAGGCAGCGGCCAATTATATCAACAGCCGCAGGTACAGAGAAGCGTTAAATACATTGGATCAGGTAAATGAGAGGAGTGGAATGTGGTATTATCTCAGCAGTTGTGCCAATGCAGGCTGTGGAAATAATATTCTGGCGAGAGATCATGCAGCACAGGCTGTAAACATGGAGCCTGGAAATCCGCAGTACCGGCAGTTACTGAATCAGTTGGAATTTGGAAGTAACCGCTATAGCAACAGTCCATATGGTGGAGGGTATGCACCGGGGAGCAGTAATTCCTGTGGTACAGGAAATCTCTGCTGTGACCTGTGGATTGCGGATTCACTCTGTGAATGTATGGGAGGAGATCTTTGTACATGCATTTAAAAGCGAAAAGGGCAGCGTTTGGTGGATTGCTGCTTGCGATGACTGTCATCTTTATGTTTTTAGGAAGTGTGATAGAGACAAATACATTATTTTTATTGGCGGCAGCGTCCTTTTTTGTGGGTGTCGTATTCAGAGAGTTCGGTCAGATGACTGGACTTGCTTTTTATCTTTCAGCAGTGTTGCTTGGGTTTCTTCTGGCACCGAATAAACTCTATGTTATTACTTTTGCCGGAATGGGATTTTATATTTGGGGAAGAGAATTTATCTGGAAAATCCTGGAGCGTTCTGCCGGAGTAAAGCGGAAAATGCAGTGGTATCGGCTGGCAAAAGTGATCCTTTTTAACGGACTCTATCTGCCATTGATTTTGGGATATGGAGAATTATTTTTCGGAGGAGAAATATCGGAGTGGCTTCGTTACAGTTCTGTTCTGGCAGGACAGGTGATTTTTGCACTTTATGATAAGGCATATGACTATGTACAGTTGCAGATCTGGGGAAAGATAAGAAACCGGCTTTTTTCTGAGTAAAAAAGGGCAAAAAGGAAGAGCCACATTTCTGTGACTCAAGGGGAAAAAGTTTATGAAAAAGTGTTCTTTGTTAAGAACAATTATAGTATAGAAATAATTTGTGAAAATTGTGTGATGATTGTTTGAATGGAATATGAAAATCTACAAAGTTCTTGAAAAAAGAAAAGAAAATAAAGGAGCAGATAAATCTTGTAAATGTGTAATAATAATGACAGATTTTGCTGGAAAAATATGTAAAAAATTAAGGGAATATAAAAAAAATATTAAAAATTAGGGGGGGGGTAGTGAAATATACTGAATTATGTTGAAAATAAAGGGGGAAAATGCTATCATTGTGCATGACAAACAGAGGGTGCATCGAAAGGTGCAGAGGCATAAGATGGAGTTTTAAAGGTATAGTTATACAATGAGGGAAAAAGAATTAAAAAAGAGAGCGGAACGAGGAGAGAATGACGTAAAGGGGAAGGAAAAAAGATTCGAACATTGGCAGATTATAGCCGCCTATCTGGTCATATATGACATATTCGCAGTGAATATTTCTTATTTTCTGGGGTTACTTCTAAGATTTGATTTCAGTTTCACAAAGATTCCAACAGAATATATCCATGCAATGCTCAGATTTGCACCGATTTATACGGTGTTCTGTCTGGCTGTATTTTGGGTACTTAAATTATATAATAGTTTGTGGGCATTTGCCAGTTATACAGAGCTGAACCATATTTTACTTGCAAGCATTATTACAACCCTTTTTAATGTAGGAATTACGATGCTTTGTAAGAGAATGCCGGCTTCTTATTATATAGTAGGAGCAGTCATGCAGTTTTGCCTGATTACAGGGATTCGGTTCGGATATCGCTATATTACTCTTGAGAGAACAAGGATGGCACAGGTGAGAAAAGAGCAGAACCATACAAATGGCCGGAATATTATGGTGATCGGAGCTGGTGATGCGGGAAAGAACCTTGTACGTGAATTGAAGACTTCCAGACGGATCAATGGTACGCCGCAATGCATTATTGATGACAACAGAAATAAATGGGGCAGAAATATTGAAGATGTACCGATCGTAGGGGGAAGAGCATCTATCTTTTCAGCAGTTGAAAAGTATCAGATCAGTACGATCCTTTTTGCAATTCCGACAGCAAGTGCAGAGGCAAAAAGAGAGATCCTGAACCTGTGTAAAGAGACAAAGTGTGAACTGAAGATACTTCCGGGAGCGTATCAGTTTGTGCAGGGAGAAGTATCGCTGGCACAGATTAAAGATGTTACGGTAGAGGATCTGCTTGGAAGGGATACGATTCAAGTGGATATGGAACAGATTTTTCAGTACATAAAGGGAAAGACGATTCTGGTGACGGGAGGCGGAGGCTCAATCGGAAGCGAACTGTGCCGTCAGATTGCGTCCCATGAGCCAAAGCAGTTGATCCTATTTGATATTTATGAGAATAATGCATATGCCATCGAACAGGAGCTTCGCAGAAATCATTCGGAACTGAATCTGGTGACTCTGATTGGTTCCGTACGTGACAGCAGAAGGCTGAATCAGGTTTTTAAAAAATATAAGCCGGACATCGTATATCATGCGGCTGCACATAAGCATGTTCCTCTGATGGAGACAAGCCCGAATGAAGCGATTAAAAATAATGTAATCGGAACATACAAAACTGCCTATGCGGCAATGCAGAATGGAGTAAAGCGGTTTGTTCTGATCAGTACAGATAAAGCTGTAAATCCAACGAATATCATGGGTGCAAGCAAGCGACTGTGTGAGATGGTAATCCAGAGCATGGATGCAGTCAGCAAAAGTGGCAGAATGGATTTACTTCCATTACTGCATGGCCACAGAGACAATGCAGAAGAGCTGGCAAAGCAGGCAGAAATCTGTCTGAAAAAGGCAGAAAAAGAGCAGACGGACGGCAAAGACTCAGAAACTATGGGAAATACTGCCAGACTGAAAATTGAAAGTATCAAGAATCGTGAGAGAACAGGAACTCAGTTCGTTGCGGTACGATTTGGAAATGTACTGGGAAGTAATGGATCGGTGATTCCACTATTTAAGAAGCAGATCGAGGCAGGTGGACCGGTTACAGTTACGCACCCGGATATCATCCGCTATTTTATGACGATCCCGGAGGCGGTGAGTCTGGTGCTTCAGGCGGGAACATTTGCCTGGGGGGGAGAGATCTTTGTCCTTGATATGGGAGAACCGGTGAAGATTGATACACTGGCAAGAAACCTGATCAAGCTGTCAGGATATGAACCGGATGTAGATATCAAGATCGAGTATTCAGGTCTTCGGCCAGGAGAAAAATTATTTGAAGAAAAGCTGATGGCAGAAGAAGGAATCATGCGGACAGATAATGAACTGATTCATATTGGAAAGCCGATTCCGTTCGATACAGAGGTATTCTTTGAACAATTAAAAAAACTTGCTGATACATGCTATAACAATTCTGATCATATTGTAGAGCTTGTAGAGCAGATCGTGACAACATTTCATCCGGTAGGAGAACATCCGACAGGAGAAGAAAATAAGAAAAGGCAAGAATAGTTGAGATCAGGCCAGGCGGTCTGGTTTGGAGGAAGCGTGCATTTTTGCACGCTTTTTAGGCAATATACAGAAGCTGAAATGAAGAGGAGAAGCATATGTTCAAAGAAAGTGATCAGATAGAAAAATTTGAACCAAAGGTGTGGCTGAGCAGTCCGACGATGCATGGAGAAGAATTTGAATTTTTAAAAGAAGCCTACGAGACAAACTGGATGTCAACAGTTGGGGCGAATATCAATGAAGTAGAACGACTGGTATGCAAAAAGATTGGATGCAAGTATGCAGTCGGATTGTCTGCAGGAACGGCAGCTCTTCATATGGCAGTAAAGCTGGCAGGAGTAAAACCCGGAGAGAAAGTTTTCTGTTCTGATATGACATTCAGTGCAACAGTAAATCCAATCGTATACGAAGGTGGTGTTCCAGTCTTTATTGATACGGAATATGATACCTGGAATATGGATCCGGAGGCATTAGAAAAGGCGTTTGAATTATATCCAGATGTAAAAGTGGTAGTTATTGCACATCTTTATGGAACACCGGGAAAAGTAGACGAACTGAGAGATATTTGCGAAAAGCATGGAGCGGTTATTATAGAGGATGCAGCAGAGTCCATGGGAGCAACCTATAAAGGTCTGCAGACAGGGACTTTTGGAAAGTATAATGCAATTTCATTTAACGGAAACAAAATCATTACCGGATCTTCGGGTGGTATGCTGCTGACAGATGATAAAGAAGCAGCAGAAAAAGTAAGAAAATGGTCTACCCAGTCCAGAGAAGCAGCACCATGGTATCAACATGAAGAGATCGGCTACAATTATCGAATGAGTAATGTTATTGCAGGAGTAGTCAGAGGACAGATGCCGCATCTGGAAGAACATATTGCACAGAAGAAAGTAATTTATGAAAGATATAAAGAAGGACTGAAAGGTCTTCCTGTGCGGATGAACCCGTATAATGAAAAGGAAAGTGAGCCGAACTTCTGGTTATCCTGTCTGATCTTGGATAAAGAGGCAATGTGCCGGCAGGTGAGAAGCGAGTGTGAACCTCTTTACATACCGGAAACAGGGAAAAGTTGTCCAACGGAGATACTGGAGGCAATCGCAAGTATTAATGCAGAAGGTCGTCCAATCTGGAAACCAATGCATATGCAGCCGGTTTATCGGATGAACGGATTTGTGACCAGAGAGGGCGATGGAAGAGCGAAGACAAATGCTTATATTGCCGGTGGAGCAACAGGAAAAGATGGAAATCCACTGGATATTGGAATGGATATTTTCCATAGAGGACTTTGTCTGCCGAGTGATAATAAGATGACAGAAGACCAGCAGAACAGGATTATAGAAGTAATCCGAAAGTGCTTTGAATAAGAAAATTGAGGAATGAAGCGATGAAAAAAATCAAAAAAATAGCAGCTCTTTTCGGTGCAGGTGCAATGGTCATTGCCGGGAAAAAGTTATATGATAAATATAAATATAAAAACTCGTCTCAGAAAAAAGAAATACAGATTCCCCATCGTCAGGGATTTTATGAAAAATACATTAAACGTCCTCAGGATTTTTGCTGTGCATTAGCAGCAACGATCGTTCTTTCTCCTGTCATGGGAATTACGGCATTGCTGGTGAAAGTGAAGTTGGGTTCGCCTGTTATTTTTAAGCAGGAAAGACCTGGATTGAATGGTAAAATCTTTACGCTGTACAAATTCCGTACTATGACAGATAAAAAAGATGAAAATGGGGAACTTCTGCCGGATGAGGAGAGACTGACGAAATTTGGTAAAATGCTTCGCTCTACAAGTCTGGATGAATTACCGGAACTGATCAATATGCTGAAAGGTGATATGGCTGTTGTAGGACCGAGACCGTTGCTGGTGAAGTATCTTCCCTTGTATGATGAACATCAGGCAAGACGGCATGAGGTAAGACCTGGATTTACCGGTTATGCACAGGTTCATGGAAGAAATGCAATCACATGGGAAGATAAATTTGATAAAGATGTATATTATGTAGATCATGTGAGTTTCCTGGGTGACTGGAAAATTGTTTTTCAGACCGTGAAGACAGTATTAAAAAGAGAAGGAATCAGCTCAGGAGAATCTGCGACAATGGAAGAATTTACCGGGTCAGCGGATAAGAAGATAAAAAAAGAAGTTTCAACAACAGAAAGTCAGGAGTAATGGATTGAAAAAGCAGGTTGTGATTATAGGTGCGAGTGGACACGGAAAAGTTGTTGCAGATATTGTGACAAATGCAGGAGATGAAGTAGTCGGATTTCTGGATGATGCAGAAAATCTTCCGAAGACATTTGCAGGAAGTCCGATTCTTGGAAAAGTAGAAGATTACCAACGATATCAGGCATCAGAATTTATTATTGCGATCGGAAATGCATTGATCCGTCAAAAAATAGCAGAAAAGTTAAAAAATGTAAACTGGTATACAGCCATTCATCCATCCGCAGCAGTTTCAGAGATTGATTGTAAAATTGGTAAAGGAACAGTAGTCATGCCCAATGCTGTTATTAATGCAGGAGCAAAGATCGGAGAACATTGTATTATCAATACAGGAGCGATTGTGGAACATGATAATATACTGGAAAACTATGTACATATTTCTGTGGGAGCAAAGCTTGCAGGGACAGTTCATGTGGGAAGAGCAACGTGGATTGGAATCGGGGCAAGTGTGAGCAATAATTTGTCCATTTGCGAAAACTGTATGATTGGTGCAGGAGCAGTTGTTGTAAAAGACATTACGGAATCAGGAACTTATATAGGCGTACCGGCAAAGAAAAAGGAAAAAAGATGAAAATATTAATCATATGTAATTATGCATCGGGATTATATACATTCAGGGGAATGCTGATTCAGGAACTGGTTAAAAAAAGAAATATAGTAAGAGCAATCATTCCGGAGCCTGAAGATGAAAAAGAAAAAAGAGCAGAAATACAGCTAAAAAAACTTCACTGCGGACTAAAAAGAGTGAAGATGGAACGTCGGGGAATGAATCCGGTTCATGATATCAGTCTGATGAAGGAATACTATAAGACAATCCGTAAAATGAATCCGGATCTGGTTATTACTTATACGATCAAACCGAATATTTATGGTGGGATGGTCTGCCGGTTCTTGAAGATTCCATATGCGGTGAATATTACAGGACTTGGCACGGCATTTCAAAACGATGGGATGCTGCGGAAAATGGTGACATTTTTGTATAAAACAGCACTTCGCAAGGCAAAGGTTGTATTCTTTGAAAATGAAGAAAACCGTGATATCATGGTTGGTTATCACATCATAAAAAAAGATAAAACCCATGTTCTGCCAGGTGCGGGAGTGGATCTCGAACATTTTGTATATGCAGAGTATCCGGCAGATGCAGAAGAAACCAGATTTCTTTTTATTGGAAGAGTGATGCAGGAAAAAGGCATTGATGAACTTTTTGCAGCTATGATAAGACTGCAGGAGGAAGGATATAAATGCTCTTTGGATGTTCTTGGTGGATTTGAAGAAAATTATTCTGCAAGGATAAAGGAATATGAAGCAGAAGGATGGCTTCATTACCGCGGTTATCAGGATGATGTCCGTCCATTTATTAAAAATAGCCATTGCTTTGTATTACCATCCTGGCATGAAGGAATGGCAAATACAAATCTAGAGAACGCAGCGATGGGAAGACCGGTAATCACCAGTGATATCCATGGATGCATGGAAGCAGTGGAAAATGGTGAAAGTGGGTTGCTGTGTAAATGCAGAAATGCAGATGACTTGTATGAGAAAATGAGAGAATTTGCTGAACTGCCGTGGAAGAAGAAAAAAGAAATGGGAGTTCGGGGAAGACAAGTTGTAGAAGAGAAGTTTGATAAAAGGAAAGTCGTTGAGGAGACGATGGAAGAAATGATGGCATAGGAGAAAACGAATGATCAGAGTTCTTCATGTGGTGACACATATGAATAGAGGTGGACTGGAAACGATGATAATGAATTATTATCGTAATATAGACAGGAAGAAAATACAGTTTGATTTTCTAGTTCATCGGATGGAACGGGCAGCCTATGATGAGGAGATAGAAACTCTCGGAGGATATATACACAGACTTCCTGTTCTGAATCCATTTAGTCTAAAATATAGAAAAAAATTGAATGATTTTTTTAAAGAACATCCAGAATACCAGATTGTTCATGTTCACCAGGATTGTCTGAGTTCTATTATACTTAAAGCTGCAAAGAAAAATGGAGTTCGGGTAAGGATTGCACATAGTCATAGTGCTAATCAGGATAAAAATATAAAATATTTTATTAAAATATTTTATATGCAGTTTATACCGCATTATGCAACTGCATTAATGGCATGTGGGCAGGCAGCGGGTGACTGGATGTTCCAGGGGAAAAATTATACTATATTAAATAATGCAATTAATTGTGAAGAATATGCATTTAATGCTAAAAAAAGAAAAGATCTTAGAGAACAATTGAATATTAATAAGGACGAACTAATTATAGGTCATATTGGTAGATTTTCATCACCGAAAAATCATAAGTTTTTAGTAGAAGTTTTTGCAAAAGTAAATGAAAGCAGATCATCAAAACTTCTTTTGATAGGAGATGGAGAACTGCGTGGGGATATAGAAAAACAGGTTAAAGAGTTAAAATTAGAGGACAAGGTGATATTTACAGGAGTTCGTTCAGATATTCCTGATTTGTTACAGGCGATGGATATATTTGTCTTTCCATCGGTGTATGAAGGACTTCCGGTGACGATGATTGAAGCACAGGCATCTGGTATACAGTGTGTTATATCTGATGCGATATCAGACAAATGTATCATCACCAAAAATGTCGTATCAATAGAAAAATTATCTGATTCAAAAGAAAAATGGGCAGAATTAATTTTGAAAAAAGCTAAGATCCAACGAAGGGATACGACGGATGAGATAAAAACACATGGATATGATATAAAAGAAAATGCAAAATGGCTGGAAGAATTTTATTTAAGAAGCTATAACTAATAGGAGAAAAGCAAATTAAAGATGGAACAAAAAAAAATAGTTTCGGTTTTAACACCTGTATATAATAGAAAAGAATTGATAGGAAGACTTTATAAAAGTTTGTTAGGACAGACAAAACAAAACTTCATTTGGGTAATTATAGATGATGGGAGCAAAGGGTCTTTAGAACAAGAAGTAGAAAAGTGGAAGATGATGGCTCAATTCCCGATCATTTATCATTACAAGGAAAACGGTGGAAAGCACACAGCTTTGAATATGGGATTTCAATTAGTGGATACAGAATTGACTTTTATTGTTGACAGTGATGATATTTTGATACCAGAGGCGATAGAATCTATAGAAAGCCAGTGGAATACAATAGAGGACAAATCTGATATAGCAGGGATTTCATTTTTAAGAGGACATTCAAACTCTGAAGTGATTGGAACAAAATTCCCAAAAGAGGGTATTTATAATGATATTGATATGAGGTGCAGAAAGCACGTCAAAGGAGATAAGGCAGAAGTTTGGAGGACAGATATATTAAGACAATTCTCATTCCCAGTATTTCAAGGTGAAAAATTCCAAGGAGAAAATTATATTTGGTGGCAAATATCATTTAAATATAATTTGTTGTATGTAAATAAAATTATATATATTACAGAATATTTGGATGGAGGACTTACAAAATCGGGAAGAAAACTAAGAATTTCATGTCCGCTTGGAGGAATGGAAAACTCTAAAATGGGATTTAATCGGAAGTTTCCATTGAGGGAAAGAATAAAAAGAGGGATTTTGTATAATTGTTATGCCTTTTTTGCAGGATATTCAATGAAAAAAAGATTGGAAAAATCAAATGATTTTAGGGCACTTGTTGAAATTACATATCTTCCAGGATGGATGTTGTATCTAAAATGGAAAAAATATTTGGAGTAGAAGATGAAATTATATTTATTTTCTTTATGTGGAACTTTTTTTTTATCTTTTCTGGCAATGAAATATGAAAAGGAATCGCCAAAGAGAAAAATTTTTTTATTCTTACTTATATTTTTCTTAATTCTAATATCAGGATTTAGAGTAGATGGGACAGTAGAAAGTGATGAATGGAACTACCGGTATATGTTTGATGGATATATAGGAAAAAGTTTTGACAGTATAGAGTTAAATTTATTTAAAGAGCCGGGTTTTAAAATTTTAATATGGAGTTTATCCAGAATTGGTTTTAGTAATCAGAGTTTGATATTTGTAACGGCAGCATTTACAATTACTGTATTTATGTTCTTTATTCATCAATATAGTAATAATTTTTCCCTTGCAAGTTTTATATTTGTAGCTGGAGGAAACTTCTTTACATCTATGAATATTATGAGGCAGTATTTGGCGATTGCGATTATATTACTTGGTTTTCGATGGATTATTAAAAAGAAATTTATCCGCTTTTTGCCATATGTGTTCATAGCATCGCTTTTTCATGTATCAGCATGGGTCATGATATTCTATTATTTCTTTTTGAATATAAAAGAACTTAAAAAAAAGATTGTGCCAGTATTGATTATTGCAGCGATAGTCATGGTTAATTTTTCAAGAATAATGGGAAGTTTAGAAGGAACAACATATGGCGAGTATCAATCTCAGTATGCAAGTTCTGGATATGGGGTAAGTCTGATACGAATTCTTTTTTGGGGGATATTTGCCGGGTTCATTTTTATTAATAGAAATAAACAGAGTAATACGGAGAGGGCATCAGTACAAATAAAGAATGGATATTATTTATCAACGTTATTGTTGATGCTTGCAAAAGTATATGTGTATATTACAAGACTGGATTATACAAGTTTGTGCAATAGCATAATGATTTCTGAAATTCCGACAGTATTTACGAAAAGAAGTGAAAAAATAGTTGAAATTGCAATCATGGGGATATTTTTTATTTATGGTTATTATCAAGTAGTTGTCGTTGGTGGATATAATAATATGAGTAATTTAATATTTAGATTCATTTAAATGATAAGGAAGAAACATGAAGAAAAAAATTTTATTTATATGTTCGAACATGAAAGTTGGAGGATTTCAGAAGAGCCTGATATCTTTATTACGATGTTTCGATTATGAGAAATATGATGTTGACCTATTATTATTAGATCCTTCTGGAATATTCATGGATCTGATTCCAAAAGAAGTAAATATTCTTCCGGTATGTATTGAACCAGAATATTTCAAATCGGGAAAAAGAGCGGTAATATCAATGATAAAGGAAAAAAAATGGTATTCAGCTTTTATTCGATTATTATCGTGTGTTTTATGGATGTACGATAAAAGTATTGGAGCTGCATGTATGGTCAAAGCAATACCAGGACCTGATGATCATTATGATGTAGCAATAGATTATAACGGGCAGCATATTCTTTATTATTTGGTGAATAAAGTAAAAGCGGACAAAAAAATCAGTTATTTTCACAGTGATTATAAAAAATGGTCTTATTATGAAAAAATGGATCGAAAATATTATAAATTTGTTGATGCGATTGTGACTGTCTCAGATGAATGTGTAGAGTCATTGAGGCAGGTGTTTCCAGAATATAGTTCAAAAATATATGGTATTGAAAATATCAATTCGGAAAAAACAGTAAATCTGTATCCAAAGAACAGTAATACTTTTGAAGACGGATATGATGGTGTTCGTTTGGTAAGTGTAGGACGGGTTTGTGAAAGTAAAGGTTTTGATTTTGCCTGTGAAGCATTAGAGTATTTAGTGAATGCTAATTACAATGTAAGATGGTATATGGTTGGCCCTGTTGAAAATGATGAGTATTGTGAAAAATTAATTGAAAAACATAGGATAAAAAAGAATATGATATTATTAGGGGCAACAAATAATCCGTACGACTATATGAGAAATGCAGATTTGATCGTTCATCCATCGAGATTTGAAGGAAAAGCAGTAGCGATAGAAGAAGCCAAGATATTAAAAAAACCAATTGTGGCAACTAATTTTTCAACAGTAAAAAATCAGATTATTGATGGAGTAACAGGAATAATTGTCGATATGGATGGAAAATCCATATATGAGGGAATCAAAAGGTTGATAGATGATGTAGAGTTAAGAAATCATATAGTACAGAAACAAGAAAAGTTATGCAACGGGAATGAAGCGGAAGTTGATAAATTATATAAATTGATAAATGGAGATTAAAATGAAAAATCAAACAGCAATTCATATTTCAAATTATGCAGCACCATATAAGGGGAATTTTATTAGTTCTTTAGAAAAATTAGAAGAAAGATTAGAAAATAGTGGGAATAATAAAATGATTTATATTTTCCCTGATCAATGCAAAAACACAAATTGGATTGAAAAATTTGTTAATACCCATAAAGTATATTTTGTAAGTTCACCTGGTAAAAAGTATAAAGAAATTTTCGGTGGGGGGGCAGAAGAAATTAATTCAAGATCTGAAAAAAATATTTGAAGAAGAAAAGCCATCAATTATACATTGTCATTTTGATGGTTATGATGAATGTGTAGTGAAAGCTAATAAAGTGAATGCAGAAATTATATGGCATGAACATAATGAGAGAAGTTTGGTAAAAAATCCTATTAAGAAGATATATCAAAAAATTAATTTAAGGTATCAATACGGAGTTATTGGAAAAAAGGTTCATATAATTAGTCTTTATAATGGATTTGAAAAATTTTTAAGAAGATATGGATATAAAGGGAATATAGAAGTTATTCCAAATGGGATAGAAGAGAAAAGAATAACATTTTCACCGAAAGTAAGAGGGGATAGTATTAAATTTTTGACATTTGGTGGAAGAGCAGATGATAAAGGATTAGATATACTTTTAAAAAGTATAAAAATCTTAAAGAAAAGAACCAATTGTAAATTTGTAATTTATATAACCAAAGGAAAAGATACAAAGGAATGGGTTAATAAAATTTTTGAAGATGATATTCCGAAAGAAATTGATATAATCCCACAGACGGAAAATGTAAGTGGTTTATTTGAAAAGGTTGATTGTTTTCTTGCTCCAAGCAGAAGAGAAACATTTTCTTATGCTGTAGCAGAAGCAATGCTTTCTGGAACGCCTGCGATTATAAGTGACTTAGAAGCAGTAAGTTGGGCTTTTTCGCAAAAATCAATTATCACATTTGAATCAGAAAATGTAAATGATTTGGCAGAAAAAATTATAAATTATATGGAAAATAATGTTTCAGAACAATATTTGAAAGATGCAAGAAAATTTGTATTGGAAAATTATACGGTTTCCGCATGGGCGGATAAAGTCATAAAATATTATGATAGTATATTAAGTTAAAAGGATACGATAGATGAAAAAGAAAATTTTATTTGTGATGGAATCGTTAAGAATTGGAGGGGCAGAAAAAAGTTTAGTGACAATCTTGTCATTGTTGGATAAGGGAAAGTATGATATAGAACTCTATTTATTCAGGCAAGAAGGGGAATTTTTAGAACAAGTTCCAGAAGGAGTAAAACTTCTCCCAATATCAGATATAGATGCCATGCAGAAAAATTTTAAAACAGATTGGATTACATACTTAAAAAGTGGAAAAATAAAGAGAAGTTTCTACAGCTTCAAATGGTTGTTGGGATGTTGCATAAGTAAATATGTTGGGCATAGGGAAGAATATATAGGTTGGAATAATAGTACTCATTTATATTCAGATATTCCCGGGGAATATGATGTCGCAATCGGCTTTTTAGAAAAGAAAGCATCGTATTTTATAGTGGATCATGTAAATGCAAAAAAGAAGATTGTTTTTATGCATACGGATTATGATGCAATTCCACATGATAAAGCGTTAGATGAATATTGTTATCGTCAAGTAGATTATCTTGCAGTTGTATCAAAGCATACAAAAGAAACTATGATAAAAAATTTTCCTTTTTTAGAAGATAAAATCAAAGTAATAAAAAATATGGTGTCACCGGAGTTAATTAATAAAATGGCAGAAGGTGAAGCTGTGGAAATGGCTAGTAGTGAATGTGATACGAAAATAGTTACAGTATGTCGTTTGACTTATCCGAAAAATATTGATGGTGCGATTGATATTCTACAAAAATTAAGGAAAAAAGGTATAGATGCAGAATGGTTTGTCGTAGGAGAGGGGGGAGAAAGAAAGAATTTAGAGGATAAAATAAAAAAACTAGGATTAGAAAATTCTTTTCATTTAATTGGAGCAAGATCAAATCCATATCCGTACATGAAAGCGTGTGATATATATGTACAACCATCGAGATGGGAAGGGTATGGTATAACAGTAGCGGAAGCAAAAGTATTGTACAAACCAATCGTGACAAGTGATATACCAGAATTTAGAGAACAGATAGAGGATGGTGTAACGGGAATGATTGGAAAAAATGAAGGAAAAATGGCAGAATGTATTCAGCAGCTTATTGATAATAGAGAAAACAGAATTTGTTTATGTAATAATTTAAAGAAGGAGTCTTTTGAGCAGGCTGAATTAGAAAAATTAGAACAATTAATTGTATAAAGAAAGGTTATTTAATATGATACATTTATTTTTTACTGGTGGAAGTGGAAATAGGGGGTGTGAAGCGATTGTTCGTGGAACCAAAGAGATTTTAACTAATCAAGAACTGGTTGTTTATAGTTCAAATTTACAAGAAGAAGTAGAGAGCGGATTGAATGAAGTGATAAAATGCAGATCTTTGAATTGTGGAAGAGCAGGACGCATATCTCACATTTTATGTTGGTTTAGTTATCATTTTGGAAATCAAAAATTACAAGTTAGAGAATTATATCCCCAATTTTTTAAATCTATAAAAAAAGAAGATAGTTATTTTGTGATTGGTGGAGATGTATATTGTTATGAAAAGCCTTCAATTTATTATAGAGTGAATGAAATATTAAGAAATAATAAAAAAATATTATGGGGATGTTCGATAGAGCCTGATAGTATAGATGATGAAATGAAAAAAGATTTGCAGGGGTATGATTTAATATATGCGAGAGAATCTATTACATATGATGGTTTAGTGTCGCATGGAATAACGAAAAATGTAAAATTATATCCCGATCCGGCATTTAAAATGAAAATGAAAGAAGTCTCTTTACCAGAAGGATTTCGTGTAGAAAATACGATAGGCATAAATATTAGTCCATTGATTACTAATCTTGAACAAGGTAAAGGGATTACAATAAAAAATTATGAAAAGGTAATAGACTATATTTTAAAAGACACAAATTGTACTATTGCATTGATTCCGCATGTTATTTGGAAAAGCTCTGATGATAGAGAAGCTTTGAAAGTATTATATGACAAGTATAAGAACAGTGGAAGAGTTATTATGGTGGAGGCTTTTTCAGCTGAAAAAATAAAGTATATTATCAGTAAATGCAGGTTCCTTATTGCAGCCAGGACTCATGCTAGTATAGCTGGGTATTCAACGGGAGTTCCTACATTAGTGGTTGGTTATTCTGTGAAGGCAAGAGGAATTGCAAAAGATATTTTTGGAGAATATGAACATTATACAATACCAGTACAATCATTAAAGAAAGAAAATGATTTATTAAATGCATTTTTGTGGATGTGGAATAAAGAAAACGAGATAAGAAGATATTTAAAAATACAAATTCCAGAATATATTAAAAAATTGGATGAGATAATTTTATAGAATTTAGGGATATATTGATGATTACCATAAAAGAAAAAGCTAAATGTTCAGGCTGCTATTCCTGTATAAATATTTGTCCAAAGAAGTGTATTGAGATGAGGGAAGATGAAGAAGGATTTGAGTATCCAGTTGTAAATAAAAATGTTTGTATAAATTGCAATCTATGTGAAAAGCATTGTCCGATTGAAAATAAAGAAAGAAACATAGAAGAACCAATAGCATATGCAGCAATCAATAAGAATGAAGAAATCAGAAGAGAAAGTTCTTCGGGAGGAATGTTCACATTATTAGCAGAAGCGATTCTTGATAAAGGTGGAGTTGTTTATGGTGCTGCATTTAATGATGAATATATAGTAGAGCATATAAAAGTGACGCAAAAAGAAGACCTAAAATTACTCAGGGGTTCCAAATATGTACAGAGCAAGATTGGCACAATTTATGAGGATGTAAGGGATTCATTACAAAATGGAAAATGGGTTTATTTTACAGGCACACCATGTCAGGTAGACGGTTTATTAACATATTTAGGAAAAGAGGATAGTCATTTAATATGTCAAGATATAGTATGTCATGGGGTACCATCTCCGAAAATATGGAAATGGTATTTAAAACAAATTAAATTGAATAATGCAAGAATTTCATTTCGAGACAAATCTACAGGATGGGAATCGTATAGCTTTACCATTAATCAGAAGAAAAAGTTTACACAATATGCGAGTGATAATTTATATATGCGAGCATTTGTAAAGAATTTAAGTTTGAGACCATCATGTTATGAATGTCAGAGCAAGGGGATAAAGCGTAAAAGTGATATTACTTTAGGAGATTTTTGGGGAATCAATAAAGTTTGTCCAGAAATGCAGGATGGAAAAGGGACATCATTGATTTTTGGTAAGCGCAAAATAATTCGACGGATTGTGTTGCCCTAAAAATCAATCCATAATAATCATTAGAGAATGCAAGCATTTCCCTTCATTTTCTCTTGCTAGAAATGATAGATGCGAGCATTTTACTCTATTCAAGTTATGGAGGTGTGCTCATGAGAAGCAAAAGAATACCTGCTGAAGAACAATACCGTCTCATCATGGAATGCCGTCAAAGTGGATTGACAGATCATC
>OGDF01003713.1_pt1 | contig 18294 bp, 15 predicted proteins | sample 1570141 | NCBI WGS metagenome assembly OGDF01 (sample SAMEA4370581, study PRJEB24528) | human gut metagenome | reverse complement strand
AAATCCAGTTCGCTTGCACAAGCCCTTCGGGCAGCTCCCCCGATGGGGAGCCAAGGATGATCTGCCGCTTAACTTAATAGCATTACTTCCTCGCATAGGCCCTTGGAGAAGGGCCGCGCCAAAGGCGCAGGATAGAGTGCCTCGAAGAGGCACAATTCGTCGCAGCGGCATGAAAGCCTATGTGAGATAATCCCCGCGCGTAGGCCCTTGGAGAAGGGCCGCGCCAAAGGCGCAGGATGGAGTGCCTCGAAGAGGCACAATTCGTTGCAGGGGCATGAAAGCCCATGTGAGATAATCGTCATCTCACATCACCGCCATTTGCAGAATACGGTATTTCGAACAATCACCCATATCCGCTACGAAGAAATCCGAAAGCTGGCGCTTTCGTCTATCCCGGCCTTTGGCCGCGCCCTTCTCCAAGGGCGAACGCGTCTGACGATAGTCGTATATTGTCGGGAACGGGTTAGCATGACAACAGAGCAGGATACAATCCTACAGGCGGTATGAAAGCCCATGTGAGATAATCCCTAGCGAGTAGGCCCTTGAAGAAGGGCCGCGCCAAAGGCGCAGGATAGAGTGCCTCGAAGAGGCACAATTCGTCGCAGCAGCATGAAAGCCAAAGTGATATAATTGTCATCTCACATCACCGCTATTTGCAGAATACCGATTTTCCAACAATTCTCCTCTCTCGCCACGCAGAAATCCGAAAGCTGGCGCTTTCGTTTATCCCATTCTTTTGCCGCCCCTTCTCTAAGGGCGAACGCGTCTGATGATAGTCGCATATTGCAGGTAAGCGGATTGGCATGATAACGGAGCAGGATATATCCCATGTAGCGGCATGAAAAACGATGTGAGCTGATCCACTGACTGATGATCGCCCACTGTAAGCAGCTAACTATTTCCAAGGAGGTACCTATGAAAAAATTACTCACCATCGCGGGCTCCGACTCCTCCGGCGGAGCCGGTATCCAAGCAGACCTGAAGACCTTTGCCGCCCTCGGCACCTACGGCATGAGCTGCATCTGCGCCCTGACAGCGCAGAATACGAAGGGGGTCAGCATGGTCGTGAATACTCCGATCTCCTTGGTCAAAGCCCAGCTCGAAGCCATCTATGACGACGTAGCACCTGACGCCGTCAAGACAGGCATGCTCGGGACAGCTGCCATCGTGGATACGGTTTCCGATTTCCTTGGAAATCACCGAAGCGCACCTCTCGTCGTCGACCCTGTCATGGTCGCCACCAGCGGAGACAAACTGCTCGAGGACGATGCCATCGCACTCTATAAAGAAAAGCTTATCCCCCTGGCGGCACTCATCACGCCGAACATCCCCGAAGCCGAAGTCCTCTCCGGCATATCCATCACGAGCGAGCCGGACCGCCGAAAAGCGGCTGAAATACTCATGACCTTCGGGTGCGAAGCCGTCCTCATCAAGGGCGGACATCACATCATGGACGCCGATGACCTTCTCTATGACGGCAAAGACTTCATCGCCTACCCCGGAGAGCGCATCGATACGAAAAATACCCACGGTACAGGCTGCACCCTTTCAAGCGCCATCGCGGCAAGCCTTGCCAAAGGTCTTCCTCTCGAAGGCGCAATAGAGGCCGCCAAGGACTACCTCACCGGCGCCATCGCGCGTGCGAAGACAGACTCCGTCGGTCACGGCCATGGTCCTGTCCATCATTTCTGGTTCTACGGAGACAACTGGGGGAGAGTGAAATGAACTATCCCTTCTTTGCCTACATGTCGCGTCTGAAATACATCGCCCGCTGGGGTCTCATGCGCAGCACCATCCCCGAGAATGACGCCGAGCACACTCTCCAGACTGCCATGATCGCCCACGCCCTCGCCCTCATTCGGCAAGACATCTTCCATGAGTGGGCAGATCCCGAGCACTGCGCCATGCTCGCCCTCTACCATGATGCCAGTGAAGTCTTCACCGGCGACCTTCCGACACCCGTGAAATACTTCACTCCCGGCCTCCACGAAAAGTATGAGGAGATCGAGACAGAAGCCAGGAAGAAACTCCTCGCGACACTTCCCGAAGAACTGCAGGAAAGCTACGCATCCTATCTCGTCACCCTTGAGCAGGATCCCCTCTGGCCCCTTGCCAAAGCCGCCGATACCCTCTCCGCCTTCCTCAAATGCGCCGAAGAAGTCCGCGATGGAAATCCGGAATTTCAAGAAGCCTATCGCACGACACGAAAAAAACTCGAAGACCTTCATATGAAAGAAGTCGACTGGTTTCTCGCTCGTTTCGCCAAGAGCTTCGAGAAGACGCTGGATCAACTGAATCAGTAAGAGCAGCCCCTTGCGGGCGGCTCTTTTTTGTTGTGGCAGACTAAGAGACTGAGAGACTGGAAGACATTAGACTTAGAGATTGCTGGAGACGGATGGGAGATATCAGACGTCAGACTGGGAGACTGGAAGACGATAGACTTGGAGACTGCGGGGGCGGATGAGAGACATCAGATGTCAGATATCTGAAGTCTGATGTCTGATGTCTCCAAGTCTCCAAGTCTCTTAGTCTCTTAGTCTCAAGGTCTCCATACTCTCAAGCATGCGTTATTGTCATTGATGTATAGATTCCTATAGAAATTTGTAAAAATGCGCTTTAATACTTTACTAACGGGGGGGGTAATGATATCCTAATAACATGAAAAGGAGTTTATTTTTACTTTTATCATGGTAATATCCGGGAGGGATAGGTATGAAGAAAGAAACAAAGAAACTCATTGCCGCTGGTATCGTGATGGCGCTTAGCTGCGGCGCTTGGGGAAGCGTGTCAGCGCAGGACTGCATTCAGGTTACTCAGGAATCTAAAACGATTACTGGAAGTAATATAATATTTGATAAGAAAACGGTAACTGTTCCAGATCGTAGTCCAGATAGTAGTATTAAGACGTCTATCTATATAAAAAATGGGACAGTGAGTGTCACTGCTGATGACGCGATTCAGTTTAATGGACTGAAAACACCGACATTAAATAATACGGGGACTTCTGATCTTGCAGGGAGTGAATATAATGCTGGCTGGTTGGCGGGCAATGCTACACTGAATTTAAAGGCGAAGGAACTGTATGTAGGCAGTGTGAATGCCGCTAAACAGGGAACTGGTGATGATGGCTTCCAGATGAAGGGAAGTAACAATCATCTGAATATTCTTGCGGATAAGATTGTCTCCTATACTGGGGACAGCTTTATTAACGCACAAGGAGATCCCGGGACTTCTACCGTAAATATTGGTACGCAAGATCATCATGTAGGATATTTTGAGGCACATACTACTTGGGGCAAGAATGACTACGGCGTAGCCATTCTGCAGGCCAATGAAGGGAATGTCGTTAATCTCTATGCGGATACAGCGATCCTAGACGGTTCTACCAATAAAAATGGCGGCGTCATTGGTACAGGTGGCTACGGAACGGTCAATGTGAATACAAAAGACTTGACCATTGATGGGAACATCTGCGGTACCTATGGCACAAGAATTGATCCTAATAAAACAGCTTCTTTGAATATCATGACAGACACCTTACATATGAAAGGCGATGTGAATATTGGTTCTGCTGGTTTAGGCAAAAGCAAGTTCTCTAGAAATACGGAAGTCAATATCACGGCCAACAAATCGGCGGTTATTGATGGAAATATCAATGTAGCAGGGAATAAGGCAGACAATATAAATAATGCTAATGATACCAGCATATTGAACGTGATATTTAATGGTGACTCCCAAATTACTGGCGATATCAATGTCAAAGGCTCTGATACAGATAAGGATTCGCAGAAGGTTATCGTGAACCTTGGCGGTACGGGGAACATGACGGCATCCAAAGGTGTCTATAACGTTGATAACAATGCCAATGTGAACTTCACCGGCGGGCAGTGGGCGATCAATGAATGGAATACCGCTGACGGAAAAGATGTAGGTAATGCAGCTGTGAAATCCGGGGCTTCTGTCGATGTCAATGGGGCATCTATGACAGTGGGAAAACTGGAAACAGCAGGTACGCTGAATTTGAAATCCAAAGACGGTAAAGCGGCTGATATTTCTGCTAAAACGCTGAAAGGCGCAAATGGCACCGTGACAACCGACAGTCTTGAGAATAAGATTCATGCAGAAGCCAGTGAGGCAACTGGTCTGACGGTCAAAGGAAATGGGGATATTGCAGACCAGATCGCTGCGGATGCCTCGAAGGCTAAGGTACTGGCGAATGTGGTCACCAGCGGCAACGGTGATGCTGCGAAGTCCGCCGCTTCTGGAATTGAAGCCGATGCGGGTGTGATCAGCGGTGGTTTCCGTGCTGCAGTGAATGCAGATGGTGGCATCGAAAAGCTCACGGAGTTCGTGAATACATCCAACCAGGCGGTCAGCAGCATGACAAACCTTTCCCTCATGACCTGGCGTCAGGAAAACAATGACATGAATAAACGTCTTGGTGAAGTACGCGCAAGCGAAGGCAATCAGGGCGTCTGGGCTCGTATGGCGCGCGGGCAGTCTAAGTACGGTCAGCAGGGCATCAAGAACCAGTACAACTACTACCAGCTCGGCTATGACAGCAAGATCTCTCACGACTGGATCCTGGGCGGTGCCTTCACCTATACCGACGGGGACAGCAGCTATACCAATGGCAGCGGCACGAATAAGCACACCGGCTTTGCGGTATACGGCAGCAACCTTCGAGATGACGGCAGCTTCATCGACCTCATTGCGAAGTATGCACACATGAAGAATGACTTCGACGTGAATGGCGGCGTAGGCAGCGGCGACTACAGCACGAATGGCCTCTCCTTCTCCGCGGAATACGGCAAGCGTTTCCATCAGGAAGGCTACTGGATCGAACCGCAGGCGGAACTGACCTACGGCAGAGTCTCCTCGGCAGACTTCACGACGAAGAATGGGGCATCCGTCCATCAGGACAGCATGGACAGCCTCGTCGGACGTCTCGGCTTCTCGCTTGGCAAGGATATCAAGCAGGGCAATGTATATGTTCGCGCGTCCTACCTCTATGATTTCCAGGGTGACACCTCCGTGACGATGTCTAAGGGCGGAGCAGCGACGACCTTCAAGACCGACCTCGGCGGCGGCTGGTGGGAATTCGGCGTCGGCACGAACCTTGACCTCGGTCATGATACCCATTTCTATCTGGATGTAGAAACCACCGCAGGCGGCGATGTCGATACGCCGTGGCAGTGGAATGCAGGGGTGCGCTACTCCTTCTAAAGAAAGAGCGGATGCGCCGGCAATCATTGAAAAGTAAAAAAGAGCCTACTGAGGATGTTTTCTTCAGTAGGCTTTTTTGTATAGAGAAATCAGAGGTCAGACTGAGAGACAAGGAGACGATAGACTTTGAGACTGCGGGAACGGATGGGAGACATCAGACGTCAGACTGAGAGAGCACAAGATGGTGTGTGATCTTTAAATCTGAAGTCTTTAAATTTTTAAGTCTAATGTCTAAAGTCTCGAAGTTTGGAAGTCTCCAAGCGTATAAGCGTGCACTATCATCATGGCACAAGAGAAATCTATAGAAAAATGTTATTTCATTAACTTAATGCTTTACTATCGGAGGGGGGATGTTATTCTAATACCAAGGCGGAAGGGGTATTTTTATCATGCTGAGACATTATTTTTATGTTTCTATGTGTTAATATGGGTTCGCAATACTGATTTTAAAAGAAGCACCCATATCTCAGGAGGCGAAAAAATGAATAAAGTTTTTAGGAAAAGCTTACATTCAATGATCGGCGTGGGGATGATTTTGGCAGTTGGTACCATTTGCGTCCTGCCTGTCAGCGCAGAAAGCGCGCAGAAGACGGATGTATCTGTCAATGTGCAGGTTTCACAGAGCTATGATGAGGGCATCAATTGGGAGAATGGAAACAGTGCGGATGTCGTAGCCATTGGTACAGGGCTGCCGCCAGAAAATGCCGGAGTAAGGGGTCGTGTTTTAGCACGCCGAGCCGCGCTGGTGGATGCCTACCGCAATCTGGCAGAAATGCTGAATGGTGTTCAGCTAGATGCGGATACCGTAATGGAAGATTTGGCGATCAAGAGCGATATTGTCAGGGTCAAAACCAGCGCACTGATCAAGGGCGCACAAATCGTGGAAGAAAAAGAAATGTCCGATGGAAGTTATCAGATGAAGATTCGCATCCCGATGTACGGGGCAAACAGTGTCGCTTCTGTAGCTGTACCGGAATTGCATCCGAGCGCTTCCTCTGTGCCGCTTCCGAAAGTAGATCTTACCACGACCGTTTTGCCGAGCAGTGAAGTATCTGACATCAAGGGAGAAACTTATACCGGTATCGTCGTAGATGCCAGCGGGCTCGGTTTGGAACCGACTTTCGCGCCGGTCATTTATGATGAAAATGGCCGTGTCGTCTACGGTCTGCAGAACTTGGACTATGATTTCGCCATCAATCATGGCATGGTTGCTTATGCGTCTTCCCTGGCTGATGCACAGAGCCAGTCGAACCGTGGTGGCAGCCATCCGTTGGTCGTCAAAGCGATGGCTGTACGCGGCGGGAAGAACTCTGTGAATAAAGTCAATGTCGTTGTTTCCGCAGAAGATGGAGACCGCATCCTGCTGGCGAGCCAGAAGGGGGATATCCTGCAGAAAGCGGCAGTCGTATTTATTCGCTGATGTGTAGGAAACGCTGATTCAATCGCAGAGTCAAGTCTGACAACGATTTAATCGGAGTTCTCCCTAAAACATCCATGAGGGGAAAGTATGCATATAGAGAAATACGTTTTTTCGTTGAAATATGCGGGGCGGCTTGTCGGCCTCTTCGCACTATCACTCTCATGTCTTCCTTTTTCCTTCGCGGCCGCTGGCTATGCGGCACAGATCGACGGCCTCGCTGCTGTATCAGTCAACACAACAGAGGGGGCTGCCTCGTATCAGGAGGCGGATGAGGCATATAGGGCAGCGATGAGACTCTCCGAGAAAGTGCAGCGGATAGAGAAGCTGAATGAAGCGTTGGAGGGCATGAGTTCATTTTTGGAGGCGCATCCGACTGCTGTGAGTGGGCAGATTCTGGCTTCGGAAATCTACCGTGCCAAAGGCGGTGCTTCCTATGCGGTCAAGTATAATCGGCAGGCGAAAACACTTTTATCTGCGTGTGTGGCCGCGACGAATGGACAGGATCCGTCGTCCGTGCTTGACTATGCGATCCTTTGCTATGCAGGTGACGACCGATTTACAGCGGATGCAGAAAAGAGCAGTGAGCTCGGGCGGAAACAGGCACGGATCGTACTCGAAGAGACGGAAACCATGCTGAAAACCAGCCAGTCTTCTGCGATGAAAGAAGGACTTCTTGAAATAGCAGCCATGGCCTGCCTGATTCTGGGGGATAGAGAACAGTGCAGCCAGCACCTGGAAGAAGCCCATTCATCGTGGAAAGAACTATTTCAAAATACAGTAGCCAAAGAAACTTGGCTGTGGCCTGTCAGTAAGGCAGAAAATGTAGAGAAAGAATTTCTGTTGCAGTATCTGAAAAACAGCTAAGGAAACACTGACTCTGCGATTGAATCAGCGTTTCCTTAAGCATTTGAAGAGTTTTTTTAGAAATGAAGGTATATGATGAGAAACATGTTTCGTATGATGATGGCACTGATCGCCATGTTTATGATGACCGCATTTTCCATGACTTGCGAAGCGGCGCAGAAAATCGTCGCCGTCATGCCGATGTCCCAGATTGTTAATAATGGATACTCTTCCTATACGGCGCAAAATATGACGGAGGAACTGATTAATACATTGGTCAACAGCGGTACATACACGGTTATTGAAAGAAGCCAGATTGATAAAGTGATAACAGAGATGGGATTCGAGGAGTCAGGGTATGTTAATGCTGACTCAGCCATCGAAATCGGTCGGCTGAGCGGTGCGCAGTACATCCTCGTCGGCAAGATCACCATGGCTGATGTGTATAACAGCTCCGTACCTTTGATCGGTGTTAAAACTTTGAAAGCAAAAGTAGGTATCGAATACCGTCTGCTCGATGGCAAGACCGGACAGATCCTGCTGAGCAACACTATCGAAGACCAGCACACGGAAGACGAGCTTACCGGCAGCGATTTCTCTGCACAGGTCGTACTGCACAAGGCATGCAGTGATGCTGCAAAAAAGGTGCTGAAAGAAATCCAGAAAAAGAATCCGATCATTGGGACTGTCCTGGACATCGATCCAGCCACCAATATCGTATATGTCGATCTAGGCCGTGGATCCGGGCTGCAGGCAGGCGAAGAACTGCAGGTTTTCAAAGAAGGCACGCCGATCTACGGAACGAATGGAGAAATCATCACCACCAGAACCATCGAACTCGGAAAGATCAAAATCACCGAAGTTAATGACAATCACTCCATCGGCAAGCTGACTGCCAAAGGGGCAGCCATCGAGCGCGGCGCTCTGGTGAAGAGAGTTTTGAAATAATGATTACGCTGTATTTGAGACGGCATAGGACAAAATGATATGAAAAGAATATTAGCACTTGCAGTAGCTGCACTTCTCTTTTCCAGTGCAGCTGCAGACGCCAGAAGCGTCACCGTGACAGGAAGTGGGATTTCACAGAACGAAGCCGAAAGCGACGCCCTACGCAATGCCGTAGAAAAAGCTGTCGGTGTATTGGTAGATTCCCAGACGATGGTGAGCAGCAATACTATCCTTCAAGACGAAATCTATACCCAGTCGAGAGGGTTTGTGACGAACTACAACGTGACAGACCGGCAGCCTGATGGAAATGGCTGGCGTGTCACCGTCAATGCAGACGTGGATGACTCCCCGAATTCCAAACTGATGACAGAACTCACCAGACTCGGCATCATTGATACCAAGCTCAGAAATCCCAAAATCGCTGTTTATATCCCAGAGCATCACATCCAGTACCGCATCCCAGATCCGGCGGGAGAGACCGCGATCATCAAGACATTGGTTGAAGCTGGTTTTACGAATGTCATTGCTGCCAGTCCGAAGGCCGTTCTCATCAATGAAAACAGTTTCGCTTGGCTTTGGAAGCCGATCGTCGAAGTGAATGTAGAAGATATGCGCAGCGCGGCACGTTTCTTCGATGCCGATATCCTGATTATCGGTGAAGCCTTCAGTGAGGGTGTCGGTGATGCAGGCCAGTGGCTTCCGGGACGTCCGAGAACTGGTATGCAGTCCTGCCGCGCTAGAGTTGAAGCAAAAATGTATGTGGCTTCGACTGGACAGATCATTGCAGCGGATGGGAAATATGGATCCGGCGCTGATATTTCGCAGGCTATAGCCTCCAAGAAAGCACTCCAGGCAGCCGGCACGCAGCTCGGCGAATATTTCTTGGATAAGCTCATGGCCAGCGGTTCCGGCAACCGACAGGGCATGGAAGTTGTCGTCCTCGGTGCCAGCGCGTCCAAGGTCAGCCTCGTCCAGTCCGCTATGAATCGTGTTTCAAAAATCAAAAACGTGCAAATGAGCAGCTACTCACAGGGGAAAGGCATCTTCTCTGTGCAGTACAGTGGATCGCCACAGACACTTTTCAAAGAAATACAGGCAGCTACCGATGCCGATCTCGATATGAAGGAAACTTCCTATAATACGCTGACTATCGTCGTTCATTAAGCGAGTCCGTGTAATGCAGCAAAGCGTCCATGCAAGAATCGTTCTTGCATGGACGCTTTGGGGTTTGAGACTAGAACACGGGGAGAAATCAGATGTCAGACTGAGAGAGTACAAGAGGGTGTGTGATCTGGAGATTTGAGGCCTACAGTCTTCAAGTCTTACTGAGCAGCAATGTTTACACTAAGTTTAACAGAATGAGTTCTTGCAAATGGAAGACAAAGGGGGTGGAGTGTTATAATAATAATGAGTATCAGTAAAAAGCGATCTAAATGGCGGAGACTGAGAGAGCAGGAGACATGAGGTATCTGAAGTTTCTCGTCTAGTGCCATTTAGTCTCTCAGTCTGACATCTGACGTCTAACATCTTAAATACCAAAGGAGCAAATCATACATGAAAATACTTGTTACCGGCGGAGCCGGATTCATCGGTTCCCACTTGATGCGGACACTCGAGGCAGCAGGCCACGAAGCCATCGCGCTGGACAATCTATCCACCGGCCTTCGTGAGAACCTGCTCCCGCATATGAAGCTCATCGTCATGGACACCCATGACAAGGCGGTCGAAGAAGTTTTCCAGAAGGAGCATTTCGACGCCGTCGTGCATCTCGCGGCGCAGACCCTCGTCTCCGACTCAATGACTGATCCCGAGCATGACATGCATGAGAACATCGCCGGCACGGTCCGCATCCTCGAGTGCTGCCGAAAATACGGCGTCAAGCGCATTGTATTCTCCTCCTCCGCAGCGACCTATGGGGATGTGGCTGATAGCGCGCTCCCGATTTCCGAGACCCTGCCGCAGCAGCCGCTTTCCTTTTACGGTCTCACCAAAAAGACAGCCGAGAATTATCTTGAGCTCTACCGCCTCGCTTACGGCATAGACTATGTCATTCTCCGCTTTGCCAATGTTTACGGCGAACGGCAAGGCGACGGCGGGGAAGGCGGCGTCATCAGCATCTTTGCGAAGCGCATCGCCGAAGGGAAGGGCATCACCATTTTCGGCGATGGAAATCAGACCCGCGATTTCGTTTACGCCGGTGATATCGCAGACGGCATCCTTGATGCTCTCAGGACCGAAGCGGCCAATACCGCCTACAACCTCAGTACTTCCGGGGAGACCAGCCTGAAAGAATTGGTAGCCATCCTCTCTAAAGTCTCCGGCAAAGAGATCGCCCCCGCCTACGACAAACCCAGAGAGGGTGACATCTACCGCTCCTCCCTGAACAATGCCAAAGCCAAATGCAACCTTCACTGGGAGCCTAAGATATCCCTCGAAGAAGGACTCCGGCGCACCTACGAAGACTTTGCGAAAAGGGAAGGCAAATAGTAAACAAGTCGGCGGTATGAAAGCCAATGCCGGATAGTCCCAGCAAGTAGGCCCTTGGAGAAGGGCCGCGCCAAAGGCGCAGGATAGAGTGCCTCGAAGAGGCACAATTTGCCGCAGCGGTATGAAAGCCTATGTGAGATAATCGTCATCTCACATCACCGCCATTTGCAGAATACCGATTTTCCAACAATTTCCTTCTCCGGCCACGCAGAAATTCGAAAGCTGACGCTTTCGTCTATCCCGGCCTTTGGCCGCGCCCTTCTCCAAGGGCGAACGCGTTTGACGATAGTCGCATATCGTCGGGAAACGGGTTAGCATGACAACAGAGCAAGATACGATCCTATAGGCGGCATGAAAGCCCATGTGAGACAGCCCTTGGCGAGTAGGCCCTTTTCCAAGGGCGAACGCGTCTGACGATAGTCGTATATTGTCGGGAACGGGTTAGCATGACAACAGAGCAGGATACAATCCTACCGGCGGTATGAAAGCAAATGTGAGACAGTCCCTAGCGAGTAGGCCCTTCTCCAAGGGCGAACGCGTCTGGCGATAGTCGCATATCGTCGGAGACGGGTTAGTATGACAACAGAGCAGGATACAATCCTACAGGCGGCATGAAAGCTCATGTGAGATCATCATCATCTCACATCACCGCCATTTGCAGAATACCGATTTCTAACAATTTCCTTCTCTCACCACGCAGAAATTCGAAAGCTGACGCTTTCGTCTATCCCGGCCTTTGGCCGCGCCCTTCTCCAAGGGCGAACGCGTCTGACGATAGTCGCATATCGTCGGGAAACGGGTTAACATGACAGCAGAGCAAGATACAAATCCCATAGGCGGCATGAAAGCTCATGTGAGATAATCGTCATCTTACATTACCTCCATTTGCAGAATACCGATTTTCCAACAATTCCATTTTCCCGCCACGCAGAAATTCGAAAGCTGACGCTTTCGTTTATCCCGGCCTTTGGCCGCGCCCTTCTTCAAGGGTGGTCGCATTTGAGAATTGTCAAATATTTCACAAAATGAGGATATCAGTTATGTTCATTCGTCAAAATCCCCTCCTGAAAAACCGTGCGAGTGAGATGCGGGGCCACATGACGCCGCAGGAGACGCTCCTCTGGAATTATTGTCTGAAGCGCCTTCCTGTGCAGATCTACCGCCAATATGTCATAGAAAGCTACATCGTCGATTTCTTCTGCAGGAAAGCACGGCTCGTCATCGAAGTCGACGGCGCACAGCACCATTCCATGGAAGGCATGAAATACGACGAAAAGCGCAGCAGCCGCATAGAGAAATACGACATTCTCGTCATCCGCTTCTCAAACCTTGACATCGAGCGCAACCTCAAAAACGTGGGGCAGTACATAGAAAATATCATTCGGGAACGCCTGCAATCGCCGGAAACAGAATCCGAACCATAAACCGTAAGACGTGACAAGTGAGCCAGTCTCAATTAACCAGTCCCCTAGAGCCAGCGCAGGATAAAGGCTTCCCTTTTGGGAGATAAGAAAGAACGCATCACACATCTGGATGATGCGTTCTTTTGGCGTGCAGGAAAGAAGCAGGAAGCCGGTTTTATGAGAGGGGAAATGAAAATGGGGCATTGTCAACGTTGAATAAAATTGAAAGTTGTTATATGATATGTATGTTAACTTTGTAGATTCATGGGTATAACAATCGAGGCGATGAAGATGATCAGAGGAGAAGCAGCACTGGCCGGCGGAAGCCGGGCGAAGGAGATGGTGCTCTTTGGTTTGTTTACAGCACTGATCGCGATCGGGGCGTTTATCAAGATCCCGGTGCCGGTGTGTCCGTTTACGCTGCAGCTTTTGTTTACGACGCTGGCGGGGCTTATCCTGGGGAGCCGGAACGGGGCTTGCTCGGTGGGGCTGTATGTGCTTCTGGGGCTCGCTGGGGTGCCGGTCTTTACGGAGGGCGGCGGGCCTTCGTATATTTTCCAGCCGACGTTTGGATACCTCATCGGGTTCATCGCGGGTGCATGGCTGACGGGTTGGATCTCAGAGAGGAGCGGGGACTTCTCTTTCGGAAAGACTCTTTTTGCAAATCTGGCGGGGCTTCTGGTGGTGTATCTTTTCGGGATGGCGTATGTGTACATCATCAATAATTTCTATCTGGGGACGCCGATCGGGGTCTGGCCGGTGGTGCTGTACTGCTTCGTGCTGGCGGTGCCGGGGGATATCTGCCTGTGCATTCTGGCTGCGATGCTGGCGTCGCGGCTGAAGAGGGCGATCGGAAAATAGCGGAGAGATCCCTTCTGCATTTTCGGACGCCGTGTGAAGGTGAGGTGCATGGGAAGGGCTCGGCGCAGGCTGCATGGCTCTCGTCCGATGCCGCACATGATATTTTCTTTCGCGCAGGATGATGAATGGCGTTTGGGTACATGGTCAATGGTGAAGGGATAAACCCGTCACGTTTTATACGAAGGAAGGCATAGCAATGAGCAAGGGACTTTTTATCACGGGGACGGATACGGATATCGGGAAGACCTATGTGACGGCGCTTCTGGTAAAGACGATGCGTCAGAATGGGTATGATACAGGCTACTACAAGGCGGCAATCAGCGGGGCGAGGGCGGTTGCCGCATCAGATGCGGGCTTTGTGAATGAGTTCGCGAGGATCCATGAACCGGAGGAGATGCTCTTGTCGTATCTCTATCAGCATGCGGTGTCTCCCCATCTGGCGGCGCGCCTTGAGGGGCATCCGCTGGAGAAGGATGTGATCCTTGCGGCGTGGAAGCGGGTCACGGAGGCGTATCCGTATGTGACGATGGAAGGGTCCGGCGGCATCGTGTGTCCGATCCGCCACGATGAGAAGGCGGTGTACTATCTGTCGGATATCATTTCTTGGCTGCATTTGCCGGTGCTTGTTATTGCGGATGCGGGGCTGGGAACGATCAATCATGTGGTAACGACGTGCGAATATATCACCCATAGAAATATTCCGATCCGGGGCATCATCCTGAACAACTGGAAGGGCGGCGTGATGGAAGAGGATAATGTGAAGATGATCGAGGAGATCACGGGGGTCTCTGTCATCGCGAAGGTCGCGAAGGGGGATGAGATCCTCCATTGCGATCCGAAGGTGCTGGAAGGATTGTATCAAGAGGTGTGATGGATAATTTGCGGCAGACAGTGGCAAAGGTGGCATTGTCCAACATGGATTTTATACCGCTCGTGGGATCCATCCTGCGCCTTTGGCGCGGCCCTTCTCTAAGGGCCTGCTCAGATGGAGGAAAAACCATAAATCGTACACACGATTTCCAAACAACCAACAACAAAGTAAAAGGAGAGAAGTCTGATGAGTGGAATCAACTGGGAAGCGGAGGATGCGAAGTATATCTGGCATCCGGCCATGCAGATGAAGGATAATGAGGTATTTCCGCCGGTGGTGATCGACCATGCGAAGGGGTGCTATCTGTATGACACGCATGGCAAGGCGTACCTGGATATCATTTCTTCATGGTGGTGCAATCTTCTGGGGCATGCGAATCCGGAGATCAATGCGGCGCTGAAGCAGCAGGTGGATGAACTGGAGCATGTCATTTTCACAAATTTCACGCACAAGCCGGCGATCGAGCTGGCTCGTGAGCTGTCGGAGCTTTTACCGGCGGGCCTCACGAAGTTCACTTTCCATGATAATGGGTCGTCTGCGGTCGAGGCGGCACTGAAGATGGCATTCCAGTATCAGTATCAGACGGGACATCCGGAGAGGACGCGCTTCATGTGCCTGCCGGAGTCGTATCACGGGGAGACGATCGGGGCGCTCTCGGTCGGCTCGATGGATCTGTATGCGAAGATCTTCCACCCGATGCTGATGAATAATATTCATTTCAAAGGGCTGGACTGTTACCGTTGTCCATACGGAAAGACGAGAGAGACGTGCGGCGTGGAGTGCTTCGAGGACGCAGAGGCGGCCTTTAAGAAATATGGAAAGGAAACCGTGGCGTGCATCGTGGAGCCGATCCTGCAGGGGGCGGCCGGCATGCGTATCTATCCGGCGGAGTATCTCCGAAAGCTTCGAAAGCTCTGCGATGAGTACGGCGTGCTCCTGATCGATGATGAGATCGCAGCGGGCTTTGGCCGCACGGGCAAGCTCTTTGCGATCGAGCATGCGGGTGTGTCCCCGGATATCCTCTGCACGTCGAAGGGACTGACGGCAGGCTATATGCCGATGTCTCTTACCATCACGACAGACAAAGTGTATGATGCCTTCTATGATGATTTCGGCACGCACAAGGCCTTTGTCCACAGCCATACCTATGCAGGGAATCCGATGGGCTGCGCCATCGCGCTCACTGTCCTCAAGATCATGAAGCGTGACCATATCCTCACGAAGGTGAATGAGAATGGGAAGTACCTGCATGAGCAGCTGATGCAGGCTCTCGGCAGTCACAAGAATGTCGGAGAGATCCGCCATATCGGGCTCATCCATGCGATCGAGCTGGTCGAGGATCCGAAGACGAAGAAGGCTTTCGATCCTTCGCGCCGTATCGGCTGGCATATTTTCAGAAAGGCCATGGATCTGGGGCTTGTGCTTCGCCCGATGGGGGATATCATTTATTTCAATCCGCCGCTCAATATCACAAGAGAAGATCTGGATCGGGGTGTCTCCCTCTGCAAGGAGGCCGTCGAGAGTGTGCTGGGGAAGTAGAGACTGGTGGTTAGTGACTAGTGACTGGTCGTCAGAAATCAGATATCAGACAAGGAGCATAAAAAGACCCGTGATTCTCAAACGAGGGAATCACGGGTCTTTTTGTGCTTGAAGTCTAAAGTCTGAAGTCTGACGTCTGACATTTAATGTCTGACGTCTAATCACCAGTCAATCAGAATTCTTCCACCAGCTTGTAGCCTTTGCCTTTGAGGAAGGCTTCGGTCTCGGACTCGGTGGTGCTGAAGACGGCGATCGGGGAGCTGGTCGCACGGTCGAAGGAAATGTAGAGGTAGCGGATCATGACATTGGCTGCCTGAAGGTCGCCTAAGATGCGGTCGAGGGCGCCCGGCTTGTCCGAGCCCATATCGACGGCGATGACGAGGTCGACGCGGCACTGGTAGCCTTCCTTTTCAAGGATCAAGACGGCTTCTTCCGGTTTATCTACGATGAGGCGGACGATGCCGAATTCCGCGCTGTCGTTGGCGAGCATGGTGTAAATATTGATGTTCTCCTTCGCAAGAATGGATGTCATGCGGGAGAGGGCGCCCTGACGGTTCGCCGTGAAGATGGATACCTGTTGTAACATGATGGACCTCCTTGGATGGGTGAATGTATTTTTACATTGTAGCATAGATAGGGGGAATTAGGAATGAGATTCGGGTTCAAGGTTCAGGGTTCAGGGTTCAAGGTTCAAGGTTGTGGTGGCGGCTTCGCCACACGTATATAATGCGGCGAAGCCGCTACCATAATCCCGAACCCCGAAGTTTGAAAGCAGGGATGAGTAGCTAGGGATTAGTGGCTAGGGATTAGGTGTCGCAAGTGACTGGTGACTGGCATGCCAGCTCATGGCATCGCCATTATTTATGCTTCGCGGCGCATTTCGTCATCCTGAGCGGAGTGAAATGTCGGATGTTCGATCATGTAAAGGCAAAGCAGTGAGAACTGAGTCGAAGGATCTGGCGCCGCACCACCATTTCGCATTTCTCATTTCTAATTTCTCATTCAAGCGAAGCTTTCATACGGAGTCAAAGGGCGCCCCGCCCCACGGGACAACCCTGAACCCCGAACCCTGAACCCGTTCCCTCTTTCCATTCCCTTTTCCCCTTATTTATGGTAATATGGTAGCCATAGACTATATTTATAATGAGGTGCAGGAATGAATATCATCGACGAACTGAAATGGCGCGGGGCTGTGAATCAGCAGACAGACGAAGAGGGTTTATACAAGCTGGTGGGAGAGAAATCGATCTCTCTCTACTGCGGGATCGATCCGACGGGGGACAGCATGCACATCGGGCACCTGATCCCATTCATGATCCTGAAGCGTTTCCAGCTGGCGGGGCATCATCCGGTCATCGTCATCGGCGGCGGCACGGGCTCCATCGGCGATCCGTCCGGCCGTAAGACGGAGCGTGTGCTCCAGTCGGCGGAGCAGGTCAAGCACAATGCGGAATGTCTGACGAACCAGATGAAGCGGCTCTTTGGAGAGGACGGCTTCACGATGGTGAATAACTATGACTGGCTGTCGCAGATTTCCCTTTTGGATTTCCTTCGTGACTATGGCAAGCTTTTCAATATCAATACGATGCTCGCCAAGGATGTCGTGGCATCTCGCCTCGATACGGGGATCTCCTTCACGGAATTCTCTTATCAGATCCTGCAGTCCATCGATTTCAAGATGCTCTATGACAAATACGATGTGCAGCTGCAGATCGGCGGTTCGGACCAGTGGGGCAATATCACGAACGGTGTCGACCTTATCCGTAAGATGGAGGACAAGCACGATGCCTACGGCCTCACCATCCCGCTGATGCTGAAGGCAGACGGCACGAAATTCGGTAAGACGGCGGGCGGCGCCGTATGGCTGGATCCGAAGAAGACCTCGCCCTATGAATTCTATCAGTTCTGGTTTAATCAGGATGACCGTGATGTCGTGAAGTACCTGAAGTATTTCACCTTCCTTTCGAAGGAGGAGATCGATGCGCTTGAGACTGAAGTCGCAGAGCATCCGGAGCATAGAAACGCGCAGAGGAAGCTCGCGGAGGAGGTCACCCGCTTCGTCCACGGCGAGGCAGGTCTTTCGCAGGCAGAGAAGGTCACGCAGGCACTCTTCTCCGGTCATATCGAGGAACTCTCCGGCGAGGAGATCGAAGGCGCTTTCCGCAATACCAAGGGCGGCGAAGTGCATGAAGAGAGCATCAATATCGTCGAAGCACTCGTCGAAGGCGGCGTAGAGAAGTCCAAGCGGCAGGCCAGAGAAGATGTGAAGAATAGCGCGATCCGCGTGAATGGCATCCAAGTGAAGGATACGGAAGCAGAGATCTCCGCGCATCCGAATACGAATGGCCAGTTCATCATCATCAAAAAAGGAAAGAAAAATTATTTCTCGATCCGCATCGTGAAATAGTCTTAGGGAAGCGGCAGACGAAGGTCTGCTGCTTTTTTGTTTAGGGGGAGAGGGAGCCCGTGGGGCGTGTCGCCCTTTGATTGCGGATGAAAACTCTGCTTGAATGAGAAATGCGAAATGGTGGTGCGGCGCCAGATCCTTCGACTCAGTTTTCACTGCTGTGCCTTTACATGATCGAACATCCGACATTTTACTCCGCTCAGGATGACGAAATGCGCCGCGGAGTGTAAATAATGGCGATGCCCGAACGTGGTATTTAGTCACCAGTCACTAGTCACTCCTAATCCCT
>OGDF01003708.1_pt1 | contig 18315 bp, 13 predicted proteins | sample 1570141 | NCBI WGS metagenome assembly OGDF01 (sample SAMEA4370581, study PRJEB24528) | human gut metagenome | reverse complement strand
GGTTTTTCTGCTTCATCTCAGCCCGCTCCGTAACCGCGTGGGCAGTTTTCAGGAAAAGGGACTGGAACAGGAAGAAAAGGATCAGCAGGGTTCCTTCAATAAAAAGGGAAATCTGAAAAATCCGGCCCACATGCATGGTGGAGTATTCTTTCGGTACCATATAAATGTTGCAGGCAGCAATGATTGTGGGAAAAAGCCAGGCCGTCCGCCAGACGGATCGTTCATGGAAATGGTCGATGATCCAGGTGAGACGTTTGGAAAAGAGAAAGAGAAAAAGTGTCATTCCCAGAAGAATACAGAGCCACTGGACGGGGAGCCCGAGGCTGGAGGGAGCCAGATAATCATCATTGGGTTTCAGCATAGCCTCTGTTATGTAATTGGCCATTCCTGAAAAGGAGAAGAGAGCTATCGCACAGGTGAAAAGATAAAAAAGCTTCATATTATCTACCTGAACAAACCAGAAATAGAGAAGCAGGGCCACTGCAAAGACCGGGAGCATGGAAGTATAGTGGGACTCCAGCTGAGGATGAAAGCTTTGCCAGGTGCCAAGAAGAAGGCAGACAAGGACAATGCCACCGGAAACGGCCCCGAGAAAAAGAGTCGGGGAGAGGTGGGTGCGAAGATGTTCCTGTACCGGAATCAGGCAGAAGAGGGCAGCAGGAAGGATGACACTGTACTCGGCAGCGGAGAAAAGGATATAATGCCAGTTCATATACAGGTCCTCCTTCGGAGTTCTTCTTTTCGGCGGCGGAAACGATGCTCGATGAGGGCCTGTTCCAGCTGCCCATGTTTGCGGGTATTGAGAGGAAAGGTACGTTTATCTTTCATAAGACAGGTCAGCCCGTCCATGGACTGCACATAGTCCAGATTTACCAGGACGCCGCGGTTGACGACCAGAAAACGGCTGTCATTTTCCAGGAGTTTCTGAAGCTGGGAAAAGGACGTACGGCAGCGGTATTCTTCCTTTGTAAGACCATGCAGTAGTTGGAGCTGGCCAGAACATAGCGGATATCGGAGTAAAAAATGGGGACGTTCTGTTTTCGTACAGAGAGATTCAGGTACTGTTCTTTTTCTGGAAGGAAAGCCAGGGCGTCCAGGATCGTCTTTTTCATCTGCTCCAGATCGAAAGGTTTGACCAGATAGTCGAAGGCGTGGCAGCGAAAGGCGTCGGACATATGTTCCGGACTGCTGGTAAGAAAAATAAGAAGCGCGTGGCTGTCTTTTTCCCGGAGCTTCATGGCTGTCTCGATGCCGCTGGGCGGTCCCATGTAAATATCCATGAAGACCAGGCTATAGCGGGCTGTCTCGAAAGCCTTTAAAAAATCCGAGCTTTTATGAAAAACAGTGACAGAAAAGTCCAGGTGATGTTCTTCGGACCATTCAGCCAGAAAGGCGGCCAGCCGTTTGGTATCCTGTGCGTCATCATCTACAATAGCAATTTTCAAATGGATCACCTCGTGTTAAGTCGTTTTTTCTTTTTTATTATACTAAAAACAGAAACAGTTTTCCAGAAAAAGTCCCTGCATTCATCCCACAAATTTTGCGTTCGTCCCTGACCTCTTGATTTTTTAGAAAATTCAGATAAAATGAAGAAAAAAACGCAAAGAAGAAAATATTATGAAGAAAAAACTGTTAGCACTGATTCTGGCGGCAACCATGGCATTCCCTGTATGTGCATTCGCGGATGATGCAGAGGAAGAAACGGCAACGGAAGCCGTAGCAGAAGAGGAAACCGAAGCTGCCAGCTCGATCCTGGTGATGCAGGGAACCGACGATAACGGTATCGTATGGACCATCGCTATCAACACGGAGAATGCAAAAGGCTGTGTTTCTCTGACACCGCAGGGAGAAGACACCACTTATGTAACCGGTCCGATCAGCTTTGACGAAGGTTCCTTCACTATCGCAGATGAGGAGGACGGACAGGATTATGTGTTCGGTTATGAGGATGTTTCCGAGACAGAGACCGTTCTCACTTACGAGCCCACCGGCAGCGAAGTCAAACTGACCTATGTAGACCAGACTGCTCTGGCTGATGAGAATGTTCAGAATTATATGATCTATGCTGGAACTGATACAGACGGCAATCAGCTGACCTTCGTTTTTGATACCGAGAACAATGCTCTGGCAATCAATCTGAAGAAACCGGACGGAACCAGCGAGACTCTGGCAGGTACTTATGAGGAGACCGAAGGCGAGAACAGCTCTGTGATGCATTTTACAACAGAAGCAGGAGCAGAATCTGATCTGGAACTGGTTCCCGTTGATGAGCTGGCAAAAGAGATGGATATTACCGTTGAGGGCGAGACCATCCGTGTTTCCATGGTAGATACCAAAGTTCTTCAGGCTGAGTAAAAAAACTGAAAAAAGAACCAATCGCAGCCGGGCCCAAAAAGCCCGGCTGTTTTTGTTGCAATCCGGGGGAAGAACGATTAAAATATAGATAAAAAGCCCGGACAGCGGCTGTGGAGCTGGGCAAGCTTGCTTGCACAGATTTACAGACATTGGACGGGCAAACCAGTATGAGCAAGTAGGCCGAAAGGCCGGATTGCGAATACTGGTGGGGATTGTGAGAGCGCAAATCGCGGAACAATCCACTTTTTATTAGAAAGGATGAATCAAATGTATCGTGACCATACAAAAGTGATCCATATCGGAGACCGTGTGATCGGCGGGGGCAATCCCATCCTGATCCAGTCCATGACCAATACAAAGACCGAGGATGTGGCGGCCACCGTCGCCCAGATCCAGAAACTGACAGCGGCAGGCTGTGACATCATTCGCTGTGCTGTTCCTACCAAAGAAGCGGCAGCAGCCATCCACGAGATCAAGAAAGAAATCACGATTCCCCTGGTAGCAGATATCCATTTTGACTACCGTCTGGCCATTGCAGCCATGGAAAACGGCGCGGATAAGATCCGTATCAACCCCGGAAACATCGGAAACAGAGAGCGGTTAAACGCTGTCGTTCAGACCGCGAAGGAGCGGAATATTCCGATCCGCGTGGGCGTCAACAGCGGTTCTCTGGAAAAAGACCTAGTGGAGAAATACCATGGCGTCACCGCAGAGGGTATTGTGGAGAGTGCTCTGGATAAAGTTCATATGATTGAGGAGGAAGGCTACGACAATCTGGTCATCAGCATCAAATCCTCCGACGTGCTCATGTGCGCGAAAGCCCATGAACTCATTGCGTCGAAGACCTCCTATCCCCTCCATGTGGGTATCACCGAGGCAGGCACCCTTCTTTCCGGTAATATCAAATCCGCCATTGGCCTTGGCATGATTCTATCTCAGGGTATCGGCGATACAATCCGTGTCTCTCTCACCGGAGATCCGCTGGAAGAGGTCAAATCCGCTAAGATCATTCTCCGTACCCTGGGCCTTCGAAAAGGCGGTATTGAGGTGGTTTCATGTCCCACCTGCGGCCGTACCCGCATCGATCTCATCGGTCTGGCCAACCAGGTGGAAAATATGGTGGAGGATATTCCGCTGGATATCAAGGTGGCTGTCATGGGCTGCGTGGTAAACGGCCCCGGTGAGGCAAAGGAAGCAGATATCGGAATTGCCGGCGGTGTGGGCGAAGGTCTTCTGATCAAAAAAGGAGAGGTTGTCCGCAAGGTGCCGGAGGCAGAACTTCTGTCCGTGCTCCGGGAGGAGCTTCTCCACTGGAATGATGAGAAGTGAGGGAAAGAATGGAAAAACCTTTTTTTGACGTGTTCCCGACACTGGAGCTGAATACGGAACTGAAAAATCTCTTCGCGGTTACAAAAGTCACGCGAGTGGCCCTGACGAAAGCCAGAGATTTTCTGAAAGTCTATCTTTTCAGTGAAAAACTGATCCAGAAGAAATACATTTATCAGGTGGAAAAGGCGATCCGGGACCAGCTTTTTGCCGGTGTGCAGATGACGGTGAAGATCATTGAAAAATTTTCCCTATCCCGCCAGTATACGCCGGAAAAGCTCATGGATGTCTATAAGGACAGCATTCTTCTGGAACTGAAGGAATACAGCATTTTCGAGTTTAACCTGTTCCGGAAAGCGGACTGTATCTTTGAGAATGAGGATACTCTGCACCTGACCCTGGAGGAGACTGTGATCTCTGAGGGAAAAGGCGACGAGCTGATCCGTGTCCTGGAGAAAATTTTTACCGAGCGCTGCGGCATGTCTCTGAAGATTCATGTGGATTATAAGGAAGCCGTGGAGAGCAAGGCCAGAAGAAACGGCGAGCTGAAGATCCAGCAGGAGGTGGAGGCGATCTTAAGCCGTCTGCCGAGAGCCGCAGGCGGAGAAGAGCAGAGCTTTTCCGAGCCGAAACCGGAGAAAACCGTGACAGCAGAACCCCGCGCTCCGAAAGAAGCTGCTCAGAAGGAGGCTCCCAAGGAAGGTGGCTTCAGCAAGGGCGGTTTCAAGGGCAAAGGCCGTTTTGGCGGCGGAGACTTCAATCGTCCGGTGCGTCGTTCTGACAATCCGGATGTGGTCTACGGAAGAGATATCGAGGAGGAAGCCATCCCCATCGACCAGATCCAGGGCGAGATGGGAGAGGTGGTCATCCATGGCCAGCTCATCAATCTGGAAACCAGGGATATCCGGAATGAGAAGACGATTCTGATCTTTGAGGTGACGGACTTTACAGACACGATCATGATGAAAATGTTTGCCCGGACCGCACAGGTGCCGGAGATTCTGGAAGGAATCCAGAAGGGCAAATTTTACAAGATCAAAGGTATCACGACGATCGACAAGTTTGACAGCCAGCTGACCATCGGTTCCATCGTGGGAATGAAGAAGATTTCCGATTTCCGGCCCGTCCGCATGGACAACAGCCCGGAGAAGCGGGTGGAGCTGCACTGCCATACGAAAATGAGCGATATGGACGGTGTCTCCGATGTGGAAGATATCGTGAAACAGGCTTATGCATGGGGCCAGCCGGCCATCGCCATTACGGATCATGGCGTGGTTCAGTCTTTCCCGTCGGCCAACCACACACTGGACAGTATCGACGACGCTTACCGGAAGCAGTACCAGAAAGATCATCCCGATGTGAGCAAGGACGAGCTGAAAAAGATTGTGAGCCCCTTTAAGATCATTTACGGCGTGGAGGCCTATCTTCTGGATGACCTTAGAAAACCCGTGGAAAATCCCCAGGGCCAGAGCCTGGACAGCACCTATGTGGTCTTTGACCTAGAGACGACGGGCTTCAGTCCGGTGGAAAACAAGATCATCGAGATTGGAGCCGTGAAGGTGGAAAACGGCGAGATTACCGAGAAATTCAGCACGTTTGTCAATCCGGAGGTGCCCATCCCATTCCGGATCGAGGAGCTGACGAGCATCAGCGACAATATGGTGCTGGATGCCCCCACCATCGAGAAAATTCTGCCGGAATTTTTGAAATTCTGCGAGGGAGCGGTGATGGTGGCTCACAATGCTTCCTTTGATATGAGCTTTATCGAGGAGAATTGCAGAAGACAGGGCCTTGCCCGGGAATTTACCAGTGTGGATACCGTGGAGCTGGCCCGTTTCCTTCTGCCGCACCTTCACAATGCCAAGTTGGATACCGTGGCGAAAGCCCTGAACGTGTCTCTGGAAAATCACCACCGGGCTGTGGATGACGCGGGCTGTACGGCGGAGATTTTTGTGAAATTCCTCGATATGCTGAAGGGGCAGGGGACAGAAGATCTGAACGGAGTGAACCGTCTTTGTAAGCCCTCTGTGGATCAGATCAAACGGCTTCGTTCCCACCATGCCATCATTCTGGCGCTGAACGATACGGGCCGGACGAATCTTTACCGGCTGGTATCGATGTCACATCTGAAATATTTCAGCGTTGGAAAATCCAGCCGTCCCTGCATCCCGAAGAGCGAGTATCTCAAACACCGGGAAGGCTTACTCATCGGTTCCGCCTGCGAGGCCGGAGAGCTTTATGAGGCAGTCCGGGAAAAACGACCGGAGAAAGAGATCATCCGACTGGTGAATTTTTACGATTATCTGGAAATTCAGCCTCTGGGGAACAACCGCTTCATGATTGGAAACGAGAAGCTGGGCGTGCGGGATGAAAAGGACCTCATTGAGATCAACAAGCGGATCGTCCGCCTGGGCGAGCAGTTCCAGAAGCCGGTGGTCGCTACCTGCGACGTTCATTTCCTGAATCCGGAGGATGAAGTTTACCGGCGGATCATCATGGCCAGCCGCGGCTTTTCCGATGCGGACAATCAGGCTCCGCTTTATCTTCGGACGACGGAGGAAATGCTGGCGGAGTTCTGGTACCTGGGCAGCGAGAAAGCGGAAGAGGTGGTTATCACAAACACGCAGAAGATCGCCGATATGGTGGAGCGGATCGCTCCGGTGCGGCCGGATAAATGTCCGCCTGTCATTCCCGATTCTGACAAGACGCTCCGTGAGATCTGCTATAACAGTGCCCATGCGATGTACGGGCCGGAGCTTCCGAAGATCGTTACCGAGCGTTTGGAGCGAGAGCTGAACTCCATTATTTCCAACGGTTTCGCCGTGATGTATATCATCGCCCAGAAATTGGTGTGGAAGTCCAACGACGACGGCTATCTGGTGGGTTCACGAGGTTCTGTCGGTTCCTCCTTTGTCGCCACGATGGCGGGAATCACCGAGGTAAATCCTTTAAGTCCTCATTATTACTGTGAGGAATGTCATTATTATGATTTTGATTCCGATGATGTGAAGGCCTATGCGGGTCGGTCCGGCTGTGACATGCCGGATAAGGTCTGCCCGGTCTGCGGAGCGGATCTACGAAAGGCCGGCTTTGATATCCCCTTTGAAACCTTCCTGGGATTTAAAGGAAATAAGGAGCCGGATATCGACCTGAACTTCTCGGGAGACTATCAGGGAAACGCCCACCGCTATACGGAGGTTATTTTCGGTAAAGGCCAGACTTTCCGGGCGGGGACGATTGCAACGGTGGCCGAGAAGACGGCTTTCGGTTATGTGAAGCATTATTTTGAGGACAAAGGCGAGCAGAAGCGAAACTGCGAGATCGGCCGCCTGTCCCAGGGCTGCGTGGGTGTGCGCCGTTCCACGGGCCAGCACCCCGGCGGAATCATCGTTCTGCCCCTGGGCGAGGAGATCCATTCCTTCACGCCGGTGCAGCATCCGGCCAATGATATGAAGACGGATATTATCACGACCCACTTTGATTATCACTCCATCGACCACAACCTTTTGAAACTGGATATTCTCGGACACGATGATCCGACGATGATCCGTATGCTGGAGGACTTGACGGGCCTGGATGCAAAGACGATTCCTCTGGATGATAAGGAGGTCATGTCCCTTTTCCAGGACACCCATGCCCTGGGAATCACGCCGGATCAGATCGGCGGCTGCCCCTTAGGTGCTTTGGGTATTCCGGAGTTCGGTACGGAGTTTGCCATGCAGATGCTTGTGGACACGAAACCTCAGAGCTTTTCGGATCTGGTCCGGATCGCCGGTCTGTCCCATGGTACGGATGTATGGCTGGGAAATGCCCAGACACTGATCCAGGAAGGAAAAGCAACAATTTCCACAGCGATCTGTACCCGTGATGATATCATGAGTTATCTGATCCAGCAGGGCCTGGAGAGTGAGCAGGCCTTTACGATCATGGAGAGTGTGCGAAAAGGTAAGGGTCTGAAGCCGGAGTGGGAGACAGAGATGAAGAAACATGACGTTCCCGACTGGTATATCTGGTCCTGCAAAAAGATCAAATACATGTTCCCGAAGGCCCATGCGGCGGCCTACGTTATGATGGCTTACCGTATCGCCTACTGTAAGGTGTTTTACCCGCTGGCCTATTACGCGGCTTATTTTTCCATCCGTGCCTCCGCTTTCAGCTATGAGCTTATGTGCCAGGGTCAGGAAAAACTGCTGTTTTACATGTCCCAGTACGAGAAGAATATGGATCAGCTTTCCAATAAGGAACAGGATGAATATAAGGATATGAAGGTAGTCCGGGAGATGTACGCCAGAGGCTTCGATTTCCATCAGGTGGATATTTATCAGGCGGATTCCTCACGGTTCCGGATCATCGACGGCAAGCTGATGCCGGCTCTTAATACCATCGAGGGCATGGGCGGAAACGCTGCGGAGACCCTGGCTGAGGCTGCCAAACACGGCAAATTCCTCTCCCGGGATGACATCCGCCAGAGAACGGCGGTTAATGCCAAGACTGTGGAACATCTGGCGGAAATGGGACTGCTTGGAGATCTGCCGGAATCTAACCAGTTATCTATTTTTGACTTTGCATAAGGAGATGATAAATATGCGAACTTTTGAAAAATCGACAAAGCTGGACAACGTCTGCTATGACGTCCGGGGACCTGTCGTGGAAGAGGCAGACCGGATGATTGCGGACGGCGTTCATATTTTGAAACTGAACATCGGAAATCCGGCGCCCTTCGGCTTTACCGCGCCGGAGGAAGTGATCCGGGATATGATGAGAAATCTGCCGGAGACCGAGGGCTATTCTGATTCCAAAGGCCTCTTTCCGGCCCGGAAGGCCATCATGCAGTACTGCCAGCTGAAAAAAATTCCCAATGTGGAGATCGGTGACATTTACACGGGAAACGGCGTCAGCGAGCTGATCACGATGTCTATGCAGGGCCTTCTCAATAACGGCGATGAGATCCTGATGCCGTCGCCGGATTATCCTCTGTGGACGGCGGCGGCCAACCTGGCCGGAGGCCATCCGGTCCATTATATGTGCGATGAGGCGGCCAACTGGTATCCCGACATGGATGATATCCGAAGCAAGATCACAGACCGGACCAAGGGAATCGTCATCATCAACCCCAACAACCCGACGGGCGCTCTTTATCCGCGGGAGGTTTTACAGGAGATCGTGGATATTGCGAGAGAACATCAGCTGATCATTTTTGCCGATGAGATCTACGACCGCCTCGTTATGGACGGAGAGGAGCATATTTCCATCGCTTCCCTGGCTCCGGACCTTTTCTGCGTGACCCTGAACGGCCTTTCCAAATCCCACCGCATAGCCGGTTTCCGGGTGGGATGGATGTGTCTGAGCGGTGATAAATCCTGTGCGAAGGGCTATATTGAGGGACTGAATATGCTGGCTTCCATGCGGCTCTGTTCCAATGTGCCGGCCCAGTCCATCGTCCAGACAGCCCTCGGAGGCTATCAGAGTTCCGACGAGCTTCTGCTTCCCGGCGGAAGAATTTACGAACAGAGGGAATTTATTTATAAAGCGCTGAACCGCATTCCGGGTATTTCCGCGGTGAAGCCGAAAGCAGCTTTTTATATTTTCCCGAAGATCGATACGTCCATGTACAACATTCACAACGACGAGCAGTTTGTACTGGACTTCCTCAGACAGGAAAAAGTTCTTCTGGTTCATGGCGGCGGCTTCAACTGGCCGGAGCCGGACCATTTCCGCGTGGTTTACCTTCCGCGGGTGGGAGAGCTTGAGGAGGCCATGGAAAAGCTGGAGCATTTCCTGAAGCATTACCGGCAGAAATAAAAACTTACGAGGCAGAGACAAGGAATGTTTGAATGTTTTTTCCCCGATGCATATATGGATTCCACCTATGTCATCGATTTTGAAAAATTATATAAGGAAGGAATCCGGGGTGTGATCTTTGATATCGACAATACCCTGGTGCCCCATGGAGCCCCGGCGGATGAGCGGGCGATCCGGCTTTTTGCGCGCCTTCGCTCCATCGGACTGGATTACTGCCTGATCTCCAACAACCAGCTTCCCAGGGTAAAGCCCTTTGCGGATGCGGTTCAGGCAAAATTTGTGGAGGATGCCCATAAGCCCTCCAGAAAGAATTACCTCAAAGCCATGAAACTCATGCATGTGGACCTGGATTCCTGTATTTTTGTGGGGGATCAGATTTTCACGGATGTCTATGGGGCCAAGCGCTGCGGCATGCGTACGATTCTCGTAAAACCCCTTCATCCCAAGGAGGAGATTCAGATTGTTCTCAAGCGTTATCTGGAGAAAATCGTGCTTTATTTTTATCAGAAAGAGAAAAGATAGGCGTGTTTTTTTCGAAAATGATAAAAAATAGTTGAAAAAGAGAATAACATAGTATAAAATAGGGTAGATTGAGTTACAAGCAAGAAGAAAGAACGGATGTAACTATTCAGCAGCCGCTGTTCCGCGAGGCACTGGACAGTTACGAACGGATTTTGTAAGGAGGAAAAAATCAGATGATTTCAGCAGGAGATTTTAGAAACGGTGTTACACTGGAGATTGAGGGCCAGATCTTTCAGATCATTGAGTTCCAGCATGTAAAACCGGGAAAAGGTGCCGCATTTGTCCGCACAAAATTAAAAAATATTATCAACGGCGGTGTGGTTGAGAAAACCTTCCGTCCGACTGAGAAATTCCCGACCGCTCGTATCGACCGTGTCGATATGCAGTATCTGTACAGCGATGGTGATCTGTATCATTTCATGAACGTAGAGAACTACGATCAGATCGCTCTGAACGCTGATGCTATTGGCGATTCTCTGAAATTTGTAAAAGAGAACGAGATGGTTAAGATCTGCTCCACCAAGGGCGAGGTTTTCGCAGTAGAGCCGCCTCTCTTCGTAGAGCTTGAGGTAACTGAGACCGAGCCGGGCTTCAAGGGCGATACCGCACAGGGCGCTTCCAAACCGGCAACTGTTGAGACTGGCGCTACCGTAAACGTTCCGCTGTTCGTTGAGATCGGCGACAAGATCAAGATCGATACCAGAACCGGTGAGTATCTCTCCCGTGTCTGATTGATCTCATAGGAAAAATCACAGCCTGGGCTTTTTGCCCGGGCTGTTTTTCTGTATTCAGAACTCTTTCATCCCCCGTAAAACCGAGCAAAAACAGACCTTTACGAAAGAATTTTTCAAGAGATTTTAAAATCCCTTAATCGTTTACGAAAAAGACTTGACGGGGACAGAAACAGCACTTATAATAGACTTATCAACAGGGTGCTGCAGGAAGCAAAAGAGAAAAATGTAAAGGAGCGGAAGATCTATGAAAAAGAGAAAAGGACTTTATCTTGCTGTACTGATGATGCTGTTTACCATGGTGTTCGGCATGAGCTCCATGGCAGCGACGAAAGTGGTAACGCTGAAAAACAACAGGCTCACCGGTGTTTCGGTAAAAGATTATGATGATGTGGTTTACTACAAACTTTCTGTAAACCAGACAGGATATCTGGCTGTATATGGATATAAGCAGTATTCCTATTCAAGTGCGGGAGAGAAAAACGGACTGAATGTTCAGCTCTGCAATTCCAGAAAGCAGCCACTGGAGGAAGAGTACAATACTTACCTTTACAAGTCAAATAATTGGAAAAATTATTATGGGGTGAAAAAAGGAGTCTACTATCTTCGAGTGAAAGGCTCTTACGACGCAAAGATTTATCTGAAAAGCACGTTTGTAGCTGTAAAAGAGGTGTGTGGCTCTAGCAAGGCAAGGGCTTCTCTGCTGACCAGAAACAAAACCCGTTATGGTCTCTTGATTGCCGGTGAAAACGGAGCGAAGGAAGAATGGTATAAAGTAAGACTTCCCAAGGCTCAGAAGCTGAAACTGAAACTCTCCGGAAAAAGCAGCGGCTATGTAGCTTTTGAGATCATTCCGGCCAGCAAAAAGGTAACATTATTCGGCAGTTATCAGTCCTGCTGGAACAATACAAAGCTGATTCAGACGAGAAATAATCTTCCGGCCGGAACGTATTATATTAAAGTTTACCGTTCCAATGGAAAGAGCAGCAACAGCGGATATTATTCCATTAAGTGGATGTAACAGCGGATCTTTGCAGTACCTGTAAAAAATGACGAAATAGCGCACGAAAGAGCAGAAGAATGATGAACGGTTCTTCTGCTTTTTTGTATGTTTCTGCCGAAAAAATAGTCCCTTTCCTGTGAATCAAAAAAAATTTTTTGGCAGTCTGAAATCTTGCAAATGAGAAAAAACTGTGCTATCTTTATCTCATCATTTCTGAATGGATTCTTTTTATCGGTGCATTCGCACACACGTTCCAACAGCAGCTGTCAATAAGGTATCACTGGCCGTATTCTGCGGCAGAAGAAAGGATGATTCTTTGAATTATAACGTATTTGGAAACGAGGTAAAGCAGGAAGTGGAGAAGCTTCTGGGTACGGAGGTGCGGGTGGAACTGCGCCAGATCACGAAAAACAACGGGATCATACTGGACGGCATCTGTATTCTCGAAAAGGGCTGCAATGTCTCGCCCACAATCTATCTGGAAGAATTTTACCGGGAGTACAAGAACGGCATGAGCCTCAGAGAGATCGCTTCCAGAATTTGTGAAGTCTATGAGAAAAGATGCAGGGGGATTCCTTTTTCACTGGAATACTTCCTTGATTTTGAGAAGATGAAAGAGAGGATTTTCTGCAAACTTATCAATTGGGAACTGAATAAGGAACTTCTTAACGAGGTACCGAATATCCCCTGCCTGGATCTTGCCGTCGTATTCGTCTGCGCGGTGGAGAATGAAGAATTTGGAAACGGCAGTATTCTGGTCCGGGAGGAACACCGGAAGCTCTGGAGAGTTTCCAAGGAACTTCTCTATGAATATGCGAGGGAAAATACCTTTCGTTTAAGACCCTTCGAGCTGAAAAGTATGGAAGAGCTCATCGAGGATATGGTGGAACCGGAGGAGAAAAAGCTTTTAAAAGAAATCCCTATGTATGTGCTCTCCAATCAGAAGCGGGTTTTCGGGGCGGCAGGCCTTCTGTATGACCGGGTTTTAAGTGATGCCGGAGTCAGGTTGGAAGACGATTTCTATGTGCTGCCCAGCAGTGTCCATGAGGTGATTCTTGTTCCGGATCATGTGGCAGGCAGCGAGAAAGAGCTCCGCATCATGGTTCATGAGGTCAATCATACCCAGGTGGAGCCGGAGGAGATTCTCTCGGAGAGCGTTTATCATTACGACAGGAAGAAGCACAGTCTTTCTATCTGCTGAAATAGCGGACTTTCCGGCTGTTTTGAATAAAATCGAAGAAATTTCACATAAAAATTTGACATTTTCCAAAAGGTGTGGTATGATAGCATCGTTGTTGAGCCGGAAGAGAAAAGATCCGGGCAGATCAACAATGTATGCAGGGAAAGAACTTGCATAGCTGTACGCGCACTCGTAGCTCAGGGGATAGAGCAGCGGTTTCCGGTACCGCGTGTCGGGGGTTCGAATCCCTCCGGGTGTGCTTTTTTGTATATGTAAATTTATTTCCGCGAACAATGAGCCATGCTTGCATGGAGATATCTGATTTCCGCGAGCATAGGAGAGAACCTGAGGTACAGGAGTTTGTCGGCGGCAGAGAGTGAAGCCGGCATTTCTGAGAAACAACACCGAATGGAGGTATGTACAGTGGATGACTTTAGAGAATGGCTTTCAGATAATCTGAGATACATCTTGCTGGGGCTGGCGATCATCATCGTTCTTGTGATTGCGTTTTTTGCAGTGAGATTTGTGACAGACCGTCTGGGAGGCGACAGTGATATCAAACAGACGGAGGCTGTGACAGAGGCGCCGGCATCAGAGACAGCAGCAGGATCTGAGACAGAGATGGAGACGGCAGCAGCTACAGAGGCAGCGAATCCGCTTCAGACAGACAATGCAGCAATCCAGGAAGCAGTGACTCAGTATTACACAGCAGTGGCAGCGAAGGATTTTGATACGCTTCAGAATCTTGGAGATGTGGTAGGAGATACCGACAGGGATAAGATCAACTCCAATCCCATCGAGAGCTATAATAATATCGCTATTTACTATAAGCCGGGTCTTACCGACAGTTCTTATAACGTTTATGTTTATTATGAAGCCAAGCTGCCGAACATCGATCAGCTGGTTCCCAGTCTTGGAAATCTCTATCTGGCGACAAAAGAAGACGGAAGTCTCTATGTGGTAAATCCCAATTCTGACCAGCAGGTATCCGATTTTATGGAACAGGCCAAGAATGACAGTGATGTGCAGGAGCTGATCGCAAAGATCAACAGCGAGTATAAAGCAGTCCTGGAGTCCAACAGCGACCTGCAGGAGATAATCGACAAAATGAAACAGCCGGAGACGGAGGTTGACATTCCAAATGCCCGTTCTGTGGATGCGGATATCATCACTTCTGTGACCGTTACAGGCAATCTGAATGTCCGTGCAGATTCCAGACAGGATTCTGATCAGATTGGAGTTCTGGTTCCCGGACAGACAGTAACCAGATTGCAGGTCCTGGACAATGGCTGGTCAAAGATCCGCTTTGATGACGGAGCTGGAACCGTGGTAGAAGGCTATGTACTGAGTGAGTATCTTCAGGCAGATGCCGACCAGCAGTAAAGAATGATAGAACGCCGTGCAGGTTTTTGCACGGCGTTTTTTTCCAAAATCGAAGGAGAGCAGATGGAACAGGGAAAGAGCCGTTTGGCACAGGAATTTGAAAAGAAAGAAGAAGGCCGGCTGGTGAGGCTGAATAAATACATCAGTGAAGCCGGTCTTTGCTCCAGAAGAGAAGCAGACCGGCTGATTGAGGCCGGGCGTGTCCAGGTGGATGGAAAAACAGCAGTGTCCGGTCAGAAGGTTTCTGATAATCAGGAGATTCTGGTGGACGGAAAAAGCATTTCCAAAGAGGAAGAGATGGTACTTCTAGCAGTAAATAAACCCCGGGGTGTAGTGTGTACCACTGATAAACGTTGGGGAGATCAGACAGTAGAGGAGCTGATTCACTATCCGAAAAGGGTCTTTTATATGGGACGGCTGGATAAGGATTCGGAAGGCCTGCTTCTGATGACGAATAACGGGGAGATTCTGAATAAAATGATGCGGGCCGGAAATTATCACGAGAAAGAGTATCTGGTCCGGGTGAACCGACCGGTGACGGAAGCTTTCCTGAGCGGAATGGCAAAAGGCGACATCCCGGTGCAGGAGCAGCAGACAAGACCCTGCAAGGTGGAAAAGACAGGAGAACGGACCTTCCGGATCATCCTGACTCAGGGACTGAACCGTCAGATCCGCAGAATGTGTGAATATTTTGGCTATCAGGTTGTAAAACTGAAAAGGATCCGTATTATGAATATCATGCTCGGGGATTTGCCCACGGGAAGTTACCGGGAGATCAGCCGGGAAGAGCAGGAAGAGCTTTACCGCAGGATTCAGGGATCAAGCAATCAGCCAGTGAGAGAAAACAGAGGCAGGAGAGAAGAATGGAAGAAAAAAGACAGCGAATGAGAGAACTGGTGGAGCGGCTTCGGGAAGCGTCGAAAGCCTACTACCAGGAAGACCGGGAGATAATGAGCAACTTTGAATACGATAAGCTGTACGATGAACTGGCAGGGCTGGAAGCAGAAACCGGCATCGTATTGTCTGGAAGCCCGACTCAGAATGTCGGATATGAATCTCAGGAGGAGCTTCCCAAAGAGCGCCACGAACGACCGATGCTTTCTCTGGATAAAACCAAGGATGTAGAGGTTTTAAAAACCTTCGTGGGTGAGCACAAAGCGCTGATGTCCTGGAAGCTGGACGGTCTGACTATCGTACTCACCTACCAGAATGGAGAACTCAGCAAGGCTGTTACCAGAGGAAACGGCGAGGTGGGCGAGGTCATCACTCCCAACGCTCGGGTATTTTCCAACATTCCGCTTAAGATCGCCTATCAGGGTGAGCTGATCCTCCGGGGCGAGGCGGTTATTTCCTACAGTGATTTTGAGAAGATCAACGAAGAAATCGAGGATGTGGATGCGAAATACAAGAATCCTCGAAATCTCTGCAGCGGTTCCGTGCGTCAGCTGAACAGTGCGGTGACGGCGGGAAGACACGTTCAGTTTTTTGCTTTTTCGCTGGTGAAAGCCGATGGGGTGGATTTTCAAAATTCCCACGCCTGTGAGTTTGCCTGGCTGGAGGAACAGGGCTTTCAGGTGGTAGAGCACCGGGAAGTTACCGGGAAGACTGTAGAAGAGGCAGTTCACTATTTTGCAGAGAAGATTCAGCATTTTGATATTCCTTCCGATGGCCTGGTGGTTCTCTATGACGATATTGCCTACGGAAGATCCCTCGGAACGACAGCGAAATTTCCGAGAGATTCTTTTGCTTTCAAATGGGAGGATGAGATAAAGGAGACCCACCTGCTGGAAATCGAATGGAGCCCATCGCGTACGGGACTCATCAATCCCGTGGCGATTTTTGAACCGGTGGAGCTTGAGGGAACCACGGTGAGCAGGGCCAGCGTTCATAACTTAAGTATCCTGAAAGGCCTGGAACTCGGCATCGGTGATGTGATTCGTGTCTACAAGGCTAATATGATCATCCCTCAGATCGAAGAGAACCTGACGAGAAGCAGCAAGCTGGAAATTCCTTCTGTCTGTCCGGTCTGCGGCGGCGCTACAGAGATCCGTTCTGCCAACGGCATTGAAACTCTGAACTGCACGAATCCAGAATGTCAGGCGAAAAAGATCAAATCTTTCACACTGTTTGTGAGCCGGGACGCTATGAATATCGAAGGTCTCTCGGAGGCAACTCTGGAAAAATTCATCGGCATGGGCTTTATTCATGAATTTGCGGATATTTTCAGGTTGAAGGAACATCGGGAGAGTATTCAGGAGCTGGAAGGCTTCGGAGAGAAATCCTGTGAAAATCTTCTAAAAAATATCGAGACGGCCAGAAATACCACGCTGGTACGGCTGATCTACAGCCTGGGAATTCCGGGGATCGGTCTTGCCAATGCGAAAATGCTCTGCCGGGCTTTTTCCTGGGACTGGGAAAAGCTGAAAAACAGCACGCTGGAAGAGCTAACAGCCGTTGACGGCATCGGAGAGATTCTGGCAAAAGGCATCATCGCCTATTTCCAGGATAAAAAGATGCTGGAAGCCTTTTCGCATCTTCTCTCGGAGGTTCATCTGGAAGAAGTGCAGGTGGAAAATACAGAGCAAGTGCTGGCGGGAAAGACTTTCGTTATCACGGGCAGTGTGACGCATTTTGTCAACAGGAATGAAATGAAAGCCTATATCGAAGAGCGGGGCGGAAAGGTGACCGGTTCTGTGACCTCGAAGACCGATTATCTCATCAACAACGATTCCACTTCCGGTTCTTCCAAAAATAAGAAAGCAAAGGAGCTTGGAATCCCGATCCTTACAGAAGATGATTTTTTGAAAATTGCAGGTGACGTGAATGAAGAAAACTGAAGAAACAAAAAACACGGAGGGAATAAAGAGAAAAGAACTCGTTAAAAAAATAGAAAACAGCCAGACCGTTCAAAAAGGAAAAAAAGGAATTTCCTCCGTGATTTTCGGAAGAACCTTCCTGGTATTCTTTTCTTTGTTTCTGCAGCTGATTTTCATGGTCTGGGGCTATTACTGGCTGGCATCAAAGTGGTATTTTGTCAACGGTGTTGTGACGGTGCTGGGCGTTCTGGAAGTTATCTATGTGGCTAACGAACGCAGTAATCCGGCTTTTAAGCTGGCCTGGACCATCGTGATACTGGCCTTGCCCATCTTTGGAAGCCTTTTATATCTTTTTGTGGAAACTCAGCCGGCTACAAAATGGATCAACAAGCGGCTCCAGAGCATGCATGCCTACAGTAAAAAATATTGGAAACAGGACAAAGAGGTTTTGGAGGAACTGGAGGAGACCAACGATCAGGTGGCTCATCTGGCCCGCTATGTTAATCATTTCGGCGGTTTTTCCGTGTATAAGGATACTTCCGCAAAATACTTTCCCTCCGGTGAGGCGAAATTTGAGGAGCTTCTGATTCAGCTTCGAAAAGCGGAAAAATTCATTTTCATGGAATATTTCATTGTGGCGGAAGGCTACATGTGGGAGAGTGTTCTGGAGATCTTAAAAGCAAAGGTGAAAGAGGGCGTGGAAGTCCGTTTCCTCTATGACGGCATGTGCTGTCTGTCCCTGTTGCCTTACCATTATCCCCAGGAGCTGGAGAGCTACGGCATCCAGTGCCATATGTTTGCACCCATTGTGCCGGCTCTTTCCACCCGCCAGAATAACCGGGATCACAGAAAAATTGTGGTGATCGACGGAAAGGTGGCTTTCACCGGTGGCATCAATCTGGCAGATGAATATATCAACCGGAAAGAGCGCTTCGGTCATTGGAAGGATACAGCCATTATGATCACGGGCGAGGCAGTCAGAAGCTTTACCATCATGTTTCTGGAGATGTGGAGCGTGGACAAGAACCTTCGCAATATGCCTCTGGAACTTTTTGAAAAATATCTGGATATTGTGCCGGATAAGGAGAGCGAACCGGGAGACGGTTTTATCATGCCTTACGGGGACAGTCCTCTGGACAATGAGGCGGTGGGTGAACAGGTGTATATGGATATCCTTTATACAGCCAAGGATTATGT
>OGDF01003706.1_pt1 | contig 18347 bp, 13 predicted proteins | sample 1570141 | NCBI WGS metagenome assembly OGDF01 (sample SAMEA4370581, study PRJEB24528) | human gut metagenome | reverse complement strand
CGATGTCCATGCCCCGATAGACTTGCATGGCGTCAGCGGAAACGACTTCGCTCGCGAGGCGCATGGCAACGATGTCAGCAGTAACGCTCTTACCGACAGCTGTAGGCCCCACTACGGCTACGACAGGTCCGCAAGCACCGGTAGGAATCATCGAGGTTCGCCCGCAACAGTTCCAGAGAGATACCAGGTTTTAGCAAGGTCGACATCAACATCGATGATTTTGCCAACCAAGTCGGCAACTTCAACACCATCGGGAACGGGAGCATGGATCGTTTGATTTCTAGGGCTTTTCCCCTGAAGAACCAGATCGTTCTTTTTAGAAGTGCCCTCGATAAGAGCGGGGACGACCGAATGGAGGAACTGCTGGTTATACTCGTGAGCCGTCGTTTCTACAACCTTCACGAGTCGGTTGAAACGATCCAAGATAACGTCATGAGGCGTGTTGTCGATTACCTTTGCGGCAGGAGTGCCCTCGCGCTTGGAATAGATAAACGTATAGGCTTGAGCATATCTCACGGTTTCGGCGAGAGAGAGCGTCTGTTCAAAATCAGACTCAGTTTCGCCGGGGAAACCAACGATGATATCCGTCGACAGGGCGATGTCCGGCATCTTGGTTCGAACCATATCAACCAAGTGGAGATAGTCATCGCGTGTATATCGACGATTCATTTCTTTTAAGACACGGGTTGAACCGGATTGAACGGCAAGATGCAGCTGAGGCATAACGGCTTCGGTTTCGGCCATCGCGTCGATAGTCTCGGGCAGCAGGTCTTTAGGGTGAGAGGAGGTGAAAAAGATGCGCACGACACCCGTTTGACCGACTGCACGAAGCAAATCGGCAAAACGAGGCTTGCCGAATATGTCGCGACCGTAGGAATTAACATTCTGCCCTAATAGAGTAACTTCTCGAACGCCCATACGAACGAGACCGGTCACCTCATCAACGATTTCCTCAAAGGGACGGCTCTTTTCACGACCACGCACGTAAGGAACGATGCAGTACGAGCAAAAATTATTGCATCCGGTCATAATCGGAACCCATGCATGATACTGAGTGGCGCGATGCCAGGGCATTTCGGTTGCACTCGACGTATCGTGTTCAAGTGTTCTGACGTGGCATTCATCATTTTCAAATGCATCAGCTATGAGCTCGGCGACATGGGCAATGGAATGTGTACCGAAAATAACATCAACGTTGTCGACGTTTTTTAGCAATCCCCTGCCATCGCGCTGGGCAATGCAGCCGCCAACAGCAACAACACGCTTACCGGACGGAGGGGCTGGAAGACTTTTACAGGAATTGCACTGACCGTAAAGACGTGTGTCTGCGGCCTCGCGCACACAGCACGTCATGAAAACGACGATATCGGCATCGGAGCGATCGGCAACCTCGAGACAACCGTATGAATCGAGCAGTCCGCTCACGCGCTCGGAGTCGTGGAGATTCATCTGGCAGCCAAAGGTGCGAATAAAGTAGGTTTTACCTGCAAGAACAGAACGAATTGTATTTTGAGACATATCTTTTTCTATCGAGATTTAAGCAACCGTTTGAGTATCGGAGGCAATGTTGACCGGATCGTTGGAGGCGCGGGAAATCTGATGAACATAAATTGAGAGACGAATCGCGGTACGAGATTCACCATTAATGACGATATCTGAAAAAATAGGAGCACAGGAGATATCAAAACCGGTGGGAATGAGAAATCCGCGAGCGATTGCAATAGCTTTAATCGCCTGATTAACTGCGCCGGCTCCAACGCACTGCATATTTACAGGCACGCCGTCTTTAACCATTCCAGCAATGGCACCCGCTACGGATGCAGGCGACGATTTGCTCGAAACTTTAAGGCAATCCATCATTTACTCCAACGTTGGTAGTGCAATAAGCGTGCGTATAAATCTTAAATATCAAGTTTAACTTTACTCTATGAACGGCAAAGCAACAAGATTCACTCTTCCTTATCAAGATCGAGCGTAATCGTGATTTTGTTGGAAGCGATTTTTATTTTCGGGTCCGAGGAAAGATTGACGTAATACCGCTCTGCGATGTCAGCAAACGAGCGCTCGATAGACCGGGAGAACGAGGAAAGATCTTCTTGAGAAATATGAAGTCCACGGCGATCTTTTGTCAAATCAACACTGCGGTGCTTAACAGAGCGTTTTCGTTCCTTGAAAAGTTTTGAAGAAACGCTGGGAAGCGGAGATATCTGACCGCACAAGATGCGATGAGCGGTTCGTTCCGAGATTTGAATACCGATGCTCTGAGCAATTTCTATAAAGTCAGAAGCATCGGAAGCAAAGGCCAGTCTATCGCAAACGGGCAACGAGTCGGCAGAATCAATAAAAAGGATCTGAGATGTGTCAACCGATTCTTTTGCACGGTCAAAAAGCGTCGCGGCTATTTCAGACGGTGAACCAAGGTAAACATCGCAGAAACGCCGGTCCTCAAGAGCGAACTCGCATACCGTGCGGTTGATGTTATGAGGGCCTTTAGAGCATACGAATTTGCCATTATCGTCTTTTTCTGCAACGGGCCAAGTCGATTGATCTGCTCGTTCATTAAGCACGGAAGTATCGATCGTTACCGAAAAAACAGTGCCCATTTCAGCGGAGCTTGAAACGATATGGATATCGTCAACGTTCTGCCTAATGGAAAACAGCGCCATACCGCGACCGTGAACGCCCCATCTATCTATCTTCATTGATTCAAGCTTGGAGGTCACACGGGCATCGAATATATGCTCTTGCATATCCTGGGGAACACCCGAGCCGTTATCAAAAATGAGTAGCTGACGCACGTCTCCTGTCTTTTGAGTCGCGAGAAAAATCTGAGAGGCCCCAGCGTCGCGTGCGTTTCTCAAAAGCTCGATAACGATGTCTTCCACATGCTGAATGTCATGTTTAGCCTGACGTCGTTCGGCCTCAGAAACACGGAGGCGGACAAACCCCTCGCCGAGATTCTCCTCGACGCGAAGATTGCCCTCCCCCGACATGGAAGCAACGAATGAAATGAGCTCGTTAGCCTCTGCCATAGTTATTTAGCGATATCGACTGCGCGGCTCTCGCGAATCACGACAACACGTACCTGACCGGGATACTCCATCTCTTCCTCAATCTGATGCGCAATGTCATGAGCGAGAACGGTTGCCTCAGAATCGGAAATCTTATCCGGATGGACCATGACGTGCACCTCGCGGCCAGCCTGCATAGCATACGTGCGGTCCACGCCGTCGTGGGCGTTGGCGATCTCCTCGAGTTTCTCGAGGCGCTTGATGTAATTTTCTGCTGACTCGCGACGAGCGCCGGGCCTCGAAGCGGATACGGCATCGGCAGCCTGGACAAGAACATCGAGTACGGTATCAGGATCAACATCGGCGTGATGGGCCTCGATAGCGTGAACGATAACGGGTTTCTCGCCGTAGCGACGGGCGAGCTCAGCTCCGATAACGGCATGGGGACCCTCGACCTCATGGTCGATAGCTTTGCCGAGGTCATGAAGAAGACCCGCGCGCTTTGCGGTAACGATATCAACGCCGAGCTCGGATGCCATCACGCCGCAGAGCTCGGATACCTCAAGGCTGTGTTGAAGTACATTTTGACCGAACGACGTGCGATAACGAAGCGCACCGAGCGTCTTGATGATCTCAGGATGCAAGTCATGAATGCCCATATCGAAGGCAGCCTGCTCGCCAGCTTCCTGGACGCGCTGGGAGACAAGGTCGGAAGCCTTTTGATACATCTCCTCGATGCGGGCAGGATGAATGCGTCCGTCGGCGATAAGGTTCTCAAGAGCGACGCGAGCGGTCTCACGACGAACCGGATCAAAGCTGGAAAGCGTAACGGTCTCCGGAGTGTCATCGATAACGAGATTAACGCCTGAAACCTGCTCGAAGGTGCGAATGTTACGACCCTCACGGCCGATGATACGACCCTTCAAATCGTCGGAGGGAATGTGCACAGAAGTAACCGTGACCTCGGCAGTATGGTCGGCAGCACAGCGCTGAATCGCAAGTGAGAGAATCTGCTGGGCCTTCTTTTGGCACTCGGCCTTAACCTGTTGCTCGGAATCGCGAATGATCGAGGCTGCCTCATGGGTGACCTCGCCCTTCACCTTATCGAGAAGCTCTTTATGAGCATCGTCGCGCGTAAGCTCGGAAATGCGCTCGAGCTCGGCTGTTTGCTTGGTATAAATCTCATCGAGCTCGCGCGAGCGCTTCTCAACCTGTCCAGCCTGACTCGACAGCTGATGCTCGCGTTTATCGAGTGCATCATTTCGACGATCGAGAGATTCTTCGCGTTGCATGACGCGATTCTCGAGCGCGCGAAGTTCCTTTTTGCGCTGCTTTTCTTCAGCCTCAGCGGACTGCTTGTGCTGAATAATCTCTTCTTTCGCCTCAAGCAGAGCCTCTTTTTTTAGTGTCTCTGCCGTGCGCTTTGCGTCTCCGATAACAGTTTCCGCTTCACGATGAGCTGATTCGATCTTCGAATCAGCTTCGCGCAGGCTGCTCTGTTTCGAGGCGCGCATGAATACGATGGCGACGATGATGCCGAGTACGACACCAGCGATTGCGAATCCAACCTCCATGCTGTCTCCTTGTCTTTAGTCTACAAATCAAGTCCAATGAACCCAGACATTTGCATGGATTGGTCACATAGTATGAAATAGAAAACTAATAGATATCAATCTCATCACAGATGAGTCAAATCACATTACAAATGTAATTTAATGGTACGTTTACATCGTGTTTATGTCAATAAACGTGAGATGACAGGCATTAAGTGCATTGGGATATCGTAAAAATTCTCATTGAAAAAAGAGCAGTTGGAAGCCGCTTTTTATATATATGTCACTCGAGAGTAAGAAGTCATCGGCCTTCAACATACGATGATTGAAGGCCGATGATCTGATACAGGCAAATTCATTAAGCTAATCTTGCGATAACTTTTCTCTTACTGCGTCGGCAGCGATTCGATAGTCAAAACCCTTCGAAACAAGAAAACGAATGAGCTTGTCGCGAGGATTTTTTTCAGGGACCGTCTTTCTATCAAGAAGAGTTCTGCATCTATCGAGATCATCGTCAGCATCGAAAAAGGCATCGGGATATCCCTCTATAGCATCAACTGATATGCCCTTGTTTCTAAGTTCAAGCTCAATCTTGCGTTTCCCCCAGCCTCGTCTTTTTCGGGACTCGATGAATACCGTCGAAAACCGTTTGTCATCGAGAAGGCCTAATTCAATGCAACGATTGACGGCCATTTCGGACGTATCAACCCTGAATCCAATCTGCTGCAGCTTATCCCTACATTCTTTTGTCGAGCAATCACGGCGTGATAGCATCTCCCCAATGTAGGAAACAGCCGATTTTTGCTCATAATTGCGAAGAGCATTAAGATAATCATCATAGCTACAGGGAATCCGAACGGGATCCTTAATCAAGACGCGGGCAACGCGGATCGGCGTCTCAAGTTCCCAAACGTCGTCACCCTGTTCGAAATGCAACTGTATCTTGGCACGTGGTTTTTGAAATTTGCTCCCCAGCGGAGTCGATGACTCATGCTTGCCGGGGAGCTCGATATCCACCTGTGTGACTTCGGAATCCAAAACAGCTACTCGGCGCTATCGCTAGCGGTTGAAGCAGCGAAGTCCAAATCATCGTGAACTGGTTTCGAAGCGACCGAGGTTGCGGCGTCCCCTTCATCAGAAACAGTCAGAGGAGCAGACTCGTCATCGTCATATTCAAGACCGAATGCGACGCGAACGCGATGCTCGATCTCGTCTGCCAAATCAGGATTCTTAACGAGCTTGTCCTTTGCCGCTTCACGACCCTGCCCGAGTTTTTGGGTTTCACCATCCGCGCCGATATACGAAAACCAAGCACCAGATTTTTTAACGAACCCGGCTTGAAGGGCCATGTCGATGATGGAGCCTTCCTTGGAAATACCGGTTCCATACATAATGTCGAACTCTGCCGACTTAAACGGAGCGGCAACCTTGTTCTTTACGATCTTGGCGCGGACGCGGTTTCCAATAACATCTTGTCCGTTTTTAATCGTGTCAATCTTACGGATATCGATTCGAACGGAAGAGAAGAACTTAAGGGCGCGACCTCCGGTGGTTGTCTCGGGATTACCGAACATGACGCCGATCTTCTCGCGCAGCTGATTGATAAAAATACAGGTCGTATTTGATTTAGAGAGAGATCCCGCGAGTTTGCGCAGGGCCTGGCTCATCAGTCGAGCCTGAAGACCGACCGTGGTATCTCCGATTTCTCCTTCAATCTCAGCGCGAGGTGTCAGGGCGGCGACGGAGTCAATGACGATGACGTCGATAGCTCCGGAACGGACAAGCATGTCGCAAATTTCAAGGGCTTGCTCACCGGTGTCCGGCTGCGAGATCAGGACCTCATCGATGTCGACACCGATCCGCGCCGCATAGGAGGGATCGAGCGCATGTTCAGCATCGATAAACGCGACGACGCCGCCCAGGGCTTGAGCTTCGGCGAGAATCTCAAGCGAAAGCGTCGTTTTACCAGAAGACTCGGGACCGTAGATCTCAATAATGCGACCGCGCGGAACACCGCCGATGCCCAATGCCGCATCGAGTGCAAGGGAACCCGTGGGGATGGACTCGATCTCGAGCTGCGGACCGCCATCGCCGTAACGCATGATCGAGCCGGTACCGAACTTCTTTTCGATTTCCTCGGTTGTGAGCTTGATCATCTTGTCGCGCTCTTTACCCGTTGTGCGCTCATGAACGGTACGCACGGGTCCTGAATTTTTGGCCATGCTAAAGCCCTCCTTGTTGCTTGTCGAATGTATAGTAGACGAACAGCTGTTCGCGGTCAACCGCAACACTCATACTACTAGCGCTAACCTGCAAATTATGGGCAACAGCTTGTCTAGAGCTTGCCCCGAAACCTACAAGCAGCTCCCTACCGACAAGCAAAAGAAAACCGCCCGTCGAAACATATGCTCTGACGTGCGGCTTTTATGCAAATGCGAGAAATAGCAATTGTAATCACGGAAACAAACAGGGCGTGCGACTTGAAAAATGCAAACACCTACATAAGAGAAACCAATCAGGAGGCTGCAATCGAATCAAGAATCAAGCACAGCGCAACTCTAGACGCATCGCGTCTGACCTCATTACGCGAACCTTCAAATGAAAAACGATGTGTTTGGACTCCCCTTTCGTCGGCGATTCCGATATATACCGTACCAGCGGGGTCGTTAGAGGTTCCCCCGTCTGGTCCGGCGTAACCGGTAAGACTTACGGAAATGTCGCTCTTAAACAAACGCCGGGAACCAGAAGCCATCTCTCGCGCAGTCTCTCGCGACACGGCCGTATGAAGCGCAAGCGTTTCAGAAGAAACACCCAGAACCTCATGCTTAATCTCGTCGCAATACGTAACGGCGCCGCCGCGAAGGACGGCGGACGCACCGGGTACGTCGGCGATAGCCGATGCCACCATACCGGCGGTTAAAGATTCAGCCGTAGCCACCGTGAGCCCGCAAGAAACTGCGGACTCGACCACACGCTGGGCAAGATCGAATAGCGATTCAGACATACGCAATGCTCTTTAACCGCTAAACCGAAAATACGATGTCGCGACAGTTCCAGAAGTACTGGGCTCCGGAAACGACCGTCAAAACAACCGCAATGAGCATGAGGATTCTCGATATCGTAAATACGACAAAGCCTATGCCGAATAAACCGAGTCCAAACATCATGAACGAGAAAAGATAGCCGCACAGGGAGACCATGGTGGTAGCGGTCTTCCATTTACCCAATTTATCGGCTGCGATGACAACGCCCGAAGCGCTCGCAACCATACGCAGCGCGCTTACAAGAAACTCGCGGAACATAATGATGAACACCGTCCAAACCGTTACAGCATTAAATTGCAGAAACAGCAGCAAGGCGGCAAAAACAAGGAGCTTGTCGGCGATTGGGTCCAAGAACTTACCGAAATCGGTGATCTCATTGCGGGAACGGGCGAGATAGCCATCAACTTTATCGGTAAGGGACAGAATCATATAAAGGACGAAGGCGGCAACAGCAAGCCCGGCGTCAAAGTGCTTTTCAAGCGGCGTATCGGCTGCAGTCTTGTAGGACAGAGCGCATACGATCATAAAGACCGGAATAAAAACGATACGCACGCAGGTGACTATGTTCGCAGGGGTCCAAATACTCGTTAGTTGTTTTTGATTGCTCGAAGAATCTGACATAATCTCTCCTTAATCAGCTACATGACCGACAAGTTCATAGCAGAAACTATCGGTAAATTCGACGTTTAAAATATCTCCAACGGAGGCCTCATCGATATCTAAGTGAACTGCGCCATCTGAATCGGGGGCCTGGAACCATGCGTGACCGATCAGCTCTTGACCGTCCTCGGTATCCTCTACGCCATCGACGATGACCTCGGCAGTCTCCCCCACGTGCGAGGCAGTAGCGGCAAACCCGAGCGACTCTGCCAAATCGAGCGCGCGCTGGTTGCGCTCGAGCTTGACTTCCTCATCGATCTGGCCATCCATCTTAGCGGCGAGACTTCCCTCTTCTTGCGAATAGGCAAAAACGCTCGTGTAATCGAAACCGACTTCATCCATAAACGCCAGAAGCTCTTCGAACTCCGCGTCGGTTTCAGTGGGGAAACCGACCATTGCGGTGGAACGAATGACGAGACCGGGAATCTCTCTTCTCAAACGGTCAAACAACGCAATGAGCTCATCGTGAGAGCCAGTTCGACGCATCGCCTTGAGTACGCGGGCATTGCAATGCTGAACCGGGATATCGATATAGGGAAGCACTTCGGGCACATCGCGCATGACAGCGATAAGGTCATCCGTCATGCCTTCTGGCTGCAGATAGAGCACGCGTACCCACGCATGATATGGACGAACGGTCTCTGCGACCTTGCGCAAAAGATCGGGCAGCGAATGCGGATGGTCATCAGTCTGGTCGAAATCCGTTCCCCAGATTCCGGTGTCCTGACCGATAAGCACGATCTCACGAACGCCGCCCTCGCACAGCTCCTTGACCTCGGCGAGAATCTCACGGGCAGAGCGGGAATGATAGCGCCCCCTTATGTAGGGGATCATGCAGAAACTGCAGAAGCGATCGCAACCATCTGAAATCTTGACGTAGGCGACGGCTCCCTCAACAGTGCGTTTGACCTGTGGGAGATACAGCGGAATAGAACGCGTGACACCGAGTACGCCATCGACGACACCGACGATGGCGTCCTCCTCGTCAGCTTTAACAAAAGCGGCGACTTCCGGAAGCTCAGAGGGCAAATCATCGCCATAACGCGAGGGAACGCAGCCGCACATCACAATCGGGCACGAGCGAATACCGTCGGAGACATCGTTGGCGAGCTCAAGCGTCGTCTCAATCGACTCGGATGTGGCAGATGCCAAAAATGAGCACGTGTTGACGATGACGAGGGAGCAATCGTCCGTCGTTTTCGTCTCTTTATAACCTGCGGCGTTGAGAAGCGACCTCATGCGGTCAGTATCGACCTCATTTTTAGCGCAGCCCAGCGTTATATATAGAATCTTGAAATCAGAAGCATTCATATAATCGATAACCTCAAAAACTAACGATAGCTGATGAATTGCAGCGGTTGCCCGAAATCTTCAGCACGAACAAAGGAGATGACTGCTTGGAGAGCGTCCTTGGAGGGAGAGGAAACCCGAAGCTTATCGGACTCGATGATGACCTTGGCCTTGAACTTTTGGTCCTTGATCGACTTGCTGATCTTTTTCGCCGTTGCCTGATCGATACCCTCGACAATCGTTCCCAGCTGGCGAACGGAACCGCCGGATGCAGCCTGGGACTCGCCCCAGGAAATAGATGAAATATCGACTCCGCGCTTAATGAGTTTTGACGCCAACACGTCTTTGATCTGCTTGATCACAAAGTCCGCGGGCGCCGTAAGCGTAACCGTTTTATCCGCTTTAGAAAGCTCGATTGAGGCGCCGCTGTCTTTGAGGTCATATCGTTGGGAAATCTCGCGCATAGCCTGCTGATATGCATTGTCGATTTCTTGCATATCAACTTGAGAAACGATATCGAAACTTGATTCTTTAGCCATGTAAGGTCCTATTCAGTCGTAGTGCCGTCATATGAGTCGGAATAAGCAGAGGAACCGGATGAAGACGCCGAGCTATCCGTTGCCTGGTCAGAAGAAGATGACCCATCAGAAGAGCTCTCGGAATCGGAGGAAGAATCGGAACCGGAGCCGGAACCGTCCGAAGAGCTGGAAGAGTCGTTAGCGGACTTGGCTTTTTTCGCTACGGTAATGGATACGCGGGCGACACCAGAAGTTTTGGTCTCGTAGCGAACCTTTTTGCCGTTGTTGTAAACCGTGACATAGTTAGGCTTACTCGTGGTGATCTCGATAGAGGACATCGGATCGTATTCCTTGGTAAAGGGCCCGGTTGCCTGAGCGCCGTAAACGAGCTTTCCGTCGACTCGAATCTCGATAAACGCCGTCTTCTTTTTAGCGAGAACCACTTTGACATGGGCGGCTCCTGCGTCGGTCGAATCGCTATCGAGGTCATTGGCAACATCATCAGCGGAATCAGATGAAACGGAAGCAGCCTTTTGCTTCTTTTTGCTCGCAGTCTTCTTGTTTGACGATTTCTTAGCTTTAGATGAATCGGCCGACTCCATGGCCTGTTCCACTGTAGAAGTAGGAGCGGGCTTTGTGCAGCTGCGGACAAGCGACATAAACAGCAAAACAATGACAAGGGCAAAAGCGACGGCAACGCCGACAACCAGACGCTTATCGAATGTGGCGAGGATTCCGATAATACCGTCATGTTTTATCGAGGCTTGACCGGGACGGACATTCGAGTTGCGCCGAGCCCCGGAATTTCGTTGCGAACCGTTGCGACCCGTACGAACGCGCGAGCGCGATGTCCCCTGCCTATCGGCGCGCGCCGTCTGGCCCTGGGAGCGAGCGCTGCCTGAAGAACCGTAGGCATTGCGCGAACGATTGGCGGAATTTGACCCGAACTGATCCCTCCCGGCAGCAAGACGTTCGGTACGAGCTCGATTCGAACCGTCCCCGTAACCCGAACGGGGGTCACCGGAAAGTCCCCGGGACGGAGGAACCGACCCCTGGTAGGGAGACGAAGCAGACCGGACGCGATTGCGCGAACGACGAATCTCCTCCTGCGGAGCGGTTTCGGTAACATAGCCGGCCTGGGGAGGGCGCGAACCGTAACGCGAGGGAGAGGAAACGGCTCTTCCGCCGTCAACGATCATAAAACGATTATGGGAGGTATCGGAACGCGTGTGAGCAACGATATTAGGGTCACCGTTGAACCGAGTCGGCATTCCATCTTGCTCATACCGGCACAGCTCATCGTAAAATTGATTTACGATTTCGTTAGGATTTAACTGCAAAAATCTCGCATAACTCGAAATCATGCCCTGAGCGTAACCTCGAGGCGGCATATGGGGAAAATCGGAGTTCTCGAAGATTTCGATAATCTGAGGACGGATTTTGATGATATTTGAAACCTGCTGGATAGAGAGACCCATATTGCGCCTACGTTTGCGCAGTATCATGCCAAAACTCTCGGCCATTAGAAGCCTCCAAACAAATCATCCTCGGCAGCCATCTCGGCATCAACCGATTTAAGCGCCTCCAGGCCCTCCTCGTCGAGAAGAACCTCACGCGGCTTGGAACCATCGGGTGGACCGACGACGCCTTTTTCCTCAAGCATATCCATGATACGACCGGCTCGAGCATAGCCGACCTTGAGACGGCGCTGAAGTCCCGATGTCGAGCCAAGCTGAGTCTCGACAACGATTTGCGCAGCCTCCCAGATCAGAGGGTCATCATCTTGAGGTTCCGCAGTGCCCGATCGGACCGGTCCGGCACCTGCAGAAACGACGGCAGCAGGCGATACAACGGAGAGGATCTCCTCGTGGTAATCGGGCTCAGACTGAGACTTTACGTAGTCGACGACCTCATTGATCTCCTCATCCGAAACGAAACATCCCTGAATACGACGGGGTTTGCCCCAATCGACCTTAGAGAACAGCATGTCGCCCAAACCGGTAAGCTTCTCGGCGCCCATCTGGTCGATAATGACGCGAGAATCGATTCCCGTGGCAACGTTAAACGCGATGCGGTTCGTAATATTCGCCTTGATAAGTCCGGTAACGACGTTGGAACTTGGGCGCTGAGTAGCCACAATGAGATGGATACCGGCAGCACGACCGAGCTGGGCGATTCGGACGATGGAAGCCTCGACATCTTTACCGGCAACCATCATAAGGTCCGAGAGCTCATCGATGATGATAACCAGATACGGCATCTTCTTGGGAGGGTTGTCATAGTGATCGAACTCCCCTGCCGCCTGTTTCTGGTTATACGTGGAAATCTTGCGCACGTTGAGCTTCTCGAACACCTTCAGGCGGCGCTCCATCTCGGAAACCGCCCATTGAAGTGCACTTGCAGCCTGTTTGGGCTCGGTAACCACCGGAACATACAGATGAGGAAGACCATTGTAGCCGGCTAGCTCGACACGTTTAGGGTCGACCATGATGAGGCGAACGTCATCGGGACGAGCGCGCATGAGCAGGTCCGTGATGATGGAGTTGATCATCACGGACTTACCCGATCCTGTTGTACCGGCAATGAGCAGGTGCGGCATCTTCGCCAGGTCGGCTACGATCGGGGTTCCTTCGGAATCGCGGCCGATGGCAAGTTCAAGTGGCCCGCCCTTGACATAGGGCATGACGTCTCCGAGGTAAACGTTCTGGCGCGTGCGGTTCGGTATCTCGATACCCACCAGAGACGTGCCCGGTATCGGGGCAAAGATACGAACTGATTGCGCAGCGAGGGACAACGCGATGTCGTCTTCGAGAGCAGTGATCTTGCTGACGCGTTCACCCTCACCGGGTTGCAGTTTGAACGTCGTGACCGTGGGGCCGCTGATCCAGCCGACCACTCGAGCGGTACGTCCGAATTCCTGCAGAGTGCTCTGAAGGGCCTCGGCAGTCTGCTCAAGCTCCTTATCGCTAGAAGCGGAAGTCGCGGATTTTGGATTATGGCGCAGCATCGTAAGCGGCGGCAGCTTGAGCTCTCCGTCGTCATCTGAAGCATCAGAGGATTGAACCTCCTGCGCGGTCTTCGCCGGTTCAACGGAATCGTCAGAACCCGCAAGCTTGTGATCAAGAGAAACGGGCTCCATCTTGCTGGAGTCAGTTTTCTCCAGGGCATTAAGCAGAAATGTCGGAATAGGCTTGCCCGTGTCCCCAACCTTTACGGACTGGTGCGAAGGGGCAACCCGCTTGGATGCGGCATCGGCCGCAGCAGGAGAGGAGGCGGAAACATCGTTGGCAACAGATACATCGCTATCGACTGGCGATTCATCCGCATTAAGCGTTTCGGCATGTTTGTCAGCAGCAGCTTTACCGCGCTTATTCCGGGTGACGAGCTTTTCATGCAAAGGAAGGAGCACGGTCTTTGCATGCTCCTTTTCAAGCTGGTCGGACAGATCGACAAACGGGTCTTCGGACTCGCCCGAATCGTCATCGATCAAGCGCGTTGGATTCGCTCCGAGGGGGTCTGCGGATTTCGTAGCCGACATCACACGTGTTTTATCCGCAAAACCCGAGAACAAAGGCTTCATGCGCGGGGATTGAGGGGCTGCCGGGACGGACAGGGCGGAATCGTCGCCCCAAGGCTTAGCGTTGATATCGATGTTATGGCGCTCGGCAAGATCGTGCGCCCGCGATGCGGGCACTCTTAAGAATGAACTTACGGAGAAGCCGACGATAACGAAACCGACGATCAGAACGCCAACGATGATTACCCCAGCGATAGCCTTTCCAAAGGCACCCTGGAGGGCAGAGGCTATAGAGGCACCGACGTACCCGCCCGTAGACGAAAGAACGGCGGGCTCGAACATGCCTGCCGTGCTTGCGGTGGTATCGGGAGCGAGCAGCGAGAGAAACGACACTGCCGAAAAGAAAATCAAACAGCCACCAGCAAGCGTTCGGCCGTTAAACGGGGTGCGGTCCTTAAGAAACAGGGACGCCGCGAAGAACAGCAGAACGATAGGAAGCACGTAGGCACCGAGACCGAATCCCAAATGGTAGAACGAAGCGATCGCATGGGTCACCGGAGCCGTCGTGGACGACACGACGGCGATAAACGAGGCGACGGCGACAACCGCGAGCAGCACGCCCACGATATCGCGATGGGCGGACGGCTCGACAAGCGAATCGACCTCCTCATGCGAGGAGGACTCATTCGCACGCAGCTGGGCCTTCCGCTCATCGGATTTGCGTACGGGGTCGGAGGATGATTTTTTGGCAGCACGCTTAGCAGCCAAACTAGACCTCCATAACGACCGGGATGATCATGGGACGCGTGTGAGTGCGAGACCAGATAAAATTGGTCAAGGAATCGCGAACAGCCTTTCGAAGGGCATCGGTACCGCTTGCGGTGTAGTTGAACTTGCCCTTCTCGATCGTCTTCATGATGGCATCCGAGGCATCGTCGGTGAACGCATCGTCGATGGCGAACGAGACACCTCGGCCGGAGAACTCGATGCTGTCGATCTTTTTACGCTTAAGGGAAACCACGGCAACGGCGGTCACCATGCCGTCGTTGGCGAGCTTCTGACGATCGCGAAGGACGATCGGGTCGGTATCTCCGATTCGCAAGCCGTCGACGTAGACGATACCGGACTCGACGCTCGGTCCAACGCGAACGTTGCCGTCGCGCATCTCGAGGGATTCGCCGTTATCGAGAATAAAAATATGGTCGTCACGCATGCCCACCTTGCGAGCGAGCTCTGCATGTGCACGGAGATGGACGGCCTCACCGTGAACAGGCATGAAGAACGTGGGCTTCGTCATGGCGAGCATGAGCTTGAGCTCCTCCTGGCTACCGTGGCCCGAGACGTGCACGAGGGCACGATGACGATCCCAGACGTCGCAGCCGAGCTTGGCAAGGCTGTTGATGACCTGCTGCACCGCCTTCTCGTTACCCGGAACGGGCGTGGCGGAAATGATGACCGTATCGCCCTCGTGAATGGAGAGAGTCTTATGCTCGCCGTTGGCCATACGCGAGAGCGCAGAGAGCGGCTCGCCTTGAGAGCCGGTGCACATGACGACGATCTTGTCCTCGGGAAGATTTCCGATATCGAACGCATCGACAAGGTCGGACTCATCCACCTTGAGATAGCCGAGTTCGCGCGCAACACGCGTGTTGGTGAGCATCGAGCGACCGGTTACGACAACCTTGCGACCGCATTTCTTTGCCGCATCGCAGATCTGCTGTAGGCGATGAATGTGGCTGGAGAAGGACGCAACGAAAACGCGACCGGGAGCGTTTTTAATGGCATGGAGAAGCTGTGGGCCGACTTCAGCCTCGGACTTGGTGAAGCCGGGGACCGTCGCATTCGTGGAATCAGAAAGCAGAAGATCGATTCCCTGCTTGGCGAACTTGTTGATTGCGGCGTAGTCTGGAGTCACGCCGTCGATGGGCGTCTGGTCGAGCTTGAAGTCGCCGGTATGGAGAACGGTTCCCTGAGGCGTCTTGATGAACACGCCGAGAGCGCCCGGAATCGAATGGGTCATGGAGAAGAAATCGAGCGAGATAGACCCGAGATTGATATGGCTTCCGTCCTTGACCTCTCGGAATTTAGGAGCACGGATACGGAACTCGGAGAGTTTGCCCTCGATGAAACCGAGCGTTAGCTTGCTCGAGAAAATGGGGACCTTGTTATTGAGGTCCTGCAGAAGATACGGCAAAGCACCCGTATGGTCCTCATGGCCGTGGGTGACGACGATGCCGCGAAGCTTATCCTCGTTCTCGAGGACATAGGTGTAATCGGGCAGGACGAGGTCGATGCCGGGCTGGGAATCATCGGGGAACATCAAACCGGCATCGACGAGGACCATGTCATCGCCGCACTCGAAAACGGTCATATTCTTGCCGATGCCATCAAGACCGCCGAGCGGGATGATGCGAAGCGGCTGGGTTTTCTTATTTGCCATGGATATGAAGCAATTCCTTTCTCATGGACAGCAAAACAAAACCGATGGGCGCGAACTGCCTATCGGGAACAGACGAATGATGCCATCGAAATATACCGATAACAAAGCATAACTGTTAAATTATAGCAGGAAGACCCCACGGTTAACCAACCGCAGGGTCTTCCCTACTTAAACTCTATGCGCTTGCAAATCCATTACCCGGCATACCACAAAGCACGGAAATGGACGATTTAGCCCTCGTGATGACGGCGAGGACGACGACCGCCGTTATCGCCCGGACGGCGGCTACCGTGCTCGGAGCGATCGCGGAACGAACGGTCGCGACGCTCGTGACGATGCTCGCCATCGCCCTCGGCATGAGCGGGAGCCTCGGGCTTATCGAGTCGATCGAGGCTGATCTTGCCGCGATCGTCGACCTCGAGCACAACGACCTTGACCTCGTCGCCGACGTTCAAAACGTCCTCGACCTTTTCGACGCGGCCCTTGGCGACACGGGAGATGTGAAGGAGGCCGTCTTTACCCGGAAGAAGGTTGACGAAGGCGCCGAACGGCTGGATGGAGACGACACGACCCGTGTACTCCTCGCCGACCTCGGGAACCTTAACGATAAGCTTGATGCGCTCGACTGCCTCGTCAACAGAAGAACCGGTGCCGCCAACGTAGACGGTTCCGTCCTCCTGAATATCGACGGTGGCGCCGGTCTCGTCCTGAATGCCGCGGATAACCTTGCCGCCGGACCCGATGACGTCACGGATCTTATCGGTCGGAACGCTCATCGAGACAATGCGGGGTGCACAATCGCGAGTCGACTCGCGAGGTCCAGGGATGACATCGAGCATCTTACCGAGGATGAAGGCACGGCCCTCTTTTGCCTGCTGAAGTGCGCGGGCAAGGATGTCGAAGGTAAGACCTGTGGCCTTGTTGTCCATCTGAAGTGCGGTGATGCCGCGCTCGGTGCCGGTCACCTTGAAGTCCATGTCGCCGAGGAAGTCCTCGAGACCCTGGATATCGGAGAGGACGACGGTCTTACCCTCCTCCTGGATAAGACCCATGGCGATGCCGGACACGGGGCGCTTGATGGGCACGCCGCCGTCCATGAGAGCAAGGCAGCTTCCGCAGGTAGAAGCCATGGAAGAGGAGCCGTTGGACTCCATGACCTCGGAAACTACGCGGATGGAGTACGGGAACTCCTTCTCGTCGGGAAGGACCGGGAGCAAAGCGCGCTCGGCGAGGTTGCCGTGCCCGATCTCGCGACGCTTCGGGCTGCCCATGCGACCGGTCTCACCGGTGCAGAAGGGCGGGAAGTTGTAGTGGTGCATATAGCGTTTGCCCTCGACGGGCTCGATGGTGTCGAGACGCTGGCCCTCGTTGAGCATGCCGAGCGTCAAGACGGAAAGAACCTGGGTCTGACCACGCTGGAAAAGTCCGGAGCCGTGAACGAGCGGCAGGTAATTGTCCTTGACCATGATGGGGCGAATCTCATCTGCGGCACGGCCGTCGACGCGCTCACCGGTCTCGACGACCATGGTGCGCATGGCCTTCTTCTCGAGCTTTTTGAGCGCGACGGGGATCTCACGCTCCCACTGCAGCTGCTCGTCCTCGGAGAACTCAGAGCGGATGGACTCCTTGAGAGCCTCGACCTTGGAGATGCGGGAAAGCTTGTCGGCATCGCGAAGGGCGGCCGCCATCTCGTCGTAGTGAGCGAAAACGCGCTCGTGGACCTCCTCAACGGGCTGGTCGAGAGGATATTCCTTCTTGACGATCGAACCGTTGACGCGCTCCCACTCCTCAACGAACTCGCCCTGGGCATCGCAGAAAGCAGCGAGTGCCTGCTGGCCGAATTTCATGGCCTCGAGCATGTCCTCTTCGGAAATCTCCTGAGCACCGGCCTCGACCATGGAGATGAAGTCGCTGCTGCCGCCGAGCTCAAGATCGAGATCGGAGTGCTCGCGCTCTTCGTACGTGGGGTTAACGATGAACTCGCCGGTCTCCGTGTTGCGTGCGATGCGAACGCAGGCAAGCGGCCCCTCGAAGGGAACGCCGCCGAGCGTCATGGCGAGCGAGGCGCCCATGACGTTGATGACGTCGAAGGGGTTGACCTGGTCGGCGACGAGGGAAGTTGCCACGATGTGGACCTCGTTGCGGAAACCGTCGGGGAAGCTCGGGCGGATAGGACGGTCGATCAATCGTGCGGTAAGCGTGGCCTTCTCGGACGGACGGCCCTCACGCTTGAGGTAACCGCCGGGAATGCGACCGGCGGCGTACATCTTCTCGTTGAAGTCGACGGTCAGCGGGAAGAAGTCGTAGTTCTTGC
>OGDF01003704.1_pt1 | contig 18360 bp, 12 predicted proteins | sample 1570141 | NCBI WGS metagenome assembly OGDF01 (sample SAMEA4370581, study PRJEB24528) | human gut metagenome | reverse complement strand
TTCTGGGACTATTGGGAGAAGCAGACCGCTACGTCAATGCTGGTCTAACAGAGAGATAGATTAAAAGATGCAGATGCTACTGTTAGCATGGAAGATGAGAGAAAGGGCGAACGTCATGTCAACAAAGCGGGGCGGCAGGCAGGATAACGACAAGCGAGTTGCGGACAAGCACAGCGCAACGCGGCACCCGGCAGACCCGTTCGTTCGCGCCGAGAACGAAGATGACGACGGCTACGATCCCTATAGCGACAGGCTACCCGATCCTGAGCCGATGTTTGAGCGCGATCCCTGGAATTAGGGTCTGCGCACAACGTCTCCGTCGAACCGTCAGATTGCATCACATAATCTACATATCTATAAAAGGGCAAGAGATTGGCTGAATATGCCATATGTTCAACACGATGTTTGAACAACATGACTGCTGAACTGGTCTTATTGAAAAGAACCCTTTCAAACAAGTTAACAACGTTTGTCAAGCGAAAAAACAAAAAGAGCCGCTCAAACTCCCATTCACACCACTTACAAATGTTCGACACATTTCCAACAAATTGTTGCTAGAATTAATCACGTCGTGTAGGAAAAGCGAAGACAATAAGGAGGTTATGTGATGGTAAGTATTGTTCTTGCTAGCCATGGGGACTTGGCAGCTGGAATCAAGCAGACAGGCTCCATGGTCTTTGGTGAGCAGGAGGCCACTGCGGTGGTTTCCCTTCAGCCGAGCATGGGTCCGGATGATTTCCGTGCCAAGGTCGAGGAGGCAGTTGCTTCCCTCGATAACCAGGATGAGGTCCTCTTCCTCGTCGATCTGTGGGGCGGCACGCCGTTCAACCAGATTAGCGGAATGCTCGAGGGTCATGATTCCTGGGCTATCGTTACCGGCGTGAACCTGCCGATGCTCATCGAGGCATACTCGGCTCGTTTCACCATGGACAAAGCACAAGACATTGCCAAGCACATCTTCACCGAGGCCAAGGCTGGCGTTCGCGTGAAGCCCGAATCCCTGCAACCCAAGGAGGCCAAGGCGGCTGCACCCGTGGCTGCTCAGGCCGCTATCCCCGAGGGGACGGTTCTCGGCGATGGACACATCAAGATTGCTCATGTCCGCATCGACACGCGCCTGCTTCACGGCCAGGTGGCCACTACGTGGACCAAGCAGATTGCGCCCAACCGCATCATCGTGGTTTCCGACGGAGTTGCACACGACGAGCTCCGCAAGACCATGATCGAGCAGGCTGCGCCTCCGGGAGTTCCGGCAAACGTTGTGCCTATCTCCAAGATGGCACAGGTCGTCAAGGACCCCCGCTTTGGTAACACCATGGCCATGCTGCTGTTTGAGACCCCGCAGGATCTTCTCGAGGCTGTCAACCAGGGCGTTGACATCAAAGAGGTCAACATCGGTTCTATGGCTCACTCCAAGGGCAAGGTTGTTGTTACCAATGCCGTCGCCATGGGTGAGGACGACGTTAAGACGATCGAGGCCCTCAAGGCCAAGGGCGTCAAGTTTGAGGTTCGCAAGGTTCCTTCGGATTCCTCTGAGAACATCGACGATATGTTGAAGAAAGCAAAGGCCGAACTGGCCGCACAAGCTAAGTAAGGAGGGTCCGATACATGTCTGCAATTTCGATTGTTCTTGTCGTTATCGTCGCGTTCTTCGCCGGTATGGAAGGCATTCTCGATGAGTTCGAGTTCCATCAGCCGATCGTGGCGTGCACGCTTATCGGTCTCGTAACCGGTCACCTGCAGGAGGGCATCATCCTCGGTGGCTCACTCCAGATGATTGCACTTGGTTGGGCAAACATTGGTGCAGCAGTTGCCCCCGACGCAGCTCTTGCTTCCGTTGCGTCCGCAATTCTTATGGTCCTGGCTCTCAACGGTGGTACCGCTGATTCCAGCAAGGCCATCACCACCGCTATCGCTGCAGCTATCCCGCTGTCTGTCGCTGGTCTGTTCCTCACGATGGTCTGCCGTACCATTGCTACCGCTATGGTGCACGGTATGGACGCCTGCGCTGAGAAGGGCGACTTCAGGGGTATTGAGATGTGGCAGGTTGCCGGCATCGCCATGCAGGGTATCCGTATTGCCATCCCGGCAGCTGCTCTTTGCGTTATTCCCGCCGACGCGGTCACGAGCGTTCTGAACGCTATGCCTGACTGGCTCTCCGGCGGCATGGCTGTCGGCGGCGGCATGGTCGCTTCCGTCGGCTATGCAATGGTCATCAACATGATGGCTACCAAGGAGACCTGGCCGTTCTTCGCTCTCGGCTTCGTTTTCGCTGCTATCTCTCAGCTCACGCTGATTGCACTCGGCATCATTGGCGTCTGCCTTGCCCTTATCTACCTTGGTCTCGAGGACCTTGCTAAGCAGGGTGGCGGCAACGGCGGTGGCTCCGGCGATCCGCTCGGCGACATTTTGAACGACTACGAGTAGGAAGGGAGTGACACACATGGCAGAGAATAAAGTTCAGCTTTCCGTTGCTGATCGTAAAAAGGTTTGGTGGCGTCACCAGTTCCTTCAGGGCTCGTGGAACTACGAGCGTATGCAGAACGGCGGTTGGTGCTACTCCATGATCCCCGCGATCAAGAAGCTGTACACCAACAAGGATGATCAGATTGCCGCTCTCAAGCGTCACCTCGAGTTCTACAACACTCACCCTTATGTTTCCGCACCTGTTATCGGCGTTACCCTCGCACTCGAGGAGGAGCGCGCTAATGGTGCTCCTGTCGATGACGCTGCTATCCAGGGCGTCAAGGTCGGTATGATGGGTCCTCTGGCCGGTGTCGGCGACCCTGTCTTCTGGTTCACCGTCCGTCCTATCCTCGGTGCACTCGGTGCATCTCTTGCACTTTCCGGCAGCATCGCGGGCCCGCTCCTGTTCTTCTTCGCCTGGAACATCATCCGTATGGTCTTCCTTTGGTATACGCAGGAGTTCGGCTACAAGGTCGGTTCCGCTATCGCCAAGGACTTCTCCGGTGGTCTGATGGGCAAGATTACCGAGGGCGCTTCGATTCTCGGTATGTTCATCATCGGTGCTCTTGTCGAGCGCTGGGTTTCCATCTCCTTCACCCCGGTTGTTTCGACCATTAAGCAGTCTCAGGGTGCCTACATCGAGTGGAATAAGCTCCCCAAGGGCTCCGCTGGTATCAAGGAAGCTCTGACTCAGTACAATTCGATCGGTGCTACCGCGCTCGATCAGTACAAGGTCACCACGCTTCAACAGAACCTTGATCAGCTTATCCCTGGTCTTTGCGCAGTCCTGCTTACGCTTGGTTGCTGCCAGCTCCTCAAGAAGAAGGTCAGCCCGATCGTCATCATCCTGGCTCTCTTCGCACTGGGCATCATTGGCCGCGTCTGCGGCTTCATGTAAGATCGTTTCGGATTACGACCGATTTGATTCTTGCTTGAGCTAATGTAGCTCGAATGTTCGGGCCGCACCTAGGTATTAGGTATCTAGATGCGGCCCGTCTTTTTAAAGGTGAGCTGGCCTTTGCAGGGTATCGTAGATGTGTCTTTCCGCTATGTTGCAAAGACTTGCTCTATGTTTTAATCGATATTGAGTTGAAAGTGAGGACGACCAATGGCACAGTCGCAGAACAGCAGCGTGGATCTTGCTATTCCGGCTACCTGTATGATGGGCCTTACAAGCCGCGGAAATGTTATGGTCGGCAATAAGGCGTTTGAATTCTATAACGAGCGCAACCCCGAGGACTACATTCAGATTCCTTGGGACGAGGTAGATTACGTCTCCGCAGAGGTTCTGCGCGGGACAAAGAAGATCGTTCGTTTTGGTTTGTTTACCAAGAAAGACGGCAAGTATATTTTCTCGACAAACGACAACAAGAAAACGTTGCGTGCTATCAACAAGTACATTCCCGATGACAAGCTTTTGCGTTCGCCTGATTTTATAGAGGTGATCGGTGCCGGTGCTAAGAGCATTCCTCATGCTATCGGCAGTCTTTTCCATAAGGACAAGTAGCTCTGCGGGTCTTTGCATGTTCGCTGGGGAGTGGCATTGCCGCTCCGCCGCAAACGTTGATTCTGCTAAACTATTTTCCGCAATGCCTCAGTAGCTCAGGGGATAGAGCACCGCTCTCCTAAAGCGGGTGTCGTACGTTCGAATCGTATCTGGGGCACCATAGATTATTAGGGGTTGCAAGCGTTCTGCTTGTAGCCCCTTTTGCTTTGTCTGTTAGGCTGAGCTGGTGTGCGAACAGCCTCGGGATTGAATCAGGATGATGCGGGGCAGGATGACGGCGAGGGCTGCGCTGGTGTGTGAATAGCCTTTGGAGTGAATTGTTAGTTCTGCTCGGCTTCCGTATCTTTGTGCGCCATTAAATACGTTTGTTTACATATGCCGATATAAGAAACCCCCTGAATAGATTCTATTCAGGGGGTTTACATGAGCTATCGGACCGAGCTTACTTTTGTTTAGTTGCCAGACGTGTCATCCGAAGAAGCGTCGGAGTTTGCGACCTGAACGACAACACGAATCGTTGCTCCCTGGCTTTGTTTGCCATTCGGGCTGTAACTCGTTACCGTACCCGCGGTATCTTCGCTGATGGGATTGCCCTTTGTGTCAACGAGGTTATAACGGAATCCGGCTGCGGCGATTTTATTCGCTGCCGAGCTTGCGGATAAACCTGTCACTTCGGGGACTGAGGTCTTGTTTGAGCCGGTTGAAACGGTAATGGTGATCGTTGTGCCCTTTTTGGCCGTACCGGTTACGCTTTGGCTGATGACATAGCCCTCGTCAACGCTATCACTTGAATCCTCAGCGACGTCAACGCTGAATCCAGCATTGCTCAACGTATTGATGGCGTCATTTTTCGACTTTCCCGTAACGCCGGGCACTGCTATCTCACCAGGACCCTTTGAAACCTTGTAGCTGATCGTGCTGCCCGCATCGACCTTCTTGCCAGCGGCTGTTTCTTGCTCAAAGACTTTACCGGGGTCGGCATCGTTTTCCTCTTCGGTTGCATTACCCTTGAGGCCGACTTCGGCAAGCGCTGCTTCCGCTTCGTCCTTAGATTTGCCAACGAGATTGGGAACCTCTACCTGTTCAGCGGGCTTTGGTCCTTTTGAGATAACGATATCGATTTTTGTGCCCTTGGGCTTTTGACTGTTGGCATCAGGCGTTTGTTCCATAACCTTGCCTTCGTCAACATCATCGCTGTAGTTTTGGTCAATGTTGCCGACTTCAAATCCAGCATCTTTGATGAGCTGAATTGCGGTTTCCTGGTCCTTGTTCAGAACGCTCGGAACCGTTTTCTGGTCACCCGAGAACGCACCGGTTGCAAATGCGATGATAATGCCGACCAATACAAGTGCAGCTGCAACTGCTGCGATAATTTTGCCCTTGCCTGATTTCTTTTCCTGCTCTTGATACGCGTTGGAACCGTTGGAATAGGCGCTATTTTGCGTGTTGCCGATTGAAGAAACCCCGTTTTGTGTACCCATGCCAGCCGGACGATTCATTGCACGGGTTTCCCCGATGGCAGCTCCCGGTGCGCTTATAACGCGCGTCGGCTCAGGGACGTCAACAGCGCGTCCCGCAAGATAGTTATTGAGAACTTGGCGGAGCTCGTCAGCGGTCTGAAAACGGTTCGCCGGGTCCTTCTCCATGCATTTGAGGATAATGCGCTCGAGGTCGGCGTCAACGCCGGGATTAAGCTGGCTGGGGGGAACAGGGAGCTCATTGACCTGTTTAAGCGCAACGGAAATGGCGTCATCGCCATCGAAGGGCACACGCCCGGTGGCGCACTCATACATAACGATACCGAGCGAATAGATATCGGTGGTAGGCCCGAGTTCCTGGCCACGTGTCTGCTCTGGTGAGACATAGTGGGCGGTTCCCAGGACGTTATTGTCTTGGGTCAGATGGCTGTTTTTTGCGCGAGCGATGCCGAAGTCCATCACCTTGATGTTGCCGTCGGGCAGCACCATGATGTTCTGCGGCTTGATGTCGCGGTGAATGATTTCGTGTTTATGGGCTACAGACAGGGCGCCGCAAATCTGAGAACCGATCTGGGCGACCTTTTTAGGGTCAAGGGCGCCATGGCTTTTGATGCCGCTCTTGAGGTCGGTACCGCGCAGATACTCCATGACGATGTAGTAGGTGTCGCCATCTTTACCCCAGTCGTAGACACCGACGATATACGGGCTCGAAAGCCCGGCTGCTGCCTGTGCCTCCTGCTTGAATCGGGCTGCAAATGTGGCGTCGCTTGCATACTGAGGCAGCATGATTTTGACTGCGACGGTACGGTCGAGGCGCTGGTCCTGCGCGCGGTAAACGGTGGCCATGCCACCGGTTCCGACTTTATCCTTAATGAGGTACCTTCCCCCGAGGACCCTCTGCTCCATAATTGCTCCTAACTTGCTGCGTTTAAGCTATTTTATCAACGAAATGCAAATTGCTTGATTCTTACCGAAACAACGTATCGAATCACGACCCTTGAGCGGCAAGCGCTGCTTTAAGAACGATACCGGCAGTTTGAGCTGCTGCGGTGTGATTGCTTTCAGAGTGCTCGATAACAACGGAAATGGCGACCGTAGGAGTGTCGTACGGTGCAAATCCGACAAAGCATGAATTGATAGAAGAGTTCCCCACTTCGGCAGTGCCAGTCTTGCCGGCGACCTTTACTCCAGCAATATTGGCGGCGGTGCCGGAGCCTTCCTCGACAACGTCGAGCATGGCTTCCTTGACCTTAGCTGCGGCTCCGGCGCTGATTGCCTGTCCGAGCGATTGGGGCTTGGTGCTTTTGACCGTTGTGCCGTCTGGGGCAAGCGTCGAGTCGACAACGTAGGGGTTCATGGCGATGCCGTTGTTGGCGATAGCTGCTGCGACGACGGCATTTTGAATGCAGGTTACCTGCGGGCCGGGGGTGTGGCCCTGACCGACAGGCTGTCCGGAGCCCGCCCATGCGGTTTCCCACTCAGTCATCTGGGACGGATCGGGCATGATTGACTTTGAGGTCGAGAAATCCTGCCCAAGAGAGGTTCCGTAGCCAAAAGCGCGCGCATATTGAACGAGCTTGTCCGCTCCAAGCTGCGTTGCCACCTGACCGAACACGACGTTCGACGAATGGGCGAATGCCGACTTGAGCGTCATGGTGCCGAAGTTGATGTTGTCAACATTCGATACGTCAGCATCGCCGATTTTCATCTTCGAAGGAGACTCATACGTGCTGTCCAGGGTCGCGGTATTAGTCTCAAGAGCGGCAGATAGCGTGATGACCTTGAATGTGGAGCCTGGCGTGTAGAGAGCGCTCGTCGTACGGTCAAACATGCCACCGCTGTTGGAGCCATTCTTTAGGGCATTGTCGACATTTGTGTTGTCGTACGTAGGCGAGCTTGCTTTGGCAAGCACGGCACCCGTACGAGGATCAAGGACGACGATGGCGCCGACCTTGCCGTTGAGCGCCTGCTCGGCGGCGGTTTGAATACGCGAGTCGATAGTGAGTTTCACCGAGTTGCCCGGTTGCGTTTGACCGGAGAGCGACGCAATCGCGTTATCCCAGCTTGAGTAGTCTTTGGATCCGGTAAGCGTTTCGTTCATGGTCGCTTCGACACCGGAGTTGCCGTACTGCTGTGATGTGTAGCCCACGGTATGAGCGGCAAGGTCGCCATTGGGGTACCTGCGAGCATACGTTCCGTTCGATTGCTGGACTGATTCAGCGAGCGTGACGCCATCGGACGTAATTATCGAGCCGCGTTTGATGTACCTTGCACGGATGAGCGAGTGGTTGTTAATCGGCATATTTTGATAGTCTTTGGCCTTAATGACCTGGACATACGTCAGATTTCCGATAAGTACGGCGAAGAGCGCGGTGAACAGGAAGACGGCGCGGGTCAAGCGGTTGGCAAGTGCCACGCGTCCGAGAACGCCCGACTCGGGCGTGTCGAGAAGTCTGCGACGCAGACGCGATCCGCCCTGCGTGCTAGGGCTTGAGGCCATATGCGAGGGCTTGCGGGAACTCGTGAAAATACGGGTTCCGGCAGCCGTTACATTTGGTGCGGCGGCAGAAGGCGTATTGCTGCCAGAAAGGGGAACCATGATTCCCGTTCCAGTGAGCTCGGTTTCGCGCCCCGTTGCTTCATCTCCAGCGCGGAGGAGCAGGGCGACGATAACGAAACTCGAGAGCAGCGATGAGCCGCCCTGGCTCATGAAGGGGAGCGTGACGCCTGTCAGGGGGATAAGGCGTGTGACGCCGCCAACAATCAAGAACGCCTGAAACGAGATAGCGGCCGTGAGGCCGGTGGCGCAGAATGCCGCGAGGTCGGACTTGGCGCGCGCGGCGGTAGTAAGGCCGCGGACGGCAAAGAGCATGAAGAGAACCAAAATGGCGCCGCCACCGAGAAGGCCCATCTCCTCTCCGATGGCAGAGAAAATGAAGTCGGACTCAACAACGGGGATGGACGCGCAGAGGCCCTTTCCGATTCCGGAGCCTACAAGGCCGCCGTCTGCAAGCGAGAAGAGCGACTGGACAATTTGATATCCCTTGCTCTGCGCATCGGCAAACGGATTGAGCCAGACCTGGAAACGCACCTGAACGTGGCCGAGGAAGTGATAGGCGGCAACGCCACCTACTCCGAGCAGCAATAAGCCGATCACCACGTAGGAAACGCGTCCCGTGGCGACGTAAAGCATAATGAGGAAGATGGTGTAGAACAGAAGCGCGCTGCCCAGATCGCGTTCGAAGACAACGACGAGAAGGCACATGCCCCAAACGATAAAAAGGGGCATGAGCAAGCGTACGCGAGGAAGCTTGAATCCAAGGACGTTATGGCTGGAAATTGAGAGCAGCTCGCGATTTTCAGATAAATACCCTGCGAGGAAGAGAACGATAAAGATCTTTGCGAACTCACCGGGCTGAATGGTGAAGCCGCCGATGCGAATCCAAAGCTTGGAGCCGGAAATTGTGGTGCCGATAAACATGGGCAGCACAAGCAGGAAAATTCCGAGCACGCCGAACGTATATTTATAACGACGAACCACATCGAGGTTCTTTACCAGCGCAAGCGTAATCACCATCAACGCGACGGAGACAAACAGGATAATGAGCTGGCTCATCGCGAGCTCGGGCTTAAGGCGCGTCACAAATGTGATTCCGATGCCCGAAAGAACAAAAACGATGGGCAAGATCGCCGGATCGGCGCCGGGGGCAAAAATGCGTACAGCGATATGCGCCGCAGCAAATGCGGCAAAAAGGCCAAGAGGCACGGCAAGTGTTTGGAATGTCAGCTCTCCACCGAGCGTGAGAACGTACATGGCGTAGAGCAGAAGCACCGGAAAAGCCGAGGCTATAAGCAAAAACAGCTCTGTATTGCGGCGGCTACTCATTGTTTATCTCCTTTAGAGGACTCATTGGCATTTGAGTCGGCGTTGGAATCTTGGGATTGATCGGAACCTGAGTTCTCGCGAATCGTCTTGGCGTCATTGACCTGTTTGGTTTGCTCTTGATCGATTTGCTTGCGATATTTCGAGACCGTGTCGTTGGCGTCATCGAGATCTTGCTGCTGAATGCCTTGTTTTAGACGGCTTTGTGTGTCTTCAGGCAAGTCGGAGAGCTTAATGGTGGTCTTGTGCTCAACGCTATGGAGTTTGATGCCCATAAACGAACCGGGAACTCCGTTGTAGACGGCAACATAGCCATCCTTGGCTCCCAGGTATACGGAACTGGACACGGAAACGAACGTAATAACGGCAGCGAGCACGAGCGTTGCGGCAAGCGCGGCAATCATGATGGTGAGATTGCGTCGACGTTTTGATGAAAGCTTGCGCAGCTTTCCATCGTCGACGACGTCGGCGACGACCACAGTGACGTTGTCGTGACCGCCAGCGGCAAGCGCGGCGTCCACCAAGTTGTCGACGCAGATCTGTGCGGTGGAGGACTGCGTGGCGATGTTCTCGATATCGCCATCGGGCACCATGCTCGAGAGGCCGTCGGAACAGAGAATGAGGCGATCGCCCTCTTCGATATTGAGCGAGAAATGGTCTGCGTACATGGCGGGGTCGGATCCGAGCGCTCGGGTGATAACCGAGCGGTTGGGATGGACGCGCGCCTCGTCTGCGGTTATCTCGCCGGCATCGACCAGTTCCTCAACATACGAATGATCGCGTGTGACGCGAATCAGGGTTCCTCCGTGCAAAAGATACGCGCGGGAGTCTCCCACATGGGCAATTGCGACGGTCGAGCCTTCGATATACGCGCAGGTGGCCGTGCATCCCATGCCGGGCTTGCCCAAACCGTTGATGCTCGCTTCGATGATGGCAGCATTTGCCGCTTCAACTGCTGCCGCCAAACGCGTCGGATCCGCCTCGTGCGGCGCGGTTTTTGCGATAGTGGAAACCGCAATTGAACTTGCAACCTCGCCTGCGGCGTGGCCGCCCATTCCGTCGCATACGCAGAAAAGCGGGGACTGTACGAGATAGGAGTCTTCGTTGTGCGAACGGACGCAGCCGACATCGGACCGGGCGCCCCACATGAGGGAGGTGTTTGTTCCGGCATTATAGGTCGAGTCGGTGTCGATGCGTTCTTCGCCTGTGAGCGGCTCAAAGCTCTGTGTGCTTCCGGGATCTTTTAAACCGGCTTCGACTGCGGTGACATCGATTTCTGCCGTGTCGCCGGGCGAAGGCTCGGAGGCGTCTTGTGCTGCGTCCGCATCGTTTTGCTTTGCATCGTTTTGCGCCGCGGCGGCTTCCGCAGCCGCAATAAGATCTGCGGTGTCTTCGGGTTTGGCGGCGTTTTCGTTGCTGCCGATATTTTCGTTGAGCTCCGAATCCGCGTATTCATCATCGTTTGCCGGCGTTGCATGGAGCGGGTCGAAGTTGAGCTGTGGCTGCTCGACCTGCTGGACTGCCTCGGCGGCTTCAACAAGAAATGCCGGAACGGCGTTCTCGGCGGCATCGGTGGAGTGCGCTTCATGCGGGGCGGTATGTAGCACCGCATGAGCTTCGGTCTCATCGTTGGGATGCACCTCATGAGAGGGGGCGTTTGATTCCGCGTGAGCGCCGATTTCGGGTGCTTGCTTTGGGTGGTTTACAGGAGCGGAGTGCGCCCCGATGGGCGCACTACCTGCATCGGTATTTTCCTCTGGGGTTGAATTTGGCGTCGAGAGGTTGTAGTCCTCTGGGGTCATCGACGGTTCACTTTCATTACTACATCGCCGATTTGCACCTCGTCGCCTTCACGAAGGGTTGCGGGCTCGACAAGCTGACGCCCGTTGACGAGCGTGCCGTTGAGCGAGTTGAGGTCTTCAATGATGAGAGCGGGGCCCTGTAGCGAGAACCGGGCGTGCGATGCGGAGACGAACGGCTCGTTGATGCAGATATCCGAGGACGGTGAACGTCCAACGATGACCGGGCCGAGCATATCCACGTGAATGCCGCGAATGCCGCGCGGCCCCTTGTCGACGTCGATGGTCCAGATGGCGGAATCGCGACGCTGGCCGCGTACGAGACCGACACCGGTTTTCATGACGGCGAACAGGAAGATGTAGAGCAGGACAACGAGCGCGATACGGCCCGCGTACAGGATGATGTCTATCACGTGCTATCAGCCCCTGAATTCAAACGTGGAGAGGCCAAAGGTGAGCAGATCGCCGTTGCGGAGCGGGCAGCGCGTGATGCGACGATTGTTGACGAGCGTGCCGTTGGTCGAATTGAGGTCCTCGATTGTCCAGTCGGATCCGGTGAACGTGAGCTCTGCGTGACGACGCGAGACGTTGGGGTCGTTGAGCACGACATCGGCGATTGCGCGCTCGCGGCCGACAACGCACTGGGCCTGAGCAATTTGATGCGTGGCGCCCGTGACGACGTCGACGAGTTGGACGGTCGGCGTTTTAGGAGGCTCCGGGACGGACGGGCGCTCGGGCTCCGCCTGGGCAGCGCCGGCAGGCGTTCCTACTGCAGCGGCGGCGCCGCCAAGACCGGCGAGGGCATCGCGGGAAATGGTCTGCGGAACGGGAATGGCCTGGTTTACGGATTCGGCTGAAAGCGGGTCGATTGCGGGGACATCGGAAGCCGCGGGCGCGGCCTGCTGCTCCGGTGCATTGCTGGATTGAACGGGCTGTGGGGCGGGAGCTGCCTGCGCGCGATTCTGAAGGGAGCTCTGCGAAACGCCGTTTTGGTAGGCACGCTCCTCCTCATAGAGACGACCGAGCGTGGGGGCGTCGACGTTCTCCGCGAAAACCGAGAACCTGCCCGCGCGTAGCGAGGGGTCGATCATGAAGCGGACGAGGGGCTCGCCCACAAAGATATAGCGTTTCTTTTCTGCCTGCGCCTTAACGAAATCATTGACTTCGTGCGCAAGCTTGAGGTAATACGGCGCGAGAATCGGATCGTCGTCGGCGGCAACGAGAATCGTATAGAGTGCCGGCGCCGTGTTGGTTCCATTGACCACAAGCGTCTGGTCCTCCATCTCATGGGCAGCCTGCTTGGCGAGCTTCTTGAAGGAGAAGGGGGCACGCGCGGCACCGAAAATACCAGCAACGTGGCCTTCGAATATGTTCAGGAAGTTCACGAATGATCACCTTCCGATTGGTTCATGTCAGTTCCGAGTATGTATCGGTATATCCAAACAAGTATAGAGGATAGCAATCCTGCGACAATCGCGTAGATAATTGCTTGTGGTTTGATGGCGGCAATTTCCATAGGGTTTGCAAGAGAGCCAAGGAGGAGACCGGCAAAGAACGCGACCGCGTATGCGAGCGCGGTTTGAATCGTCCCTTTGCTGGACCCCTGGTTGCTCCAACCGCTTTTCAATAAGTATGACATGAGTGCCGAGGCGCCCGTCATAACCATGATAGAAAGCAAGGTGAACGGATTTGCCAGAGCGGTTGCCGCATCGCTTGTCGAGAGAGCGCCGCCCGCTCCGAGCATGGAAATATACGGGGCTGCAAGAAGCGTTCCGAGTCCGCAGGTGATAGCGGCCGTCTGGGGCGAAAGGAAATATGCGGCGGGCACGCAGGCGAGCCAGAGAGCGCTTGGCGCTGCGTGCACTCCTGCAAGGGCGAGTATGAGGGAGAGCGCGGCGGATGCGGCGGGTAGGGTCCTGCCCCACGTGAGCCACCAAGCGCTGATGAGCGCAACGAGCAGGACGGCTACCGGTGCAACCGCAAGAACTCCGTCTGCGGCAATCGTGGCATTAAGCAGGAGCACGAGTGTGCCACATCCGATGAGGGCAGAGCCGATCTGAGGGGCGATGCCTGCCGCCGCTCCGATAACAAGAGACGCGGCGATTATCCCAAGAAGAGGTTTGACTTGCATGGTGCTCAGAAGCTGGAACGATACGAGCGCGACTGCTGCGCCCGATACTGCGCGGACGGCATATTGACGTGCATCTTCGACGCGGCTGCCCCATAGTCCAAGCTTCGGATCGAAGTCCCAAATCGAGGGCTCCTCGTCTTCTTCTTCGGCGCTCATCTCGTCTGTTTCATCACCGGTGAGCTTTTCAATCATGTGCGCTAGGCTGGCATGACCCGCGCGGGCATCGCCGAGCTGGTGCAAGAACCGGTTGCAGAAAGCCACAACAGATTCGGGGCGGTCGCGCTGCATAGGCGAAAGTGCCGATACAAGCGCTTCCTCGGAGAGCTCGGAAATATCGGGTAAAAGCTCGCTTGGATACGTGACGCCGCGAACGATGCGGTCCATTGAGTCATGCGGTGTGCCGGCAACAAAAGGCGCCGAGCCGCAAAGTGCTTCATAGAGCACGGCTGCGAGTGCAAAAATGTCGGTTCGCTCATCGACGGGTTGGTTTTCGAGTTGCTCGGGAGGCATATAGCCCAACGTGCCGCCGCGCGCGCCGCCGAATCCTGCGGCAGCGGAGAGCGTCGCCATTCCGAAGTCGGTTAGCTTGACGTGACCCGCCCGGTCGATGAGGACGTTTGCAGGTTTGATGTCGAGATGGAGCACGCCGTTCTCGTGAGCAAATTGAAGCGCCTGCCCCAGAGAGTCGGCAATCGCCGCTGCTTCGTCAAATGTGACCGAATGCCCGTCGACGCGCTCCAGGAATTCAGCGAGCGATAGGCCATCGACGTATTCCATGACCAGATAGGCATATTGCGAATCATAAGTGAAATCGATGACCGAGACGATATTTGGGTCCTGCAGCATGCTTGCCGTGCGCGCTTCGGCAAGAGCGGTCTCGATGGCGGTCGCGGGCGTATCCGGGCTCGTTGCTAGCGGCATGCGCTTGATGGCGACGCGGCGCTTAAGGCGAGAATCCAGACATATCTCTACGGAACCGAATCCGCCGGTGGCACGTGTCTCGAGCGGGCGATACCTGCGCAGCAGTACGGAAGCCGATTCCGGCGTGGGCACTTGCGGGGTTAGCTCGCGGCTATGTTGACCGAAAAGAGGCATGGCTTACCTTGGTGCGTTTTAAGTTCGTTTGAATGTCATGTTTGCATTCAGTGTAGCACGCGGACGGCTTTTCGGTTTGCCGCTTGGTTTTGGTTTAAATGCAGAAACGTTACAAAAAATGCGCCACGTCTGCGAATTGAGGCGCGGCGCTGCGTTTGTGGCCTGTGTTTTGATTAATGAAAGCGATTCGTCTTACGAGTGCGAAGGCTCAGTGGGTTTAACGGCGCGTAGCACGCGCTTTAAGAACCTGAGCGGCCCCTCGCGAACGAGCGTGGGACCCGAAACTTTGACGAGATGCGCCCACCAAGCCGGGTAGTTAATTTTCGGCCTGGGAAGCCCCATTACGTCGCAATAGAACTTAATGCGATGAGGGGCGACGTCCTTGAGCGCGAATACGAGATTCGGGTCCATTTCGTGGAAACACTTAGTTACGCGTTCCTGTACATGGGGATTATCCCAGCCGTCATCATAAATGGCACCAAAACAATAATTAAGACCTCGGACATAATGGGCTTTAATAATGCCCTCGTCCGTGACATTTAGACGCTTGAGAATTTCGAGCATATCCTCCCAGCGATCAAATGGCCTGACGACCGCTTCTACGGTTTTGTGGTGTTTAGTCGAGTCGGGCAGGTCGCAACGGTAGTTGTAATAGGCGCGATCGAGATAAAGAATGGCAGTTGCTTGGCACATGGTTTCGATTAGAAACGGGTTATCAGCCCAACCGGCTCCCGGGTACTCCGGAAAGCAAATCGATTTTTTATCAAGGAAATCTTTGCGGTAAATTGCCGACCATATTGACGGGTGCATCGATATGAGTAGCGGCTCTTCTTCCAGTTTGATGGGGCGTGAGGAAGTTTTGAAAGCCCCCTTCATTGCCGAGGGGAAGGGCGCTTGAGTTTTTGGGTTATCCCAGTAGCGGATATCGGTCCAAGGAGTCTTTACGATGTCGATGACTTCAGAGAAAGAGTCTGCAAAAGACAACATATCGGCATACATGGTCGGTTCAATCCAATCATCAGGTTCGATGATTGAGATCCAACGTCCCTTTGCCATCCGCAAGCCCATATTGCAGCCCTGGCCGTAACCGCCGTTAGCCTTGTCGACCAAAATCACGCGGGGATCGGTAGCGGCATGTGCGCGAATGATATCGGGGCTGCTGTCGGTTGATCCGTCGTTGATGCACAGGATTTCAATGTCTTTATGTGTTTGCGCTTCAACGGATTTGAGACATTGATCGAGATATTTTTCGACATTGTAGATAGGGATGATGACCGAAACGAGTGACTGGGAGTCGCCGTGCATGCTCTGACCTCCGGGGACTGACGATAGAAACAACGGGTTGCTGTAATTGATTAATCGTAAAGGCTATAATGTAACAATGATAGCTGAAGGGGAAACGATGTTCATATAATTGGACACCGGGGCGCTGATGCTTTGTCTGGACGGTTATGCCTCAATGGAGAATTCAACACGGTATGATTGAGGACAATCGATAGAGATGCAAAGGAGCCTTCATGGAATCGCTCTACAGGAAATATCGTCCGCTCACTTTTGACTCGGTTGTAGGCCAGGAGCATATCGTTTCAACGCTTAGGCATGCGATCGAGGAGGGGCGTCTTTCGCACGCCTACCTGTTCTGCGGACCGCGCGGTACGGGCAAGACGACTATGGCGCGCATTCTCGCAAAAGCCCTGCTCTGCAAGAATGCCGATGCCGCACGTGAACAGGGCGCTTCAGGCTGCATGCCCGATGGAACCTGCTCTGAGTGCGAGTTGATTGCCGAAGGTGCCCATCCGGACGTCTATGAGCTCGATGCTGCAAGTCGTACGGGTGTCGACAACGTGCGCACGGAGATTATCGACTCCGTTAACTTTGCTCCCGTGCAGGGTGCCTACAAGGTTTACATCATCGACGAGGTTCACATGCTGACGGCGGCGGCGTTCAATGCGCTGCTTAAAACTCTTGAGGAGCCGCCTGCGCACGTCGTTTTCATCCTATGTACCACCGATCCGCAGAAAATCATCGCAACCATTTTGTCGCGTTGTCAGCGTTTCGATTTCCACCGTATCGGGATGGACGACATCAAGGCGCGCCTTACCTACGTATGTGAGCAAGAGGGTTTTGAGTATGACGATGCCGCGCTCTCAATCGTGGCGCGTCATGCTCGCGGCGGCATGCGCGATGCTTTGTCCACGCTCGAGCAGCTTTCGGTTTTTGGTGCGGGCGCGGTGCGCGAGACGGATGCTCGCGCTCTTTTGGGCGAGGTGTCGTCGAGCGTCTTGGGGGACGTGCTCGAGCGCATTGCCTCCCGTGATATCGCCTCTTTGTTCCGCTTGGTAAAAGACCAGGTAGATAATGGTAACGATGTTATTGAGTTTACGCGCGATTTGATTTCGCATACTCGCGATGTGTACGTTTGCCGTGTTGTTGGCGCCGATTCTGCTCTGTTCGATATGGACGATCAGGCACTAGCCCGTCTTGATGATGAGGCTAAGAAATTCGAATCGTCCGACCGGCTTGCTCGCGTGCTTACTGTGCTCGACGACGCGGCGCTCGAGATGCGCAACGCGCCAGATGCCCGCCTGGTTCTCGAAATCGCTCTTTCTCGTTTGGTGCGCCCCGAAAGCGACATGACGCTTGAAGCGCTTTCCGAGCGCGTGGATATGCTCGAGAGACGTCTGACCCAGGGCGATTTTGCTATGCCCACCATTCCGGGAGAAGCGGCGCCTGCTGCTGACAAACTTGCGTCGGCGGTTACCGCTGGCGCCGCGGCTGAGAAGCCTGTTTCCAGCGCCTCTTCTTCGACGGCAAAAGCGGAAGCAAAAGACGCTGCTCCTGTGAGCGCGTCCGTTTCTTCTCCTGGTGCGGGAGACTTGCCCTGGAATCGTTCGGGGCAATCTCCGACGTCCTCGCCTTCGGCTCCGCAGCCTCCTGCTGTTTCCGCCCCTGTTCATGAGCAGCCTGTGACGCAGGCAGGCCCCGCCTCTGTTCCTGTTGTTCCGCAACAGCATGCATCGACGGCGACGGAGCGCAAACCGGTCGCAGTCGATGCTGCGGCGTCTGCCGCCGAAGCGCAGGCGACGACCGATGGAGGAGAACTTCAACGCCTGTGGGCTGAGGTCATTGCGCGCGTGACCAAAAAGAAGCCCTCGGCGGGGGCGCTCATTCAATCGGCTTGGGCGGAATCCGACGATGGCGCGCAGCTTATCGTTCGACTTCCTGCTGGATCGAACTTCGCATACAAGATGCTTGGACGAACAGACGCCCAACAGTTCGTTCTGCCCGAGGTTGCCGCAGTGTTTGGCGACCGTGGCGTTTCGTATGTGATGGATGGGGGCGATGTGCAGAAGGCTTCTCAAGATGAGAAGTCTTCTAGTGCGGACGGTGCGCCTAAGACGCGCGCCGCGCAAGATACGGACGGTACGCCCAAGACGAGCTCTACACCAAAGGCGAACGCTGCGCCCAAGACGAGCGCTGTACAAGAAGCGAACGTCGTGCCAGAGCACAAAGAGGAAATCACTTCCCCTGAGCAGGTGCCAGGTCCGTCACCATGGTCCGAGCCTGTTGCGGAAAAGTCGAAAGCTTCTACCCCCGCCTCCGTTTCGGCGGCCCCGATTACTGCTCGGGCAGACGAGAACGCGCGCGATGACCGAGTTCCATACGATGACGCTGCGGCCAGCCCCGCTGACCCTGACGATATGCCGCCGTTCGATATCATGCCCTCGAATTCCGCTGCCAAGCCCGCGCCGCAGGCGACGTCTGCGTCCGCGCCGTGGTCCACGACAGCTGCGGCGCCCTCTCCTGCGCCTGCGCCGTGGTCCGCGCCGGCCACGCCCGCTGCTCAGCCTGTTTCGCAGTCTGTGCCGCCGGCCGCACAAGTCCCTGAGCAACCTCTAAAGTCGTTCGAGCATAAAACGGACCCCTTCAACCACGCGTCCGCTTCACTCGATATTCCCAAGAACGAGGAAGAGCTGAAAGAGGCGGTCGTTTCCGCTTTT
>OGDF01003698.1_pt1 | contig 18380 bp, 17 predicted proteins | sample 1570141 | NCBI WGS metagenome assembly OGDF01 (sample SAMEA4370581, study PRJEB24528) | human gut metagenome | reverse complement strand
GATCTTGATAAAAAACAGAAAGTCTCGGCTGGATTTAGCCGTGGACAGGCGAATCATGCAGATATCAATATTATAAAAAACAAATTTGCGGAGAAATATGAAGCGATTTACATTCCGACAAAAGAAATGATCTCTACGGTGGAACATTTCGTGACACTATATGAGGAGTATCATATTGACTTTGAGGAAATGTATTACGATCTTGCAAAACTTTTGGACCGCTTTCAAAGGGACCTAACACAACGGAACAGAATCAAGTGTTGAGTAATCTAGAAGATATTATGAAGGGACAGATTGTTCAAAAAAATAAGAAATTTTATTTTAAAATAAAAGGTGAAGGCGAATTTGAGATGGGATTGCTTTCTGATGGGTACAGAAAATTATCGATGATCATCTATATGATTCTGTCGGGGAGTCTGAACAGGAATACGATCTTATTCTGGGACGAGCCGGAGACAAATATGAATCCGAAAATGATCCGCCCGATCGTACAGGCATTGGTTGCTCTGGCTCAGATGGGGGTACAGGTTTTTGTATCAACACACGATTATTTTATTCAGCAGGAATTTAATATGATTACTGCTTATCCAGAGTTGAATCCTGAAAAGTTGGATATCCGATTTGTTTCATTGTTTAGGGATGAAAAAACACATGATGTTCAGTATGAGATGAAAACGTCAGCGTCTGATTTGGAACATAATGCAATTATGCAGGAATTTGATGCAATGTACGATAGAGAACAGAGGGTTATCTATGGATAATAATATTAAAGAAGAAAGCGGTCTGAAGTTTCAGTTTTCGACAAACGACACGGTCATAAAATTTGATGACACAAAATTTTACAGAGAGTATTTCAATAAGTTGCCAGAAGCAAAGGGTGTTGATTTTATTTCTGTTGATAAAGGCAAGATCGCTTTTATAGAAGTAAAGAATTGCACTGGAGATGAGGGTAATTGTCGTTGGAGAATTGCCCCGAATAACCAAAAACTCAATACGACACATACTTCCGTTAATGTGGAAGGACGAGACAGCTTGGATATTGAAGTGGCACAGAAAATGGCAATGACAGTAGCTGCCTTGGTTGGAGCAAAATCTTTTGAGAATACAAAAGAATGTGTGGATGAGTTGAAGGAATACATTCAATTTTTGGCGAATGATACTTTTTCAGATGATTCGAAAAAGAAATATGTAATTTTGTTTCTGGAAGGTGATTTTGGCGGGAAAACGCGGACCAAAAAGATGATTATGCAAGCATTGCAGAACAGCATGAATAAAAAACTTCAGTGGATCAATTGCAGGGTATCTGTGGTTGATTCTGATACATATGATCCGAGAATGTTTCAGATTGTGAGTTAAAGAAAGTATGAAAAGCGAATTTAAGCGAGATGATAAATTAAATAAGAACGAAGAGAGGTGACAGATGGATGAAATTAAAAAATATCAAGATTTCCAATTATAGATGTTTTAAAGAGGCAGAGATTGAATTTGATGATCATATCACATTGATGGTTGGTAAGAATGGAGCAGGTAAGACTGCAATATTGGATGCTGTGGCTGTTTCAGTCAGTAGCTTTCTATTAGGGATAGATGGTGGCGTTAGCAGAAGTATCTTAAAGGATGATGCTAGATATGAGTTTCACGATTTAAACGGAACGATTGATCCGCAACATCAGTTCCCAGTAAGTATCGAGAGCAGTGGTGATTGCCTGGATCAGAAAAATGTGAAATGGGTTCGTTCTTTGAATTCGGAAAGCGGCAAGACAACCATCAAAGATGCGGGTGAATTGACAGGCTTTGCAAAGAAAGCACAGAATCAGATCATGACAGGAGATAAATCGCTGGTACTTCCTTTGATCTCTTATTATGGAACCGGACGTTTGTATGCACAGAAGAAAGAAAAAAGAAATCTGAAATCTTTAACGGAATTTAAACGTCAGGTCGGTTATGTGGATTGTATGGCGGCAGAGTCAAATAAAAAGCTGATGTTGAACTGGTTTCAGATGCAAACTCTGAAAAGCCTTCAAGAGCAATTGAACTTGAATTGTCAGGCACTTTCTTTACCACAGACACGGAAAAATGTTTTGATGGCAGAGAAGAACGGGATTATGAGAAAATGCAAAGGAAAATCACAGGATGCATTCATGCGTGAACTGGAACGTACTTATACAAGTCTTGCCCAGGAAAGAAATCTGACACCGTATTGCGGAATTATCATTTCCTGGCTTGAGAGCAAATTGAAGATATCATAAACTGTGCATATATTTAGCACAAATAAACTTGAAGGTGAAAAGATGGATTTACAAAATATACAAGATCAGTTAAATACTGAATTTTCCAAAGAAGATACTCGCATTATATTCTGGTTTGATGATAAAGGAGAATATGAAGACGAAGTATCTGAATTACAGTTGGATAATGCAAAATTACATATTTTGGATGGAGCGAACTGGTTTTATTCCAAATGGTTATTAAATGAATCAGATACAGAGAGCAAGTATCTTGTATATGCACCATTTCCAAAACCCAGTGATGCAGAGAATCCATTGGCAGATATGTATTATTACTCGGTTCCGTACTACACGGACCGAGTATCCCAGATGTCACAGGAGATTGGGATTGATAACCGGTTTAAAGAACATCTGGCACAGTATAGTAATTTTTGGAAAAATAAAATTCGTATTGAGAAGTTTAAGGAACTTGGCATAGACCATTTCAATGTGGAAACCATTGATATTGGTCTTATTGCCGTGCTTACAGATGTGAAGACTCCAAATTTTGAAGAGATTACAAGACAGTTATTATTAAACGACAGCGAAGCATACATGAAAGCACTTGAGGATAACGGACTATTAGAAACGTTCTGGAAATTATGTGAGAAGTATTTTGGATATCAGTCTGAAAATCCGAACGTAGATGATCTGGCAGCATGTATGTTCTTAACTTATGCATCAGTAGCGTTGAAAGTTACAATGCCGGCTGTTTTGAAATCTTATGTATTGAAAAAGAAGAATGATGTGGTCGTATTTGTCCGTAATCTCATGGACAATGTACTTTATCAGGATGCTTATGATGCATTATCAGAAAAAGTGGACAAGACGTTACGAGTAGTAAGTAGAATTCGGGATGAACTGAAAAAAGATGCTGACAAATCAAAAGATCAGTCCGCACAGCTTCTGGATATTGCAAATTGCGATGCTTTCCGGGAACTGGATAATATCTTAATTGATTGGGCACTGGATCAGTTGAATGATGAGATTCTGGATGCTCAGATTGATGGCATGAACCTTGCACAGATTGCAGAGCGGCGAACAGCAAAGTCCTGCCATTTTGGAAGTGTATATAAAAAAGAATATCAGGCAATCAAATATGCTTATCAGATGATGAAGGCAGTATCTGTTTTGGAAGTGACCAGTGATATCAAGGCTATAGTTGCAGATTATCAGAAACAGACATATTTGATTGATTCTTATTATAGATGGTTTTACAGTGCCTATGACTGTATCGAAGATGCAGAGAGATTTTCAAAGGTAAGAGAGCGGATTGAGAATATGTATTCCTTTACTTATCTGCAGAAAGTAACACCGAAATGGAATCAGGAATTGTCAGATAATCTGATGGCAGATACCGGATTAAAACGTCAGGAAGATTTTTATCGTAATTACCTGAAGGCTTATGAAGGAAAGAATCGTGTCATCGTTATTATTTCTGATGCTTTCCGGTATGAGTGTGCAAAGGAATTGATGGAACGATTAGAATTGGATGAAAAGTGTACACCGAAATTGGAGTGTATGATTAGTGGACTACCGTCTGTAACATCAGTGGGTATGGCAAGTCTTTTACCGCATAGAGAATTACAGGTAGATGATAAGTTGAATGCCACAGTAGATGGACAGAGTTGCGGTGATCTGGCATCCAGAGACAAGATCTTAAAAGCACAGAATGAAAATAATGTGGCATTAGCTTTTGATGAAGTGGCAAGTGCCAATAAAGAGAAGATTCGTGAATTGTTGCAGAAGAAGAATATTGTATATATTTATCACAATCAGGTGGATGCTCGTGGAGATAAGCCTGCCAGTGAAAATGAGGTATTTACAGCGTGCTCAGAAGCAATTGAAGAGATTCATAAGCTGATCAAGAAACTGACCAGCTATATATCAGCACCGAAGTTCTTTATTACAGCAGATCATGGTTTCCTGTATAAAAGAGACAAGCTGCACGAATTTGATAAAGTATCCTACGATCGGGAAATCTGTGCTTATTCTAACAAACGTTTCTTACTTACAACACAGAAAGTAAGAGAACCGGGAATGAAGTCTAGATTAATGACATACATGAACAACTTGTATGTGACAACACCGATTGGAGCAGATATTTTTAAAGTAGCTGGTGGCGGACAGAACTATGTGCATGGTGGCTCTTCTCTTCAGGAGATGCTGATTCCGGTAATTGAGTTGACAACCAATACCAGAGCTGTTGCTTATGATTATGTAGATGTGATTTTGACCTCCGTGAACCGAAAAGTGACAAATCTGATTACTTACTTTGATTTTATCCAGACAGAGAAAGTAACTGATACCATGAAGGCGAGAAGTTTGGTGGCATATTTTACGACGGAAGATGGCGAGAAGATATCTTTTGACGTACCGATTGTTGCGAACAGCCGGGAAGATGCACCAGAGAAGAGAACATTTCATGAGAAATTTACATTGAAGTCCAGAGAATATAAGTATGGTGACAAGTATTATCTGGTACTGGCAGATGCGAACGATGAGAAGAATATTCTGCAGCAGTATGAGTTTATGATTGATATTGCATTTGTGGATGATTTTGGATTTTAAAAATATAGTATTTGTAGTTGATACTTTTTCAAAAAAGGTTGAATGGCTAAAAAGAGAAGAATTATACTTAGAAAATGATAAAATAGAAATATTAATATATTGTTGTACATAATGGTAAGTGAGGTGATTACTGGTGAAATTAAAAAATATCAAGATTTTCAATTATAGATGCTTCAAAGAAGCGAAACTTGATTTGGATGACCATATTACATTGGTAGTGGGCAAAAATGGAGCAGGAAAAACTGCAATACTGGATGCAATAGCTGTTTCTGCCAGTACATTTTTATTGGGGATAGATGGTGGTGTTAGCAGAAGTATTTTAAAGGATGATGCCAGATATGAGTTTCATGATTTAAATGGAACGATTGATCCGCAGCACCAGTTCCCGGTAAGGATTGAAAGTGTTGGTAATTGTCTGGAACAGCAAAATGTTAAATGGATTCGTTCTTTGAATTCTGAAAGTGGTAAGACAACCATTAAAGATGCGGGAGAATTGACAGGTCTTGCAAAGAAAGCACAGAATCAGATTATGACAGGAGACAAGTCATTGGTGCTTCCTCTGATATCGTACTACGGAACGGATCGTTTATATGCACAGAAAAAAGAAAAGAGAAATATAAAATCATTAACGGAGTTTAAGCGTCAAGTTGGCTATGTAGATTGTATGGCGGCGGAATCTAATGAAAAGTTGATGTTGAATTGGTTTCAGATGCAGACAATGAAAAGCCTTCAACAACAGCAGAAAACAGGTGTGCTGGAAAGACCGTTGCTTTTGAAAACAGTTGAAACAGCAATTTGCAGGAGTTTTGAGAGAATCAGTGGTGCACGAAATGCCAGACTTTTCTTTGATCTTGATACCCATAGATTAGTACTGGAATTTGAAGCTGTAGATGGCGGTGCACAGAAATTTGCAATGGATGAGATGAGCGACGGATATAAGAACACCCTTAGTATGATTGGTGATATTGCCTATCGTATGGCTGTTTTGAATCCTATATTGGGAGAGCAAGTGCTGGAAAAAACATCAGGTGTTGTGTTGATTGATGAAATTGATTTGCATTTGCATCCTCAGTGGCAGCAGACGATTTTGAGTGATCTTCATGCAATTTTTCCGGAGGTTCAATTTATTGTCAGCTCTCATGCACCGGCAGTTATCAATTCTGTGCCAAGAGAGCAGATTCGGATTCTAGATTTTGGAGAAATCTACATGCCGGCGGCACAGACTTATGGTAGAGATGCCAATTCTATATTAAGAGAGGTTATGAAAGTATCCGAGCGTCCGGCTGATATCAAGCAGCGAATGGATTTATTCTATGCTTATATGGATGAAAATAATTACAAGGAAGCAGACAATGTTTTGACTGGGATAGAAGCGATTGTTGGAACAACAGATCCGGATATTGCAGCAGCAAGGACATCTCTGGATTTGGAGAAAATATTGGGGGAATAGTATATGATTGTTGTAAAAAGAGGAAAAGAACCCAATAGTCTTTTGAAATTCCGAAAAGGAAATCCAGATGCAGATTATGAGTCGGATATGCCTACGGATGTTTTAAAAGATACTCGAGAACAGATGTGGGAAGAACAGAGAGGCCTGTGTGCATATTGTATGAAGAAAATTGAGTCTCCCAGTGTTGTAAGGATTGAACATTGCAAACCAAGACACCCACAAGGTGAAAGAGAACATGATAAAAAGGCAACTTTGGATTTTAAATGGATGCTTGGCGTGTGCTATGGAAATAGCCTGGTAAGAGGTGTGAAGCCAGAAGAGAAGACTTGCGATGCGCATCGTGAAAATATTGAACTTACGGTGAATCCATTTGATGAATTGTCAATTAGAAAGATTAAGTATAAAGCGGATGGCAGTATTTACTCAGATGATATGGAAATCAATAAAGATGTGACGGAAACATTGAACTTGAATTGTCAGGCCCTTTCTCTGCCACAGACGCGGAAGAATGTTTTGATGGCAGAGAAAAACAGAATCATGAGAAAATGCAAAGGAAAATCGCAGGACGCGTTTATGCGTGAGTTGGAGCGTACTTATGTAAGTCTTGTAAAGGAAAGAAATCTGACACCGTATTGTGGAATTATCATTTCCTGGCTTGAGAGCACATCTTGTAGCAGTATGAATTTATGATTGATATTGCATTTGTGGATGATTTTGGGTTTTAAATTATTAAAGGAGAATATGTTAAATGACTACGGAAAAGATTGTAGAAGCTTTATTGGAAAGCAAAACGTTGGATGTATCTCCGGCAGGCTATAAATGCAGTATTAATTTATTTGAGTGTAATTTAAATAAAAATGATGTTTCAGAGCTATTTCAGTTTGAAATTGACAGCAATATTTCAGCCATCATGATTAATATACCAGATGGGACTGTTGCGGATATTTATAGGCATGAAGAACGATTCCATAATATAAATCTTACATTAATGATGAAGATGTTACCGAAAACTCTTTTGAATCAATATGGAAATGATTTAACATATGTTACGTTTGCAATATTACATGAAATTGGACATTGGGTATATTTTTGTGAGAAAAATTATACTCCATTAATGTATCAGGCTATTGATTCGACTGAGAATAATATTGTAAAAGAAAAATATAATCTTGTACAGGATGCAGAGCAGAGCTTTTGGGAGTATAGAAAAATTACAAGTGAAAGTGCTGCAGATCAGTATGCATTGTATAACTTGGAAAATTCATTAAAAAAGATTGCGGATATAAAATAATACTAGATATAACATTTAGGAGAATTCAAAAGAAAAAACAAAGGGAAGTTTTAAATGAATGAATATTTAATTAGATTAGCATTGGTGATAAAAACAAGCCATTCAAAATTTGTTGAAAATTTAACAAGCATTATTGTGTATGTGATATATTCTCTGAATTTGGAAGAAAAAGAAGCAAAAATTGAGAATTTATCAAATGATGTTGAAAGAATATCTGGGCTGGAATTTACGCAAAAAGAAATTATTCAGGTTGTAAACGAGAGTCCTTCATATATCTACCAAACAAGAAATGGTAGATTGATACTGACTGAGGAAGGAAACAAAAGAATACACACTGAGAAAAATAAAGAATTTGAAAATATTATTAATACATATATAAAAGAATTCGATGTTAGTAAAGCCCCTGAGGATGTAAGAAAATTAATTTATGAATTTTTATACAGCAATATTGAAACAAATATAGAAGCATTGCTCAATGTAATAAAAGGTTTTGATGGCAGTGTAGAGTTATTTCAGTTAGAAAGATTAAATAATGAAGAACGAAAAATAATTAACGATTTTATTGATTGGGATAATGAGCAAAAAAATGAAATGTTATATGAAATTGTGTCATTTGCTGTAGATTATTGTCGGCTGACTGTGAAAAAAGACAAGGCTAATTTTGCAACATTTTTAAAGGGAAAAACGTTTTATCTGGATACAAATATAATTTTTCGAATGATGGGGTTAAATAATGTACAGCGAAAGGAAACAACACTTCGCTTTATAAATAAATGTAAGGAAGCAAAAATTAAATTACGAATAACAACATTTACTAAAACAGAAACTTTAAATTCTATAAAATATCATGTTGACCAAGTAAAAAGGATAATGCGTGGCTATAAAGGAAACGGAAAAGCCTTAGGTGATTTATATGACAAATCAAGTTATGAGGATGGATTTTTAACAGCATATCTTGAGTGGAGTAAGGAAAATGGCATAAGCGGTCGTTATGACGATTTTTATAATGACTTAAAAATGAGATAGAAACAGAAGATGCAGGGAAGATTACAATAGAGGCCGAACTTTTATCTGATTATATGGATTTTAAGGAGAGAAGAATAACAAAGGAAAATGCAGAATACGACATTAAAAATTTAATGTATGTGGATAAAAAGCGTAAATATAAATCAGATGTTATAGGGTGGAACGTCGGAGAGTATTTTATTTCTGCGGATCATAAACTTATTAGGTGGGCAGATAATAAGTTTAATAAAGAAAATCCAATAGTTGTATTGCCAAGCGTTTGGTATTCTATAATTTTGAAATTACTTGGAAGAGCTAATGATGATATTAAAGCATTTTCAGAGTTTATTAAGATTAGATATGTACAGGATAAGCCTACAGAAAATATTCAATACTTAATTAATTGTGTATGCAAAAAAACTTCAAATGGTGTGTTGCAGGATATGTTGTTCGAGGGAATAGCAAATGATAATAGTCAAATTAATAATTTGGCTTTTAGTGATAATCAACATATTGAAGAAGTTGTTGGAGAAGTTTATGATAATATTTTGGAAAATACTAAAAATGAAGGATATATTTCAGGTAAAGAGAATGGGAGAAAAATTGGATATGGTGAAGGTATAAGTCAAGGCGAAAAAATTGGAAGAATTAAAGCAGAAATTGATAATTTAAAGACAACTGTATCTCAAAATTCCTTAAAAATTCGTAAACGCAATATAACAATTTTATTCGTTGCAGTGATTATGGCTTATGGTGCATGTATTATATTTTTATGTAAGTGTTCGGCTGAATGGTTAAATAATCTTGAAATTTTTATTAAACTTATATTGGCTGTCATACCGAGTGGTGTTGTGGGTAAAATATTGATAGAGATGCTGCCGTTTGATCTTTCTAAAATAAAGGAAATTGAAATAGAAAAAATACAAGCAAAAATCAATGAGCTTGAGAGAGAGCTTAAAAGGTATGAAAGTTAAAGAGGTGTATAGTGTACATGTGTAATAATGAATATGAAAATGAAACAGAAGACAAACGGGAAGAAATCAAACAAAAACTCCGTCAATATTATGACGGTCGTATTGTCCGCAAGGATTTAACAAAATCTATCAGAGAGGGTGCCAATGTTCCGGTTTATGTACTGGAATACCTTTTGGGACAATACTGCAATTCTGATGATGAAGAAATCATTGCAGAAGGTGTAGAGAATGTAAAGCGTATTCTGAGGGATAACTATGTGCGTCCGGATGAAGCACAGAAGATTTTATCGCTTTTGCGTGAAAGAGGCAGCTATACGGTGATTGACCGTATTACAGTTATATTGAATACGAAGGAAGACCGTTATGAGGCAACATTTTCTAATTTGGGTGTTAAAGGAATTCCGATTCATCCGGATTATGTGAAGGATTATGATAGACTTCTTTGCGGCGGTATTTGGTGTATTCTGCAGATGGAGTACGAATTTATCGAAGAAGATAAGAAGAATACACAACCAATTCGTATTCGGAAGCTGACCCCAATCCAGATGCCGCATGTGGATATGGATGAGGTAAGGAATGGACGAAAAGCCTTTACAAAAGATGAATGGATGGATATTATTCTGCGTTCTACAGGTTTGGAACCAGATCAGTTTAGTGAGAGAGCTAAGTGGCTGCTGATTGCCCGCATGATTCCGTTAGTGGAGAATAATTTCAATTTGTGTGAATTGGGCCCACGTTCTACAGGTAAATCTTACATATACGAGCAGATTTCTCCGAACAGTATTTTGGTTGCAGGCGGACAGACGACAGTTGCCAATCTCTTTTACAATATGTCCAATCACACAGTAGGTCTTGTGGGCATGTGGGATTGTGTCGCTTTTGATGAGGTTGCCGGAATTAAGTTTAAAGATAAAGATGGTATCCAGATTATGAAAGGTTATATGGCTTCTGGAGCTTTTTCTCGTGGTAAAGCAGAGATTCAGGCAAAGGCGTCAATGGTATTTGTGGGTAATATCAATGAGAAGGTGGATGTGTTATTAAAAAATTCTAGTTTATTTGACCCGTTTCCGCCTGAAATGGGAACAGATACAGCTTTCTTGGACCGTATGCATTGCTATATTCCAGGTTGGGAAATTCCAAAATACAGACCGAATTCTTTTACCGAAGACTATGGTTTTATCACGGATTATTTATCGGAATTTATGCGCGAGCTTCGAAAGGATAATTATAGTAATTTGCTGGATAAGTATTTCCATTTGGGCAACAATCTCAATCAACGAGATACGATTGCAGTACGAAAGATGGTTTCAGGCTTTATTAAGCTGCTTTATCCGGATGGAGAAGTCAGTAAAGAAGAATTGCGTGAAATTGTAGAAATTTCCTTGGAACTTCGACGCAGAGTTAAAGAGCAGTTGAAAAAAATCGGCGGCATGGAATTCTATGATGTGAATTTCTCTTATATTGATAATGATAGTTTCGAAGAACACTATGTTTCGGTTCCGGAACAGGGCGGCGGTAAATTGATTCCAGAAGGCGTGAGCAATCCGGGATGTGTCTATACAGTTTCTAGAACTAAAACAGGAATGATTGGATGCTATAAACTTGAAACTCAGATGATGCCCGGCAATGGCAAATTGACATGTATGGGAATTGGTTCGGGCAAGGAACAGAAAGAAGCAACAAATACAGCTTTTAACTACTTGAAAGCGCATTCCAATGAAATATCCGGTCATATAAGTACGGCAACAAAGGATTATATTATTAATTATCAGGATATGCAGGGCATTGGTATGACAAAAAATTTGGCAATGTCAACATTAGTAGCAATATGTTCTGCTGCATTAAGTAAATCAGTTGTTTCTGGTTTGGTCGTTTTGGGTGAATTTAGCATTGGCGGAACCTTGCTCAAAGTGGAAGATTTGGCAAGTACATTACAGGTTTGTGTAGACAGTGGAGCAAAAAAAGTTTTAATGCCAATGGTATCAGCAGCAGATATAGGTGGTGTACCGGCCGATTTAATTGGTGCATTAGGATTGAATTTTTATTCATCCCCTGAGGATGCTGTATTCAAAGCTCTGGGTGTGGAATAGTCAATTAGGTAGAAGACAAATGAAGAATTTAGGCGAAATTATAATAAGAGATAGGGCGTTAAAAAATGAAAGTGATGCAATTGTTGTGCAATATATTTATTCGCTAATACGAAATAAGGAGTTGTCAAGAATTACATTAAATAAAAGCTTTAGAGATGCAAAGAAAGAGTTGGAAAATGCGCATATTAAAATTGATGCTATGATATGTGATGAAAGTGTTATACGTCAGGTCCTTAAGTCGGAAGCAGAAAAATATATTGCTGACAGAAAAAATGCTGAGGGAGAAGTGTAAAAATCTGCCTTCACTAAGTGAGATAAATAGCCTGGATTTTACAGATCGAGTACATCTTATTTTACAAGCTCATAGATATTATAAATATGTGCAATTAGATGAAATGTTATTTGAAGAAGAAAATATCGTAATTTATTTGGATACGTGGATTGAACAATTTTGGAACGGGACTGTGAATTTGAGAAAAATTAAGTCAAATTTAAGACCTGTTTTTCATAGAATGTTCGGACAGGAAGGAAAGTATTTTTATGGTTTACATTTCAAAAGGAATAAATCGCTAGATGGCTATGTGTTATCATTGTTAGCTTCTTGTGGAAAAGGAGATAATAAAAACAAAAAATATAAGGCACTTACAGAATTTTTTGCCAGGGTTCTTTATGAGGGAAGAAGTAATTATGAAGTTAAGAATGGTTTAAATAAGATGGATCCGGTTGAAATAGGTGTAGAAGATTTTGTTGTCAGATGTAATGTTTTTAGATGCATGAATAAATCACATGAAATTAAAGATATTATTGGATTAATCAAAATATGTGATGAAAATGGACAAAATCATTTAATGAAAGTACCGGCGGGATATTGCTCGGAATGTAAAATTTATTTCATTTTGAATACAACATATTATCAGTTAATTAAAAATGGTGATATTTTATGCAAAATAATAGATGAAAAAACGTATTTGAGGAGTGATGGTTTGCAGCGTGCTGGCTTGGCATTGCAGTCCGTATTGATGCAATATGGATATAATGTATCACAAAATGATGGATTAACAGATGAACACAGGCAGCGTATTCTTACATTTATTATTGATAATAATATACTTTCAAAAAGTGAAATAATAAGCTATTTTAACTTTTTCATTAGCCAGAAACAGAAAATGGATAATATGAAATGGGCAATTATGAAATGGAATAGAGATAGAGAATTTGTAGAAAAATATAAAAATGATGAGGGGATAAAAGTAAAAATCGGTGCTATACAAAAACAAAGAAGGTGATGACTTATTTTTGAACAGGATTTCGAAGAGATGCTCAGACAGCATCAGGCATCGTTAGATGACAAAAAGAAATTCACGGCTTTAGTGAAAGATTTATTTCCGGCCCAGGCGAAGAATGTCAATTTGCTGTTGATGGCATACAATATGGGCATTGCGCAGGATATCAGGAAAGTATCCTACATCAATAATACATTTGCTTTTCGATATGTAAAGCAGTTGATGGATGATTTTGGGATGAGCCGTGTTAATGCTGATTGGATTGTGTCAGTTTGGTGCGATTGTTATGGGTATAAAGTTCTTGGCAAAGTCTGTGACATTTCTGTGCAAAAGCAGGGAAAGGGACCTGCCATTCAAGGAGAACAGACCCTTTCGGGCAAATCCTATGGTGACCTTTTTGAGTATACGAAAAGCGGGTATGGCAATGGACTTGCGGTCACAGGGTTTCGAGGAGAGAAGAATCAGACCATTATTTTTCAAAACAGATTTGGTAATAAGCCTGTTATTGAGATTGCATCCGGAAGTTTTGAGAGTACGCAAATAGAAGAGGCGATTCTGACGGAAGGGATCAATCGAATCAGTGAAAAAGCATTTGCGAATTGCAATAAATTACATCAAGTGGTTTTACCAATGAGTGTAGAAGAAATTGCAGATAATGCTTTTGAAAATTGTTATCATCTGAAATCTATTTCTCTTCCAGCGATGCTCAAGACAATCGGTAATGCTGCGTTTAAAGGAACCGGATTACGCACGATAGATCTTCCGAAAAGTGTTTACTGGATCGGAGAAGCATTGATGGCAGACTGCCGAGATTTGGAACGAATAACGATACCGGACAATATAAACAGGATTTCCGGAAGCATGTTTGAAGGATGTACAAATTTAAAGAAAATCAATTTGCCGGATAGTTTAAGTGAAATCGGCGACCGTGCATTTTTTGGATGCAGTTCTTTGGATTTTGCTGTTATTCCGGATAGTGTGCAGCAAATTGGGCAGGATGCATTTACCAATACAGATAAGCAGTTTATTATTCAATGTTCTTTTGGCACTTATGCAGAAGAATATGCCAGAAAGAATAAAATTAAATATCAGTTGGTATAGAAGATATATTTGGCATTGTCGCCTGATATGCGACCTCTGTTAAAATAAATTGCGATATATTGATTAAAGAGGTGAGAAGCTTGGGATTTTTGGATGCATTGTTTGGGAACAGGAACCAGATTCCCACAGTCATAACGATTTTACCGGATGCGGCAAAGCAGGAAATTCTTGCTGGGAGACTTCCGCTTCTTAATACAGATAAGTTGTTTTTGAAGCGGGGAGAAAAGATACATTTCATCGACAAAGCAATTAATTTGGAAGAGAAAAAGGTTAAGCAATATCGGCATTATGGACACAGCAGCCCGGGGTTGTTCAAAGGAACAAGGTGGAGTTCCGGCCAGGGAAGAGCGATTGAACACACGGAATTGGTTCAGCATAGAGGTATTTTATACATAACGAATCAACGCATTGTGTTTCAGGCATCGGAATGGGGATTTGACAAGACATATCGTTATTTGACTGCGATTACACCTTACAGCAATGCCTGTGAAATGCAGTTTGGCAATAAATCTTATTGTCTGATTGTAGCGGATGGAAGCGTTGTGAATCATGTATTGCAGTTGATTAAACAAAAGAGACAGGTACCATAATATAGCGGACCAGAACAGAGGAGGAAAAACGATGCTGAACGACCAGGAGAGAGAAGAATTATTTAGACCAATATGTCAAGATATGATGGGGTGTTTATTTGATGCCTATAGCGGCTTAAAGAATGAAAATACCTGCGAACAAGAATGGCTGGTTAAATGTCGAGCCAATACGGTCTTATTTACATTGTATCATATCGCGAGTAAAAGATTTATTTCACCAGATGGTGCTGTTTATGAAATGTATCTCGTTAAGAATTCCACGGAAGAGGAACGGTTTAAGTGGGTTAAGTATATTAATGGGAAAAATTCAGCAGAAAAAGAAGGCCCATTTAAAGATTATATTGATGGAAAATGTGAAATTAATGAGGTGTTTGATAAGATATCAGATGATTTTTCCAAAGGGGCAACAGACATTTGTGAGGAAGATAACAGAAAAAGAAATAGTGAAACTGCAAAAACATATTCCAAGATTAGCAGAATTATTGCAGGTCTGAGCGATTATGAAACGTACAGTGATAAAAAATTAAATGAATTAACTATAGAACTTAGCGAGATGATAAATGGCCTGAATCAGGAATCTATGATAAACAGATTTATGATTTTCTACTGCAAAGAAATACAGAAAGCATATGATCATAGAGATATTGAGCGTCTTGATGAATTGCAGAAAGATTGGAGAAAGCATCGGAATTATGTTTGGAGTAAGATTCCGGAATAAGATTTTGGATTCTGAATTCGTAGGATGATTTTGCTTAAAGGTATAAGGAGATAAAGGTAATGGAAGGTCAGTTAAGAAATGGAACGCTTTTTACTTCAGAAAGCGGGAATCGATATGAGGTTGTCAGTCTTCTTGGGGCTGGCGGTCAGGGCGAAGTTTATGATGTACAGTGTAATGGCAGACATTATGCATTGAAGTGGTATTTTAAGGGAAGTGCAACAGCACGTCAGAAAAATATTCTTGAGACGATTATCGCAAAGGGGTCACCGGATGCAAGTTTTCTATGGCCTATGGAATTGATTGTTCCGGCTCAGGGAGATTTATATGGCTATATTATGCCGCTTCGTCCGAAGAATTATAAGAGTATTGTGGACCTGATGAAGAAAAGGGTGAATCCATCTTTTTATACACTTTGCAGAACAGCATTTAATCTGACCAGAGGTTACCAGAAGCTGCATGCAATGGGAGCAAAATATCAGGATATCTCTTTTGGTAATTTGTTTTTTAACCCTGATAATGGGGACGTGCTTATTTGTGATAACGATAATGTCTCTTTTGATAATAGTAAGCCGGGAGGTGTTCTGGGAACACCTGGATTTATGGCACCGGAGATTGTGAGAGGTGAGAAGCGGCCATCTAAAGATACAGATAGATATTCACTTTCGGTATTGTTGTTTTATTTGTTTATGGTGAATCATCCGTTGGAAGGCAAACAGGAAGCAAGTATACGATGTATGGATATGGCAGCCAGAGTGAAACTGTATGGTACAAATCCTATTTTTATATTTGACCCGAATAATAAGACGAATCGACCGGTAAAAGGTATTCATGATAATGCGATGATCTATTGGCCATTATATCCTGAAAAACTGCGTCAGATGTTTACCAGGGCGTTTACCGTGGGCCTTGATGAACCGAGTAAACGTATTACAGAGCCGGAGTGGATGTCATTATTTTCTAATATGATGAGTGGTATGCTTCGGTGCTCATGCGGCGCACAGCTATTTTATGATGATGAGCTGGAAGAAAAAGGGATAGCCCATACATGTTGGAATTGCGGAAAAACAGTTCTTGTGCCGCATAAGATTATAATCGGCAAGAACAGGGTATTGCTGCAGCCAAATACGAAATTATTGCATCATCATGTGTATGATGATTTTGATATAGATGCAGTTGTTGGCTCACTGGTTCAGAATCCAAAGAATCCGGCACTTTGGGGAATTCGAAATGAGGAACAGGTGAATTGGACCTATCAGAAAGCAGATGGTACCCAGATACCGGTGGCACCCGGAAGAACAGCAGGAATTGCAAAGGGAGTAAAGATTATCTTTTCACAATCGACAGGTGAATTCAAATAGCATTGATGAGAACGAGGGGGATAAGTTTATGGAATTACAAAGACCAGGCGGAGAATTAGCGACGAGACCGATTCATTTCTTTTGGGCGGTGGATTGCTCAGGCTCGATGTATGGAGAAAAAATAGGCATTGTTAATAATACAATTCAAGAGTGTATACCTGAGATGCGTTCTGCAGCGGACAATAATCCGAATGCGCAGCTTTTAGTCAGAGCACTGCAATTTTCGACAGGGGCAAGTTGGATTACAACAAATCCTGTTCCAATAGAAGACTATGGTTGGCAGGATATGGAAGCAGATGGATTGACTGCACTTGGAAAAGCCTTTGATCTTCTTGCAGCGCAGTTGAGTATTCCGCCGATGCCGGAGAGAGCGCTGCCTCCTGTGATTGTATTGCTTTCGGATGGACAGCCGACGGACGATTACAAGACTGCTTTGGACAAGCTGAGAAAGCTTCCATGGTTTAGAAAAGCTGTCAAAATTGCTATTTCTATTGGTCAGGATGCAGATGATGAAGTCTTGATTGAGTTTACCGGCAATAAAGAGCTTGTTTTGCAGGCAAATAATGCAGCAGCGCTTGCAAAAATGATTAAATGGGCGTCAACGACAGCATCAATGGTGTCTGCACCGTCAAGCAAGCCAATGAATTCGATGCCTGCTGCGGTTCCGGCGGTATCTGTGCAGACTTCGACATCTTCAGCAGCTGCAATATCGGCAAGTGATCCATTTGCACCAGCCAATAATGGGGCACCATTGGTACTGGATATGAGCAATATCCCGGATCCGGATGACTTTGATGAAGGAGCTGTTTGGTAAGAAAGGGAGGAGTCGGATGAAACGATACATATGTGAAGGCATTGTAAAAGGTGCGACTCATGTAAGAAATCAGATGCCATGCCAGGACAATAAGAAAATTATTAAAATATCTGACGAAATAACAATTATTGCACTGGCAGATGGACATGGCAGTTCGAAATGCCCGAGAAGTGACAGAGGCTCTATGATTGCAGTGAATTCCTTTTATCATATCATGAAGAAATATCTGGAGATCTATGGGGAAGATGAAGAAGACATTACTCATTTGATGACATTTCTTAATAGAGAAGGTGACGTTCGTTTTGCTCAAGACGTATGTGAGGAATGGCAGGCAAGAGTTAAGCAGTCATTTTATAAGAATAAAGTCGAAGGTATGACGAATGAAGATGGCAGTATCAAATGGCCTTCGGTATTTTCTTTATATGGGACAACATTGTTGGGAATGTTGATTACGGATAGCTTTGTTTTCTCTTTTCAGATTGGTGATGGAGATATCAGTGCAGTGACCAAGGATGAAGTAGAGCCATTGGTAGAACCGGAGAAATTCCTTGGTACAGAAACTCATTCATTATCGAAACCAGATGCCTGGAGAAAAGCAGTTACATCTGTACACCGATTGGAAGCGGAAAGCCGAGAATCTTATATGTATATTCTATCTACAGACGGATTTGCCAACAGCTACACATCAGATAAGGAGTATCAGAAAACATGCAGAGATTATCTGCAGATGATTCGGAAATATGGTATAGACGTTGTACAGAAGAATTTGAAAAAATGGCTGACAGAGACCAGTGAGCTTGGCTGTGGTGATGATATTACAGTGGTGATGGTATATTTTTCAAAAGAGTAGGGGATAAGACGTTATGAT
>OGDF01003692.1_pt1 | contig 18410 bp, 21 predicted proteins | sample 1570141 | NCBI WGS metagenome assembly OGDF01 (sample SAMEA4370581, study PRJEB24528) | human gut metagenome | reverse complement strand
TCACAAATTTATCTTTTCTATTTTATCTGTAATCCTCGGATGCAAATCTAAGGTATCGTTATAACGGTTCTCCCGATAATAGTGAGGCTTATACAGAATATGAAGAAGTGAAGGATTATCCTTACAGCATGGATTATTTGAGGGATCAGCATTATGACAATGATGCTCGTACTGATGAACATACTTTCCAGCTTGACTATACCAATCCAATCACCAAGCAACATCAGATAGATGCCGGTGTTAAGTACATTTTACGTAGAAATCAGAGTGACAGTAAGTATTTTAAAGCCGATGACAATAATATCTATCAGCCGGATAATGATTTGACCAGCAAATTTAATCAAGATCAAGATATCTTGGCTGCTTATGCCGATTATCAGTTGAAATTGGGTAAGTTTGGCGGTAAGGCGGGTGTACGTTTCGAACATACTATTATGGATGTGGAATATAAGTATATGCCTGACAGAAACTTCGACAGTAATTTCGATGATTTAGTTCCTTCGGCCAGCTTTACTTATCAGCTTGCACCTACCAAAACCATTCGTGCAAATTATAACATGCGAATCAGTCGTCCGAGTATTTGGTATTTGAATCCGTTTAGAGATACAAGTAATCCGACAAGCATCAGCTATGGTAATCCTGACTTGGATAGTGAGAAGTCTCATTCAGTGGGAATGACTTACAGTTCTTTCTCACAAAAGTTTAATATGAACTTAAGTTTGAACTATTCGTTTGTAAATAATGGTATTGAGCGTTATTCATTTATGGAGAACGGTGTACAGAATAATACCTATGGCAATATTGGTCATACAAACCGCACACGTCTTTCGTTGTGGATGAACTGGAATCCGGGCTCTAAGACAAGAATCTCTATCAATGCCAGTGGCTCTTACTCTGATTATAAGAGTGATAATGAAGAGTTCACAGCTCGTAACCATGGTTATCAAGGTAACTTCTTTGGTAATGCACAACAGACATTACCGTGGGATATTCGTTTTAGTGTGTATGGCGGTGGAGGCACTCCTTATATTTCATTACAAGGAAAGGGTTCATCTTATACTTACTATGGATTTAGTCTGAGTCGTTCTTTCTTGAAAGAGAAACGCCTGACGGTCTCTATGAATGCGTCTAATATCTTTAGTAAATATAATACTTATGATAATTCTACTACGACTTCTACTTTTATTTCGTGGAGCAAGAGTAAATCCCCCAACCGCTATTATGGCATTAATATCAGTTGGAGATTTGGTGAGCTAAAAGCGCAGGTGAAAAAAGCAGCTCGTAGTATCAATAATGATGATTTGAAAGGTGGCGGAAGCGGTTCCGGTAGTACCGGTGGCGGTCAGGGAGGTGCATAAAAGTTAATTCTCAACCACCTGTTAACTGTTATATTAGGGGGTAAAAACTGTTACTTGGCAGTTTTTGCCCCTTTTGTTGTTAGTTTTTCTGTTATCTCTTTTACAAGAAGTCGTTAATATTGCAACAGAAATTAAAAACAGAAAAAATAACAACTTAAAAATAAAATGGTATGAAGACAGTCGACTTTACACAGCATTTACTGAATGTTCAATCGGAATTATTCCGTTTCGCATTTAAACTGACAGCTGATAGAGAAGAAGCAAATGACCTGTTGCAGGAAACATCATTGAAAGCATTAGATAATGAGGAGAAATTTACTCCCGATACAAATTTTAAAGGATGGATGTATACCATCATGCGCAATATATTTATTAATAATTACCGTAAGACCGTACGTGATCAGACTTTTGTTGACCAGACAGACAATCTGTTTCACTTGAACTTTTCGCAAGAAAGTGGATTTGATTCTACCGAAGGTGCTTATGATTTAAAAGAAATTCACCGTGTAGTCAATGCTTTGCCAAAAGACTATCGCGTCCCCTTTGCCATGTATGTATCAGGCTTCAAGTATAGAGAAATTGCAGAGAAGCTGGGATTACCATTAGGAACCGTAAAGAGCCGTATTTTCTTTACACGTCAAAGATTACAGAATGAATTGAAGGATTTTCGTTAAGTTGACTCTCTATCTTTATTATATAACTTTGACTTTTATCATTACGTCGGCTGTTCGTGAAGAATCGCCGGCGTTTCTTTTTAGAACTTACGCCACAAAAACGGGCGGATCACATAATATCCGAACACAACAGCTAACAATACTCCTGTGCTATTAGCTAAAAAATCAAGCCAGTCTCCGCTTCTATTGGTCGTGAGATAAGTTTGCATCAGCTCTATGCATCCACTCATGGCTATCGGTGCAAGGATACCTCCCCATAGAATATGGCTCCAGTTTATCATTCTGTGGGTTCTTAAATATTCGAACCACAAAATGCTGCAAAGCCCTCCATACATACAGACATGAACTAACTTGTCTATGTTGGGAATCTCTTCCAAATTACTTTTCGGAGGAGTGAAAAAAGATAAGTAAAAGATAACAGCCATAATTACCAAGGATAGCGGATATCTTCTAAAATAATATAGCATACTTTAAAATTTTAGTTATTCATCGCAAAAGTACGATTAATTTTATACTTTTGCACCCCAATAGGTTTCGAATTATAATAAATTGATAGTTTTTTATGCAAAAAAGCGAAAGAGTAAATTTCGGGAGTAAGATAGGAGCGATACTGGCGGCTGCCGGTTCGGCAGTAGGGCTGGGTAATATATGGCGTTTCCCTTACGAAACGGGAAATCATGGCGGCGCGGCGTTCATTTTAATATATTTGGCGTGTGTCCTTGTATTAGGCATGCCGATTATGATGGCCGAGTTTACAGTAGGACGCCATTCAAAGGCGAGTACGGGTAAAGCATATTCCGTTTTAGCACCGGGTACTCATTGGAAATGGTTAGGTTATTTAGGAGTATTGGCGGGATTTCTAATTTTGGGATATTATTCTGTTGTGGCAGGATGGACACTGGAATATATTTTGGAAGCAGGTGCGAATGAATTTGCGAACAAAAGACCGGATGATTTTATTCTGGCTTTTGAAGCTTTCTCTCAGGACCCGGTTCGTCCGTTGATTTGGTTGGTGGTCTTTCTATTGCTTACCCATTTTGTTATTGTAAAAGGGGTGAAAGATGGCATTGAGAAATCCTCTAAGATTTTGATGCCGGTACTTTTTATTCTTATTATCCTGCTTGCAGTGTGTTCATTATCTTTGCCAAATGCGGAAAAGGGATTAGAGTTCCTGTTAAAGCCGGATTTTAGTAAAGTGACCGGTGATGTATTTTTGGGTGCCATGGGACAAGCCTTTTTCTCCCTGAGCTTGGGGATGGGATGTCTCTCCACTTATGCCTCTTATTTTGGAAAAGAGACAAAGTTGGGGAATACGGCGTTGAGTGTAGGAGTCATCGACACATTTGTTGCAGTATTGGCAGGTGTCATTATTTTCCCTGCGGCATTTTCGGTTGGCATTCAGCCCGATGCCGGTCCTTCTTTGATATTTATTACTCTGCCTAATGTCTTCCAGCAAGCATTTAGCGGGATACCTTTCCTGGCGTATGTTTTTTCTGTATTGTTCTATGTGTTATTGGCTTTGGCAGCACTGACATCCACTATCTCTTTGCATGAGGTGGTTACAGCTTTTTTGCATGAGGAGTTTGCTTTTACTCGTGGGCGTGCGGCCAAGATGGTAACTTTCGGATGTATATTGATTGGAGCACTTTCATCCTTGTCATTGGGTGTGATGCAGAAATATACGCTGTTTGACAAAGGTTTCTTTGATTTACTGGATTTTGTTACTGCCAAAATTATGCTTCCGTTGGGTGGAATGTTGGTATGTATATTTGTCGGCTGGTATTTGAAGCGTTCGGTCTCTTATGCTGAGTTGACCAATGAAGGTACTTTGAAAGCGGGTTTCTTTAATGTCTATATATTTATTCTGAGATTCATTGCACCCATTGGTATTGCCTTGATTTTCATCAATGAATTGGGCTTGATTTAGTGCAATAATGTGGAAAGATTTTTTCTATTTCTCTAAAGGAGAACGCAAGGCTATAGTTTTCTTGCTTGGAATGATTGTTACGATAATCGGAGTTTGGCTGGTTTCTCCTTATCTGATAGAAGAATCGAGTAAAGAAACCGGTCAGGAATCATTTGAAGAAATGGAACGGTTCCTAGCCGGTATTCAGACAATCGAGCATAAAAGGAATGCCTCATTCAAAAAGAAAGAGGTTGTAAAAAGGAAGGTGATATTAGCACCGTTCGAACCTAATTTAACCGATTCCATCGAGTTCTTACAACTTGGGTTGCCTCCTTTTATTGCTCACAATATAATAAAGTATAGGCAGGCAGGTGGAAAGTTTGCCACTGCGGAAGCTTTTTCACGTATTTATGGAATGACGGAAGAGCAGTTTCATATTTTGGAACCTTATATTTATATATCCGAATCATTTCAGAAGAAATCTGATACTTTGCGTTATGCGGAAGTAGAGAAGCGTGATACGTTGGCTTTTTATAAATATCCCGAAGGGACCTTGATTGATTTGAACCGGGCGGATACTACGGAACTGAAGAAAATTCCGGGAATAGGGATTGGAATTGCACGGGCTATTGTTGCCTATCGGAATCAGTTGGGAGGATTCTATGATGTAGGTCAATTACAGGAACTCAAATGGATTACTTCTGATATGCAGCATTGGTTTAAAATAGAAAATGGTCCAATTCATCGGATAAATGCCAATAAAGCAGGGTTAGACAGACTGCGTGCACATCCTTATATTAACTATTATCAGGCTCGGGTTATTATTGAGTTTCGGAGAAAGAAGGATAAATTAAAAAGCCTTTCTCAGTTATCCCTTTATGAAGAGTTTACCGAGAAAGACTTAAAACGATTATCGCACTATCTTACTTTCGATTAATTCGGATAGCCTGCTGCTTCTGCTATTTTCACCGGAATTTCGGTATTGTCTATCCGGCCTTGAAATAACTCTGCACCTGCACCGATGGCAAATACGGGAACATAGCCGCCGGAGTGTCCGCCGCTGGTCCAGCCTACAAGGGCAATATCATTCAAAATCTTTTTGGCTTCAGAGGCCAAAGGTTCGTCCTGCTGATATTCGCTCTTCTGTAAATCTACTTTCTGACCACCGAACGATTCATCATATACTTTCTTTAATCGCGCTTCCTGTTTTTCATTTAATTGGATGCTATCCCAAAAACCGAAATTATCTTTCAGTGATTGTTTGATTACTTCCCAAGATACCTGGTTCTTATATTTTTTTCTTAAATTATTAATGATTCGGGTATAGCCGCTTTCGCTGACTTTTTGTGATTTCAAAGCCTGAAGATTGAGTGTGTAGGGGCCTTTGCCCAATACGATGCCACCGGTTTCATGATCGGCTGTCACCACTATCAGTGTCTCGTCGGGATGTTGTTCGTAGAATTCGTAAGCTACTTTGATGGCATCGTCCAGGTCAACCACTTCATTGAATGCGGTTGCCGCATCATTGCTATGGCAAGCCCAGTCTATTTTTCCACCTTCAACCATCAGGAAGAAACCTTTGGAAAGATCTTTGGACAGGAAATTGATACCGGCACGGGTTATTTCGGCTAAGGTCATGTCACCTTTCTTACGGTCTATAGCGTATGGAATAGCACTGACATCGGTGGCAGAAGATGGTTGCAGCAGAATCATTTTGTCTGATTTCTTGGCTTTCTTTTGATAGTCTTTATAACCGCGTGCCACGCTGTATCCTGCTTTATCTATCAGGGTATATAGACTTTCCGAGCTTCCATCGCCTCCTTTTTTATTGGTAGGATCAAGGAAGTCGGAGCCGGCATAGAAGTCGTAATTGGCCTTAATCAGATCAAGACCTACATTATAATAACTGCTTCTCTGTGCCTGATGTGCATAGAAAGCGGCCGGAGTAGCATGGTCTACACTGACACTTGTGCTGATACCTACCCGGCATCCTTTGTCTTTTGCCCATGCCGCCACACTGTTTATTTTAGTCTCCAAGTCTTTCTTCATTCCTAATGTTCCGTTCTTGGTTTTATTGCCTGTGGCAAGTGCTGTCCCGGCAGCTGCTGAGTCGGTTACGCCATTGGTGGCAGAGAATGTGGTGGCAACAGTAGCAAAGGGAAATTGTGTGAAAAGCAGTGGGGTGATACCAATCTCTCCTTTTAGTTCGGAGCGATACATTTCTGTACCTAATACTTGGTTAACACCCATCCCGTCGCCAATGAAATAGAAAACGTATTTAGCCTGTTGGGCCTGTACGAACAGGATGGACAGAAATACAAATGTAATAATGAATGATAGCTTTTTCATGTTTTGTGACTTAAATGATATATAATTAGTAATGCCGACAAATATATAAATAATTTGTTCATGGCAAGGGAAAAGTTTACTTTTTAATGGGTAATGATAAGGAATTATTCTATATTTGTTTTCATATATAATAGAGAGTATGAAAGAATTTATCAAAGCTTTGGTCAGCAAAAACAAAAGTAATATTGTGCCTGCCGAGCACAATCTTTTCGGGCATTTCGTGGGAGAATGGGATTTTGAATGGATTGATTGTTATGGAACTGCTGAAGAGAGGCATATCAAAGGAGAGTGGATTTTTCAGTGGATATTGGAAGGAACGGCTATTCAAGACGTTTTTATCTGTCCTTCACGTAAGGAGCGTTTGACTAATTATCAACCGGATGCTGCTTATGGGACAACGGTGCGGATGTATAATCCGGATACGTTGGCTTGGGATATTTTATATACGGAATTGGGAGGAGCCACCCAATTGGAGGCTAGATGGGAGAAAGACAGAATTGTCCAGACGGTGGTAAATAATGACAATCTGCGTTGGGTATTCTCCGAAATAACACAGACTTCTTTTCATTGGCAACGTTTGGTGCGCACAGACGGTGAGCATTGGACGGTGGAAGCTGAATTGTTTGCTGTGAGAAGATAAAAAAGTTTTTTAGAATAATACCTACCATATATTGTTTTGTTTTCTATTTCTAAAAAAATATGTAGGTTAAACCGCTTTGCCGTATAGGAGAATAGGACCACATTTCCTGCCTCTATGTGACGGTTTTTCTTTATTTTTGCATTTTCAAAAACAAGAAAAGATTTATGGAGCATATATTGGAATTAGCCGAAAAGAATCAGCGGGAAGCATGGGAAGTGATACGCAAGACCGATGTTATGAATATTTGGAAGTCTGTCGGGGCAGAGATTAATTTGGTGGGTTCATTGAATATGGGATTATTAGTGAAGAACCGGGATGTGGATTTCCATATTTATTCTTCTCCTCTGACTCCGGCCGGCAGCTTCATGGCGATGGCGAAGCTGGCGGAAAACCCGTTTGTCAAGCGGATAACTTATAACAATCTTTTGGATACGGAAGAAGCATGTATCGAGTGGCATGTCTGGTATGAAGACCCGGAGAACGGTGCCTGGAAGATGGATATGATTCATATATTGAAGCACTCCCGTTATGACGGTTATTTTGAAAAGATGGCTGAACGGATTAAGGCAGTCCTGACTGAGGAGACGAGGAAAGCGATTCTGCGTTTGAAATATGAAACGCCGGATACGGAATATTGCATGGGAGTGGAATATTATCAGGCTGTCCTTCGGGACGGAGTGCGGACGTATGCAGAGTTTGAAAACTGGAGAAGGCAACATCCGGTGACAGGTATTGTGGAATGGATGCCTTGATTCTGTCTGTTTTTCTCTTTATAGAACTTATAAGTCGTTTTCCCGGGCAGACCAAGCGTTTCCTTCCTTTAGACTAAGCTGTTTTATACGGCAGGTTATTACGTTCCACTGTAGTAGGACGTATGTTCCTGAACGCGATAGCCCGAAGCGATAACCATATCAAGATGGTAGTGCATAACACTGCGCTGTACCCACCTTCAAGCAGATTTAGCAAAAGATAGCTTACTTTCGTTTATTAACATAGCCTGCCTACAGGATTTTCGGACTGACCCTATTCTTGTCGTTTTTTTGCATGGCTGGGGAAAACAAAAAATCCTGATTCCGTTTGGAAATCAGGATTTTACCGTCTTTTGCTTTTCTTCTAAGTGGTGCCACCAGGAATCGAATGTTTAAATTCAAAATCCTAAATTACAGCACTTTATATCTTTTGAAAAATCTTAGAACCACTGAATCAGCTATGTGCTTAATTCACGTAATTCGATAGATTTTCGTTTATCATCTTTTGACACTGCAAATGTAAGTGTTTGGTTCGATTCCTGCAAATTTTTATATAATTATTTAGGTATTCTTTTTGTCATGTTACTTATAGATATTACATACATGGTTGATTATTAATATTTTAACTTATTCAAAAGCTAAAATTTTATTTCTTTCTAGGATATCTATAATATCTTGTTCCTTATAGTAGATTTTCCCTCCAATTTTATAATAAGGTAATTTACCATTCATTCTATATTCAATAAGTGTTCTTTTTGTTATTTTTAGAGCCTTTGATAATTCTTGTTCTGTTATATAACGGTTTCCATCCAATATAGGTCTGTAGATTAAATAATTTATATCCAACATTTTGGATATACCTTCCATAGTTTCAATGAATCTTCTAATCTCATAACTATCTTTATTTAATACAATCTGTCCCTTTTCCATTATTTGTATGTGTTTTTAAGTTCCTTTCTCATATAGTTTAGAATATCTTCTTTTTTATAATACACTTTTCTGTCTATACGACTGAAAGGAATTAAACCTTTCTGTCTTAAAGACAATAGTTTTCTGTCTGATATATTCATAAGAATACATACATCCTGATTATCCAACCATTCACTCAGTTCAGATTTGGAAGAGTTCAGTCCTTTCAGTTGTTTTTCTATCTTGAACAATATGTTGTTCATTTCCATAAATGCGTTGACTTCTATATTCACTATCTCCATAATCATTCTTTTAGGTGTTTGAAACAAAAATAATATGAAGTAGCCACTGATTACAAGAACGTGTCATCAGATGTCATCAGGTATCACTACAAGTCATAATCACCATAGGTGTTAACCGGTTTCCAATTTTTTATTACATAGTTTACACTTTTAGTTTGCACTAAATATTAAGTAGAAAAAATATACGCCTGATTATCAGTGCCTAATAAGCTTGTTGATCTTTGTCTTAGATTTAGGCATACTATTTTCATTACTATAAGTATATATACTCTTAGAGTGCGCACAACGGGAGTATCGATTTATTCACTTAATAACATTGGAATTATGTCATATATAGATAATGAGATACTCGAAAGACTTATAGGAACCATGGTAGAGGGATTTGCCCGCATTGAAAAGAAACTGGATCAGATGAACCGTCTGAAAGAATGTATGAATGGGGATAAACTGCTTGATAATGTGGATCTGGCAGAACTCCTTGGTGTGTCACAAAGAACTCTGGCACGTTACAGGCAAGAGGGCAAGATTAAATATTACTCGGTTGAAAAGAACGGGAAATCATTCTATCTCGCATCAGAGATACAGAGTTTCCTGCTCCAGCGAGGTAAGAACGTAGTAAATAATAAGTAGCAAATAGAATAAGTGACCGTATTCTGATGGAAAGATGATACGGTCACTTATGCATTATACCGGGATTGCGGTCACTTTCAATGTCTCCAGATTGACATAGGCACCGCGATACAGTGTCTTTCCTTCCTTGAACATTCTCCATAATATGTCACATCCGATATGTGCCAGTGTGGAGTTAATGAACAAATCCTGTTTTTCCAGGGCTTCCGCCAGAGAACAGCTTGGTCCCGATTCCTTTTCCTTGATTTTTGCATAGTCCACTTCCTCGGTGATAACATTCATTTTAGGCATGGGAATATATTCCTGTGAAGAAGGTTGGAGAACTTTCTCACGTACCGTCCCGATGATGACCTGTCCTTTTGTCTGGCTGTTCCCGAAATCCATCCAGTATATGGGAGCCGAATGGTCACTGAAGTTTTCTTTGCGGGCTTTCTTCAGGAATTTCCAAAGCGTAAGACGTGAACGTATATTGTCCGTACAGGTAATGATGATATTTGCTGTGCTGTCTTCAGAAAAATTCCTGGTAGGAAAACATTGCGGTTCTGCAGTCCATGCGTATCCGAAGAAACGGTTGATGCGTGTGACTAGTGATACGGCTTTGTTCAGTCCCAGTTCCGTCTCACTGAAAAGCTGGCGTCCTATATTGGCCTGGCTTACTGTGTCGGGATCGAATACGGTGACATGTAGTCCGGGATGGCCCAATGCTTGAAGTGCCATGCTCATGCGTGCCAGATTGGTTATCACTTGTGAGCCGGTACCTCCGGCGCCGATGACGAATACCGTTACCGGATGACGCGGATTGAGCAGGTAGCGGTCGGTAAAATGTATCTTTTTCATGGAAGTATGTCTTTAAGTTTTTTATTCATGGGCTTGAGTTCGTTCATGTCGAACGAATTGTTTCTAATGTTCTCGGTGACGATGACAAGATTTGAAACGGTAGGGTTGACATTTCCTCCCAGATGGGAGAATTCAGTCAGCCAGAACCGTTTTTCCCAGTATTCCAGCAGGGAAAGAAAAGTCGGGTTCTGTGGCTTGTCCAGTGAACTGCTGCCAAGGCAGACACTTGATCCGGTCACGTTGAAGAACGGGGCACGGAACAGCGGAGTCGTCTCCACCGGATGTTTTCCCTTGAAGGCGAACACGTCCATGCTTCCGTTTTTTACATGGTAGACAATTCCCGGCAGATTGAATGTGCCGTCCTGTATATTGAGGTCTTTGTGAAAGAACATCTGTCTCTTTCCGGGCGGATTGTACCAGATATATTCTTCCTGTCCTTTTCTCGGATTGCAGGCCAGCATGTTTTCGGGGACTCTGCCTGCCGGTATCCCGCTCATTTCCTCCGTATAGGATTCCAGCAGGGTATTCATGAATTCGTATGTGACGGGGATACCTGCCCCCATCTGTCCGTTTTTTCCGATGGGACGCAATTCTATGAAGTACCTGGTATCAAAATTTCTTCTGTCTTCATTTTTGTAGGCTATGATAGCCGCCTTCGGTACCATCATTTTCTGTATGTTTTTTGTCAGTTCATTCATTATGTTTATAAATTATAGGTAACATGTTCTACAAATTTCTCAAACCATCTGGAGAAACGCTCCGGATAGTTGTCCGGTTTGAAAAGTTTCTCTGTTTCGGGTGTGATGAAGGTAAATGATACGGGAGTCTGGTTATATGTCTCTTGACAGTCTGTACTGAAACAGCTTTCCATGTCTTTGGTAACCGTATCCGTAATGGAATATGTAAGCAGAATCTGATATTCGAGCGGTGGCGGTTCGAAATCCCTTTCCTTTTCGCTTGCAAAATCATAGTCATAATTCAAGATATAAGGGCTGTCCTTTGCAATCAGGGACAGCCCTTCGGTAATCAGTTCCAAAAGTCTTTTTTCCTTATTGCTGGAAGGATTACAGTTGCTGATATGTTCTTCAAGATTCCTGCAGAAAGCCCTGGAGTGCATCCGACACAGCTTCCTGTGGATTCTCCCTTTCTCATATGACCTGAAGAGCTTTTCCTTTCTGTACAAATCCTTTTTCTCTTCCTCATCAAGCTGTTCAAAGTCCACATAATCGATACAGACTTCCGACATCTCAAAATAAGGGGTATCGGTTATATCCATCATCCTGTGATACTTGATGAACCTTCTGATGAACTCCAGTGTAATCTTTTTAATTTCACCGTGCAGCCTTTCCGTAAAGTCTATCGGCATAAAGAAAAGCGTATAATCCGGCCATTCATGGAAATGGTAGATGCAGAACTGGAGCCTGTCACCTACAAGTTCCAGATTTACATGATGAGATACTATGGAATCCAGCGCATTATATAGCAGGCATATTTTTTCTCTTATGGAAGTCCTGCCTGTAGGATGGTATGGCAGCTCCACATCCAGGAGCTGCGCATACTTCATGGCTGAACGGTACAGGAAATCAAGATTCTCTTTGGTGGTGAGATTTACCGTTACATCCCTGTCATTCTCAACATACAGATTGGGAGCGATGGAAGGTATTCTCGTGTTCAGAAAACCATGAGGCTTTCTGCGGGAGGGAGTCTTCTTTTCTTTCTGTTCCTGATGCCCCGGCTTATGTCCGTATTTTCGAGTTCCGATATGATAAGTCTGGCTAAATTTTCCAAAGCTCGTTCCGTAAGTTGTGTACATGGTTTCTTATTTTTACGTTGTCCTTTTTTCATGTCCTTACCCTTTCACTCCGATGGTTGTCTTGAATTCATATACCGCCCGGTCGTCTTCAATTTCCGGTCCGTGTACGGTCGCGGTGGTCAGTTCCGGATAGTTCATTGAATAGAAGTCCATCACTTCAGCCGGAGACATGTTTACGTTCGGATCGTCCAGTACGATTTCCTTACTGTTCTTCCTCATTTTGAAGACTCTTTTCATTCCTTTAATTTCCAGTGCCATATTGTTTATAGTTTATTGGTTTTACAAGTCATTTATTTTTATATATCAGCAGTATATCATTTCTACCTGTGCCTCGTCCTTCATTCGGTACTCAGCCGGAAAATCCGGATATTCCGCATACGGGTCCTCTCTTAGAAGCTCCCTGTCATTTTCGTCTTCCGGATCGAAGCAGAATGTATCATGGGCTGCCGGTGCAGTCTGGTATTCCCGTCCGTTTCCGTTCTGTACTTGTACCGTTCCGTTCGGTATATGTCCGTTTGTCGGTTGCCGTACCTGCTGTTGCGGATAGGGCTGCATTGTAGCTCCTTGTGGCATACCTGTTCCTTGCATCACGGGACGGTTTGGAGCCGGTTGGATATATGCTCCGTTCGTTCCATATACCGGTTGAGGCATTTCCTGTGGAATCTGTTGTGGAGCAGGCTGCATGACAGGTTCAGTATTCATAGTATGGGTTTGTTGCTCCGGGAATATACTTGTTTGCATACCGGGCTGTGGCTGACCGTTCATGCTGCCTTGTGGTTGGGGAATTACCGGCGCCGGTTCCTCTGTCATACCGAACAGACTTCCTTCGCTGGCCTGTTTCTGTACTTCCTGCATCTTTTCGTCAATATCCTTCTGTTTTTCTGAAGGAGCCAGCACCCGTGCCTGTTTCAGCCATGTCATTGCTTCGGAGAACCTTTTTGCGGCAGTTGCATCATCAGCCTTCTTGAGGAGCTTTTCCATCTTTTCACGTTTTTCCCTGGCTTCCTTTGATTCAGCCGGTACTGTTAGAGTTTTGGATGATTTGGCCTGTGATGTAGCCTTTTCTGCCTGTTTCTCGAAATTTTCCGCATTGACAAGCAGTCCCTGTACCTTCTGTATCGGTTGGAGTATGGTCTGCAGGAAACCCATATCCAGTTCTGCCGGTGTTCCGTTCACGACCAGCGGCACCATGTTCTGCCGCGTATCCTCTTTCAGGCTGTTCCGCCTTGGCATGACCGCCACGCTCAGGCTGTTGTTCACTTTACGGATATTGATATTCAGATCCGTACCTGCTGTAATCATCTGATAAATTGATTGAAAAAACATAATTGAAAAATTTTATGGTTATACATAAGTTTCCTTGAAGAATTCTTTCAGGACATCCTCCCTGTCCGGTCTGCTTGCAATATCACGCAGCGATTCCAGATAGTAGCCGATATTTTTAGGCTCATCAACTGTATTGGGCAGACGTCTTTTGACCGGTCTGATATGTTCGCTCTGTGGCCATACAGCCGGCATGACAGGAGCAGAAGATATACATGTACTTGTTTTCATATCTGTTGGTTTTATTGGTTAGAAAAACAGGAGTCCGACAATGAAAAAGATAAATGCTATCCTGACAATCAGTAGAAGAGCTCTGAAAAGAAATCCTATGATTCCTCCGGTGAGCAGGAGCATTGCAATTATACCTGTAGGCATGATACCTTTGTCTGTCAGCATAAGTATTCCGATAACCAATACCAGAGTTACCGCATGCTTGCTGATACTTTCGATAATCTGTAGTTTCATAATCCTTAATTTTATGAATGAATAATCCCATCGGGATGTGTTTTCCCGATTTTATAGGCCTCCGGCCTCTTGGATTGCCTTTTTGCGCAAGGCCTGGCAGGAAAAAATACCGGAGCGTAGCGAGGATGATTTTTTCCTGTCCAGCCAAGCCCTTGAGGGCAGCCTTGCGGCAAAAGGCAGGCAATCCAAGACCTTTGCCGCTTAAAAGCGGAAAAACAGATTCTTTTCTGTACGGATACAAAAAAATGCAGACCTTCCGGCCTGCATTCTCCTGGTTGTTTAGGTATAGATGTTATTCTTCTTTTGTGGAATAGGTATTGAAAATGTCATCAGTCATTTCCTTGGCGAGAGTCCTGATCCTGTTCAGGAAGTCCTGTCCGGTTATCATTCCGCTTTCAAGTCCGGTCAGCTGTTTTTCCCAGTCTGCGGTGAGTGAAGTATCCGCAATTTTCTTTCCACGGATGGTTTCGTAGGTGAACATGCCTTTCGGGGTCGGAACAATATATTTCCCTGAATAACGGATATACTTACGGTTAACCAGTGTACGGATGATATTGGTACGTGAGGATACCGTGCCCAGTCCGTTCAGCTCCATGTATTCCACCAGTTCTGCATCCGTGAACGGATCTACCGGCAGCTCTTTTTTGTGTACCATGTTGCATCCGCATACATTCAGGTTATCACCTTTCTCCACTTCGGGGAGTTCATTTACGGAATATCCCGATTTTGGAACCATGTCGGAATGCATGAAAACGTCATGCCAGCCGGCTTCAATGATTCTTGTTTGTTCGGCCTTGAAATGCTGTGCGGCACAAACCGCTTCAACATTTGTCGTTTCTATGCGGCATGGAGCCATGAATGCTTCGAGCATCCTTCCGGCTATAAGTCTGTAAACCTGCATTTCCTTTTCGGACAGATTTCCGGGACGGATACCTGTAATGATGATGGCATGATGTACATTGGCTTTTTCTGCGTTTATTACGTGGCGGGACAAACTGGATATGTCAATACCTCCAGTTCCTTTAGCGGCAGGGAACAGCTCCCATGATAGCAAACGCGCCATGATTGGTGAAAGCGAGTCAAACACATCCTCCGTCAGATAACGGCTGGAAGTCCTTGGGTAGGAAATCAGTTTCTTTTCATAAAGGGACTGTGCGATGTCATACACCTCTGATGCGGTATAACCATAGCGGATATTCGCTTCCTTCTGAAGTTGTGTCAGGTCAAGCAGTTCCGGTGGAAGTATTTTCTTAACGCTGTGGCTGATACCTGTAATCTGTGCCTGATGTGACAGCTTGCAGTCCTGAAAAAACATTGTTGCGGATTCTTTATCGGGAAGATCCTGTGTGCGGCGCATCTTGAAAAGGATACCGTCCTTTTGCAGGCTGATGTAGATGGGCCAGCTGTCCGATGAAATATGGTTCTCCCTTTCACGGTAGCGTCTGCTGATGGCAGCCAGTACCGGTGTCTGCACCCGTCCGAGGGAATTGTTGCCAAGGCCAGTCGCCTTGCACATGGCATAGCTGGCGTTGATTCCGAGAATCCAGTCCGCCTTGTTGCGGCTGTCGGCAGCAAGGAACAGGCTGTCGTAGCAACTGTCCGGTTTCATATTTTCCATGCCTTTACGCACAGACTCGTCGGTAAGAGAAGAAATCCACAGACGGAAGCAGGGCTGTGTACAGTTCAGGTATTGATAGACATATCGGAATGTCATTTCCCCGTCACGGCTGGCATCGGTAGCCGCAATGATGGTGTCGCATGCCTGGAACACCCTCTCGATTACTTTAAGCTGGAGTACGGCATCAATCTCCGGTATCCATCCGTTCTCAGTGCGTGTATGACGTACCATCAGCTCAAATTCGGATGGGATGAAAGGAAAGTCATTCCGTTCCAGCTTCTGGGTTCCGTAATCCTTCGGCATGGCCAGTGACAGCATGTTCCCGAAAGTCCACGTAACCATGTAGCCGTTTCCTTCCACATATCCGTTTCTTATTTTGGTTGCACCGATGATTCTTCCGATTTCTTTTCCTACACTTGGTTTGTCTGTTAATATGGCAATCATGATAAATTCTGTTTTATATCTTTCCATACGGTAAGTCCGTATGGAAAGAGAGATGATACATTATGGTTTCTTATTTATTCACCTAAAGGGTTGATACCGTTTATGCTGATGACCGGATTTCCATTCTCGTCTTCAATCAGACTGAGTGTGGCATCCATTGTAAGTGAAAATACAGGAGTCTTGATTTTAATGGACATGACATTGGTTTCTTCTCCCTGAAGGAGCAGGTCCATGTTTCCGTCCTTTTCAATTTGCGATCTGCTGATACCTACCGATTCCAGTTTTTCCCAGTTGATTTGTTCAGCCTTGTAGATATGATGATTGGTCTTGTTCATGTTCTTTCCTTTTTTTAGTAGTTGATGATTTGAATCCTGTTCTGCTCAGACAGCCTGTTTTGCACCCTTCTTCTGTTCCTGTTGCTGGGTATTGTCAGTCTGTGAAGCACGCTGTGAGGTATTACGACGCACATCCGGATTTTCCTGGAAATATTGCAGCTGTCCGGTGTTTGCGTTTACTTTCAGATAGGAATCGAACGGTTTGCCGTTGGGACCTTTCATACCCGTTACGAGGATAGCCTTTCCGTCCTGAAGATTTGCTCTTTCCTGTGCCGAAAGCAGGTGTCCGTAAACCTCAGCCGGGATGGTAGGTGCCTGTCGTTCGTTGAAACCGTCCGGAGTTCTGGAATACTGTGGTCTTCCGCTTGCCAGGTCCAGCTTGACGAATGACGAGAATTCCTCACCTTTACGGTTGATCATGTTCTCAAGATAGATGGGCTGCCCTTTGCGTAACGCTTCCTTGTCTTCAGGTGTGAGTTGTACCGAACAGATTTCCTTCGGTATGTAGATCTCTCCCGTTTCCGGATTGTGGCGTGTATATTGGAGACCGCCTGTTACCTTATCCATGGTAACGAAGGAGGAAAACAGTTCACCGTTCTTTCGTTTCATATCCTCTACAAGGATGGTGTGGCCTTCGTTCAACGCTTTGAGCTGCATGGGGGAAAGCGGTACACCACCGAGCGTCTGCTGATTGAAGGCCTGGTCTTTCGGGAAGATAAATTCGATGCCTCTTCTTTCCGCACTGTATTGCAGATTGGCATTAAACTCTTTACCCTGATTGGACTTCATTCCCTCTACGAATATCTGTTCTCCGTTTTTCAGTTTCTGAATTTCGTCCGGAGTCAGGGTTACACCTTTGATTTCATTCGGGATATAGACATGCTCCTGTCGTACGGCTACCAGTTCGTTGGTATTCTTGTCGATGGAAATCAGACACGGCTCTGTCGTGTTGCCACGTAGGTTAAGGTCAGCCACGCGTCCCATGTTTCCACTTTCACGCAGGTTCTTCTTGTCCTCTTCCGTGAAGATATGTCCGAAATAAGGACGGTCCAGTTCCGGTTCTTTTCTGATACCGTGGATGCCCAGCATGACCTGCCCGCCGTTGGATATGAACGAAAGGCGTGCATCGAGCTTTGCGGTCAGTACCCCAGGAATGTTGAGTGTCAGCGGCATGGTTCTGTTGGTCTTGTATCCTTTCAGCATGCTGTCCAGCTGTCCGGACTGCTCCAGCATTTCCTTGGATATGCCGAACTTGCCTAGTTCTTCCCAGTTGATCATATTCTCGTTGTAGCGGTACGTGGGTGTCTGCTGGCGTTGCGGTTCCTGTTGTTCGCGCCCCTGTGCGGCAGCTTCCACCTGTGATACCTGTTCAGGCTGAGCCTGCGTTGTCTGTTCCTGCTTCTTTGCCATTGTTGTTTCCTCCTCTTTTGTTTGACTGTTTTTCTGATTGTTTACTTTCGGTACGATTTCATAGCGTTTCAGAAACTCCTTTACCGCGTCTGTCTTCTTGCCTTCGGCCAGGTCCTTGAGGGCCTGTTTGTTCTGCTTGTAATCATTGAAGGTCATGCGGATAAGCCTGAAATGCGTAGGCTCCTTCAGCTGGCTCCAAAAATTCTTGATGAAGTTTTCGAGGATACTCGAATTCTTGTCGAATTTTAGGAATGAGTTCTCGTTCTTCTCTTCCGGTGCAACCGTCTGATAGTTGCCTTTCTCGTCTGCCTTGCTGACCACTCCCAAACCCTCTTTGGGATCATTCTTGTTATGTACCAGCAGAAGTTCGTCAATTTGTTCCACATAAGGCTTTTCCGGTTTTTTTGTCCGGCCTTGCCTTTTTTCCTTGTCAGGACTGTTTTCTTGTGCCATAATCTTTTGTTTTGGGTGACTACTTGATTTGTTTCACAGTCCAAATGTAAGTTGATAAATTGAGTAAACAATTGATTTACAAATAGATGTCATTAGATGTCATCAGATGTCATCAAATGTCATACGAAGGATAGGAAAGAAGTAAGCGTCTCCGCGATGACGTATAGCGCATCTCAAAAACGACTTTTACTTTTG
>OGDF01003690.1_pt1 | contig 18413 bp, 16 predicted proteins | sample 1570141 | NCBI WGS metagenome assembly OGDF01 (sample SAMEA4370581, study PRJEB24528) | human gut metagenome | reverse complement strand
GCAGTGGTCCATTTTTTAATTATTATATGGTACCTTTTCTGATTATTATTTACAATTATGTAAGTCTCCAGCTTCATTAATACGATAAGCATCCATCAGATTGTTGACCAAATGCAAAACGTGTTGGCAAGAGTAACGGATGTCATTTAAATAGATTTCACGCTTTTTCTTTTCTCGCGTATCTGAAACCAAATCGGCACAATTATTAATATTACCAATCGGCCCACGTATATCATGTGAAATGGTCAAAATAATTTTTTTGCGCATTTCAAGCAGGTCTTCATTTTCTAAAATAGATTGCTTAAGTTTAAGTTTTATCTTTTCTTCCTTATATAAATCAGAACGAATAATTAAAAATGAAATTATAATAAGAAAAACAGTAAAGCATATCATAATAGAAAATAATTTGAAAGTTTCCTGTTGGGATTCTCTTATTTCTAGATTACGTGCAATAAATATTTGTTGAATTTGGTTATCAAGATAATAAACAAAATCATACAGCTTCTGATTTAACAATCTATTTTGTAAACGCAAACTATCTAATGACGTTTCCATCAAATAAGTTTTTACATTTCTTACTGATGATAATTTTTTATTAAAATCTTGTATTTCATTCGTTATGTATGGAATCTGTATTGTATCTTTTTTCCCAAATAGTCCTGCTATTCCTTTTTTCTTTCGTGTTATAGTTTTCATACCAACTGTTCGTTTTGCAACTGTTGGTAACTCATTAGAAAGCAAACTATCTGATTTTTCCCAACATTGAACAGCTTTCATTATTTTACGCAAATGCATTTCTTTCCTTTCCAACAATACACGTAGTGAATCTATTGAGTTACGATGAGCATGAACACTATACTTTAATTTTATTTCTGAAAGTACACTATCTGCATTAATACGAAGTTTATGGTACTTATTATAATCTGAATCATCCCATGCAATAACAGATTCACCTTTAGTAGTTAGACTTATAATACATAAATATATCTTATTAAGATTTTTATATTCTGAATTAATTTCAGAAACTGATTTTTTTAAATTTTGACTCTGATTCCACTCATATAAAACAATACAAAACATACCTATTATCATCAAAATGATAATAAGAAAACCCACAATAATCTTACCTTGTATTGAATGGCTATAATTTTTCATAAATATAATCAATATAAAATTATACTACGATTACAAATTTAATTAGCGTGAAACACATCACGTGTAATCAATCTTACAGTGAATTTAAACATTAAGCTATTTCTTTGTAGCAAAAACTTATTATGCGTAAAATTCATAAGTATCTTGGACTAATTTTATTTCCGATTATCTTTTTACTTGTTTGTAGTGGAGTTGTTTTAAATCACCGAAAACAATTTAGCAGATTTGAAGTTACACGTTCTATACTTCCTAATTCGTATAGATATTCAAATTGGAACTATGGCTTCTTCAAAGGAGGATTATCTTTAGATTCAAATAATCTTTTATTATATGGAACAGAAGGTATATGGATTTCCAATCGCGATTCAATTATCGAAGAGTTTAATAATGGCATAGATAGAAGTGCAGATCAAAAAAAGATACATCGTATTATACGTACATCGAATAATCAAATATTTGCTATATCTTCATATCATTTATACCATCTTGAGAAGGATAAAATGCGATGGACAAAAATTAAATTACCAGAAACAGAAGATTTGTTTGTAGATATAGAATCAAAAGCAGATACAATAGTAATTTTGTCACGTTCTAATTATTATGTTGGAGTTACAAATAATAAACAACAAGAAATAGTATTTACAACTTATAATCTAAGCCATTCGCCAAAACATGAAATAAAGCATTCTCTCTTTAAATTTATATGGGATTTACATTCGGGAGCTTTATGGGGGATGAGTGGAAAGATAATTGTGGATATAATTGGAGTACTATTTATATTCGTAAGCTTTACAGGCTTTATGATTTGGTTATACAAAAAAATAATTAGAAGCGAAAGTATAAAGAGAGATTCCGCTAATAAGCGTAAACGCTTTTTATGGTATCATAAGAATCACGACAGATGGGGATATTGGTTACTTATACCATTTATACTGATTACGATTACAGGTATATTTTTAAGACCACCATTTTTGTTATTTATAGCAAACAAGTCTGTTGAATCTATACCAGGTATAAGTATGCAGCCGAAAAATGAATGGAAAGACATGCTTAGAGCTATAAGGTATGATATAAATAATAAAAGTTGGTTAATCTATACCTCTGATGGAATGTATGAGTTCAAAGATTTAGAGACTTCAGAAATACTTTCCAAACCAAATACGCCACCAATAAGCGTAATGGGATTAAATGTAATGCAACAAATAAATGAAAATGAATGGATTATAGGTTCATTTAGTGGATTATATATTTGGAATAAAACACTTGAAACATATTATGATGCACTAGAAAATAAAAATACAGAAATACCCAATAATAGTTTGCCATTCTCAAATAATCAAATATCTGGTCTTATATTTTATAATAAAGAACAAACAGTACTTTTTGACTATAATGATGGTGCCAAAACAATAGAGCCAAATAGAAGTTTTTTGAAAATGCCAAAACATTATCAGACAAACCCCATATCATTATGGAATTTGTCTTTAGAAATTCATACAGGAAGAATTGTAACTTGCTTAGGTATATTCACTTTATTAATACCATGTATATTAGGTATAATAATTATGATTATACTTATAAGTGGTTTGAAGATAAGCAATTTAAAATGTTTTATTAGACACATTACTTCACTTTTAAATAACGTAAGAAAAATATAAATAACAGGACTAGTATTCGGCATTATAAAATATTTTGCGTAAATGAGATATATACGATTCAAAGTGAGTTCCGTTTTATTTTAAACATTTACCAAATGAAGAAGATTATGAATCAATTTATCGGTATGTTTGAAAACAGAATCCAGATATAAGGAAAAACTTACAGCAGAATTCTGCTTCCATTTACACAAAATTTTGAACAGTGTCACAATGTTTAAAGGTTAATTTTCAAATATACTTCTATAGAAAACAGAAACATATATTTAATGTAATAATTAGAACTTACATTTGCTAATATGAGGAGACCGTAATTCAAACTGTGTCAATCCTTAACAAGCTTGATAGCCTCAAATTTTACTTTCGGATAAATATCTGAAAATCAGATATGTTTGATGCAATGTTGAACTAAACGAATGACAAGCTAAAGGATTGACACAGTTCTATTTACGTACCCACTATGAATTCATCCTTCTATTATGTTTGTGATTCTTATGATGATGTTTCCCATGTTTATGACAGTATTTTTTATAATGTCTATCCCATAAATCATGGTGATGATGTATTCTTTCATAAAATCTATTATAGAAATGAGCACCTGGTTTTATACCGATTTCTACTAGAACTCTATTCCATCCATACTTGTGATAGTTGTTATAATACCGGCATACATCTTTAACTTTCTTTCCAGTTGTATGAGATATTTCCAGAATAATACCTACATTACCCCAATCCTTACCACAGCAATTATAATATTCATCTAATAACTCTTCTTTAACTTTGTATTCTACACAAAGTTGTCTTTTGTAATCTGAAAGTTCTACAGATGCGTACTTATTTGCACTTCCTATAAATAGAGACACCCAATCCTGCCCTTGAACATTCCCAATAAATGAAATCAATAGTAATGTCAATAAATAAAATTTTTTCATATAGTTTTACATTTATAGTTTATTATTATAGTTGTACCAAAAATATTTGCCAATATACAAAAAAGATCCATATAGCTTCTTTTCTTACAATACATTTTCTTAATTTTAGTTTTCAGGTTTTGATTTTGACTTTGTCAATATTAAATGAACATCTTCTCGATAAATTGTTTCGCCAATAGACAAAAGATACTAGATTTACAGCAGAAATATTACGACATTTATAGTGATTTCCTGACATAAAAGCAAATCTTGCACATCTATAAACTGGAAAGATGGACAATGTATTACATATCAAAACATGACAAAGGAAGCATACAAGCTGATTTGATGTCAGTTTTTTGACAATTTAAGCCATTTCAGTTAAATCCCACAACTCAACGTATGAAATCACAACAGCATATCATACACCGCATTTTTTTAATTCTATCTATTCTATTATTTACAAACCAGGTATAGTTATTAATGTTAGTACAAAACTATAGCTAAAGCCTAATATTTACAAAGTGCATTTGTTTGAATTTTCACTGTTATCACACTTCTTATAAACATACTTAAAAGCTGGGAAAAGGAAAAATACAGCGAAGCACCAGGCTATAGGATCTCCAAAACAAATAGCCCTAAATTTAAAAACTGGAACAGCAAAAAGACTTACATATGTTCTGGCTAACATCTCAGATACGCCTGATAACAATGATAGTCGAGTATATCCCATTCCCTGTATTGTATATCGTAATGTAAAAGAAATACCCAATACGATGAAGAACACAGCGGAAATTCTAATAAACAGAATGGCATTCTCAATAACATAAGTTTCCGACACATCGACAAATAATAATATCAATTCTTTAGAGAATTCCCAAACGATTATATTCAGTATTACTACATAAGCAAAAACTAAAGATAATGCAGATTTTATGCCTAAATATATTCTTTCAAGTTTTCCGGCACCATAGTTCTGTCCACTAAAAGTAGCCATTGCTATACCAAGGCTTTCAAGAAGACAAACAAAAAATATCTTGATTCTCATGGCAGCTGTAAAAGCTGCTATATATACAGTGCCCAAAGAGTTATTGGCACTTTGAAGCATAATCATCCCTATTGCAGTTATTGAAACCTGTAATCCCATGGGAATACCTATATATAACAATTGTTTTGCAACTCTGGAGTCAAACTCATTCGCATGTCGTATATTGAATATATCGTACTTCCTTTTAATATACACATAACAAAGTGAGGCTGATAAACCCTGTGAAAGGACTGTAGCAACAGCAGCGCCTGCTACTCCGTAATCCAAAACAATGATAGTTAACAAATCTAATATTATATTTACAAAAGTAGAAAAGATCAAAAAGAAGAAAGGTGTCTTACTATCTCCAACGGCGCGTAGAATACTGGAAAATAGATTATAATAAAAAATGAAAGGAATACCTAGAAATGTAATAAGCAAATATAAGTATGCTTCATTCATTATTGTTTCTGGAGTTTGCATCCACTTTAATATATATGAACACAAAATACTTGTTGTTGAAGCAATTGCTACAGAAATTACAGCTGAGATTTTCAAGCTTATAATAATATATTTGTACAATGTGGCAAAATCTTGGGCTCCAAACTTTTGGGCCATGGGAATACCAAATCCACCGCAACATCCGCTACAGAATCCCAATATAAGAGTTATCACAGAAGTTCCGGCACCAACTGCAGCAAGAGAGTTTATACCAAGAGATTTACCAACTATTACTGCATCAACGATTGAATATGTCTGTTGCAAAAGATTGCCCAATAAAAGAGGAACAGTGAATTTAAATAGAATAGTCAGCGGAGGACCAGATGTCATATTTTTAGAACTTACTATTTTTAACATGCAATTCGATATCATTAAAATAATCATCAAACTAAAAAATCCCATTTAAGAGATCTTGAATATTTTAAATCATTTATATTCTCTACGTAACTGATAATCACCTCGTAATTGTTCGAAACGTTCAGGATAACGACGAAGTACCTGACAATCAAATCTGGGATCATAAATCTGTATTTGACGAATATTTTCATTACTGTCGAAAGGCATATGTGGCATTTCTGGTAGTATAATTTTGAAGTTTATTTCTTTCCCAAAGAACTTACAAAAAGCTTCCAATGTCATACGTGTTGCATTAGCTTTTCCATCAGCTGAATAGCCTGCTATATGTGGAGTTCCAATAAAGATACGGTTTAGCAATTCTATATTAATGAAAGGTTCATGTTCCCATACATCAATTACAGCATCTCTGATATATCCATGGTTCAAGGCATAACATAAAGCTGTCTCATCTACAACTTCTCCACGGGAAGTGTTTATAATATATGGCTGGCGTTTCAAAGAGGTAAAAAAATCGTAATCGGCCAGATGAAAAGTCGGGAATTCACCTTGTCGAACAAGTGGTGTGTGAAAACTTATTACATCACAATATTGAGCTAATGTTTGTAAGTCTGTAAATCCTTTTTCTCCATGAGCGGCACGCGGAGGATCATTCAGCAAAACTTTCATACCTATTCTTTCTGCCAATTGTTTGATACGACTTCCTACATGTCCAACCCCAACGATACCAATGCAAGAATCTTTCAAAGATAATCCTTTTTCGCTTTGTAACAGAAGTAATACTGAATGTATATACTGTTCTACACCTCCAGCATTACATCCTGGACAATTCGACCAAATAATACCAGCTTCCTTACAATAAGCTGTATCAATATGGTCGAAACCAATAGTAGCAGTCCCGATAAACTTCACTTTGCTTCCAAATAGTAGTTCACGATTACATTGGGTACGTGTACGAGTTATTAAAGCGTCTGCATCACGCACTATATCTGAGGTAAACGCATTTCCTGGAAGATAGATAACCTCATCGGCTAAAGAGGCTAAGGCTTCTCGAATGTAAGGAATTTTATTGTCTACTATTACTTTCATTTTAACTTTTACTTGTTTATAACTACACAATAACTTAATTATTTATTTCAATTTTAAGCTTACAGAATTTTGATAACAATACTATTATAAATCAGAATGCCATAATTTGTAAACTCTGATAAGATATATTCTCTTATTTTAGATATCAAATCTAATGGCAAGTTTATTATTTTAGGTCTCTTAATATACAATCGTTATAATGTCTAAAACAGTAATATCATTATAATATATAATAATAAGACAAACTAATAACCTCATCTGAATAGTATTTTCAAAAGGATTTATAGTATCATCTATTTCTCAAATACATATTTTCTAAACAGCGGATACCTGAGCGTGTCTTAAAAATCTTATTTCTAACGTTTTCAATCATTTCATCAGTAAAACCATCTTCATAAATATTAACAAGAAAATCAGCTTCAACAAGTAACTGATAATCTATTCCATATATATGAGTATATGTATGATGATGACCAACCAACCAACAAATACGTTCTATCTGTTCATAAGTATAGTTTCCTATTTCGTTTAAAAGTTTTTTAGCTTCATCTGGACCTTCAAGTTCCTGATGTTTTCCATCACATACACCATACTTATTTTCACATATACGTATACCAATATCATGAACTATCGCCGCGGTTTCAAGTATGAAAAGAGTTTCTTCATCAATCTGTTCCTGTCTTCCAAGAAATGCAGCAAAATTATATACCTTTATGAAATGCTGTATTCTTTTAGCGTCACCACGAAAGTACTCTATCATGGAAGATATAAGCTGTAAATGTACTATATCCATATTTTATCAATAAAATCAGTCTACAACATAATTATTTACCTAACCCATTCTCTCTCCAATTTTTCAAATAGGGGGAATAATATATTATTTTCGATAAATATATGTTCAAACAGATGTTCTACAAAAGTTTCTAATTCCACCATCATTTGTTCATAGTTTATACAAACATCATCTGGAATTCTAAATATATCTGTTATTTCTCTTAAACGCATATATCGTTGTCTTTCATTTTCATGTTCCATAGTCATTACTCGAATAGGATTAGAAACTGTACCACAATGCATAGCTTCTATATAAGTCTCATTTTGTGAAGCTTCGAACAATTTATAGAGATATGGGAATAACACATTCTCTTCTTTTTGAAAGTGCAACTCTAGATCTTGTAATGACTGTTTAACTTGATTAAACAGCTCATTCAATTCGGGATATTCTGCACTGTAACTATCTTTAACACTCTCTATCATAGAAAGTATATAAGCGCCATTTTCCTTGGTATTTCTATGATGATATTTTATAATATAATCCAAAAGTAGATCAAGAGGCCATAAATAGAATGGAGTACCTTGATATGAAATTTCTTTTAAATATGCTACTATTTCATTTATATCTTTGTTACTCTCAATACAAGCATCTTCCAGACTAATATTTCCATTACAATAGTCTATACCAAATCTAAAAAATACAGATGCTGTTGCAGAATTCTCAAGAACTATATCTTTTACTTTTTTATTTCTTAAATCAATAATGTCCATATATACTTTAATTATTTTTGATCTGTTGTTATAATTATATCCATTTTAATATCATTCTCTGCTACTGGCAATTCTTCAACAAATTGAAAGTTAAAACATAATCCAATTTTATAAACATTAGATAGCTGAGCTAACAATTTATCATAATAACCTTTTCCATGACCGAGTCTGTTTCCATATCTATCAAAAGCAATACCTGGAATAACTGCAACATTAATTTTTTTATAATCTTCAAAATAATCTCCCGTAGGTTCCATTATATCCATTATGCCTTTTCTTAAATTCCGATCAGGTTGATATCTTCTTAATCTGATACCTGATTTATTTGTTTCAGGCAACAATATTATTTTAGAAGTAGCAATCTGTTCAATTAATCTATGAGTGTTCACTTCAAAACTCAATGAATGATACAATAAAACAACTTCCGCATCTCTAAAATGAGTGTTATTCATAAGATTCCTTATTATTAATTCAGAAGATTTTCTTATAGACTCAGAATCTTGGCTCTTTAGCTTATTTATTATCTTATTCCTTAGATTTTCTTTCTGAAACCGGACGTAATCTTTATAAAAAGGGAAAATTGGTCCAAAGCCAGTTCCAAACGAAAAATCGGCCCCATATTTTATAGATTTATAAATAAACTCTTCAGCTTTATCTATAGCATCAATAATACGCCAACCTCTTGCTATGTAAGTAGCAATGGATGAAGCAAACATATCACCAGTTCCATTTACATTTTTTGTTTCTATTATGGGTTTTATATATTCTCTGAAATCATTACTTTGAGGGCAATAGAAATAATCCACCAATTTGTCTTTATATGGTACAGATTTTATTATCACAGAGTTCCCCCAACATGACAGTTCTTTTAAGTCCTCCTTTATATTATTTATATTCAATTTCCGCCCAAGCAGAATCTCTGCTTCTCGCATATTTGGTGTAATAATGGTTGCCAACGGTATAAGACTTTCCTTATAACTCAAAACTGCATCATCCTTAATTAACTGGTCTCCTGAGGAAGTAACCATTACAGGATCCACAACCAAAGGAACTTCGGTATAACTACTGAGTGTTTCCGATACCTTTTGTACCAATTCTTTTGAATATAGCATTCCGGTCTTAATACAGTCTGCGCCAACATCCTCCATAAACGATTTTATTTGAGATACCACCATGCCAACAGGAATCAGGCATACATCCTTTACGTGTTCTGTATCCTCATCTACTACACATGTTATAGCCCCGGCTGCATATCCTCCACAAGTACATATGGACTTGACATCTGCCTGTATTCCTGCAGAGCCAAGAGGTTCACTGCCAGCTATAACAAAAACCTTGTAAGGAACTTTTTCTTTTTTAATCATTGCTTCATCTTATTTTGTTAAGGCAATCTACCAGTTTACCAACGAAACAATCCACTTCCGACTTTGTAATGCACAATGGTGGCAATATTCTCAGAATATTATTACCTGAATATCCAGTAAATATATGGTGCTCAAACAGAAGCATCTCACGTATTTCGGACACAGGGATTGCAAACTCTACTCCTATCATTAATCCACGTCCCCTAATATCTGTTATCAGCGGTGACACAATAGAACTAAGTTTCTTTATAAAATACTCTCCTATGTTATAGGCATTTTCTATCAATCTTTCATCTTTCATAACCTCTATTACCGACAATGCAGCTGCACATCCCAGATGGTTTCCACCAAATGTAGTTCCAAGCATTCCTTTGCGAGGTTTAAATATACCACTTATCAGAACACCAGAAAATGGAAAACCATTTGCTATACCTTTTGCCACAGTGATAATATCAGGCTTTATACCACTCCACTGATGTGCAAAAAACTTTCCTGTACGTCCGTATCCCGACTGTATCTCATCTAAAATGAGAATTGCACCGTATTGTATTGTAAGTCTGCGCAATTTTTTAAGGAAATCATTCCCTGGAACCCTTATACCACCAACCCCGGAAATACCTTCTATAATTACAGCACAAACATCTCCACTACGCAGTACACTTTCCACCTCTGTAATATCCATATCCGCAAAATACACATTGTTATTACAGTTCAGAGGAGCTGTTATGAAAGGATTGTCCGTAACTTCTACTGCAGCCGAAGTACGACCATGGAAAGAGTTCTTGAAAGCAATTATCTTCTTCTTTCCGGTATGAAAAGAGGCAAGCTTCAGTGCATTCTCATTTGCCTCAGCTCCTGAATTGACAAAAAATGCACTATAATCCGGATAACCGGATATTTCTCCTAATTCGTACGCAAGTTTTTCCTGAAGCTTATTAACCACAGAGTTAGAATAAAACATCAGATCCTGCATCTGCTCAGACATACATTTTACCAGATATGGATGAGAATGTCCTATTGATATTACAGCATGTCCACCATAAAAATCGAGATACGAATTTCCACAATCATCATAGACATAACAACCTTTGCCTTTTATTATATTGATAGGGAATACAGTATATACATCAAACAAGTTCATAAGCAATTATTTAGTATTTTATTATTCCATCCTTCCATACTTCATTTCGTCACCATTCTTATCGTACTGCTTACGTTTCCCTGTGGGAGGAGCCAATAAGGTTATTTTGACAACAGCGGTACGATGAAGACTTCTTTCAACAGCGGCATCGAAAGCATCCATGTGCTTAGGAAGAAATCGTTGGCTTATTAACCTCAGCGCAAGAATCTTTTCATCATTATCTGTTACAATCTCAGCTTTTCCGAATGCGATAGCCGAACGGTACTGTAGAGTGAATGTCCCATCTTTAGGTCCTACAGTAGGTTGACATTTCGTTACAGCAGAAAGACACACTTCGGGATTCACTGCTATAGCATCCAATTTATCTCCATCAGGAGCACAATGGAAATACCAGACATTATCATCCTTACTTGCTAAAGAAAGTGGCACGCCGTATGCAGTATCATCCGGGCGAGTAAAACTTACTGTAATATACGGGGCCTTACGCATAATGTCAAGAGCCCATTGACTATCCATTTCTCTACTTATTTTCCTCATATTTATTTCTAATCTTTAAGCGATTTTTATCATTACTAGAACTTGAATGTAAATACAACATTAAAAAACGACCTCTAATTCGTAAGATGTACCAACAATCGAACAAAATTACTACGGAAGAGAATAACACAATGTAATAAAAATGACACTACCTTTATTTTTTTAGAAATATTTTATTAACAATAACCACAAAAAAATAGCATTTATTACATAAACAATATAACCTATATATTTAATCAAAACATTTACAACGATATAAATACCATATCGACTTAATTTGATGTTGTCAAATTAAGTCGATAAAAAGCAACAATCAGAATAAATATAGTTAGAAATAGTTCCATAATGTCGAGAAAATCTCTAACTTTGTATAATCTCTCAATTGTAAACTTATGAAAATAATTGAATTTAATGACTATTATAAAGATATATTATTCTCAATTCCATTGTTTCGTGATTTAAATTCTCATATAAAAAAAAGACTCATTCAAGAGCTTGATTTTGGATTATATCACATTCAGAACAATGAAATTGTTGCAGAACAGGGAGAAGCCTGTTCCAGACTTTATATTCTTCTAAAAGGAGAATTAGAAGTAAATATCATAGATGCAAATGGAAACGAGGTCCTTATAGAAAATATTGTTGCTCCACGTGCATTTGCAACGCCTCATTTATTTAAAGAAGATAATCGTTTTCCTGCAACATTTAAAACTATTGAAGAGTCAATATTACTAACAGCAACAAAAGACTCTACATTTCGTCTTATAAGCGAGTGTCCTGATATTCTAAGGAGTTTCCTTTGTGTATCAGGGAAATGCAATGTATGTACAACTATGAGATTGGATATCTTATCAAGAAAAACAATCAGAGAACGTATTCTGGTATATTTTTTTAAAAAGTTAAATAAGAATTCAAATGTTATAAAAATGCCTCATACGCTGACACAACTGGCAGAATACCTAAATGTAACCCGCCCGGCATTATCTACAGAGTTCAATAAAATGGAAAAGGAAGGTTTAATAAAAAGGATATCTGATGGTAATATAGAATTGAACTTAGCAAAAATAAAAAAGCCTATATAAAACTTTCATATTATACTTGAAATAAAATACCTGATAAATAAATCATTATTTACATATAAACAATTTATTTATCAGGTATAAAATGTTATGGTGACATTTCACAAGAATAATCACTTACAAAGAATTTGAGGATTTATATTCAGCGATATCCATCCCCAATCTTGCCAACTTTTATGATTTCCTCCTTTTACCATATCCATTGTAGAAGTACCAAACATTACAGAATACCCTAAAGACAAACTTACATCTTTCATTATTTTCCAGTCCAACTGATAATCAACCTCAGAGCCTAAAGTACGCTTTAAATTTTCAAGTTTTACTGCTGTTACAAAATAATGATAGTTCAAACTCGTTGATACTGAAGAAGACACCTTATAATTAATTCCAACCTGAGTATCAGAAAGGCCAGGGTTATATCCATTCTTGAAATCTGAAGCATAGAAATAGTCCATTGCTCCATAAAACTTATGATGAGTACCATACAAAGGATTAAAAGCTTTATATGTTCCTCCATATTCATCATTTCCACTCAGATAATCAGTTCCTACATTTACTGACCATGTTTTGCTTAAACTATATGAGGCTCGTAAACTTGCCATATAAGCTGATATTGATTTTGACAATAGATTCTTGCCTGTCTGGTAATAAAATGCCCCCGATATATTCCATTCACTTGGGGTTATTTGTATGTATGTACCAAATGTTTGCATATATTTTGTATCGGAATTTTTTGTTTCCGAATCTCCCCCTTCTTGACCAAGATTTATGGCAAGGAATGATATATTCAAGGGGACAGAGGCACAATCATAATGATACCATAGTGTCTGCATATTCTTATATAACTTTGTTGTACTGCTATCATAGAATGTTCCGCCAATGACATTCTCATCATTCTGATTAAACGCAAAAATACCGTGAAACTGATGACCGTTCTTTTTAAATCCGATCTTCAAGGCATCATGGTAACGTCCTGCTACATTCCAATCCAATCCACCGAGGATACGTTCATCATCATATATCAAAGACTGCCGCCCCAACTGCATAAACCAGTAATCATTAAAGTCAAATGATGCCCAAGCTTCATTTAGTATAAAACGACCATTTTTATCAATCAATGCATCCTGTCCCCATACACCAACATGTTGAGCTGAGAATTTCAATGAAAGACGCTTACGTTCATATTCCAAAGACAGTCTGGCACGCTCATTAATAAAACCAGCAGGCAAAATGCCTTCATTACGCGGATACAATGCTCCATTACGATATTCACCTCTTGTGCGAATCTGTGCTGTAACAATGAATCTGTCTGAATCAGTCTTTTCTTCCTGAGCATAAGATATTGATGCCTCCCCAATAATAAAGAATGACATCAGAATAAATAAGTTTCTTCTTCTCATAAATAATAAGCTTTAATCAGTTCATATTATAAGTATGGATACTGCTTCCTTGAGCAGAAGGTAGATAATTTATACCCCACCAACACATCTGCAGAAATACAAATGACAACAATAATATATACAATGATACTCTTCTTTTATTATGCATTCCTATCCTCAGATGAATATATGAAAGATATGAGAACCACGTTACTGCTGCCCAAGTTTCTTTAGGGTCCCATGACCAGTAATGTCCCCAAGCCTCCTTTGCCCATAAGGCTCCGGTCAACATTCCTAAGGTCATAAAAGACAATCCCACATATACCAAATTATCACATAAGAATATTTCTTTAGTATCACTCAGACTTTTCTTAATCCATAAAAGATACCCCCCCGTTATAGCTGATGCACCAAGCATTGCATATGCAAACATGTATATAATAACATGAGGAGCGAACCACGGACTCTGCAACGCTGGCATCAAAGCTTTATTATGTATTTCAGGTTTAAGTATGTTTATACAAATAAAAACAATGGAAAGTATTGTACTGAAACTTAATATCCATTTATACCTCCACCTTATATATGTAACCAGTCCAGCAAATGGCAAGAAAAATGAATACCAAAGTCTGGTTTCTCCCATAGTACGTAATGGAGGGCGTTCCAGCGAGAACCATAATAAAATAATAAAAGTTCCAAACAAAATAAGACCTAAGGCAGTAAATGTGCATGCACTTTTTTTAGCCTCCTTAAAAGCTTTCCATGATCCGATAATCCAAAACAGAACAGACAGTATGGCAAAATATATAAACCAATCCCAATTAATCATATTCTACAATTTACTTATTGTTATTCTTTTGAGCAGTAATAAACATACACACAGCGCCCAACATCATCATAATAATTCCAATATATACAAATGGAAGCCAAGGATCTGATACCAATTCGAAAACACTTATATCACTCCAACGTCCCTTTGTCTCATCATAGCTTAACTGATAAATATTCCATCCTTCTACCTTGGCCGGCTTGTTAACCTCAATTGTCTCATTACATTTAGTTCCTCTTTTTGTATATATAATTACATCTGAAGAATAACGGCGAGGCTCTCTGTCAGGCATAACTATGCTACACATACTGTCAAGACGTAACGCTTGATAAGGAAAAAGGAAACTGCCACAACTGACCCATCCACAAGCAACTTTTTTCCCATCTGCTGAAACAGCCCTTACATTAGCAGCATAAGTTGCACCAGTACTCGGCCAATTTACATATTTCACCGTATCTTGTCCAGGAACCGATGCTGCCAGTTCTATCTTTTCCAATATTTCAATATTCCATCCGAAAAGTTCACCTGTCTTAATTCCGTCCTCCAGCATCAGGTGTTCGGGTGAATTAAAAGGTAAAGCATTACCTGTAGAATTATCTATCAACATAAGTTTTGGAGGATATTCGTCTATATTGAAATTTACTAGTTCAATAGCTAAAGGCAATTCATACAAGCGTCCATCAGCATCAGTCGCTCGCCATTCTGTCTGTCCAATTCTGGTATTCATAGTCAGCCTTTTCATATCTGCACTACCAAGTGTTGCTGCCACTAGTGCTATGAACAATCCAAAATGATTCAAAAGAAACGGTATTTTTGTTATACGAAATGAGACCAAATGCTTTATAGAAACCAGGCCAACTATTGATGTCATCCAAAGATAAATAAGGATAAATGGCCAAAAAGAAAGCATACGATTGAATATGGAAACATCACCTATGGCAGGAGAAGAAGGGACCTGTTTTATCATTCCCATAACGAAAGTCATGAATACAACAGCTATTAAAGATGGAACTGCTGCATTAAATGTCATAGTCCAGCGTACAAAATATAACCTCTTCCTTAGAATGAAAAGTATAATTAAGGTTATTATATATATTGCCAGAATATATATATTAAGCGGCCAAGCAAAATTGTTCCAGTCTACAGCTCCAGTAAATAGATGTAAAACAAGACCTATGGCAATTAATCCGCCACAGGTCATTATCCCTTCTTTTATACCCCAAGAATTATTCCACATAACTATTTATTATATGATACGTCCATTTGACTTTGCTTCTTTCAGCCAACCTGGTACAGTATTATTTATAAAACGCTCCTTTGCAGCTTTCTCTGCAGGAATATCCAGTCCAATAAATTTCTGAGCCTTATCTTTAGTTGAAATATCGGGCATAGGAACATCGTCTGTATAGCCATGTTTTGCCAATACTTTAGATATAGACAATCTTGCCTGCAAAGCTCTGTCAAGCCCATGCGACAATATTCTTTGTATTTCCTGTGGAGCATGGAATGCTGCTCCATGAGACGCAACTCCAAAATCCCATCTCCACTGTGCCTCACGAAGAAGTTTAAGTATAGGCTTCATTTCGTTATCTGTTGCTCCTTTATCCCAGGCAAATTTAGCTTCAATATGCGCACAGGCAAGTTCTTTTTCCAACCTATTCCTTATTTCGTTAGCTTTATGCTGACGCTCGTAAACATTATTACGAAGAGTTTCTTCACTTTCACGATGACAGACCTGACATGTTCGGTCTATCATGGCAAGCGGACTCTGAATATGATGGTCGCTGAACTTCATACCACCTTCACTTTTATATGGCATATGACAATCTGCACATGACACTCCACGCTGTCCGTGTATTCCCATCTGAGAAATCTCGTAGTCTGGATGCTGAGCTTTGATTATAGGTGTACGACTAAGCGCATGAGTATAATCTGAGAAATTGTTTTCATCATAATATTGCTCTATGGTCTCTACAGTCATACCTTTATCCCAAGGAAATGTAAGGTACTTCCCATCACCCTTAAAATAATATTCCACATGACATTGTGCACAAACTAGAGAACGCATCTCTTGGGGTGTTGCTTTTGTTATATCCTTTCCCTGACGGGCAAAAGCTTCAATCAATGCAGGACGACTAATGTGTAAGTCCATTGTTTCTGAATCATGACAATCGGAACATCCAATAGGATTTACTATCTCAGAACCAAAAGCCGCCCACTTATTATTATAAAATGAATCTACACCTATTTCCTGCATCATACGTGGAACATCCGGGCTTTTACATGTCCAACAAGTTGAGGGTTGTGGACCATCACTTGCAGTTTCTGGTGCTCCTGTACGAAGAGTCGCACGTATGTCTTCAATAGCGTGCATGTGACCACGTGGTGTAGCATAATCTTTTGAAAAAGCATAACCAGCCCATAAAATAACCATTTCAGGGCGCTGTTCGAGAACATCAACCTGAACATTTCCATTAAACTCACTTTGGAAATCTGTATTGGCAGTTTCAGTCCAAGTCTGATACTCCCTCGGAAAATCACTTTGGAATTTCTCATTCTGAGGAATGATACCTTTCATTGGATTTTTTCTGTTATTAAATATACTTACAACTTCAGCTCTGCGCTCAGATAAAGCTGAAATCGCAAGACCCAAACAAAAAACAACGGCCATTGATACACCAAACAACAACCATCCTTGCCAAGATTTTAAATTATTATTCATACACTACAGTTTTATTTTATTATTTCTTCATTTTTTTCAGCCAATCCGGAACAGGAGATTCCGGTAATGGTACTATCGCATTAGGAGTAGATGAAAGACTGTTCTTTCCTCCATGAGGTACATCTCTGTGGCAATCCCAACAAGCCTTTCCTTTTCCTACTTCTGACATCATATAATCAATTCTTCCAGTTTTAACAAACTCCGTATTCAACTGCTGATGACACCGGATACAATTATTCATAATAACCTGAGAGCTTGCAGGATGTGCATGAATGACCTGAGGTTCCGAATTTGTCAAAAAGGCAGCAACATGTTTCATACCATCCATTCCCTTAAAGCTCCATTTTTTAATAAAATTCTCATGCGGGACATGGCAATCATTACATGTTGCATTTCTTGAGTGAGAACTATGCATCCATGTCGCATAATACGGAGACATGATATGACAATTCACACAAGCTGAAGGCTCATCTGTAAGGTAAGTATGTGCTCTCAGCAAATAAAGGAAGAATAATCCACCTCCTAATATAGCTCCAGCAATTATAGCTGTTATATTTTTTTGTCTTTTTGAGAATCTCATAGATATACTTTTTTTGCAAAAAAAACATTTAATCCAAACAAACAGTGTAAGAAATATGACACTAACATATTTTTTTTAGAAAAGTTATCCCTTTCATCAAAGATAAATTCCAATCCTGATTTGCCAGCCGCATTTATTCCTTTTTTCAGGAGAATTTTCTTTATGGCTTACGCCATGAAAATTCACCTGAAAAAGAATGCGGCGGCAAACGGATTAGAATTAAAGGAAAGATTACAGGGATTAACTGCGACCGACGTGACGCATAGCCGTGAATCAAAGGCGGCTATCCTTATATTCCATATATGACCTCATAAATACTGTGAAAATCCACCTTCACAAATAACAAAACATAGACTGCTTATCAAATCCCGAAATAAGACAGGGATTTCAGCTCCCTCCGATCTGCATAGTCAGGTGGCTTCACTATGCTTTTATTTTTACTCTTACTACTTCTTTTCATTCTTTTTTCTGTTGTTTCCACGTTCTTTCCGTAAGCGTCTCCGCGATGACGCAAAACAATGTAAAATAGTCCTATTAAGATACGC
>OGDF01003672.1_pt1 | contig 18478 bp, 18 predicted proteins | sample 1570141 | NCBI WGS metagenome assembly OGDF01 (sample SAMEA4370581, study PRJEB24528) | human gut metagenome | reverse complement strand
CATGACGGACAGCATCATAGCCACGCAGAGAACCAGGGACAGAACCTTCTTCTGTGCCGGTGCGCTGTTTTTACGCTCTATTTTTCGACATGAATTGCTAAATTTCGCGCTATGTGATAGAATAAATCTCACTGCACTTGAAAGGAAATTTTGCCTATGGATCGCCGTTCCAAAACCTACCTCATCCTCGCCACTGTGGTTGCGCTTTTGGCCATCTGCGTTGCCGTCTGGGCGCTCTTTTTCCGCGCACCGGAGGCCCCGGCCGACCCTGAAATTTCACCGGTGGCGGACGAACATCTCACTCCCACGGACGATGGCGATGACGAAAAAATGCCCCAAGCCGAGGGCGGCGGCGCGGTGAACATCACCTATTCCAATGAGGTCACGATCTCCCTGGCCGACGCAACAGCCACTGTCCAAATCACCAACCCCACCCGCTCCAACCAGAGCATGCTCATCCAGTTGATGATCCAAGACGTGAAAGTCGGCCAATCCGGCACCATCCCGCCGGGGAATCAGTTGACGGTCATTCCGCTGGACGAAAATATTACGCTGGAACCCGGAACGTATGAGGGGATGTTCCATCTGCTTTTCTTCGATACGGAGACGAACGAGCAGGCGAATTTAAATACGAATATTCCAATTTTAATAGCCGTAGCATAAAGAGAGCTACCCTCTGAGGATTCAACCCAGGGGTAGCTCTCTTTAATATTAGTTCACCGAAACATAGACTGTTCCAATTATGCGGTTTTCCAAATCAATATTGTCAGGAATTACACTCGTTTTAATGCTTAACGCCGCCGTGTTTTTATCCGCAGAATCATATGTTTTACCCACTCCACTTGCTAAAGAGAATGCGGGCTTGTCAAACGTACAATCTGGGTTATAGCTTTCTGCTAGCCAATAGGAAGGTTCAAATCGTAGATTGCATTCTATAGGTGTATTAGAATGATTGGTAATTTTTACAATATTACTCTCTAGCTCAACACCTTCTCCTCTCTCTGCTGGCTTCCAGCTGCTAGTATTTCCACTATCAGAGAACGAATGTGTTTCTGGATCCCAGACTTCTGTTGCACCAGTAAAATAGTTAAACTTCATGCTTCCCCATTCTATATCAACACTGTACACAGTTGATGAACTTGGCTTTTTTGCTACACGTGTACCATATACAGAAAAGTTTTTTCCTGTAGATTGCTCTCTGAGAGTTTCTTTATTAGAATCTCCTTCTTCCGCCAACGCCGGCACGGCCAGAATAGCCAGCATAACGCCAACTAGCGGGATAACAAATAACCTTCTCATAAATTTCTCCTCTCATTCCTCGCATCTAAAGGGCTGATTCCATTTTACAGGGTCCTTAGCGAAAACACAAGAAAAATGTCGAAAAATTGGTGAGAATTTTTGCGGAGACGACAGAAGAAGGTTCTGTCCCTGGTTCTCTGCGTGGCTATGATGCTGTCCGTCATGGTCGTAGGGGCCGGGGCGGCGTTCTCTGATCAGTCCAAGATCAAGAACACTGAGGCCGTTGATATGTGCACCGCACTCAATATCATCGGCGGCTACCCTGACGGTACTTTTAAGCCCGAAGGGAACATCACCCGCGCCGAGGTCACTAAGATGATCTGCGTCGCTCTGAACGGTGGCAAGGAGCCCAACCTGGCTACCAACGCTACCCCCACTTTCTCCGATGTGCGCACCAACCCCAACTCCGCTTGGGCTGAGGGCTACATCGAGTCCTGCTATGCACAGGGCATCGTCTCCGGCGTCGGCGGCGGTAAGTTCGCTCCTGCCGGCAACGTGACCGCTACTCAGATGGCTAAGATGCTGCTGGTGGCTCTGGGTTACAACGCCGACAACGAGGGCTTCACCGGCAACGCTTGGGCCACCAACGTCAACGTCCGTGCTTCCCAGAAGGGCCTGTATGAGGACCTGGAGAACATCGACGTCAACGCCGCTCTGACCCGTGACAACGCCGCCCAGATGATCTGGAACGCGCTGAACGCTTACGAGGTCGAGTACAAGACCACCCTGATCACCGATTCCAAGGGTCAGCTGACCTCTCAGATCACCGTGCAGGATAAGCTGGTCCAGGGTACTGACGGCTTTGTCAAGATCACCCTGCTGGAGGACAAGTATGAGTCCAACACTACTACTGGCATCCTGACTAAGATCGAGTGGAACGATACTGACAAGGAGTATAAGTACACCGTCAATGGTACGGAATATCAGACCGCAGCTGACTTCTCCGACCTGTTCGGCATGAACGTCAAGGTTGTCTACACCAGAGATAAGAAGACCAACGACATCAAGGTCTTTGGCATCGTGCCTAAGGATTCTAAGGTCCTGGCTACTGCCATCTTGGACGACATTGAGTACTCCGATACCAATGAAATCAAGGTTGACGGCACCAAGTATAAGACTGACGAAGACGTAATGGATGCTACTAAACCCTTGCAGGCTATGGCATTTAACGGCACTGCTAAAAACCTGTTCAAGGTTAGCGGCACCGATAAAGTTCTGAACGATGGTCTGGAGGGTTATTACTCTGCTACCGTTATCGACAACGACAATGACGGCAAGGCTGACCTGGTTGTCTACCTGCCTGTTACCGTTGCTAAGGTCACTTATGCTGGTACCAAGTCCATTACCGCTGGTGCTTCTTATAAGTATGAGGACCATGACATTGTTAGCGGTCTGAAAAAGGACGACTATGTTGTTATCACCGCCAAGGCTAACACCGCTAAGGACCGTGCTAACATCGTAAAGGCTGACATCGTTTCTGGCAAGGTCACTGCTACCAAGGCTGGCAAGATCCAGATTGACAGCAAGTGGTACACCCTGGCTGGTAACCTGACTGTCAATGACTACAACGTTGGCGATTCCTACGACGTTGCTGTTTACAACGGCTTCGCCTTCTCCTCCGACGCTACCGAAGAGGCTTCTAAGGACATCCTGTTCGTGTCCGGTACCAAGGACTTCGACCAGTATGCTGGCGAGACCAACGGTACTGTTGATGCAAAGGTTTACTTCCTGGATGGCACCAACAAGACCATTACCATCACCAAGGTTGGCGGCAACAAGCTGGACAAGGCCACTTACAATGGTGCGGGCGTTGCTGCTACCAAGCTGGCTGGCAAGCTCTATACTTACACTGTTAAGGACGGCAACTATGAGCTGAAGGTTCTGAACTCCACCAACAATAAGGCTGGCTATAAGGACTATGCTTCTGGCGTTACCTTCGATGCAACTAAGGATACCATTGGTAACTATGCTATCGCTGACGACGCTGTTGTCTTCGTAAAGGACAACTCTGAAACCAAGATCATCTCTGGTAAGACCGTTAAGGATTGGAGCAATAACTTCGGTACTAGCGGCGAGGTTCTGGTATCTGAGATCAACGGCATCAAGTATGCCAAGGTTGCTGCCCTGGTTGCAGATTCCGCTAGACCCGCTGCCTCCGGCGATTACCTGTACGCTTATCTGACTGAAGACGCCTATGTTGGCCAGACCAAGGATGCTGACGAGGATGATGCACTGGTCTTCACCGTGTTCGGTGAAAAGGGTGCTGCTACTCTGTATGACACCGATGATGTTAACGATGAAAATTACAATGTGGCTAACTTCAAGAAGGGTCAGCTGATTGAGTATAAGGAAGACGGCGACAAGATCATCGAGGTCAAGGTCGTTTCCGGCGCAGACGCTATCAAGACTGCCCAGATCAAGACCGTTGCTATCACCGGTGTTGAGGACAAGAACAAGGGCCTGGTCTACTTCCTGGATTCTACCACAGACGCTGCTCCTTCCAACACTGGTAAGTCTACCTCTCTGAAGCTGGATGAGGATGCTTACTTCGTGAAGATCGACGACGCTGAGAACACCGCTGAGGCTGGTTCTCGCAGCGAAGTCACCGTTGCTCACTCTGAGACGAACGGCAAGAAGACCGCTAACGCTTACATCGCAGTTGTGGACGGCAAGATCGTTGCTGTTTACTACGACGTTGATAAGCTGGATGACGGTATTCAGTTCACTGATGCTGAGTAAGTCCTAAGCGCTTATACAGCCTAACACAAGGCCCCCAGGGATTCGTCCCTGGGGGTTTTGCTGTGTGGGGGTAGTTCCAGACGGGCTTGACCACATTTCTTGTAGGCTTGTAAACACGGGGGTTTCATGGTATCATAAAACCAAACTGGAGCGATGGGAAGGGGGCCGCGGGCATGACTGATCTGAAGATCCCGGTCGGGATTTCTGACTTTGCGAAAATCCGGAAGTACCACTATTACTATGTGGACAAGACGGGTCTCATTGCTGACCTGCTGGAGAAAGAGACAGCAGAAGTTACTCTGATCACCCGCCCCCGCCGTTTCGGGAAGACCATGGGCATGAGTATGCTGGCCAACTTTTTTGACATCCGCAGGGACAGTCAGGCGATGTTTGAGGGATTGGAGATCGCCCAAAATACTGCGCTGTGCCGCGAGTGGATGAACCGGTGGCCGGTGCTGTTTCTCTCGTTCAAGCGAGTCGATGGCTTGGACTTTGGCAGCGCCTATGAGATGCTTTACACCGTCATTGCTGAGGTTTGCGTCACACATGGTTATTTACAGGAAAGTGCGCGTGTTGCCCAATATGATAAGAATCTCCTCAAGCGGATCGAGGCGGGCACCGCAACGCAGGTGGAGCTGAAAAACAGTTTCGTGACCCTCACGCGTGCCATGGCCGCCCATTATGGCAAGCCGGTGATCCTGCTGCTGGATGAATATGATGTCCCCATTGCCAAGGCCAGCGCCAAGGGGTACTATGCAGAGATGCTGGACGTGGTGAAGGGCCTGATGCAGGCGCTGAAGGACAACGACGCCCTGCGTTTTGCCGTTGTCACCGGCTGTTTGCGGATCGCCAAAGAGAGCATCTTCACCGGCACCAACAACTTTGTCTCCGATACGATCTCGTCCTCGCATTTGAACGAATATTTTGGCTTTACACAGACAGACGTGGATCGGCTGCTCAAAGATGCGGACTGTCAGGAACATGCTGCCGCTATCAAAAACTGGTACGACGGGTATCACTTTGGGGATTTGGACGTTTACTGTCCCTGGGATGTGATGAATTATCTCCGTGACCTCCAGCGCAACCCAAAGGCCAAGCCCGCCAGCTACTGGAAAAATACCAGCGACAACTCCATCATTCGGTCGTTTATCGACTATCGAGGCGCGAAAATTTCTCAAAAATTGGAAACGCTTCTGTCTGGCGGGTATATCCTTCAGAAGGTCGAAGAAAATCTGACTTATGACTATTTACACTCTTCAGAAGAGAATCTGTGGAGCATCCTCTATCTGACCGGTTACTTGACACGAGTTCGGGAGGAAGATCTTCCGGCCCCGTTGCCAGAGGACACCTCCGCTCTGATCATTCCCAATACGGAAGTCCGGGAAATTTTTGAGACGACCATCCAAAAGTGGTTTGACGAGAGTGCTCAGACCTGGAATTTGACCACCTTGTTTGACGCCATGTGGTCCGGTGACGCGGAAACGCTGACCGCAGAAATCAATAAGCTGCTCTACAAAACCATCAGTTACCATGATTATCGGGAAGACTTCTACCATGCTTTCCTGACCGGTATCCTGGCTGGCTCCGGCTGCGCGGTAGAGTCCAACCGGGAACACGGCGAGGGGCGCAGTGACATCGTCATTTATCATCCGGACAGACCGCAGGTCGTTCTCTTCGAGGCTAAGTATGCCAAAACACTGAACGGACTGGAAGCGAGCTGCGCAGCGGCCCTCCAACAGATCGAAGACCGGCAGTATGCGAAAGAATTTGAGGAGGACTATGACTCGGTCCTCTGCTATGGGATCGCGTTTTATAAGAAACGGTGTCTGGTTCAGAACACTGCCTTGGAGATATGAGGATAAATTGTGGTGTCACGGAACAGCCCGCTGGATGAGTTACTTTCCAGCGGGCTTGTTAGCATTTTATAGGGTAGAGAACAGGAGGTTTCTATGTTGCGTCCAGAACTTGGACTTTTGAACCCGGATGACGTGATCTTTGATGTGTTCGATGTTCCATATAGACTATTCCACCGATTTTCCTGAAGAAAAGGCCTCATCTCAGCCGATATTTCTTTGTCGGCCCTCTACCAACGATCTCGATCAATCCTTCCTCACTCATCTGGCGTGTCAATAGATAAGCTCTTGTCTTTTTGATATTTAATAGCTCCTGCAAATCTTCATCGCATATTTCTCCGTACTCTCGGAGGTAGTCCAACACTGTTCTCATCTGTGGGGTGACAGCTGGGGAAGTAGATTTCACATCTGCCTTGTGCTGTTCTTCTGTCGCAGCAAATGCATTCATATTTGGAAGCACCAATTTGAAAGTATTCGGAGTCACTTCAATACGGGGCTGTACCGAATAATTTTTATGGTATGCTGGCACTGATCAGAAATAAGCAGCGCCAGATTCGTATACTGGTCGTCGTGGATATTCCTGCGCAATCTTTGCCGTCTCATCAGAATTTCCCTTTCTATAATTAGGTGCCTTTGTAAGTAACCGGTCCATAACACGTTCTTTTTGAGCAACGGTCTGAATCGGAGGCGTGTACATTTCATAATGTAGCATCAGCCAATATTCAACACATCCTGTTGTCATCAAAAGTCTAACTCGGATATTAGGTTTTTTCGCAATGACCGCAACTTTTTTATAATTTTTATATGAGCATCCCAGGTTGAAATATCTTTTGTTTCCACGTCAAAGAAAAACCAAATCTCATCCGTGACCTCAGTATAATCTCGATATTTCTTATCCTTCTTGAACTTATCGTCCGCCACTTCAAAAAGTCCCGTAGCGCTAGGACGTTTGATCGATGCTACATCTCTAAATTCTTCCTTCAGAAAGTCAATATAAGCTTGCTCACTCTCGCCCTCGCAAAAGACAACAATGTACGGTTTTTCTTTTTTACTCGACGAGGCATTACTCCACCTCCTCGATCTCAATATCCGGTGTAGCGCCGTATTTCCCCACAAGATAGCCCTTGCGAATATTCTCCGAGGTCCGTGTAGAAAACTCGCTAATACTATACAACTCAGAAGTACTATCTTCATTGTTCTTATTCACAAAGTATATCTGATCTTTGCGAAGCAATTCTAGATTCATCAGCTCTGTATTATGGGTCGTAAAGATAAGTTGCGCACCATATGGGTTAGATGCTTTGCTTTGAAATTTTGCGACAATATAATTTACAAGTATCGGGTGCAGTTCACGTTCTATCTCATCCACCAGAAAAATTCCACCATTGCGTAAAGCAGACTCGACTGCAGGCGCCAATGCCATCAGTTTTCTAGTGCCGTCAGATTCATCCGAAAGTTCCAACTGATATATTGCCCGTTGGCCATCTCGATTTTCTCCTTGATGGCTGGCTTTTGCAGTAACCTCCCCCATTCTCAGACGTACCTCCCCGCTACTACTGCTTTCCTCCAAGGCGTGCATAAATTGAATCAATGCCGTCTTGATTTTATCTGGAATGTTGTCTGGTAACACTGCTCCCTCTCTAAGTTCTTGACGCTCAAACTCAAAGTGCATGTCATAGATCCCAAGATCTGCAGCTTTCGCATAGTCAGAAATTACCTTCAACATATTTTGATCTTCTGAATACTCCAAAAGCTGTCGAGGAATATCTGAGTAATCCCGCGAGAAAAACACCTGTTCCCGGAACCATCGCATAGCCGCAACACAAGATACGTCGTTCATAGTGCAGGCCACAGAAAAGAAGAGCTGATTTTCCGCAACCATCTCTCCAATCATCCCTCGTTTTGCTTTCTCTCCTGTGAAAGTAAACTTCTGTCTATCTCGTTTGAAAATCAACGCTTTCTGTCCCTTAGGAGCATGATAAAGATACTCTGATACGATTTTCTCTCGCGTGGCAGAAAAACCGTACCAATATTTGATCCCGGCCGTAGTATACACGAAATCAAATTCCGTAGAGTACTCTTGAGAGTAATCGTTCAAAGAAAATGGTCTAACCGGAATACTCGCCCGTTCATGCTGTGTCCTTTGTGCATTGCGGATAAATTGCACCGCCAACCAGAACGCACGAATGACATTGCTCTTCCCGCCACCGTTCTTTCCATAAATAGCAACAGCCGGCAATAGCATGACAGTAGAGGAGAGTTTAATCAGACTGTTTTTGAAAGCGCCTAAACCAGTTGCTTCCATAGACAGCGTTGCCTCATCCCGAAAAGAGCGGTAATTTTTGAAACGAAATTCTATCAGCACGGAAATCACCTCTGTGAATATCTGACTGTAGTATACCACACATTTAAAAGAAATAGCAGAAAAAATATCAAATTATTAGATATTTTTTCTAGCATTTCTTCAAATTAATCTCTTTACCTCACGCACCTCGCTCTCTCCTCGGAACTTTACCTGTATCGTCTCCTCGTCCACCACCGTGATCTTCTCGATCACCTGCCGGACCAGCTCATCGTCAAACTCCGTGTATCCCTGGGCGTGCTCCTGGATACAGGACCACATCTCCTGCCGCTGTTCTTCCTGCTCCCGCAGGTCGCTCTCCTTCTGTTTCGCCTCCTCCAGTTTTTGTTTGAGCGCCTGCTTCTCTTCCGTCAGCGCTTTCATTTTGGCGTTAAGTTCTGGATCGTCCATATTCTCCAGCAGCAGGTCCAATAACTTCGTCTGTTTCTGTGTGACCTCTGTCAGCCGTTTCTGCCAGTCACTCAGGCTGTTCCCATCTGCGGACCTGGGCTGCCTGACTTTCTCTGCGATGCTCAGAACGGTCGGGCAGACCTCCTCCTGCACAGCGGCCAGCTCATTCATTGCGGATAAGATCGCCGCATGCAGCTTTCCTTCGTCCAATGTCGGGGAGTGGTGGCAATATCGTGTTCCAAATTCCAACCGGGACACACAGCGCCAGACGATCCGCTTCTTTCCCTTCTTGGCCCAGGTCACTCGCTTATAGGGTGTTCCACATTCCCCGCACACCAGCAGCTCCGTCAGGGCATATTTGCCGGAATATTTTCCCCGCTCCGTCTTGCCGTGCTTCTGCATCACTTTCCGCTTGCTGGAGCGCCGCTTCATCTCTTCCTGCACCTGAGCAAAGATTTCTCGCGGGATGATCGCCGGGTGATTGTTCTCCACATAGTACATGGGTAATTCCCCACGATTTTGCTTGACCCGCTTGCTGATGCAGTCTGTGATATAGGTTTTTTGCAGCAGGGCATCCCCAATGTACTTTTCATTCCGAAGAATGTTCCTGATCCCTTGGGGCGACCATCGAGGCAAGCCATGGGTGGTCAGGATATGCTCTGCCTCCAGCTCCTGCTTGATCTGGGGCAGACTGCACCCATCCAAGTAGCGCTGATAGATCTTTCGGACGATCTTCGCTTCTTCCGGTACGATCTCCGGCTGTCCATCCGGGCCTTTCCGATACCCCATCACATTCTGGAAATGAACCTTTCCAGACTCCATTCCCTTCCGGATACCCCAGGAAACATTTTTGCTGAGGGATTCCGACTCCGCCTGGGCAAAGCCACTGAATAATGTGATGAGAAATTCGCTGGATTCCGTCAGCGTGTTAATGTTCTCTTTTTCAAAGAATACCCCAATGCCCAGTCCCTTCAGCATCCGTACCGTCTCCAGACAGTCCACCGTGTTTCGGGCGAAGCGGGACAAGGACTTCGTGATGATCATGTCGATCCGTCCCCGCTTGCATGCGGTCAGCATCTTATTGAACTCCGTCCGCTTTTTCCGGCTGGTCCCTGAGATACCCTCATCCGCATACAGCCCTGCCATTTCCCAATCCGGCGTCTCTTCGATCTTTTGGAGGTAATAGCTCTTCTGGGCTTCATAGCTGTTGAGCTGCTCCTCGCTGTCAGTGGACACCCGGCAGTACGCCGCTACGCGCTTCTTCTCGCCGGTGACGTTGGCTCTCCCTGTTGTTCTTGTGGCCGGGATCACTCGTACCCGCCGTTCCAATGTTTCTGTTATCATACCTGTTCTCTCCATCAAAGCGTGATTTTAGAGCACACAGTCTCCGTGTCCTCCCACAAGAGCATATCACACCCACTTCCCTGTGGGAAGCATCCTCATTCCAAGCCGGAACAGCAAGCATATCTGGCTGAGATCGCTTGTAAGATCAAGGCCAAAATCTTCTCCGGATCTTCTGGGACTTCCATTGCCCGATCGATTGCGTTCTGCAAGCAGATCACCTGTTCTGATGACCTGTGTTCCTCACCTTCGCTGTTTTTTCTTCCTCGCAGAAGTTCTGATGACAGTTTTTTCGCTTGACCGTCTTTCTTCCGGCAATGTGCGGCTTTGTGTTTGATCTCTTCCTGTACGATTTGAAACAGCTTTTGGTCAATCAATGCGGGATACCTCTTCTCCCCTATGTAACGTGGATCTTCCAGCAGCCGTTTTACCTTATGTTTATCCCAACCTCCTGTGCCCTGATAGAATGGGATCTTCTCAGCATTTAACTGGTCAGCGATTTTCTGATAGGACCCTCCTCTATGATAGTCCACAAAGATACGCTTAACAATGGCCTGCTCTGCCGGTACGACCACGAAGTCTCCATGCTGAATCTGGTAGCCATATAACACCGTGCGCTTTTTCACTTTTTCACCCCTCCAAGATACTCCTCCACCTCAATGCCGCCGTAGACATGAAACCGGATCTGATTTTGCGACACCGTCGTAATTTTTTCCACAAGGCTGTTGAAAAGTTCTATCTCGAAATTTTCTAAGACATCCGGTCCGGCTTGGAGGATGTCTTCTACCCTTTGAAGCATCTCCGCTGCCTCGTCCAACTGCTCCAGTTTCAAGCGCTGTCGGCGCATCGTTTTCAGTTTGACCACTCTGGCCTGCACCTCACTGGCCCTCATCATATAGGCATCCATGTCCAAGACCCCTGCAGAATACAATTTGCTGAGTTTATACTCCTGTTCCATTCTTTCCGCAATTTCCTGGTTCAGTTTTAAGATCATAGGATCCTTTCGCTGCATCGCTGTCCGCAGGTCGTCCAGTTGCTTCCGTGCTGGCTTTAACAGTATCTCTTCATATTGTTTTAGTTTTTGATACATCCGAAGAAAGGCCGCATAGATCTGTGTTTCCGGAATCCTTCCGATTTCACACAAAGTACGCTTCTCGTCATAGCGTTTACAAACCCAACAGGTATACCCAGATTTTGATTCTCTGCGGACCAGCGTCGCGCCACACTTTCCACAGGACATCCGCCGAGACAATGGATAGAAGCCTTTTGCTTTATGCTGACGTTCCGCCTTTTGTTTCAAAAGCTGCTGCACCTTTTCAAAGTCACTGCGTGAAATGATGCTTGGATGCGTATTTTCAATATAGTATTGGTCTCGTTCTCCGTGGTTTTCCCGATTGATGAAAGGGAAAGCATCCGTCGAATAGGTCTTTTGGCAGAGGGTATCTCCGATATATTTCTCATTCTTCAAGATATATCGTACCGCGCGTTCACTCCACACCGGCTTTCCAAATCCAGTCGGAATTTCTTGCCGGGTCAGCTCTTCTGCGATCTGCTCCACACCTTTGCCGGACAAATACCATCGGAAGATCTCTTGCACAACTTTGGCTTGTGCCTGGTCGATCTGCAAGTCTTTCCCTCGGATCATATAGCCGTAGGGCGCATAGCAAGTGATAAACTCTCCCTTTGCCATTCTTCGTTGGTAGCTCATTCTCTGGTTTTGGGAGATCGAAATGGATTCTTGCTGGGCCAGAGAACCAGAAACGCTCACCATGAGTTCCGTGGTGAGCGTTCCTGTGTCGATATTCTCTTTTTCAAACTTGACCGTAACACCCAACTTGGCAAGCTCCCGCATGGCTGTCAGGCAATCTTTCGTGTTGCGGGAAAATCGGGAGATGGACTTGACCAAAATCCGGTCGATCTTTCCCTTTCGGCAGTCTGCCATCATCCGCTGAAACTCCGTGCGCTGCTCGATCCGGGTGCCGGTCAATCCCTCGTCAGCGTAGATGTCCACCAACTCCCAGCCGTCTTGCTGGCTGATGTACTCTGTGTAGCTGCGAATCTGCGTCGCGTAAGAGTGCAGCTGATCCGCTGAATCGGAACTGACCCGGCAGTACGCCGCCACACGGAGGCGTTCCGGCCGCTTTGTCCTGGGCGGGATGACTTTTACAGTCGCCATAGCTCACTTCTCCTTTTCATTGATTTGGCAACACCCAAGCTACCACAACCCAGGAGAAATAGCCAGCTCGATCCACGAACAGCTCCCAATATATCACTATTATTCTCTAAAGTTGACCAACCACTTCGGGGTCAAAGTCACCTCGACGATAGAAATATGTAATCATATCCACAAATCGATGTAACTTGCCATCGTGCTCCCGAATATATTCAGAAAGAATGTACTCTTTTCCGCAATACTCAGCCATCTCACAGCACGCCTTATATTGATTCTTCCGTGCGTCGATCAACGCATAATCGTTCAAGTTCAAGGATTGAATCGTGACTTTCCCTTCATTTGTAACCCCTTCTATACGGCCATCGGGGAAAAATCGAAAGTGCTCCTCACAATCCTCCTGAAGTGGTGAAATAAAGTTTTCTGAATCTTCCGTATCACCCTTCCTCATACCGCAAGTGCTTTTTGTCAGGCAAGATGCCAGCAAGTTATCGTAATCCATCGAAAGCTGCGGGAAATGATGCCTGGGCTTAATATGCTCTGTGTGTGATTTCTCCAAATCGATAGATCGGCAGCAATAACAGCAAATTTTTCGTTGATGGGTCACCATGTGTTCTCGAATCTTTTGCCGAACTGATTTTCCTTCATTGGTGTTATCCAACTGATCATAATGGATCCCAGGATGCGTCCTGACAAACTTGACCCAAAATTCAGGTGTCTCATCCTTGATGATTTTTCGCATACAATATCCTGCCTCTTTTCAGACGGCCTTCCAGTTCAATGACCGCAGAATGATTGGATCCTACAATAGTTCTTACCACAGAAATCAAATTTTCTGCTTCATTAAACTGGCCATTTTCAATTGCTTCGGTCACTCTATCCAACAGCTTTTGGAATTTTGGATTTTTAGACTGTGTCTTCATATATTCTTCCAGAATATAATTGGAATCAAATCCATCCATTCGTTCCATTGTCTCCACAGCCACCTGATTCTCTTCCTCTGTCGAAAGCATGATGAGGTTGAAGGTATCATTCACTTCTCCCAGTATCTGCGGGGAGTGTGTGGTCACGATAAACTGAACATTGGGGAATGTTTTGCAAAGCGTAGGCAAGATGATCCTCTGCCAGGATGGATGCATATGGAGTTCGATCTCATCGATCAAAACGATCCCCTGACCCGCCAAGGGATCAGGCAGATCTTGATTGGCCAACGCCATTCTACGCGCCAAGTCTCCCAGCAAAGCGAGGGTGCATTTCTCCCCATCAGAGAGCTGATCAACACTATACTCTGTGCCATTTTTCGTAACGGACAGCCGCAGAGGATTCCGTTTCACTTGTAAATTTCGAAACTCCGGCAGCATCGCTTGCACAGCTCTGCGGACACACTCTAATAAAGCGTCCCGGTACTGCAAGTCTTGTCGCTCCCGAATGATCTCCGCTTCGTAGTCTTCCTGGTTCCTGAACCACTCAAAGAATGTCCGATAGTCAAGTTCATTCTCCATGGCTCTTTCTAACGCCGTCCATTTGGAAAATTCGTGTTTTTTCCGAATACGCAGAGGAATATCTAACACAGCTCGGTTTGTCCCATAATTGACAAAAATAGGGATACTCTGATTTTCTTCTTCGTACAGCGCCAGGTAACGCTCCAAAAATGCGTCATATAGTTTTTTATTAGCTTCCACTGATGCCCCCTTGCCAGGGCGAGCTTTTGTATAAGCTTTTCTCAGCGAGAAAACTTCTCCACCAAGCCCAAAGTCTCCTGAGATCTCAAGCCGCGTTGTACCCGCATGAACCAACGTAGCGTCCAGAGACTTAAATGCAGCTCCTTGTGCCGGATTCAGCCGGTACATCCAATTCCAGCAAAGGTAATTGATCGCGGAAAGGATAGAGGTTTTCCCTGTACCATTGACACCAAAAATAACCGTAGATTTCCCATCCAGGTCAAAGCTGTTTGTCCGAAACCCCTTAAAGTTTTGCAAGTTTAAATTCAGTATTTTCATTGCAACACCTCCCGCACGTATAGTGTAACCAAAATACTTAGAAGCTTACAGAGTCTACTTCCACGTTATCAAAATATAAGTATAGATATTCTAACACGCTTTTGATTTGGGTGCAACCGGAACGCCGAACAACAAAGATACCATTTTGAATGTCTCACAGACAATATTTCACTTCTATCAACTGCTTGGCATACTCCCCTTCTTGGGTCGTAAGCAACCCGGCCCGCACCAGTTCCTCCAGCAACTCCAACGCCAGTTGATACTGCAGCCTCTCTTTGGCCCTTGTCACGTCAACACCTCAAAGTAACTTTCCGGCTTCCAAGTCCGCAGGAATTTTGTGACCATCCGCAAGCTGCTGGTCGTCCGCATTTCTGGCAGGGCTTGTTTTGTCGCTTGCGCATAGCGTCTCCCCTGCCCAGCTCGGTCATCCAAGATCGCAATGACGCAGGTATCCTGCTCCGTGCGAATGGCCCGGCCAAACCCTTGCCGCAGTTTGATCTGCATTTCCGGCACAGCCACCGCCTCCAGAAAGGCGGGCAGAGAAGGATACTGTTCCTGTTCTTTCTCTTTCAAAGCATCCGGGTACGCAAACGGCAGGCGCGGGATGATGAGCAGCGAAACACCGTCCCCCGGAAAATCGATCCCCTCCCAGGCTGCTCCCGTTGCCAGGAGCACACTGCCCGGTGTTGCCCGAAACTCTTCCAGGATATGCACTGCGTTCCGCCCCAAAGTAAAGAGTGGGACCCGAAGTATCTCTTTTTGCAGCCGGTCTTTGACCGCTGACATCGCCGCATAAGATGTGAACAACACCAGTGCATGACCATACGACGCCTTGAGCAGGTCCATGATCTCTGCCGTCAGTTCATCGAAATACTCCTCCTCCTGTCCCGCCCGTTGTTTCGGCGGAAATAAGGGCAGATAGCGCAGGCAATGTTCGTGGTAGTCAAAGGGAGAACGGGCAACGGATTCCTGCACCCGACACTCTTCCCGCAGACCCACTTGGGTCCGATAGCGCTGAAAATCATTTCCTACCGCCAATGTCCCGGAGGTCAACACAAATGAACATTCTGTCCGCCATAACGTCTGGCGCAGTTTTGCTGTCAGGTCAGCAGGCGTCGCACAAAGCATCGTCCCGCCGCTCTCGTCTTCCGCTAGATAAAACAGCATCTCCGAATCGTTCCGGCTAAACAATGCCACCGCAGAGGCAAGGGTGTCCATCCGTTTCCGTCCTGGACTTGGGAGAAGCTTCCCTACCTGCCGCTGCACGATGGGCATAGATCGGGTCAGCGGGGCCAATAAGCGAAGGGATTCCTCCAAATCTTCTGTCTCCTCCCTGGGCTGGGCCAGTTTTTCCAGCAGTGGCTTCGCCGTTTGCTCCAACGTCTCCGCTGCCAGCAGGTATTTTGCGTTTTGAAGCTCTTCGATCAATTCTTGGATCTGGCCAGCTGTCAGCATCACGCCAAACATCTGTCGTGCCGTTTCCGGCAGCTTGTGGGCCTCATCCAGGATGGCAATGGAATGGGGCGGAAAAATTGGACGCTTCCCCTGCTCCCGATGGATGGCATCCGCCAGAAACAGATTGTGATTGCAGATCTGAAACAGGAACTGCTCTGTCCCACAACCATGTAAAAAGCGTTGATAGCGGCAGTCCTCTCGATCACAATGACAGACCTGTGGCACACAGACCCGCTCCTTATTATAATGACTTAGATGCGCCACTCGGTCCATATCCATGGACTCCCGCAGTGCTTCCAATGCCGCCAGTGCTTTCGCATTTTTCTTTGCTCCGCTGACCTGATGTAGGCGTTTTTCCAGGAGTTTATCGCAGACATAGTGACTTTTTCCTTTTCGGACAACGGCTTGCAGCGGGGCATCGATAAGTCCGGCAAGCAGCAAAGCATGGGAGAGCTTTGGCAGATACTCTTCCTGTACTGCGCTTTGCAGGGCAATACTGGAGGTCGAGATCAGGATCGGTTGAAAAGGCTTTGTGCCGCGACACCGGTCCGCAACAGCCCCGGCCACTAAGTAGGCGTAGGTCTTGCCGATCCCGGTCCCGGCGTCACACAGGGCGATCTTGCCGCCCAACATGGCCTCTAGCATCTCGTGACTGAGCTTGATCTGTGCCGGTCGTTCCGCCATGCCATAGTTGGGTAAGATCTCTTGAAAAATATGGTCGATTATTTCATGCGCTTCCTGTTCATATTGATTGGTATTCATCCGTAACTTCCCTTCTTAATTTGATCCCCCACCGTATTTGCAGCACGCGCCCCGGTGGGGTCGGGAACAGTACGAACAAGGTCTGGCGGACCTTCACGGGCGTTTTCCCAAAGTCTCTACTGCTTTCAACTCAGGGGCAGCCCAGCCTTTCTAGTCGGCTCATACATGGTGTTTCATAATCCAGAACAAGATCATTGCAGACAGCGCTGCCAACGCTGTCCCGCCGCAGGTGGGTATCGCTCGCTGGGGCAGGGAAACTTCCCCGCCCCAGGTCGTGGCGCACGCTGCACGGATCGCTCGTTTGTTCCGGCGTGTGGTCCGTACTGCTGATATCTACTTTTCAAGGAGCCGTAAGGGGGAGCGCTCTACATCCCCTCACTTCTCTTCCCGAATTTACGAAGGATGGATAACAGATTTTCAAAAGTTTTAGTTTTGCCAAACTTTAAATAGTGTCTACACAAGCTCAGGTCAAAACAGTACACCAAATAGCAATGCAACGAATTTGCACAGCAGCCAGAAAAGATGTTGTAGTTTTTGCATATCGAGTAGCAATGCCTCGCCAACGTTTCAGGTGCAAAAAAGCATTTTCCACCAGATGACGAAGCCGATACAAGTAACGGTCATACTCCCGCTGCTGCTTGCGATTTCGTTTAGCCGGAATGACGATATTCATTCCAGCATCAGCGGCATAAGCAATGATTTGATTGGTGTCATACCCACGATCGGCCAGTAATGTTTCCGCCGATATTCCATCAATCAAGTGAATAGCTTCTTTGCAATCAGCTCGGGTACCCTCTGTGATAAGTACTCGGACCGGCATACCATTTGCATCCACGGCAAGGTGAATCTTGGTATTGAGCCCCCTTTTGTACGGCTCATGTCCTGATTACCGCCACGGGCTCCTGCCGCATGTGGATGCACCTTACAGTGGCTGGCATCAATCATCAACCATTCAAAATCGGGCTCATCAACCAGAATTTCCAGCAGTTTTTCCCAGATCCCCTTGTCACGCCATCTGCGGAACCGCTGATACACGGTACCCCATTTCCCGTAGAACGGCGGTAAATCCCGCCACGGTGCTCCTGTGCGTAAAATCCAAAACACGCCATTGATAAAGCGCCGGTTATCCTGGGCTATTCCACCCCACTGCCCTCGTTGTCCTGGCAGATGCGGTTCCAGCAGGCTCCATACCGCATCGCTGATGTCGTGGCGTTGTTGTTCATTCTTCATGGGAACACCTCTTTCGGATCTCTTGCTCCCATTATACCATATCGCTCGTGTAAACACTATTTAGTCTTATGGGAAAAATACTCGGGAATTATAGCAGGGCTGCGATGGACAATCCAGTTCCCAAAAGGGTGATGCCAAGAGTTATGCTCAAATTTATTTGCAGGATTTGTTGGCACTACCTTATTTCACTAAAATTCATAAGAACATTTCTTATATGCGTGCTGACACGCACTCGCAAGCCGTGAGTGCGTGTCAGCGTGTTTTAGTCTAAGTTATCACTCGCAATTCAACCAAGGTGTCACCCAAACAGCATCCGTTGCATTCCAAATGCGGTATTGACGGACTCCATGATAAACCCGGTAATAGGTAACATATTCATCAGCCCTTAGGGTAGACGCCCCACCCGATTGCGAGCTTTGAGGGGAATGATCCGCCGCAAATGCCGGTGCTGGTCCAAGGAACGTCAGCGTTAACAGAAGGGAAAACGCGATCAGAAGACTTCTCTTTTTCATTGATTTACCTCCTTCTCTTGATCAGGCTCGATCACTGGCAGTAAGTTGTAGGGTTCATGTGAAATCGCGTCAGAATCAACGGTATGAAAATGCACTTCATTAACAAGTAACTTATATGTGCCGTCTTGATTATCCACTAAAATGGCTGTTTCAGGGGTGATCTCCACCACCCCAATGTCAGCGGGGAGCATTCCGTCGGGCGCCAACTCTTTCTCTGACGGAAGAGAGTACGGTTGCACAACGATGCAAAAGGATGCCAGAAAAAGGAACAGCAGACAAAAGTGATATGCTCCCCCTTGATGAAACAGTGAAAAAACAAATTCACTGAAAATCAAGGGGGAGCATTATTATGCCGCAAAAGCAAA
>OGDF01003653.1_pt1 | contig 18530 bp, 17 predicted proteins | sample 1570141 | NCBI WGS metagenome assembly OGDF01 (sample SAMEA4370581, study PRJEB24528) | human gut metagenome | reverse complement strand
AACAAACTATTAAATTTATCAATTTTAGTATTGACTTCTAATAGTTAGTCACCTCTAAAAATATCATAACATAAACAAATCAAAGAAAAAACAAATTCCACAAAAAAAGAAAAGACTGCCTGTAAAGACAATCTCAAAACTATAATATTTCATATACAGTACCATCTCTAGTATCTTTTAACTGAATCCCTTTTTCTAATAATTCATTACGAATAGAATCAGCTAGTGAAAAGTTTTTCGCAAGTTTTGCTTGATTTCTTTCCTCTATCTTAGAAAGAATATAACTTTCTAAATCAGAATCAATTTCCTTTTCATTATCAATTAAATCAAGAGACAATACCTTATCAAAATCATCAATTAAATAAAGTTTCGTAAAATCTGTTAAGCTATCATCTTTTAATACGTCATAAACCAAAGTAAGCATACTAGAAGTATTTAAATCATTAGAAAGTGCCTCTTTAAATTTATTTTGGTAATAATCAAGTTTATCTTCATGTAAATCAGGTGTTCTATCTAGTTTCGCAATTCTATTCTTTAACTTAAAGTAAGCATTCTGTGCTTGATCTAGAGCATCATATGAAAAAACAAGTACCTTTCTGTAATGACTACCTAAACAAAAATAACGATAACTCAAAGGATTATACCCCTTTTCCTCCAATAAAGAAACAGTTAAAAATTCTCCCTTAGATTTACTCATTTTACCAGTTTGATCGTTTAAATGTTCTCCATGTACCCAGTAATTACACCATTTATGTCCAAAATATGCTTCGCTTTGTGCAATCTCATTGGTATGATGTGGAAAAACATTATCAACTCCACCACAGTGAATATCTAAATACTCTCCCAAATACTTACAACTAATACCACTACATTCTATATGCCAACCAGGATACCCAATTCCCCATGGTGAATCCCAACGCATATCTTGATTTTTAAACTTGCTGTCTGTAAACCATAACACAAAGTCAGCTTGATTTTTCTTAGCACTATCACTATCTACCGTATCGCGAACCCCAACCATTAAATCATCAGGATTTTTACCAGATAACTGATAATAATCTTTAGCCTTACTAACATCAAAATAAACATTTCCATTAGAAATATAAGCATACCCATCTTCTAGCATCTTAGAAATCATTTCAATATAAGTATCAATATGATGACTAGCTGGCTCCACAATACTAGGCTTTTTAATATTTAATTTATTACAGTCACTAAAAAAGGCATCTGTATAAAACTTAGCTATTTCATAAACAGTCTTTCCCTCTCTTAATGCACCCTTTTCCATTTTATCTTCTCCAGTATCACCATCACTAGTTAAATGTCCTACATCTGTAATATTCATAACTCTCTTAACAGAATAGCCAAGATAGCGTAATCCCTTTTCTAAAATATCTTCAAAAATATAAGTACGAAGATTACCAATATGAGCAAAATGATACACAGTAGGTCCACAAGTATACATATTTACTTTTCCATCTTCATGAGGAACAAACTCCTCTACAGTTTTGGTAAGTGTATTATAAATTTTCATAAAATCACCTCACTAAATAATAATTCTATTATAGCATACTCCTACTAGAATTCATGAAAAAAAGAAAAACTAACTATGATTATTTACATAGATATTAGTTTTTCCCTCTAAAATACTATCAATAATAGTATCATCTACCTTATCTTCTAAAACTTGATCTATCTTACGAGCCCCAAATTCTTGGTACCTAGTAAGAACTACCATATCATCAATAATACTATCACTAATATGAACTTTAATATTTCTTTCTTTAAACTTTTTCTTAATATAATCTAACTTTATTTTAATAATTTGCTTAATATCATTACTATCTAGTTTCTTAAAATAAACAACTTTTTGAATACGATTTAATAATTCTAAAGACAAAAACTCTTTTAATTTACTATCTTCTTTACTAACTTCTTGGGTAAAGCCAACTGAATCCTGATGACAACCAATATTTGAAGTCATAATAATTACATGATGATTAAAATGAACCGTGTTTCCTCTAGAATCTGTAATCTTACCTTCATCTAAAATCTGTAAAAATAAATTTAAAACACTAGGGTGGGCTTTTTCTATTTCATCAAGTAAGATAACAGAATGAGGATTCTTTCTAATTTCTTCTAATTTATTTTTGCCATCATCATAACCAATATACCCAGGCGCAGAACCAATAATTTTAGTAATTGAACTACTATCACGATATTCACTCATATCAAAACGAATTAACTTATCTTTACCAAATAGATAATCTGCATATTCTAAAGCAAGCTTTGTCTTTCCCACTCCAGTAGAACCAACAAACAAATAAGAATAAGGTTTATCATAGTCCTTATAACCAAGTTTCATTCGCTTTGTTGCCTTCACTAATTCCGTTATTGCTTCTTCTTGCCCAATTACTTCTTTTCTTAATCTCGTTTCCAAGTCTTTCATATATTTATAAGAACTACTATTAATTTCATAAACAGGTATTTTTGTTTTCTCTGAAACTACTTCTGCTATATCATTTTCCCCAATGATATGAATTGTTTTTCTATGATTACTTTTTAATTCCAATTGATTAATTTTAGTAAGGAGCGCTTTTTCCTGTTGTTTCACAATAGTAGCATCTTCAAAGTTTTGCCTCATAATATATTGATTCTTTTTATCAATAATTTGCGTTAATTCTTCTTTATAGCTACCCAGTCTAGAAGATGGCCTATGATGAATTAACGAAACTCTAGAACACACTTCATCTAAAATATCGATAGCTTTATCAGGTTGTTTTCTATCATAAATATATTTATTAGATAATTTCACAATTAATTTTAATTCTTTATCATTAATTTTAACACCATGATATTTTTCATAAATAGGTCTTAATTTATCTAAAATATGATACACTAAATCATCATTAGGCTCATAAATAAATACGGTTTGAAATCTTCTATCCATTGCCCTATCTTTTTCTATTGTTTGTTTATATTCATCAGTTGTAGTAGCACCAATTAAACGAATTTTTCCTCTAGCTAAAGCTGGCTTAAAAATATTAGCAGCATCAATTGCTCCTTCTGCTCCACCTGCACCCATTAAAGTATGGACTTCATCAATAAATAAAATAATATCATCACTATTTTCTAATTCTTTTAACATCTTAGTAACTCTTTCTTCAAATTCACCACGGTATTTAGTACCAGACACTAAAGTAGCAATAGATACGGAAATAATTCGTTTATTTTTTAATTTTTCTGGCACCCTATCAAGAGAAATCAACCTAGCAAGCTCTTCTATAATAGCAGTTTTCCCAACCCCAGCATCTCCAATTAGTAAAGGATTATTTTTTCCTCTACGACAAAGAATCTCCATAACCCTCTTTAATTCTTCTTCTCTACCAATAACTGGATCTAGTTCGTTATTAACAGCTCTCTTCGTTAAATCTACTCCTAATTCTTCCACTAGTAATTTCTTTTTTCCATTTTTCTTCTTACTACTAAGTCTAGAGGAAAAATAATCTTGTAAGTCTGAAATATCTACTTCCATTTTATTTAAAATTCGAACAGCTACTCCCTCTCCCTCTTCTAAAATAGCAAATATTAAATGTTCACCAGTTACTTCACCTTTAGAAGATTCTTTACTGATTAATAAAGCTGTTTCCATTACTCTTTTTAATAATGGCGTATATAAAAACCAATGATTTTCTTCTTTCCCAATCCCCACTAATTCCACTAATTTATCTTTAAACTTAGAATAAGTAATCCCAAAATCATTTAGTTTTTTACTAATATCACTTTTCTGTTTTAAAATAGCTAGGAATAAATGTTCACTACCCACATAAGCATGTTTTAACTCTTGCATTTCTTTTTTTGAATTAATTAATATTTTTTGTGCTTCTTCACTAAAATTAGAAAACATAATAATTCCTCCCTTATATTCTATGAACATTATGAGGAAAATATCAGTAGTTTATACAGAATTTTAAATTTAATAAAAACTAAGACATATACTATTATGAGGAGGAATGAAATGTATAAATCAATACTAAAACAGTATATTGAAAGGTTAAAGAAAGAAGATATTATAAAGTTTATTGGTAAAAACAATTATCAAGTAAGTGATAAAGAAATAGATACAATTTACTTCTATATTAAAAACTATTGGGAAGATATTTTTGATAACCAAGAGGACATTTGGAATAAAATCAAACAAGAAGTAAGTCCAAATACTTTTATTCAAATCCAGGGACTATATCAAAAATATAAAAAATATATAAACTAAAAAAAGAGCCGAAGCTCTTTTTATTTGTCTTAGATTAAAAATACAACGAAGAATATAATTACAAGAACAATTAATAATTGTAAGAATAATTTCCAAATATGTTTTAACCATTGACCATATGAAATTCCTAAATATGATAATGTACCAAGTAATATTACACTAGTAGGTGCAACTAACATTACTAATCCATAAATAGATTGGAAGATAATTGCAAGTAATGGATATAAAGCAGAATCAGTAATTACTGATGTTACATAAGGTAATGTGCTTTGAGCAACATAAGTACACTCAATATTGATAACACTAGATATCATAGCAACAATTGACATAGTAATTACATTTAATCCCTTAGTCATATCCAAGAAGAACTTAGTAATATTTAATTGGAACGGATTATAAGTAGCAATAACTAATACTAAATATACTAATAACATATAAATAGCTGGTTTAATAGCTTTTTTAACACCATCTACTACACCATCTAAGAATTCATCTAATTTTAATCCATAGATAAATGCTAAGAACGCAGAAGAAATAATGATAAGTGTAGGCATTTCAGAAGTTAAAGACCATTCACCAAATGCGTTTACATTACCAAGTATCTTAGCAAAAATTGGGAACCCTCCAATTTCAAATTCTTTAATAGCAGTTAAGGCATCACTAAAGATTTTAACTTCAAATACACCAGACCAATCAAATGATGAAATAGCTAATAAAATAAGTGCTAAATCAAATACTAAAATAAATGGCCAAGTTTTCACTTTTTTCTTAGGTTTTACAGTTACTTTAGTTTCAACCTTAGATTTTAAATCATAAGCTCTTGTCTTAGTACTTGTTTTCTTAGCAGTTGTTTTTGCTTTTGTACTAGAAGTCTTTTTAGTAGCAGCTTTTTTCTTAGTATCTGTCTTTTTAGAAGATTTATCTTCTTTTTTGTTAGTATCTTTTTTAGTATCAGCTTTCTTTGATACTTTTTCTTCTACTATTTTTTCTTCTTTTCCTTCTGTTTTATTAGGAACAAAATCTACTACTTTGTCAGTATTATTTTTAGTTTTCTTAGCATAAGCTAAAACATTGTAAATAAGTAATACTAATGCAACAACTAAGATAACTACTTTTGTAATCATTTCATTTGTTACTTCAGTACTTAATACAGCATTAATATAGTAAGTTGTATTAGAACCGATAGTAGTACCTAAAATACCAACGATAGTAGAACCAACAGTTACGCTAGCTGCAACTAATTTGTTATACCCCATTAATAACACTAAAGATATAACGAATGGAAATACAAATATAATTCCAAAAGAAAGTCCAGAAACAGAAACGATAACAGCAATTAAAGTCATAATAACTGCTAAACAAATATTTTCTTTTTCCTTAAACTTTTTAACAAGATTCTCTAAAAGAACTTGATAAGCTGGAATTTTATAAGCAACTCCATAAAAGATACCAATAGCTAAAGTCATTAATACTACATATGGAAAATAACGAAATAATTCTACAGTATAAGAGAATAAATCGAAAATTCCAAGTTGATTTCTATCCCCTACAGTAAGTGATGATTGATAAGAAGCAGATGGAAAAATCCAAGTACATAGTAAAGCTACTAGTATAGATAGTAAAACTACTTTTAAAATATTATGTTTCTTCATATTAACCCTCCCATAATAATTATACATAATTTAAAACAAAATACAAACTATTTTAAGTGAAAGTTTTGTGAAAAAAAACAAAAAGACTAGATATTTTTTCTAGTCTTATATAAGATCATCTTTATTTTCAACTGGTTTCATAATTGGGAATAATACTACATCTCTAACAGATGGTACATTATAAATAAGCATCATTAAACGATCAATTCCAAATCCTAAACCAGAAATAGGTGGCATACCTTGCTCCATGGCAAGTAAAAAGTCTTCATCTAAATCCATAGTTTCATCGTCCCCTTGAGCTTTTGCTTTTAACTGTCCTTCAAAGGCTTCTCTTTGTTCGATAGGGTTAACTAACTCTGAATACGCCTTACATAATTCTGTTCCAGCAGCAACAACTTGGAAAACATCAATTCTTCTAGAATCATTATCATTTCTACGAGCAAGTGGAATTAATACACTAGGATAATTATAGATAATAGTTGGATCAACAATATTAGCTCTTATTTTCTTTTTATATACAAAATCGATAATTTGACTTAAAGATTTATAATCAGCTAAATCTTCTTCTGTAAATAAACCTTTTTCTATAATCTTACTCTTTAAATCACTAGGTTCATCAATACTTAAAAAATCAAAACCAAATATATCAGTCATAGCTTCACAGTAATTAATTTTATCCCATTCTTCTTTACCAAAATCTAATACTTTATCTTGGTATTCAATAGTTGTAGTGCCAACTAATTCCATTAATAACTCTTTAATAAATCTAGAATAAAACTTCATATTATCTTCATAATTCCAATAAGAAGCATACCATTCTACTTGTGTAAATTCTTGTAAGTGTTCTGAATCCATTCCTTCATTTCTAAAACACTTAGCTACCTCATAAACTCTATCAAATCCACCAGCGATACACTGCTTTAAGAAAGTCTCAGGCGCAATTCTTAGATTACAGTCTAAGTCAAGAGCATTGTGATGAGTATAGAAAGGTTTAGCACTAGCTCCACATACAGCAGTTTGAATAATAGGAGTTTCTACTTGTAAGAAACCATTATCTGCTAAAAATTTATGCAAAAAGGCATAAAATTTACTTCTACCTAAAAATACTTTTCTACTTTCTTCATTAGTAATTAAATCTACATAGCGTTGACGATATTTAAGTTCTGTATCAACAAGGCCATGGAATTTCTCAGGAAGTGGTCTTAAAGCCTTTCCTAAAAATTCAAAAGAATGAACACGAAGTGTCTTTTCACCAGTTTGGGTAGTAAATATTTCACCTTCTGCACCAATGAAATCACCTGTATCAATTAACTTTTTAAAGAAATCGTATCTTTCTTCTCCAACAACATCAATTTTAAATTCAAGTTGCATATCACCTTTTAAATCACGAATTCTAACAAAACTTAATTTACCCATTTTTCTAGCAAAAATAATTCTACCAGCAATTCTAACATCAGTAGTACCATCTTCTAATAGTTTTGCATCTTCTAAAGAATGTGTTTTTACATACTTTTCTGGGTATGGATTACATACTTTTCTAATTTCTTCTAATTTTTCTCTTCTAACTGTTTCTTGTTCTGAAAAAGTTCTCATAATATACCTCCTAATTTTCTTGAATTACTTTAGTACCAGTCACAACATCATGAAGACCACGACCATCTTTACGGAAAAATATCATCATTAAAGTAACAAAGATAATAATCCCACTAAGAAGTTGTAAAGAAAGACTAGCATAGTAATAATAATTTCTTCCTGAAAATAATAAAGCTGCTATCATAAATAGATTAATTAAAATAGAATCTATAATAAGTGCACGACAAGTAACTTGATTTAAGGTTAACTCATTTCCATTATTATTTACCACTCTTAACTTCATTAATTTCTTACCAAAAGTCTGTCCTTTATTATAAAACTGAAAGACAATAAAGTAAAGAATTAATAACACAACTTCTACTATCATAGATAATACATTACTGTAATCTATATCATAAGTAATATCAGCTACTTTATGAATGTACTCATCTGCTTCTATTTTATTATCGATAAAATTGGTTTGAACTTCTTGATATTCTTTTAAATATTTAGAATAGTTTTCATTTTTAGGAAACAAAAACAAAATACCACTACATACAATAGATACTAAAGTAACATCAATAATATAAGCAACAAGACGAGGGAAAAAATATGGTTTATCATTTTTTAATGTTTCTTTTGTTAAAGCCTCTTCTATCTTTTCACTAGACATAATAATCACCTAACTTTCTAATTCATAAATATATGTTTTATATTCATTTAATATTTCTATTATATCAGAAATATGCTTTTGAAGAAATATTTTATTCTTGATTTCATTAGAATTGGGCATACCTTTTAAATACCAAGCAATATGATTACGGATTTCTAATACTGCAAGTTTTTCATTTTTTAATTCGTATAAGTTATTCAAATGTTCTAAACACATATCAATTCTTTCAATAAAAGTAGGGTTAGGTAAGATAATTTCTTCTTCTAGATAGGCATTTATTTGCTTAATCAACCAAGGATTACCAAGTACCCCTCTACCTATCATAATAAGATCACACCCTGTTTCATCTAGCATTTTTTTAGCACTGTAAATATCTACAATATCACCATTTCCAATTACGGGAATAGAAACAGCTTCCTTTACTTTTTTAATAATGCTCCAGTCAGCTTTTCCACTATAACCTTGACTACGTGTTCTAGGGTGAACACATATCGCACTAGCACCAGCTTCCTCACATATTTTAGCAACTCCTACTGCATTAATATGGTCAGAATCCCAACCACTTCTAATTTTAACAGTAACCGGAATTGGTACACTACGAACAACACTAGAAACAATATCTCGTATTTTTTCAGGATTTTTAAGTAAAGCACTCCCTGCCTGAGCCCTAACTGCTACTTTAGGGACTGGACAACCCATATTAATATCTATCAATGATATTTGGTGAAAGTAGTCACAAAGTATCTTTGATGCTTTTGCCATTGTTTCAGGTTCTGAACCAAATATTTGAATACCAACAGGAATATTAAGTGTATCTATACCATTTAACATTTCTAAAGTTTTTTTATTATTTCTAACTATTGCTTCTGCACTTATTAACTCTGTGACTGCAAAACCTACTCCCATTTCTTCACATATTTTCATATATGCAGGATTAGATATTCCAGCCATTGGTGCTAAGCCAACTTGATTATTTATATCTACATTACCTATTTTCCACTTCATATAATTCACCCCTTGTTTTTGGTTCATGTTTCATTATATCATAAAAATATAATTTTTTGACATTAAGGCACAAAAAAAAGTGAGGAAACCCTCACATTTTTTAATATAATTTAATATTATCCCATCTAGTAGTTCCATTTTTAAAGTTAAGATTTACTTGTCTTTGAACTTCATCATAATTTGAACCTAGATTTTTCTTTCTTGTCTCACCATTACCAAAATCACCTCTTATTGTCTTTTTAACTAATTCTAATATATCAACTTGAGGTTTTGTTGGAGTAGGATTTGGTTTTGATGATAATATTTCATTTACTCGAGATTGTACTTCACTATAATTATATCCTGCAGAAGTTAATCTATTTTTTCTTTCATCACCATTTCCCCAATCTCCACGAATTACTTCTTTTGCCACTTCATCAACTGACTTTGTTGGATTTGGTGCAGATGTTGGGGCAGTCACTCTTCCAATAGCAGGATTTACAATACAACCTCTAAAAGTATAACCACTACCTAATCCCCATCTTCCATTTGTATTTTTTCTGATACTATTCCAAAAAGCACTTGAACCATATCCACTTTCTGATGTATAGATTTGATTTGCACTATCTATTCTTTCAACTATAGCAACATGACCTGCACCATCATTGCCTGATAGTGTAGAACCTTTTTGCCATACCATAATTCCACCTAAAGTAGGAACATCACTTATTTCTAGACCATAAGTATTTTTAGCTCTTTCAATAAAGTTTTCTGCATTACAATTTAATGATGGATACTTCATTGAACCAATAATCTCATTAAATCTTCCACATGCATATCCAACACAGTTAGCAAGAACATTACATTGACTGTCTGTTGGCTTACCTTGAATACAAGTAGAATATCCTCCTTTAGATTTAGTTATATAAAACTTATTCCCTGTACTAGGTTTAGTTGTTCTCATTTGCATTTTCTTCACCATCCTTATATTCATTTTCTACAGTTGCATCTTCACAAAGCACATCTAATCCATCTTCATTAAATGTTGTTTGAATTTCTTCTACAAATTCTTCATTTTCAATTATTTTTTCTTCCATTTTTCCATTCCTCCTAATCTTTAAAAATAATTAAAATAAAAAGACACTTTATTCAGTATCTTTCTTGTTAAAATAATAAGTTATGATTGCCATTGTTAAAGCCATAAATGTCTCCATTTGTATTTTTTCAACAATTGCAAGATAACATGTAGTAATACTAAAAAGCAAAGACAAGATTGTCTTTACTTTTAGTAATTTAATAATTGCCTGTTTCATATAAACCTCCTATTTTCTATGTAATTCTTCTAAATTATCAATTCTATGGTGAGCTGATTTGGCAGATTGTTCAACTGCAGATATTCTTTCCCCTAATTGGTGCATAGATTTATTAAAATCTTTGTTGTCAAGTCTTATTTCATCAACATTTTTACTAATTAAATCTAATTTAGTACCAATGCTAGTGATTACAGTAGTTTCTTCTTTTGTTTCTTGCTTAGTATTTTTTTTACTATTCATATAAAAAGTAGCATATCCAATAATGCCACCTATAATAGTAAAAACTAGCCCTATTTGAATAGTATCCATGCCTTATTTATCCTTTGGTTTTTCAGGAAATTTAACATCATAAGGAAATCCCTCTTGTTTTGTTAAATCCCTTAAATTTTGTCTATAAATTGCCCAATCATTAGAGAAAATATTTTTTAATGTTCCAAAAAATGATATAACTGCACTTAACATAGTTGCAGATGTGATATTTTCAGGAAGTTCAAATCCTAATCTATCAAATACCATTTCCTTATCACTTTCTACCAATAAAGCATCTCTTTTTGCCCTTATTTCAGCTTCTTTTTCTTCCCTATCCATTTCCTTTACTGACTCAAATAAAGTCTCGTAATTGTCATTTAAATAGGTTTCTAGGTTATCATGATATGGCATACTTGTCCTATAAGAATAATAAGTATAAGATTTTGTTTCTACACCATTCTCATCAACTTTTACTTCTTCTTGGAGATTTTGAGTATCAAAAAAGACAACCTCACAACGATTGTCTTCAATATTCTCAATCTCAAATTTACTGCTTGGAATTTTGTCGCTTTCTTGTTTCATTTCTTATAACCTCCTTACATTCAGCAAAATTCACATAAGGTTTCATGTATTTCTGAGTGTAGTTATAGCAATTACTATGGATAACCCACCCATTATAGCTCAATACTGCACAAGCATCATGAAAATTCAATTCACCTTTTTTGTATATCTTTTTTATTCTCCTCTTAATTCTTAAAAAATTACTTTTTCTAAGAGTAGTATAACCTCTATAAAAACGATAACCTAAAAAGTCTAATGGTCTGCTATCTGTTTTGAACAATTGCCAATTTTCTTTTAATTTTAAATGCTCATTTGCAAGGAAGTCTTCAATTTTTACTCTTATTTTATGTAATTCTTTCTTATTATTAGAAAAAAGCACCATATCATCCATATATCTTACATAATATTTAACTTTTAATTCTTCTTTAATAAACTTATCTAAATCACATAAATAAAAATTAGCAAACCATTGTGAAGTATAATTTCCAATTGGAACTCCACTTTCAGAACTATCTATAATAGAGTCTATAAGCCAAAGGATGTCAGCATCCTTAATAATCTTTCTAAATTTGTTTTTTAATATTTCTTTATCAATACTAGGATAAAACTTTTTTACATCTAATTTAAGACAATATTTAGTATATTTTCTATCATCTACTAATATTTTCTTTAAATGTCTCATACCATGATGTAATCCTCGACCTTTTATTGATGCACAATTCCAATGATACATCTTTTTCATCAATATTGGTTCAATTTGAAGCATTAATGCCCAATGGATGCATTGGTCAGGATAAAATTGAGGTTTATATATAATTCTCTCTTTCTTTCTGACTCCATCATGTATTTTCATTTCTATATATGGGCTTGGAACATAACTTTTTTCTTTCAACATCTTCTGTATTTGTAATGCATAATATGTTGGTGAGTCTAGAATTTTCTCTACACTCTTTCTTTTAGTTTTTCCCTTAGATGCTTTCATGATAGCTGACTCTAAATTTCCTAATTGAGTCACTTTATCAAATAAATATCCTACTCTTTTCATTTTTGCACCTTATTCTTATATTTGTCTACCGAGCTTTCGAGATTTAACCTACTAGCCCAGCCCATAACGACTAATTTTTGCCAAGTGGCAAGGAAAATGATGTGTAATGATTTTTTACATATATAAGTGGTCGAGACCCGATGTTGTAATTAGTATTACTTGAGTCATTATTCATATTCAGGCAGAACAGACCATAATTAGTTCCATTATTATAATTGCCCCCAGCGCGCAAAACTAAAAACACACAACTAAATGCCACCGAGTCCACACACCAAATCCCTATTAAAAAACAAATTTTTGATTTTCCGACTAATGTCGGTTTTTTTATTTTGGGGGTTGGTCACCCCCATTCCCCCACTAATCTTGGTATCTAAGAAGTCAAGACCCGAGGTTGTAATAAGTATTACTCGAGTCACTATTCATAGCCAGGCAGAACAGACCACAATGAGTCCCACCAATATAACCGCCCCCAGCGCGCAAAACTCTATTGCCTGATGTATTAATATAATACATATCACACATGTTTGTCGAACTAGAACCACCAACTTCTGTAGGAACTTTAATAAGAGGATTATTTTCATCATATCCCATAGTTTTTGCCCAAGAGTCAGATGTTTGACAGATTGCATATCCTAATTGTTGATAATCACCATCAAACTTATCAGACTCATAAGTCTCAGGATTATATGATACATACATAACTCCATCTTTTATATTAAAGCCATCAATCCATTCCCAAGCATTTCCGAATGGGTCTTCAACACCATTACATAGTATACTATGTTTTCCATCATTTGACAAGCATCCATCCTGCATACCTAAGCTATCTGTACCTCCTGTTCTTTGACAAGAACTCCAAATAACATTGCCTACTGCTATATCAATTGCATCTCCATCAAAATATATTGCACTACATGTCACACCATTATTATTATAACTTTCAATGCTTGTAATTGTTCTATATTTTGCTTTTGACCAATTCCATGCACTAGATGTTCCAATGTGGACTTGTTGTCCTACAACAAAATAACTGCCTACTGTAGAACTTACAATAATTCTATTTACTCCTGTTTCTGCAATTAGTGCTTTATCAGCATCACTAACTCTCATGCTTACTACACCATTACCTAGAACTTTTTGAGAGTTATAATCTGCATATTCTACTAAATATAGTAATTGATATAAGAAATAATGATAATCATTTTGTGTAAATCCATCACCTACTGCTTTTGAAATTGTTCTAAAGCTAGAAATATTTCTCATAACTTCTAAATCTACACCACTTCTTGAGTGAGCAACACCATCAACTACTGATGTTCCATATCTTCCTAACGAGAATTCAGGAGATAAAATAAAGCCATCTAATGGGAATTCACTAATTTGTATATAATCATAAGTATCATCTTGCCACACTTTATAGTAGAACTTAGGAAAACGAGTTAAAACTTCACCATTTGAACCATCAAATTTGAAGTTAGGGTCTCCATATTCTGCAACAACTTGTTTATTTGTTGTGTCATAATTATATGAAATAATTTTACTCCATGGATAGATATATTTAAAATCATTTTCTACTGCAGAACCATCTTTAGTAGCATTGGCAACTAATCCTACTGAATTATCTGTTCTTTCCCATGCACTAGATGTATTACTTACTCTTTTTCTTCTAATACCATACACTCTTTTTTCTTCTGTATTAATATTAACAGTATTATTAGTAATTGTTTGTTGTACTCCATTAACTAATACTGTCTTTACATAAGAACCTGCATTTGCATTGAATTCATTTAATTTATTTTGAGCATTGGTATTAAATTCATTAGTTTTAGCTGTTGCATTTGCATTATATGTACTTTCTAATGATAATACTTTATTTATTAAATCATCTAATATTTTATAATTATTATCATTTTCAACTTCTTCTGATGCAACTTCTAAACCACTTATAACATCAATAACTCCTCTTGATGCATTAGTTAATTTACTATCTTCATCATAGATTGTCACTCCATAATGGTATCTACCAACTACATTAAATATATCTGCAGTATCTATTAAGACTTTATTATTGTTGATAGCAGTCACATATTGTGTTCCATCTGGTCTTATCAAATAAAACATTTGTAATAAGCTATCTTTACTTATTTGAAATTCTAATTCTACTGAATTATAATCTCCACTTACAATGGTTATTGCATCTGATGTGATGCTATCTGAACCATTAAAATTAATTAAAACATTAAACTTTTTATTTTCCATACATATCTCCCTCCTTAACTTGTACGACTCCATAAGTAAAATGTTATATCTACTCCACTAAAGAACTTACCTGATGCTAGTAAAGTCCATGTTCCTTTAAAATATTTTGATGGATTAACATCATTTGTTGTCATTCTTACTGCCCCAACAGGAAATAAGTCAAAGAAACTAAAACCACTTACACTCAAGCCATTTTCTTCTGTAGGAAAGCAATTTATGCCTATTGCTTGAAGAATAGTGTCAATAAACATTATTGGTGTACCTTTTGCTATAACAAAGTTATATGTTGTACTACCAAATTTATCTGTTATTACTACTTGAAAATCCCAAGCAAACAACTTATCTAACACAACTGTTGTTTCTTCATTATTTTTTAAAGAAACATATTCACTATAACTAGATGCTCCAACCTTTTTATAATGATATTTAATAGAATTAATACCATTTTTATTATTTACACTTGAAATAGTGACTGAAACCTTTAAGTTGGTCTCATCTTCATAGTTGTTTACACGAGTTGCTTTTATAACTGCAGATGGAAGAACCCAATCTAGTATTGTAATTGTCTTTGATATGGTTGTACTATTTCCTCTAGTATCAATTGCTTTAACTGAAACAGTCAAATTTTTACTTGAATTAACTATTCCATAATCAATAGTGCTTCCTGCAGTTTTATTTGTAGTATTTCCATTAAAAGTTATTTCATATTTACTAATACTTGCTGAATTTTTGGCAGTTGCATCAGTAAATGTCACTTTTAAATTAGATTTATTTCTGACAATATGTTGATTATTACCTGTTATTGCAACAATAGATGCATTACTATCTAAATAACTTAATTGTGATGATGTGAAAGTAGGATTTGAATTAGTGACTTTAGCAGTAAATGAGCATGTACTTGTTCCAACTAATGTACTACCTGAATATGTTTTACAAGTAATTGTTCCAACTCCTGAATTAGCACTAGGTATTTGAGCATAAAAACTTGTTGGTATAGTCCAATTATAAGATGTACCAACACCTGTTGCTATTGTACCTGTTAAATTGCCAAATGCATAAGTTAATGTATGTGTAAAATTGGAACTATGTCTTGAAACATTGATTGCAAGACTACCTCCAATGTTTCCACTTCCTGCACTAACTGATGAAACTCTTGGAATTGTTGAACATACCATGTTTGTTGAATTTTCTTGATAAAATTTTGGATTAGTCCAACGAGTAGTATCTCCATTACCATAAAAGAACATCTGCTTAATATAAGCATTTAAAGTTAATGAACCATCTGTATTGTTATTAAATGTAGTTGACCCACTTGCAATAACATCACCAGAATTCCAACTAGTTTTTATTGCTCCTCCTGTGTGGTGGTCATATAATACTTTTCCACCTAATGAAACATAAAGAGCATATAGATAAGAATAAGGTGTTCCCTCTACTGTTATCTTCCAATCAACAGTTGTTTGGTTAGTTGCACCATTTGTTTGAGTAATTTTTGTGATTGTTAATCGACAATGATTATCTGTTTTTCCTGATACATGTGGACTATTTTTACAATCTAAATAACTTGGATTTATACTTGCCATAATTAGTCACCTCCCTACACAACTGAAACAAAACCAATACCATCATTTGTATCTGTTGTTATTGGTATCATTCTTAATTTAGATGCAATTGTTATTTCTTCTTCAACAACTGATTTTTTTTGATGAAATTCATCACCATCTACCCAATATGTTTTATTTCCATTTGCATCATATCCTGCAAAACCTACATCAGGATTTATCTTTATATATGAATTATCTTCATTAAAAAAAGTTAATCCTGTTTTATCTATTAAACAAATTAACTTATTAGCTTCATCATATAACTCCATTTTACCTGCTTCATTTAGATTAGAACCAAGTTTTAATGTTCCACCTTTTATCATGTCAGCAACTAAATTGATTACATTTATTTTTTGCATATTTAATGTACCATCAATAGTCCATGCACTATTAAATGTTCCATTTATACCTGTAGAACTAAAACCAATACCTCCATTATTTATCATCAAGACATATTTAGCTTCTTCTTTAGGCAATTTATCTAAAACTAAGATTTTATCTCCATCATAAATACAATAAGAATTTCCCATTGCATTTTTGATTTGGTTAGTTGCATCTATTAATTCATTTTCTAACTTAGCAACTGTTTCTTCATTAGTCTTTTTGACTGCCTGTTCTACTGTGGATGATATATTAGATATTAAATTCTTTAATTTACTTTTAAAATTACCAAATTCTATCTTAGTATATCTTTTTAATATACAATCATATTCAATTGCAATAACATTAGTTGTTAAATCAACCTTACATTTAGGATGCTTAACATATATAGTATCACCTATATCTGCAACATCTTTTATATAAGCATCAACACTATAATTTACTTTAGGATATTTATTTTCTTCCAAATATGCATTTCCTTTTTGTCTAAGGTCATTTATTAGTGCCTCTTGATATGCTTCAACATCTAAAACATCATTTACTTTATAACTATCTTCTGTTATTTCATTTTGGTCTATTTGAACTATTGCTTTATAAGGTATATCATATAAATCTTCTTCAATAGATAAATAAACCTCAGGAAGTAAAAGTCCATCTTTTCCAACAGGCATTATTTTAGTCACTACTTTATCCCATACCTCATCAGTTTTCATTTTCTTAATGTTTTTCATATAAGAAATAGTAATGCCTCTATCTTGCCCTATTTTAGCCCTTACTGCAACATTAAAGTTATCCCTATCTAAATGACCACCCCATCTATTAATTACTTCACTAACAGCTTCTTCTAGGGTTTTTCTAACACATCTATAAGAGTCTATAATTGAAATATCTGAAATAAATGTAAATGGAGTTATTTCATCACATGCATTATTCAAATGGTCTAAAGCATCATTGCAATTTTTATCTACAACATAACTATCTTTAATCACATATTGCTTACTATCAAAATAAACATGTTTTGCTTTAATTGAAATTTTATTATTTTCAATTTTTGGATTAGATAATCTAAATGCTTGATAACCCCAAGGAGTATCAGTTCTAATTATCATTCCTGATTGATAATAATCAATATTATCAATAGTATCTTTTAAATCAATATAAAAATCTCCATTATCTTCTTTTCTAATTAAAGCTTTTAATGGTTTTAATATTTTTATACCATTATTTGAAAATGTTTTTTCAGTTGATGGATATATACTAATCATTATATCCACCTACTTTTTGGTTCAATAATAATTTTCTTTAAATTACCTGTCCATTTAATAGTATTAATTCCAATTTCCAATACAGGAAACTCTCCTAACATATTTCTATTTTTCAAAACATTTTCTTTGTATGCCTCTTCTTCTATTGAATTAACAACAACATATTCATCATCTATATTAATTGAAAATATATCACTACCATTAATAGAAATTTGGATTTCTCCCTCACCATATAAAGTAATTATTGGTTTTGATTTCTCTAACCCTACATTTGAAACCTTTAATTCAGTCTCATTTGTTATATTTAGTTCAAATGGAGCTTCATTTAACAAATATTTATATGGTTGAACATGAAATTCCACTTCTGCAGTTTTAAATCTCAATAATTTTTCATAATCTACTTTTGAGTAAATAGTTGCTTTATAAACCTTATCAGGTTCATTTGATAATACTAAATCACCACTACCACTAAAATATTTGATAATCTGATTTATATCAAAATTTCTTGTTAATCCTATTTGAAGTGTTTTTTGATAAGATGCATAACCTAATTCTTCAATAATGTCACCATCTTTTCCATCTATTTCTATGATAGATGTTCTCATTTCAGGTTTTGTTATTGGAGGCAATTCACATATCATAAGACCCTTGTATGATATATATAGTCAGTTACAAAGAGAGATTTTGTATTTAATTCTGACT
>OGDF01003630.1_pt1 | contig 18656 bp, 16 predicted proteins | sample 1570141 | NCBI WGS metagenome assembly OGDF01 (sample SAMEA4370581, study PRJEB24528) | human gut metagenome | reverse complement strand
GACTACTGTGGCACAGGCAAAAGTGTCCAGAGAACAGGTTATGGCACAAAGTAAAGAAACATTGCAGTCAATCATTGATAATAAAAATCTCAGCGATGAGCAGAAGCAGGATGCAGTCGATCAGATGGTGGCACTGACCAAAAGGGCAGAGCTGGAAGCAGACATAGAATCGCTGATGGCAGCAAAAGGCTTTTCCGAGGCGGTGGTCAGCATCGGGGATGATTCTGTTGATGTTGTGGTAAAGGCAGAAGAACTGACAGATGCCAACAGGGCAAAGATTGAAGAAATCCTTACAAGAAAGACGGAAGTATCACCAGAAGGGATTGTGATCACACCGATTCATGAATGAATGGGTACGAAGGGATCACCGGAGTAATTTCGGGGAAAACTATTTGCCGTATGGCTGTACTTGTGATACACTAGCTACTGGATGCCACCCGTACGGATACGGAAGAACCGACCGGCGGGGGCCTGGACGATAGGAGATAAGCATATGTCAGATATTACGAATGAAATAAAAAAGAGAAGAACCTTTGCGATCATATCACACCCGGATGCAGGAAAGACGACACTGACGGAGAAATTTCTGCTTTATGGAGGAGTGATCAATCAGGCAGGTTCTGTCAAAGGAAAAGCAACGGCAAAGCATGCAGTATCGGACTGGATGGAGATTGAAAAGGAAAGAGGTATTTCGGTCACCTCTTCGGTACTGCAGTTTAATTACGGCGGATATTGTATCAATATCCTGGATACTCCGGGACATCAGGACTTCTCGGAGGACACGTACCGTACCCTGATGGCGGCAGATTCTGCGGTAATGGTGATCGATGCATCCAAGGGTGTGGAGGCACAGACGAGAAAATTGTTCAAGGTATGTGTGATGCGTCATATCCCGATCTTTACCTTCATTAACAAAATGGATCGTGAAGCAAGAGATACGTTTGAGCTGCTGGATGATATCGAAAAAGAACTGGGGATCGCCACCTGTCCTGTGAACTGGCCAATCGGTTCGGGAAAGGCCTTTAAAGGCGTTTATGACCGGGCAAAGAAAGAAGTAGAACTTTTCTCAGATACAAAAAAGGGAACGGCCATGGGAGAAGTTCAGATGGTTCCGATTGATGCACCTGAGACAGAGAAACTGATCGGTGCAGATGCAAAGAAAATTCTGGCGGATGAGATCGAACTTCTGGACGGAGCTTCTGCGGAATTTGACCAGGAGCTGGTAGATAAGGGGCAGCTTTCTCCGGTATTTTTCGGTTCAGCACTGACAAATTTCGGAGTAGAGACATTCCTGAAGCATTTCCTGAAGATGACCACATCTCCGCTGCCGCGTATGTCGGATAAAGGGGAGATAGATCCGATGGAAGAAAAGGATTTTTCAGCTTTTGTATTTAAGATTCAGGCGAATATGAATAAGGCACATCGTGACAGGATCGCATTTATGCGGATCTGTTCCGGTGAGTTTGAGGCAGGAATGAATGTCTACCATGTGCAGGGAGGAAAAGAGATCCGTCTTTCCCAGCCGCAGCAGATGATGGCGAGTGAACGGAAGATGATCACCAAAGCTTATGGTGGAGATATCATCGGGGTTTTTGATCCGGGAATCTTTTCGATCGGAGATACCCTTACGACTTCAAAGGAAAAATTCGCTTATGAGGGAATCCCGACATTTGCACCGGAGCATTTCGCACGTGTGCGTCAGGTCGATACGATGAAAAGAAAGCAGTTTGTCAAGGGAATCAACCAGATCGCACAGGAGGGTGCGATCCAAATCTTTCAGGAATATAATACCGGAATGGAAGAAATCATTGTCGGAGTTGTCGGTGTGCTTCAGTTTGATGTGCTGAAATACCGTCTGAACAACGAGTATAATGTGGAGATCCGGCTGGAGAATCTGCCATACGAGTATATCCGCTGGATTGAAAACGAAGATGTGGATATGGATCACTTAAGCGGAACTTCAGATATGAAGAAGATCAAGGATCTGAAGGACCGTCCATTGCTGCTTTTTGCACATGAATGGAGTATCCGTATGACAGAGGAAAGAAACAAAGGACTGATCCTGTCAGAGTTCGGGCGGTCATAATTCCTCTTTGCAAACGGAACGATATTTGTTATAATGGAAAAAGAATCAGACAATGCAGGAGGTTTTGAACATGGCAAAGGACGAAAGAAATATTTATACGATACAGAATGACGCAGGAAAGGGAGAAGTAAAGATTGCAGATGAAGTTGTTGCGATCATTGCAGCCCTGGCAGCTACAGAAGTGGAAGGCGTAGCCTCCATGGCGGGCAATATCACGAATGAGCTGATCAGCAGACTCGGGATGAAGAATCTTTCCAAGGGAGTTAAAGTAGATGTGCTGGAAGGCGTGGTTACCGTTTCCCTGACCCTGAATCTGAAGTATAACTACAGTGTAGTAGAAGTATCAGGAAAAGTGCAGGAAAAGGTTAAGAATGCGATCGAGAACATGACAGGACTTGAAGTTGCAGACGTGAATATCAAAGTGGCCGGCGTAGAGATGGAGAATCAGGAGTAGGTTTACAAAGGAAAGGAATCAATATGATTAGAACAGAACTTCGCGAGCATATTTTCAAGCTGTTATTTCAGGAAGAATTTAACCAGGAAGAGGATATGCAGGAGCATCTGAAATACTATTTCATGACGCTTGAGAATGCGGCAGATAAAGATAAAGATTATATCCAGGAAAAATATGAGGCGGTTGCAGGGCATATTGCAGAGATTGATGAACTGATCAACCAGTATGCAAAAGGATGGAAGACTACCCGGATGAACAAGGTAGATCTTGCCATTTTAAGACTTGCTGTCTATGAGATGAAGTGGGACGAGGAAGTACCGGTCGGAGTTGCCATCAATGAGGCAGTAGAGCTGGCGAAGAGATTCAGCGGTGGAGACAGTCCGTCCTTTATCAACGGGGTACTTGGAAAGATCGCACGCTCTGCAGACGGGGATGAGACGAAGTAAGTCAGTATATGCAGAACGGAGATATCAGGATGAAGAATGTCTATACGGTGAGACAGGTCAATTCTTATATTAAGAATATGTTCGCCCAGGATTTCATGCTGAACCGGATCTATGTAAAGGGTGAGGTATCGAATCTGAAATACCATACATCAGGGCATATATATTTTTCATTGAAAGACGAGTCCGGCACGATTGCCTGCGTCATGTTCGCAGGCTCAAGGTCAGGGCTTTCTTTTCGTATGGAGGAAGGTCAGCAGATCATTGTACTCGGTGTGGTGGATGTCTATGCAAGAGATGGAAAATACCAGTTGTATGCAAGAAAAATCGTGCGGGACGGTGTAGGACTTCTGTATGAACGCTTTGAACTTTTGAAGAAAGAACTGCAGGAAATGGGAATGTTTGCACCGGAGTACAAGCAGAAGATCCCAAAGTATATCCGGCGGCTTGGAGTTGTGACTGCACCGACCGGGGCGGCAGTCAGAGACATCATCAATATTACGAAGCGGAGGAATCCTTTTGTGCAGATCATCCTGTATCCGGCACTGGTACAGGGCGAAGGTGCTGCTGAGAGTATTGTAAAGGGAATCCATGCGCTGGAAGCAGAAAAGGTGGATGTCATGATCGTGGGCCGTGGCGGAGGAAGCATGGAAGATCTCTGGGCATTTAATGAAGAGGCAGTCGCAAGGGCAGTATTTGACTGTTCTGTTCCGGTGATTTCAGCGGTAGGACATGAGACCGATACAACGATCATTGATTTTGTGGCGGATCTGCGGGCACCGACTCCTTCTGCTGCCGCAGAACTGGCGGTGTATGATTTCATGGAGATGAAAAAGAACCTGAAGCTGCGGGAAGGGAGGCTGCTGCATTTTATGCAGTTAATACTGGAACGGAAGAGACAGAAACTGGAGCAGTATTCGCTCAGGATGCGGGCGTATCATCCGCAGCAGCGGTTAAATGAGCAGCGACAGTTCGCCGCAGATGCTGAGAACCGGCTGAGAAGAGAAATGATGCGGAGACTGGAGCAGGAAAAATACCGTCTGGGACTTATGGCAGAACGACTGAAAGGATTATCTCCTCTTGAAAAGCTCAGTCAGGGATATGCTTATGTGGAGAACAGTTCGGGGGCAAATGTCAGGACAGTCAGTAATGTAAAGCAGGGAGAACAGATCACGGTCTATGTGACGGATGGACGGATCCGGGCAGAAGTGACCGGCGTTGAGAAAGAGGAGACATAAGATGGGGACAGAGAAAAAGGAAAATTTGGAAGAAATGTTTGACCGGCTGGATCAGGTAATCGGTACTTTGGAAGGAGAGGATGTTTCACTGGAGGAGGCGTTTGGGTTGTACGATCAGGGAATGAAGCTGATCCGGAGATGCAACCAGACGATCAATGAAGTGGAAAAGAAGATTCTTGTACTGGATGAGAATGGAGAAAAGCATGAATTTTAAAGAAGAGTATACGGACAGAGTAGAAAAAATAGAAAAGATCCTGAAAAAGTATCTTCCTGAAAAAAAAGGATATCAGAGGACGATCATGGAGGCCATGGAGTATAGTCTGATGGCAGGTGGAAAGCGTCTCCGTCCCATGCTGATGTGGGAGAGTTACAGACTGTTTGGCGGAGAAGGAGCTGCAATCGAACCGTTTATGGCTGCCATTGAGATGATCCACACGTATTCCCTGGTGCATGATGATCTTCCGGCAATGGATAATGATGAATACAGACGCGGAAGAAAGACAACGCATATTGTATACGGTGAAGATATGGGAATCCTTGCAGGAGACGCGTTGCTTAATTATGCATTTGAGACTGCCTGCCGGGCTTTTGAAGAGGAGTCGGAGCATGCTTTAAGGATTGGAAAAGCATTGAAGATCCTTGCGGATAAGGCAGGAATTTACGGAATGATCGGTGGACAGGTCGTGGATGTGCAGGAATCAGGAAAAGCTGTATCAGGCGAAGTACTGGACTTTATTTACAGGCTGAAGACCAGTGCATTGATCGAGGCTTCTATGATGGCAGGTGCAGTTCTTGCAGGTGCAGAGGAAGGGCAGGTCAGCAGGATGGAGCAGATCGCAGGAAAGATCGGGCTGGCATTCCAGATCCAGGATGACATTCTGGATGTGACCAGTACGACGGAACTGCTTGGAAAGCCGGTTCACAGTGATGAAAAGAACGAAAAAACGACGTATGTGACCTGGAAAGGGATTGAAAAGGCACATGAGGATGTGGAACGGTTGACGCAGGAGGCGGTGGATCTGCTGCGGAAGTTCCCGGCGAAGGATGATTTCCTTGAAGAATTACTAAAATCTCTGGTATACAGGGAAAAATAAAAGGAGGAATCCTGATGGTACTTGAGAAGATCCATAAGGAAAATGATATAAAAAATCTCAGTCCCGAGGAACTTACTATGCTTGCAGATGAGATCCGACAGTTTCTGATCGAGAAGATCAGTGTGACCGGAGGTCACCTGGCATCGAATCTGGGGGTTGTGGAACTGACGATGGCACTTCATCTTGTCTTTGCTCTTCCACAGGATAAGCTGATCTGGGACGTAGGACATCAGGCTTACACGCATAAGTTGCTGACGGGGAGAAAAGCAGGGTTTGATGAACTGAGAAAATACGGGGGAATGAGTGGATTTCCAAAAAGAAAAGAGAGCGAATGTGATGCCTTTGATACAGGGCATAGTTCTACTTCTATTTCCGCAGGACTTGGATATGTGGCGGCAAGAGAACTTCAGGGCGGAACCCACAGTGTGGTTTCGATCATCGGAGACGGTTCTATGACCGGAGGAATGGCATACGAGGCACTGAACAATGCAAGCAGACTGAAAAGTAATTTTATCATTGTCCTCAACGATAATAATATGTCCATTTCTGAAAATGTGGGAGGAATGTCCCAGTATCTCAATGGACTGCGTACGGCACAGGCTTATACAGGGCTGAAGAAAGGTGTGGAAGATACGCTGAAAAAGATCCCAGGAAAGGGAGATCGGATCATTTACCATATGAAAAGGACAAAAAGCGGGATCAAGCAGTTGTTTGTTCCGGGGATGTTTTTTGAAGATATGGGGATCACGTATTTAGGCCCGGTAGACGGACATGATATCCGTAAGCTCACAAGGATCTTAAATGAGGCGAAGCGGGTTGATCATGCAGTGCTGGTTCATGTGATGACGAAAAAGGGAAAAGGATATGGACCGGCTGAAGAAAACCCGTCCAGATTTCATGGGACGGGACCGTTTGACATCCCAAGCGGAATGTCGGTAGGGAAAAAAGCGACAGATTCTTATACAGATGTATTTTCAAAAGTACTTGCAGATATCGGAAAGCAGGATGAAAAAGTAGTAGCAATTACTGCGGCGATGGCAGACGGGACGGGACTGGCAAGATTTGCAAAGATGTTCCCACAGAGATTTTTTGATGTCGGTATTGCAGAGGAGCATGCGATGACCTTTGCGGCAGGACTGGCAGCAGGCGGGATGAAACCGGTCTTTGCGGTATATTCCTCTTTCCTGCAAAGAGCTTTTGACCAGACGATCCATGATGTCTGTCTTCAGAATCTGCCGGTTTTTATAGCAGTGGATCGTGCAGGACTTGTAGGGAGTGACGGAGAGACGCACCAGGGAGTATTTGACCTGTCATTTCTTCTGGAAATTCCGAATCTGACTGTCATGTCACCAAAGAACCGATGGGAAATGGCAGATATGGTCCGTTTTGCTGTTGATTTTCCGTACCCGGTTGCATTGCGGTATCCAAGAGGAGAGGCTTATGAGGGGCTGAAAGAGTTCCGTACTCCGATTCTTTATGGAAAAAGTGAAGTGATCAGCCGCGAAAGTGGGATTGCGATCCTTTTCATCGGACATATGTCAGGACTGGGAGAGTCTGTATGGAAGGCAATAAAAGAAGCAGGATATCACTGCAGCCTGATCAATGCAAGATTCGCAAAGCCACTGGATACAGAGCTGATCCGCGATCTTTGCAGGGATCATGAACTGATCGTGACGATCGAGGAAAATGTGCTGGCAGGTGGTTTCGGTGAGCAGGTTGTCCAGTATGTGATGCAGACTGGTGAGAAGACCCGGGTACGGACGATCGGAATTTCCGATGATTATGTGGAACACGGAAATGTAGAAGTTCTGCGAAAAGAAGTGGGACTGGATCAGGAGACCATTGTGGCACAGATAAAAAAAGATTATCTGATGATAAAGGAAGATTAAAAATGAAAGAACGTTTAGATGTATTACTCGTAAAAAGGAATCTTGCAGAGTCCAGGGAAAAGGCAAAAGCGATCATTATGTCCGGAAATGTATTCGTAGAGGATCAGAGAGAAGATAAGGCAGGAACCACGTTCCCGGAAGACGTAAAGATCGAAGTGAGAGGGCATATCATACCGTATGTCAGCAGAGGCGGTCTGAAGCTGGAGAAAGCAATTAAAAATTTTGATGTCAGTGTAGAAGGAAAAGTCTGTACGGATGTGGGATCTTCTACCGGTGGTTTTACGGACTGTATGCTGCAGAACGGAGCTGTAAAGGTATTTGCAATCGATGTCGGACGGGGGCAGTTGGACTGGAAACTGCGTCAGGATCCAAGGGTAGTCTGCATGGAAAAGACCAATATCCGCTATGTGTCACCGGAAGATATCGGAGAACCGGTGGACTTTTCTTCCATTGATGTCTCCTTCATTTCGCTGACAAAAGTGTTAGAGCCGATCCGGGATTATCTGACAGAAGACGGAGAAATCGTAGCTCTGATTAAACCACAGTTTGAAGCAGGGCGTGAAAAGGTCGGAAAAAAAGGAGTTGTGAGAGAAAAAAGTACGCACCATGAAGTAATCGAAAAAGTGACTTCCTATGCAGCTTCTATCGGATTTGATATTCTTGAGATTGAATTTTCACCGATAAAAGGACCGGAGGGAAATATTGAATATCTGGTGCATCTGAAGAAGACGCAGGAACTTCCGGGAAAGATTCTGGCACAGAATCTGGAGACGGTCGTGGACAGTGCATTCGATACGTTGGCAAAATAAGCGGGGATAAAGCATGGATTCATTTTATATCATAACGAATATATTAAAAGATAAAGACTATGCGGTTACAGAGAAAATCTGCAATTATATCATGCAGAAAGGAAAAAAATGGACACTTGCAAAAAAGGATGAAGAAGGTCATATCCTTCCGGGGACAGTGCCGTCCGACGCAGAATGTGGACTGGTACTCGGAGGCGACGGAACGCTGATCCGTGCAATCCGGGATCTGGAAGGAGAGGAACTCCCTTTGCTTGGGATCAACCTCGGGACACTGGGATATCTTGCAGAAGTAGAATTGAAGGATTATCAGTATGCCATCGACAGACTGTGCGGAGAAGAACACGCAGCGATCGAACTGCGGATGATGCTGGAAGGTGTGGCGGGAGATGAAAAAAGAGATCTTGCGGTGAATGATATTGTGCTGACGAGGGAAGGAAATATCAGGATCGTACAGTTTAATGTCTATGTCAATGGAACGCTTTTGAATACTTATCTTGCAGACGGAGTAATTATTTCGACTCCCACCGGAAGTACCGGATATAATCTTTCAGCGGGAGGTCCTGTTGTAGAACCAACGGCAAGTATTATCGTCATTACTCCGATCTGCTCCCATGCGTTGAATACAAGCAGTGTAGTGCTTTCGGCAGAAGATGTGATCGAGGTGGAAGTCTGTCCGGGAAGATACGGCAGGCAGGAGGAAGTAGCCTTGTGTTATGACGGTGCAGTCCGGAGAAAGCTGGTATCGGGAGACCGCGTCTGTATCAGGAGAGCGGAGGAGACGGCAAAGCTTATTAAACTGAGCAAAGAAAGCTTCATGAAGACGATGCGTGAAAAAATGAAAGGAAATTAAGAAATGAAAGTAAGCCGACATGCAAAGATTATTGAACTTATCAGCCAATACGACATTGAGACGCAGGAGGAACTGGCAGAATATCTTAATAATGCCGGCTTCAAGGTGACTCAGGCAACGGTATCGAGAGATATCCGGGATCTGAAGCTGACGAAAGTATCACTCAACGGAGGAAAGCAGAAATACGTGATCCATCGTCAGGATGAAGATGGAATGAGCGAAAAATATATCCGGGTACTAAGAGACGGATATATGTCAATGGATATGGCACAGAATATTCTCGTCATCAAGACGGTATCCGGAATGGCAATGGCAGTTGCAGTTGCGGTGGATGCAATGAAATGGAATGAAGTGGTGGGCTGCATTGCCGGCGATGATACGATTATGTGTGCAATCCGTACAGTAGAAGATACAGTGACAGTCATGGACAAGATCAGAAAGATTGTGTCCAAGAAGGATTAGGTGTTGAATATGTTACAGAATCTGTATGTAAAAAATCTGGCATTGATCGATGAGACGGAAGTGGAGTTTGGTGAGGGACTGAATATACTGACAGGAGAGACAGGAGCAGGAAAGTCTCTCCTGCTGGGTTCAGTCCATCTTGCTCTTGGCGGAAAGTACAGTCCTGATATGCTCAGAAACGGGACAAAGAGCGGACTTGTGGAACTGACTTTTAAGATCGAAGATGAACAGATCAAAAAGCATCTGGAAGAGATGAACCTGTATCCTGAAGACGGGTTTCTGACCCTGAGCAGGCGGCTGATGGAAGGTCGCAGTATCAGCAAGATCAACGGAGAGACTGTGAATACCGGGATATTGAAAGATGTTGCAAGTATGCTGATCGATATCCATGGACAAAGAGATAATCAGACACTGCTCCACAAAAAAAATCACCTGACGCTTCTGGATCTGTATGGAAAAGAAAAGATCGTTCCTTTAAAGAAAAAGATGGCTGAAATGTACCGCAGATGGAATGAACTGAAAAAGAGGACTGAAAGACTGACCATGGATGAGGAAACCAGGAGGAGAGAACTCTCCCTTGCTGAATTTGAAGCACAGGAGATTGAAGAAGCCGGACTGGTTGTGGGAGAAGATGAAGAGCTGGAAGAACTTTACCGGAAAATGACAGAGAGCAGGAAAGTGACAGAAGCAGTAGCTGAGACATACCATTATACAGGGGAGGCCGCTTCCGGGAATGCAAGTGATCTCATCAGCCGTGGAATCCGAAGCCTTCAGGAGGCAGCAGATTTTGATGAAGAGGGGAGCAGACTGTATGAGCAGCTTACACAGCTTGATGGACTGTTGAATGATTTTAACCGGGAGTTATCGGAATATGCAAAAAGTTTTGAGTTTTCAGAGGAAGAATTCCGTGAGACAGAAGATCGTCTGAATCTTTTAAATCATTTAAAGGCAAAATATGGAAGATCTATTGAAGCAGTTCTTGCATATTGTGATGAAAAAAAGCAAAGACTACAGGAACTGGCAGATTATGATACATTCATGCAGAATCTGGAACAAGAACAGCAGGATGCTTTTAACGCAATGAAAAAGATGGCGGAAAAGCTGAGTCAGGTTCGGCAGCGTTCGGCTAAAAAGTTCGCAGAAGAGATCTGTGGTCAGATGAAAGAACTGAATTTTCTTGATTCGAGATTTGAGATCCGGATTTCTGAGGCAGAAAAATACAGTTCAAATGGAAAGGATGAGGCAGAATTTTATCTTTCAGTGAATCCGGGAGAACCGTTGAAACCATTGGGAAGTGTGGCATCTGGCGGTGAGATTTCGCGTGTGATGCTGGCGGTGAAGACAGTACTTGCAGATGAAGAAGATACACCGACACTGATCTTTGATGAGATCGACACAGGAATATCCGGCATTACGGCAGGAAAAGTGGGAGATCGTCTCCGACTGATCGGAAAGAGCAGACAGGTCATCTGTATTACTCACCTGCCGCAGATCGCAGCTACTGCAGATCACCATTTCCTGATCAGAAAAAAAGCAGAAGGAACATCAGTGCGGACAGATGTTGAGATGCTGGATGAAGCTGCATCCGTGGAAGAACTGGCAAGACTTCTCGGTGGAGCGAATGTGACGGAGCGTGTCATGGAAAGTGCAAAAGAATTGAAAGAATTGGCAAAGTGTGAAAGATAATCCCAGTGTGAAAAGCACGACAGGATCACATACTAAAAGCGGATACAGAAGATGTATCCGTTTTTTGTTGGCGAAAGAGGTGTGATCTTATGTGGGATAAAAAATTAAAAAACCAGACGATAAAAAAGAAACTTTCCAGATGGATGACTGTGGTGTGCAGTTTTCTTCTGGCTGTGGGACTGGGCTTTTCCGTCGGAAGTGCGGCGGCAGAATATTTCCCGGAAAGCAGGGAAACCCAGGCACAGACGAAAGCAGTGCAGACGAAAAAAGTATCTGTGGGAGGTATGCCGGCAGGAATTTATATGGAAACGGACGGAGTACTGATTCTTGATACGCAGCAGATAAAAGGAATCGATGGGAAAATGTACGAACCGGCACAGGGAATGGTGAAAAGCGGAGACTATATCAAAGCAGTCAATCAGAAAGAAATCTGTGGAAAAAAAGAACTGCTGAAAGAACTGGAAAAGCTTTCCGGTGAGAAGGTGGAACTGACAGTAAGGAGAGGGGGAAAACTGGAAAAGATCGTTCTGCAGGCAGTGGAGACCGCGGCCGGTGAATATAAGCTGGGAATCTGGGTGAGGGATAATGTACAGGGTCTTGGAACGGTTACATTTCTGACAGAACAGAATGAGTTCGGAGCTTTGGGACATGGGATTCATGATACAGATACAAATGGACTGATGGAAATTTCCGGAGGAAAGCTTTACAGGACAACGATTCAGAATGTGGTAAAAGGAAGCAGTGGAAATCCGGGAACAATGGAAGGAATGATCGTCTATAACCGCTATAATCTGCTTGGAACGATCGAAAAAAATACCGATGCAGGGATTTATGGCAGACTGGATAAAACCGAGGAGCTTTTTGGAAAAAAAGAACTGGTTGAAACTGCGGCAAAAGAGGAAATCGTGACAGGACCGGCAAAGATGAGGTGTTTTCTGGAAGATGAAGTCAGGGAATTTGACATTGAAGTGATGAAGGTGGATCAGGAAACTGCAGAGATCAATAAAGGAATGATGATCCGGGTGACGGATGAAGAACTGCTTGAAAAAACCGGAGGAATCATTCAGGGGATGAGCGGCAGTCCGATCCTTCAGAACGGAAAACTGATCGGGGCGGTGACGCACGTATTTGTCATGGATTCGACAAAAGGTTACGGCATTTTTGCGGAAACAATGCTGGAACAGTTGAAATGACGAGAATCGTCGAGAACGCTGTCGAATTACTGCTACAAAATCTGCTTGATTCTGCAAGGTGCAGGGGAATATAATAAGCGAGTGGCGTTTTCAAAAGAAGTTCTCATGACCTGAAGGGGAGAAGAGAATGAATCATTTGAGTGTTGCCATCGCTGACGATAATCAGAAAATCTTAGATCTGCTGGAAAAGGTGATCGGGACGGATCAGGAACTGGATCTGGTCGGAAAGGCGAAAAATGGTGAGGAGATGTGTCGGATCATTAAAGAAAAAAATCCTGATGTGGTTCTTCTCGACCTGATTATGCCGAAAATGGACGGACTGACTGTCATGGATCAGATCAATCAGGATAAAAGTGTCAGTAAACGTCCATATTTTATTGTTATTACAGCGGTGGGACAGGAAAAGATTACAGAAGATGCTTTTAATAAAGGTGCAAATTACTATATTATGAAACCGTTTAATAACAGAATGTTGTTGGAACGGATCAAATTCGTAAGAAAAATGACTCACGGAACAGAACGCAGACCGGAGGAACTGGTGACCGGGCAGACTCCGGGAGGAGAAAATCTGGAGAACAGAGTGACCAATATGCTGCATGAGATCGGGATTCCGGCACATATCAAAGGATATCATTATCTGCGGGATGCGATCATGATGGCAGTGGAAGACATGGATGTCCTGAATGCGATCACGAAGATTCTCTATCCTACCGTTGCTAAAAAATATCAGACGACATCAAGCCGGGTCGAACGGGCAATCCGGCATGCTATCGAGGTGGCATGGAGCCGTGGAAAATTAGATACACTGGATGAACTGTTCGGTTATACAGTCAGTACAGGAAAAGGAAAACCTACAAATTCGGAATTTATCGCATTGATCGCGGATACGATCCAACTGGAATATAAGCATGGAAAATAGGGGATAAATACTGGAAAATACTTTGCATTACAGAAAAAATGCGGTATAATATTTGTAATTCATCGTCGGAAAATGCGGCGTAAGCGAAAAACGGAGGATAGTAATATGAAAAATATTTTATTTGCTTCTTCAGAATGTGTTCCTTTTATTAAGACCGGAGGCCTTGCAGATGTTGTGGGATCGCTCCCGAAGGATTTTGATAAGGAGAAGTATGATGTACGGGTTGTCATTCCGAAATATATGTGCATGAAGCAGGAATGGAAAGAAAAGCTGGAGTATATTACAAACTTTTACATGGATATTGCCGGACAGAGCCAGTATGTGGGGATTTTCAGACTGGTACACGACGGTGTGACGTTTTACTTTATTGATAATGAGCATTATTTTTCGGGATTTGCACCGTATGATGGCGATCCGAAGTGGAATATCGAGAAGTTTGCATTCTTCTCAAAGGCAGTACTGAGTATCCTTCCGGTGATCGGGTTCCGGCCGGAGCTGATCCACTGTCATGACTGGCAGACCGGTCTGATTCCGGTTTATCTGGACAATTTCAGATACCTTGGAGAGTACTACAGAGGCATCAAGACGGTCATGACGATACATAATCTGAAGTTCCAGGGGGTATGGGATACAAAAGCAGTACAGAAAATTACAGGGTTGCCGGATTATTATTTTGCACCGGATAAAATGGAGGCATATAAGGATGCAAACCTTCTGAAAGGCGGTATCGTTTACGCAGATAAAGTGACAACGGTAAGCCGCAGCTATGCAGAAGAGATCAAGACCTCTTTCTATGGTGAGGGACTGGAAGGCCTGATGAATGCCAGAGCCAATGACCTGTGGGGAATTGTCAACGGACTGGATTATAATGACTGGAATCCGGATACAGACTACCGTCTTGCAAAGAACTTTAATATTAGCAATTTCAGGCGGAACAAGCCGGCAAATAAGATGGCATTACAGGAAGAACTGGGACTGGATCAGGACAGCCATGTGATGCTGATCGGAATTGTATCCCGTCTGACAGACCAGAAGGGATTTGACCTGATCGATTATATGATGGATGAGATGTGCCAGGATGCGGTACAGATCGCAGTGCTTGGTACGGGAGACCCGAAGTATGAGAATATGTTCCGCCACTTTGCATGGAAGTATTCAGGAAAGGTTTCTGCGAATATTTTCTATTCGGATGATCTTTCCCACCGGTTCTATGCAGGATGTGATGCATTTCTGATGCCGTCTTTATTTGAACCATGTGGACTGAGCCAGCTGATGAGTCTGCGTTATGGTACACTGCCGATCGTCAGAGAGACAGGAGGACTGAAAGATACTGTTGAGCCTTATAATGAGTTTGAAAAGACAGGAACAGGTTTCAGTTTCACGAATTATAATGCACATGAGATGTTGAATACAGTCCGTTATGCAGAGCGGATTTACTATGATAAAAAGAGAGACTGGAATAAGATCGTAGAACGTGCAATGAGCCAGGACTTCTCATGGCAGAATTCTGCACGACAGTATGAAGAGCTTTACAAGAGCCTGATAGGAGAATAAAAGGAGTTTACAACCAGATGAAGATCATTGACAGATTGAATGAAGACAGAATAAATATATCTTTTGAGGTGTTCCCACCGAAGACGGATGCGGGGTTTGCAAATGTGCAGCGTGCGACGGATGAGATCGCAAAGCTGGATCCATCTTACATCAGTGTGACGTACGGAGCCGGTGGAGGTACAAGTAAGAATACAGCGAAGATCGCATCCCATATCAAGGACGATCTGCACGTACTCAGTCTTGCACATCTGACCTGTGCTTCTTCCACAAAAGAAGAAGTGCGTGAGGTGATCCGGAATTTAAAGGAGCTTGGCATAGAGAATATTCTTGCTCTGCGTGGAGACATCCCGGAGGGAATGAAGTTCCCGGATGGAGACCGTTTCCATTATGCATATGAGCTGGTGGAGGAGATCCGAAAACAGGGAGATTTCTGTATCGGTGCAGCGTGCTATCCGGAAGGTCATGTGGAGAATGAGCATAAGGAAGATGATATCCGCTTTTTAAAACAGAAAGTGGACTGCGGTGTTGATTTCCTTACAACGCAGATGTTCTTCGACAATGATATCCATTATAATTTCCTTTACAGGATCAGGGAAGCCGGGATCACAGTCCCGGTTCTCCCGGGGATTATGCCGATCACAAGTGCGGCTCAGATGAAGAGAAGCCAGGAGCTTTCAGGAACTGTATTTCCAAGAAGATTTCTTGCATTGCTTGACCGTTTCGGAAGTTCACCGGAAGCAATGATGCAGGCGGGAATTGCTTATGCAACGGATCAGATCATTGATCTTCTGGCAAATGGAGTAAAAAATATCCATATTTATTCTATGAACAAACCGGAAGTCGCAACCAAGATCATGAGCAATATTTCTGAAATCATTAAGTGTTAAGAAAGTGAAATACCAGATGAGTGAGATGGACAAAAAGAGACGTGAGGCAATTCGCTATCTGGGGTTCGGACGAAATGCGGCAGACGAAAGGACTTATGAACTGATCGAAGCGTCTTTTGACGATCTGAACAGGGAAGCAAGTCCGAGATTCGTCTACCGCATTTTTGATTTGGATCATAGTGTGGATGGCTTATTGCGGGTCGGGACAATGGAAATACAGAGTAAAAGTCTGTTGAGAAACCTCAAAGGATGCGGACAGGTTGTTCTGTTTGGGGCGACACTGGGAGCCGGGGCGGACAGGCTGATCCGCCGGGTATCTCTTACCGATATGGCAAGGGCGGTTGTACTCCAGGCATGTGCTGCTGCAGAGCTGGAAGAGTATTGTGATGAACAGCAGAAAAAGATCAGCACAGAGCTGGAAAAAAGTGGATTGTATCTTCGGCCAAGGTTCAGCCCTGGATATGGGGACTTCCCGATCGAGTTCCAGGAGCCGATCATGAGGATGTTGGATTGTGCAAAGAAGATTGGTCTTACGATGACAGACAGCTATATGATGAGTCCGACGAAGTCTGTGACTGCGATCATAGGGATCAGCACAGAGAAAGAAAGATGCCCGATCTCAGGCTGTGAAGCCTGTGGAAAAAAGGACTGTGCATACCGCAGGTAAGGCAACAAAAGTAAAAGGATATGAAGGCAGCCGAAAGGCGAAGCCGGGAACAGATACAAAGAAAAGGCAGGAAGGATAAAGACAGATGTTACGAGAACGGCTGGGAAAAGAGTTATTATATTTTGACGGAGGAATGGGAACGCTGTTACAGGAGCGTGGACTGCAGCCGGGAGAACTCCCGGAGACATGGAATCTGCTGCACGCGGAAGAAATCCGTGAGATCCACAGAAAATATATTGAAGCTGGAAGTGACATTGTACTGACGAATACGTTTGGTGCAAACGCATTAAAGTTTCATGATGATGCATATTCTCTGGAAGAGATTGTCAATGCTGCAGTCGGCCATGTAAAGGCTGCAGCAGAACAGGCGGGAAATGGACGGAGAATCTATACTGCACTGGATATCGGTCCGACCGGAAAGCTCTTGAAACCAATGGGAGATTTGGATTTTGAGACTGCTTATGAAGCTTATAAAGAAGTGATGATCTATGGAGAAAAAGCAGGAGCTGACCTGATCCATATCGAGACGATGAGCGATACGTATGAACTGAAGGCTGCGGTTCTTGCAGCAAAAGAAAATACGTCGCTTCCTGTTTTTGCGACCACGATCTTTGATGAAAGAGGAAAGCTTCTGACAGGTGCGGATGTGCCATCAGTAGTGGCATTGCTGGAAGGACTGCGGGTGGACGCATTCGGGATCAACTGCGGAATGGGACCAGAACAGATGATTCCAATTCTGGAAAGGGGAGCTGTTGTCATCGGTGGATGCTGCGGAACGACGCCGGATCATATCAAAGCGATGGCAGATGCCTGCCGTATGATCCCGATAAAGCCGGTAGAAAAAAAGAACTTTACCATGGTATCGTCCTATGGACAGAGTGTCTTTCTCGGTACGGGATCAAAGATCATCGGTGAGCGTATCAATCCGACCGGAAAGAAGCGGTTTAAGCAGGCACTGAAAGAGCATGACTTGGATTATATCTTAAGAGAGGGGATTACCCAGCAGGATAACGGGGCACATATTCTGGATGTGAATGTGGGACTCCCGGATATTGATGAACCGGCACTGATGAAAGAAGTGGTGCAGGAACTTCAGAGCGTTACAAGTCTTCCGCTTCAGATTGATACCGTTGATGTGGAAGCGATGGAGGGTGCGTTAAGGATTTATAATGGAAAGGCGATGGTCAATTCTGTCAGCGGAAAGCAGGAGTCTATGGACAAAGTATTTCCACTGATCCAGAAATACGGAGGAGTCGTGATCGGACTTGCACTGGATGAGAACGGAATCCCGGCAGATGCCGAGGGAAGAGTGCAGGTTGCAAAGAAGATCATTGCAGAAGCGGCAAAGTATGGGATCGAAAAGAAAGATATCGTCATTGACGCACTGGCAATGACCATTAGTTCTGAACCGGAAGGTGCAAAGATCACGCTGGAGACACTGAGAAGGCTCAGGGATGAAGTTGGAGTCTGCACGGTACTGGGAGTATCTAATATTTCATTCGGACTTCCAAGCCGTCCGATCGTCAATTCCATTTTCTATACCATGGCAATGCAGAATGGATTGAGCGTGGGAATCATCAATCCGGGTTCAGAGGATATGATGAAAGCATGGTATGCATTTCATGCCCTGATGGCTCTGGACAGTAACTGTGAGAAATATATTGCAAGGTATGCACAGCAGCCGGGAACGACTCCGGTACAGGCAGCAGGCGGAAAGCATACGATGACATTGCAGAGTGCGATCGAGAGAGGACTGAAAGAAGAAGCCAGTTCGATCACGGCAGAACTGGCAGAGCAGAAAGATGCACTGGATATCATTAATGAAGAACTGATCCCGGCTCTGAACAATGTAGGTGAGGGATTTGAAAAAGGAACTGTATTCCTTCCACAGCTTCTGATGAGTGCAGAGTCTGCAAAGAGTGCATTTGCAGTACTCAAAGAAAGAATGGATCAGAGCGGGGAAGTACAGGAGAAAAAAGGAAAGGTCATCCTTGCGACAGTCAAGGGAGATATCCACGATATCGGAAAGAATATCGTAAAAGTCCTGCTGGAAAATTACAGTTTTGATGTGATCGATCTCGGAAAAGATGTTCCGCCGGAAAAGGTAGTTGAGACGGTTCTTGAGCAGGATGTCCATTTAGTTGGCCTGAGTGCCCTGATGACAACAACGGTTGTAAGTATGGAAGAGACAATCCGCCAGTTGCGGGAAAAAGCCCCGGATTGCCTGGTGATGGTAGGAGGAGCTGTGCTGAATCAGGAATATGCTGATATGATCGGAGCAGATTTTTATGGAAAAGATGCCATGCAGTCCGTACATTATGCACAGAAGGTATTCAGTTGAGTTATGCACAGAAGGTGTTCAGTCGAGCCACTTTACAAAAGTGGACTGCTATGATATATTTTAAGTTAGGCTTTTTGAGCAAAA
>OGDF01003627.1_pt1 | contig 18667 bp, 11 predicted proteins | sample 1570141 | NCBI WGS metagenome assembly OGDF01 (sample SAMEA4370581, study PRJEB24528) | human gut metagenome | reverse complement strand
GACGCGCCTTATATCCCCAGCCCTGAAGGGCGGGGTTTTACGGCGCATTCGATAAGCTCTCTCTGAGCTACGCCTTTTCAGCCCGGCAGCAGAGGGATCCCTCCTGCCGGGCTTTTTCTGTATGCCAGTCATATGTATTCTGATTTGTGAAAAATCCCGGGACTGCCCTGACAGCAGGAACATCACAGCCGGACACCACAGGTGTCCGCTGCGGGACGGAATCTGAAGCAGGATGCAGGCTGATATCCGGTCTGGCGAAATCGGATGATACTGCAGAGCAGGCCTGAATCCGATAACTGTCAGGAAAAGGCCGCAGATGAATGCGGGCAGATACGGGGAAGGACATTTTCACCTGATGAAAATCAGGCAGCCGTCGTGAACCGGACGGTGCGCAAAGTGGTATGGGCGAAATGAACTCTGCCCGGAGAGCCCTCTTCTCTGCTGCACTGCAAGGAGCACTTTCTCAGGTATCCTATGTTCAGCTGGTTTTTGAAAAAAAAGGAAAACGACGGTCAGCCCTTTGCTGTGCCCGTGCTGATGGGAAAAGGACAAACTGCCGCCGAAGTTCATTCTCCCGTGAAGGGCACTGTCCGGATTCTGCTGATTCCGAAGCGCATCAGATCCTTCAGAATAAAACTGCGTGCAGAAGACCCCGTTTTCAGTCTGGAATACCCACTTACTTATCCACGGAGGGCGCTCTTCGACGATCTCAATACGCCGGGGGGGCGCCTGCGCGTCTTCCTCGAAAAATTTCTCGCTTCTGCCAGGGATACGGAAATCACGCTGCCGGAGACCATCTTTATCGGTGTTTCCGGTATGTCTCTGTTTGTGAAACGCACCGGAATCCCGGACGGAGGCCTCGCCGTGCGAGATATGTGCAGAGAAGGCAGGCTCACGGCTGAATTCACCCTGGCCGGCAGCAAAGCAAGACTCTTCGCCTCACAGTCCGGGGTGATCATTTATGACAGGGAATCAGTGAAGGCTGACAGTGCGAGGCTGCTGCGCAGCTACCTCCGCTGGCTCGCAGGCAGGCTGCTGCCCGCTTATGTCCTTTCCGACGCTTTCCCGGAAGAACTCAGGGACAGACTGAAAGGCGTGAGCGTCACAGACGCAGGCACCCGGCTCGGCAGCCTTTCGAAGAAAAACGGCAGCGCAGGCTACCGCATGCACCTCAGCTGGCGGACGATCCTCCTTCCCAGGAAGCTGCTCCGACACCTCGTCTGCCACGAATTCACACACAGCCTCGCCATGAATCATCAGCAGGAGTTCTACGCTAACCTTGCCCGGCTTTCTCCGGACTGGAAAATCCTTGAAAAAGAGCTGGACCGCGCCTGGCTTGCCCTCCCGCTGTGGTGCAGGGGAAAAACGCCTCCTGCAAAAAAAATTTCAAAAAGAGCTTGATGCCGTTAATAATATTGATTACTAATAAGCTCACGAAAGGCAATGAGTTCACAGAGAAAACAAACTGCTTAACCATACAAACTTCAGGAGGATCACTATGAAATCTCTCAAGGGCACCCAGACTGAAAAGAACATCCTCACCGCTTTCGCCGGTGAATCCCAGGCCCGCAACCGTTACGATTACTTCGCTGCCAAGGCCAAGAAAGACGGCTTTGTCCTGATCGCCGATATCTTCACTGAAACCGCCCTCCAGGAGAAGGAACACGCCAAGCGTCTGTTCAAGTTCCTCGAAGGCGGCGCCGTTGAAATCACCGCCGCTTACCCCGCCGGCGCCATCAAGAGCACCGCTGAGAACCTCGAAGCCGCCGCTTCCGGCGAGAATGAAGAGTGGTCCAGCATGTATCCCACTTTCGCCGACGTCGCTGAAAAGGAAGGTTTTCCGGAAATCGCCGCCGTCATGCGGAACATCGCCGTGGCTGAGAAGTTCCACGAAAAGCGCTATCTCGCTCTGCTCAAGATGGTGAAGGAAGGCACCATGTTCAAGCGTGAGCAGGAAACCGTGTGGCGCTGCCGCAACTGCGGCTGCCTCGTCCGCGGCAAGGAAGCCCCCGAAGTCTGCCCCGCCTGCCATCATCCTCAGGCCTACTTCGAGGAACTCAACTACGCTTTCTAATCCAGTCTTCTGAAAAAATCCGGCATAGCCCTCGCCCGACGGCGACGCCCGAAAGATTCTGACTATACCAGCCCGGGGGATCACATCCCCCGGGCTTTTTTGTCTCTTCCGTCCCGGAAGTCATCCTGCAGGAAGCTGTCCGATTCCACGTCTGAGAATGCAAAAATTTTTATAATATACTGAATTTATATATAAAAAAGTGACTCAATCTCCCTTTGAGAGAGCGCGTCTTTTTTGCTATGTGTACCGGCACCGTTACTTCAGAAATCCCGGAAGGGTTAAAAGAAAGCCCCCTAATCCCATCTCCCGGAGGGGAGAGCCATATATAAGGATAGAGTATGCCACATCTGTTTACCGGCCGCCGTCTTCTTATCCTGGCCGTGCTGGCTGCCGCTGCCTTCCTTGCCTACCATTTTATTCCCCATGGAGGCAGAGGCCCCAGACCTGAAATGACCTCTCCCGTGCGCACGGCGAAAGCCCTGGCGCAGGACGTTCCCCATTACCTGCAGGGCCTCGGCACGGTACAGCCCTACTCGGACGTTCTGGTCACGAGCCGAGTGGAAGGACATCTCATGGCCATCCACTTCACGGAAGGCCAGCGTGTCAGGGCCGGCGATCTTCTGGCCGAAATTGACCCACGGCCCTACAAGGCAGCCCTCTCGAAGGCGAAGGGCACGCTTGCCCAGGACAGCGCGGAACTCGCCAACGCCCGTACCGACAGGGACCGCTACGCCGGTCTCGTGAAAAAAGACTTCGTGGCCAGACAGACTTACGACACGCAGGCCGCAAAGGTGAGGCAGCTTGAAGGCACTGTGGCGGCGGACAAAGCCTCCGTGGAGTCCGCAGCCCTTGATCTTGCCTACAGCCGTATCACGGCTCCTGTCTCGGGGAAACTTGGCCTGAAAAATTACGATGTGGGCGCACTCATTACGGCCAACGACAGCACAGGGCTTGTGCGCATTACCGAAGTGACCCCCTGCTACGTGCTCTTCACGCTTCCCGAAAGAGACATCCCGCTTGTGACCAAAGCCCTGTATGAGGCAGGAACCGCCTCCGGAGGATCGGCCAAACTTCCTGTTGAGGCGTGGAGCCGCGATCAGAAGGAACGGCTTGCCGAGGGAAGCCTTCTGACTGTGGATAACCGCATCGACACCTCCACAGGAACGGTACGCCTCAAGGCTGTTTTTCCGAACGACTCTGAAACGCTCTACCCCAACGAATTCGTCAATGCCCGTCTGCGCGTCCGCGTTCTGAAGAACGCCGTCACAGTACCGCCGTCAGCTGTTCAGCTCGGATCCGACGGCTCCTTTGTCTTTGTGGTCGACGACAGCGGTACGGCACGCCGCCGCGAGGTGAAAACAGGACTCTCAACCGGCGCCATCACAGTCATTGAATCAGGGCTCAGCGCCGGAGAAACCATTGTGATGGACGGTGTCGACCGCCTGCGCGACGGTTCAAAGGTCCGCGTGGCCGCGACGGCCGAAACCGTGCGGCTCGCCGACAACAATTCGCCTCTTGCCACGGAGAGCGGGCCTGACGAAACCAAGGACAGCGCTGCCGCACAGAATGCGAAAAGCGCTGAACAGCCATCCGGGAAGGAAAAACCTTCTGAAAAACCGGTCAGGCCCTAGAGTCATGCGAAGGTGAGCACGTGAATATTTCCCGTCTCTTTATTCTGAGGCCCATAGCCACCTCCCTTCTCATGGCGGCCCTGTTCCTTTCCGGCGTTCTGGCCTACCACTATCTGCCCATCGCCGCCCTGCCCCAGATAGACTATCCCACCATCCAGGTGCAGACCTTCTATCCCGGCGCCTCTCCGGAAGTCATGTCCCAGGTGGTCACGGCTCCGCTTGAAAAACAGTTCGGCTCAATGCAGGGCCTCAAGCAGATGAGTTCTCTGTCAACAGCCGGATCTTCCGTCATCACGCTGCAGTTCGGCCTCACCACTGAGCTCGATGTTGCCGAGCAGGAGGTTCAGGCCAGCATCAATGCGGCGAATTCCCTTCTGCCCAGTGATCTGCCGAACCCGCCGGTTTACAACAAGGTCAACCCCGCGGATCCCCCCATCATGACGCTTGCGGTCACGAGCCGGACCCTGCCCATGACAAAACTCGAGGATCTGGCCGACACGCGGCTCGCCCAGAAAATCTCGCAGATTTCCGGCGTTGGCCTTGTGACGCTTTCCGGCGGCGAAAAGCCTGCCGTCCGCATTCAAATCAATCCCAAGGCCCTTGCCAGGGCAAATCTCACGCTGGCGGACGTCCGCACGGCCATTGCCAGTGCCAACGTCGACGCGTCCAAGGGCAGTCTTGACGGCCCCATGCGGGCCTCGACCATCGATGCCAACGATCAGATGGAGTCGGCCGAGGAGTACGCCCAGACCATCATAGGTTATTCCAATGGCGCGCCCATACGGCTCAAAGATGTCGGAGACGTGGTTCACGGCGCGGAAAACGCCCTGCTCGCGGCCTACACGGTGCACAGCGGCAGCGCGGATCAGCAAAAACTCAGGCAGGCCATCATCCTTTCCGTGCAGCGCCAGCCCGGAGCCAATGTAATCCAGGTCGCCAACTCCATAGCCAGTAAACTGCCGGCCCTCCAGGCCTCTTTGCCCGGGGCCGTTGACGTGGAGATCATCACAGACAGGACATCCACCATACGCGCCACTGTCGAGGACGTGGAATTCGAGCTGCTGCTCTCCATCGTCCTCGTCATCGTCATCATCTGGGTCTTCCTGCGCAACGCGAGGGCCACCATGATCCCCGCCATGGCCGTCCCCCTGTCCCTCATCGGCACGCTGGGCGTCATGTATCTCGCGGGCTTTTCCCTCAACAACCTCACGCTCATGGCCCTGGTCATCGCCGCGGGCTTCGTAGTCGACGACGCCATCGTCGTCATCGAGAATATCTCCCGCTATATAGAGCAGGGCATGAAACCCGTTCAGGCCGCCATCGTCGGTGCCGGCCAGATCGGATTCACCATCATCTCCCTGACTTTCTCCCTTGTGGCCGTGCTCATCCCCCTTCTTTTCATGGGTGATGTTTCCGGACGTCTTTTCAGGGAATTCGCGATCACGCTGGCCGTTACCATTCTCCTCTCCGCAGTCATCTCCCTGACTCTGACACCCATGCTCTGCGCCGTTCTGCTCAGGGCCAGAAGGAAGAGCCCCGGGGCCGCGGTGCCGGAAGACAGCGCCAGTCAGACAAAGAAAACCTTTTTCCCGAAGCTCCTCGGCTTTTATGACACCTGCCTGCAGGCTGTTTTCCGTCACCAGCGTCTCATGCTGGGCGTGGCTGTGGGCAGCCTCGTGGTAACCGGACTGCTCTTCATCATCGTGCCCAAAGGCTTCTTTCCCATTCAGGACACGGGCATCATTCAGGGCGTGGCTGAAGCACCCCAGCAGACATCCTTCTCCGCCATGGCAAAACGCCAGCAGCAGATCGCCGATCTCCTTCTGAGCGAACCCGCGGTGAAGAGCGTGGCCTTCTTTGTGGGAGTTGACGGACAGAACCCCGGCGTGGCCACCTCGCGCCTGACCATGGAGCTTGCTCCGCTTTCAGAACGCAGCGAACGCGCGCCTGATTTCTGCCGCAGGGTCATGAACCGCGCCGCAGCCGAAATTCCGGGCATGCGGCTCTATCTCAATCCCGTCCAGGATCTCACCATCGAGGATCGCACCTCCCGCACCATGTACCAGATTACCATGGAAGCGGTCTCCCAGTCCGAACTCGATACCTGGGAGGAAAAACTCAGGAAGGCCCTGTCCGCTCACAAAAACGTAGAGGCCGTAGCAAGCGATCACATGTCTCCCGGAACCATGCTCTACCTGAACGTTAACCGGGACACAGCAAGCCGTCTCGGCATCAGCATGGAGGACGTGGACAATGCCCTCTATGATGCTCTGGGCCAGCGCCTCATTTCTACCATCTTCACGCAGACCAACCAGTATAAGGTCGTCCTTGAAACCGCTCCCCAGTTCCGCCAGGGGCCTCTGGATATCGAGGCCGTATACGTGAAATCCTCTTCCGGAACGCCCGTTCCCCTGACCACCTTCACGACGGCAGAGGAGAGGCCTACACGTCTCAGCGTGAGCCGGCAGGGGCAGTTCCCCGCAGCGACGCTCTCCTTCAACGTGGCCAGAGACTCTCATCTCGGCTACGCCGTGGCTGACGCCCAGAAGGCTATAGCTGAAATCGGGGCTCCCGATTCCGTGCGCGTCACCTTTCAGGGCGCCCTGCAGGCCTTCCTCGGTTCCACCAATAACGAGCTCTGGCTCATCCTTGCCGCCATCGTCGTGGTCTATATCGTGCTGGGCGTCCTTTATGAAAGCTACGTGCATCCCGTGACAATTCTTTCGACGCTGCCTTCAGCCGGTATCGGTGCCCTTCTCGCCCTGCTCCTCTGCGATATGGATCTCGGCGTCATGGGCATTATCGGCATGCTGCTCCTCATCGGCATTGTCAAAAAAAACGCCATCATGATGGTCGACTTCGCACTGGAAGCAGAGCGGAAGGAAGGCAAAGACACTCTTTCAGCCATCCATGAAGCCTGCCTGCTCAGGCTGCGCCCCATCCTCATGACCACCATGTGCGCGCTGCTCAGCGCTCTGCCGCTCATGCTCGGCACCGGCATGGGCTCGGAACTCCGCCGTCCTCTGGGCGTCACCATGGTAGGCGGCCTGATTTTCAGCCAGCTCCTCACCCTCTTCACGACGCCGGTCGTCTACATCTGGTTTGACCGTTTCACAAAAAAGAAAAAGCAGCGCGGGAGCAGACCGGTTCCTGTACCCTCAGGCGCAAAGGCCGGCGGGAGCGCACAATGAGCCTTTCCGACAAGATACGGGCGATCCTGTCCGGCCTGCTCAGGCCCTACCGGGGAGTGCCACCGCAGCTCCAGAACAAGGCCGCCCGGCAGGATAGTGCCGATCCCGATGAAGGGACTGATGGCGGAGAGGAAACGCTGATCAAATCCGTAAGGCCAAAACGCTTCGGTCCGGAAGTGCTTCCAGCCAATCCTTCTTCCATCTTCATCCGCAGACCCGTCGCCACGACTCTGCTGACCATAGCTCTGGCCCTGGCGGGAGCCGTGGCTTTCCGTCTCCTGCCCATCGCACCTCTGCCGGAAATGGATTTTCCGGTCATCTTTGTGAAGGCGAATCTGCCCGGCGCTGGTCCGGAATCCATGGCCGCGACCGTGGCCACCCCTCTCGAACGTGCACTCGGACACATAGCCGGCGTCAACGAAATCACCTCCAGGAGTTCCCTCGGGTCAGCGCAGGTGATCATGCAGTTCGAGGCCTCCCGCGACATCAATGGAGCGGCGCGTGACGTGCAGGCTGCCATCAATGCGGCCCGCTCCACGCTCCCGACCATGCCCTCCAACCCTACATACCGCAAAGTCAACCCGTCAGGAGCCCCCATCCTCATTCTTCGTCTCACATCGGACACGGTTCCCAATTATGAGATGTACGATGCCGCGGAATCCGTGCTCTCTCAGAAAATCAGTCAGATAGAAGGTGTTGGCGAAGTCAATATCGGTGGAGCGGAACTGCCGGCCATCCGCGTGGACGTTATACCCGATGCTCTCACGCGCGTCGGCCTGACCATGAGCGATGTCTCTTCCTGCATCAAATCGGCCAACTCATTCATTCCCCACGGTTTTGTCGGCAACCACCATCACTACTGGATCATCGGCAACAACGATCAGCTGAAAACACCAGAGGAATACGCAGACCTCATCCTGACATACAGGGACGGCGCCGCCGTCCGGCTCGGCGACGTCGCTAAGGTCTCGAAAGGTCCCCAGAGTACCCGGGCCATAGCCCTTGCTGACGGGAAACCCGCCATCCTTCTGATGGTCTTCAAATCTCCTGGCGCGAACGTGATCTCCACGGTTGACCGCGTCAAAGCCCTTATTCCCAGCATGAAGCAGTGGTTACCCGAGGATGTGCACCTCGACGTGGGTATGGACAAATCCATCACCATACGCGCCTCGCTCGGCGAAGTGGAAAAAAGCCTGCTCCTCTCCATGGCCCTGGTCATCCTCGTGGTCTTTCTCTTTCTCCGGAACACCCGGGCAACGTCCATCCCCGCGGTCGCGGCTCCGGTCTCACTTATCGGCACATTTGCCGTCATGTATGTCTGCGGCTACACGCTGGACAATCTTTCCCTCATGGCCCTCACCATAGCCACCGGTTTTGTGGTGGATGATGCCATCGTTGTCCTTGAAAACATCGTCCGCCGTCTTGAACTCGGTGAAACACCGCTCCGCGCCTCCCTCAGGGGATCGCGTGAAGTCTGCTTCACCGTCGTTTCCATGTCTCTTTCTCTGGTGGCCATCTTCATCCCTATTCTCTGCATGCCGGGAACGCTCGGAAGCCTGTTCAGGGAATTCGCCGTTGTCCTCTCGGTGGCCGTGCTCATTTCCATGGCCGTATCCCTGACAACAACGCCCATGATGTGCGCGTCCCTGCTGAGGGGCAAGGCGGAAGTCTCTCTGGAACGCGAGACGCGTGCCTTTTCCGGAAAAACCGGCTTCATAGGCTTCATCGAGCGTCTTTTCGGCGGTATAGGCCTGCGCTGGGGACACATGCTCGACAGCCTCCGCGACGCCTACGTGAGAAGTCTCAACGTTGTCCTGCGCCACAGGAGACTGACCATGTTCGTCTTCGTGCTGGTTCTCGCCGGCAACGTCTGGCTCTACATCGTCATTCCAAAAGGATTCTTCCCGCAGCAGGACACAGGCATGATCATGGGCGGCATCCGCATGGATCAGAGCCTTTCCTTCCAGGCTTCGGAACGCAAGCTCAGACATATTCAGAGTATCATCCGGAATGATCCGGCTGTAAGCAAGGTTTCCTCGCATATGGCCGGAGGCCGCGGCAGCAGCGGCATTTTCATAACACTGAAGCCGCTTGATGAACGCGGAGTGTCAGCCCAGCAGGTCATCGACCGGCTGAGGCCCAAGCTTCTCTCCGTACCGGGCGCCCAGATCTTTCTCCAGCCGGATCAGGATCTGCGTATGGGAGGCCGTTCTTCGCGCAGTCAGTATCAGTATACGCTGCAGGGTGACAGCATCAGCGATCTGCGTGTCTGGGGGCAGAAGCTCAAGGATGCCCTTTCAAAAAACAGCGTCCTCACCGATGTGGACAGCGACCTCGAGGAACGGGGTCTTGAAACCATGCTCACCGCCAACCGGGATCTCATGTCACGGTACGGCGTGACCATGAAGGAATTTGATAACGCCCTCGGTCTTGCTTTCGGTGAAACCCAGGCCGACACCATCTACCATGCCAGGAACCAGTACAAGGTCGTCCTGGAATATGACTCACCCTGGCTGCAGGCACCCGAATCTCTGGAAAAGGTCCACCTGCCGGGACGGGACGGACTTGTGCCGCTGAAGAGCGTGGCGGATATTGGTCCGGGCTTCAGCGCGCTTTCGGTAAACCACCAGGGACAGTTCGCCGCAGTCACTATCTCCTTTAACCTCGCCAAAGGGCATTCCCTTTCCGAGGCACAGACCATCATCGAGGACACCTGCGCGTCCCTCGGAATTCCTGAAAATATATTTGGCAGCTTCCAGGGCAACGCCAAGCTCTTTGCTGATACTATCAAGACCGAGGCCATTCTCATCCTCGCGGCCATTATAACCCTGTATATCGTGCTTGGTGTGCTCTACGAAAGCCTCATCCATCCCCTGACAATTCTCTCCACTCTGCCCCCCGCGGGCGGCGGTGCTCTCATCGCTCTCATGCTCTGCGGCAAGGAATTCTCGGTCATAGCCCTGATAGGCGTGCTTCTGCTCTGCGGCCTCGTGAAGAAGAACGCCATTCTGGTCATCGACTTCGCGCTCACTGCGGAACGCATGGAACACAAAACCTCTCTGGAGGCCATTTCCGAAGCCTGCCGGCTCAGGTTCCGCCCCATCATGATGACGACCTTCGCGGCCATGTTCGGCGCTGTACCGCTGGCGCTCGGACAGGGAGACGGTGCTGAACTGCGCCAGCCCCTCGGCATCGCCATCGTGGGAGGCCTGGCCGTAAGCCAGCTGCTGACACTGTACACCACACCGGTCATCTTCCTCTGGCTTGACGGCATCAGCAAAAGGTTTTCGGGCGCTCTCCTGCGCCGCCGCTACGGTGCTCGCAGGGCAGGACTCATTCTCGCCATCCGGGAAGGCATGAAGGCCTGAGCAGCATTTCTCCAGGCAGCAGAAAGAGAGGGCAGGCCGGAAGAAAAATCCGGTCTGCCCTCTCCGTGTCTGCTCAAGCCTCATATAATGATGCTTACTATTTCCGCAGGGAGACCCCTGACGTTTTCTGCTGATGCATACTCCGGCTGATGGCCCGCTCGAGACGCCAGCGCGCGAAAACCCCGTGATGGCCCAGAGGCTGAGTCCGGGCCGTCTTGGGCATAATCACAAAGAAGACGGAGCTGATGATCACCGCGCAGGAAACAATAATGCCCGGAGAAATCATCTCCCCGCCGATAAGCCATCCGAGAACGATGCCGATAACGGGATTGACATACTCATAGGACACTGCCACTGAGAGCGGCGCGTTCATGAGCAGCCACATATAAGCAGAGTAGGCGATGAGCGAACTGCCAATAGTCAGCCAGGAAAAGGCGATGATTACGGCTGGACGCAGATTTTCCCAGTGCATGCGCCCCTGCTCTCCAAGGATAAAACCGATAAGGAAACACTCGATTCCGCCGAACACCAGAAGCAGGCTCGTCTGCTCAAGAGGATGCATTTCCCTGCTCAGGGAATGCTTTTTCATGAGAAGCGAACCGGCAACCCATCCGATGTCGGCAAGAATAAGCGCGAGACACCCGAGCAGGGGATACTCCCCCGTATCCCCTCCGCGCTGGAGCCAGCCGAGAGCAATAATGCCGCAGGTTCCGGTGAAAAGCCCGAAAATCTGCAGCCCCGCAGGCCTGGGCTCGCCAGCGAAAAAATACCCGGCAGCTATCATGAGGATGGGTGTTGCGCTGCTCAGAACAGCTGCCACTGATGACGGGATCTGGGTCTGTCCGAGACCGACAAAACCAGAGGCCACAGCCACCATGGGGAGTCCCTGAAAAATCAGTATATTTAAAGCCCTGCGGGTGGGACGCGTCCAGTGGCCGAGCAGCATGAGGAGAGCCATAAGCAGGACACCTCCGCCCAGGGAACGCCCGCCAGCGGCAAAAAATGGCCCCACGACTTCGAGTGTCAGCTTGTAGCCGATAAAGGTGGATCCCCAGGTGATGTACACCAGGAAAAGCATAAAGAAGATATGCAGGGCTGAAGGTGTTTTTTCTTGCATTGCCATGCGTCTCCTCCCCCGGGAACATACCTGAACTGCCCCGTCCGGGGGATGGCAGACAGCCTCCTGTACCGGGTCTGGCACAGGCAGGAGCTCTTTTGCCACACGAGATGCTTCTGTCAAGGTAATTCAGGCTCATCCTTTCCCTCATGCGGGCATGTGTCTGAAATCCCTTTTCTTGTCCACAAACGAAAAATAGCTTATGATAAAAATTACTAAACTTCAGAATGACCGGGCACTATCTGAAAGATGTTTTTCTTTTCACTATCACCCTGTCCCTGACAGGCGAAAATCGTCCTGCCCTGGTTCATCAATCGGATCTTATGGCGGAGGCCCTTCATGAGTGATTCAAAACAAGTCGATAAGGGGTTGGACAAGTTCCTCTCCTTTATGAGCCGCAAGGGCCTTAACATCACAGCGCAGAGAAAACTCATAGCCCGTGCCTTCTTTGAATTCCCCGGACACCATACTCTTGAGGAATTCTATCAGCATGTTCAGACCCTGGATAAGAGCATCGGCCAGACCACGGTGTACAGAACCGTCAAACTCCTCTGTGACGCAGGACTTGCCAGAGAACTGCATTTTACCGATTCGGCCAAGTTTTACGAAAACCTGGTCGATGGAGCCCACCATGACCATCTCATGTGCGTGAAGTGCGGAAGGATCATCGAAATTTATGACAGCCGCATCGAGGAACTGCAGAAGGAAATAGCGAAGAAGAACAACTTCACGCTTCTGGGTCACTATCACGTGATGTACGGACTGTGCGAGGACTGCCGCAGGGCCAGGGATGCGGGAGACAGCCAGCAGCCAAACCTTCCTCCTGAAGCGTACAGATAACTTTCATGCAGAAGAGGGAGAGGCCCGAAAGCCCCTCCCTCTTTCTGTCCCAATATATTACTCGGACTCCCCGTCAGCGTCATCTGCGGGGAACTCGCATTTTCTGTACCTCTTCAGTATGGCCAGAGCCTCATCCCTGGTCGGAACCTTCCCCCGGCATTTCTCGTTCTGGAGGCGGTTTTCTGGGCAGTACCCGAGCTGCACACAGCTGGGGCCCGATCCGCGGAAAAGATCCGGAGCGACCTTCACGCAGAGTTTACGCATCTTGTTGGCCAGATCGCGTATCTCATCCTGGGCGTTGAGGCAGCAGCGTATGGAAAACCAGTCCCTGAGGGCGTGGGCATTCATGCCGATGATGGCCTTGAACTCCGTGGCCTGGGGCTTGAGGTATCTGAGATCCTGCTCCGGCAGGTGCGCATCCAGGCCAGCCTCATACCACTGGCGCGAAAGGTCTGCGAGATCCCGTCCTGAAAGTTTTACCTTCCCGTTATTGGGAAGCGTGACCTCTGCCGTAAAATCAGCCACGCTCCGGGGATAAATCACGGAAAAGACGCGTTTGCCTCCGAGTTCCGCGCGGCCCGACTTAATAAGGTAGGAAGCCATGCGCTTTCGGACGAGCTGAACCTCTGTGACCCGCGAATAGCCCTCCACGCCGAACAGGAAATAATCGAATTCCAGCGCTGCGCCGTGGCCGCTGTTCAGAATATTGTCCACAATCCTTTTTGAATAGGGGGACGCGATAATCTCGTCCAGACTGCGCTCGGAGCGTACGAACCGGGCCGCAATATCCGTGTAGATGCGGCCGCCGCCGGCCAGAAGAACGACCCGGCCCTGACCTGTAAACTGTTCTTTCAGCATGCAAAATCCTCTCTGACGCTGAATGTATACGGGCTTGCGCCGGCGAATGCAAACATGAAAAAACATACTAAGCCATCAGAAAAGCGGAAAATCCGTGTTTTCTGTCAAGATTTTTCTAGATTTTTTCTGAACATTTTTTCATCGGGAAAGGCTGCCAGGGAAAAGGCATCTCCGGGAAAAAACCACTTTCGTACAAATTTTTTAGGCCCGCGGGCCCTTCCCAAAAAATATTGTGGGTTCCAACAGAATTATTTTTCAGCTAATTAGTCGAAATCATGAGATAAGTTTAAATAAAATTTTTTGTACGGGGCCTAAAGGGTAAAAATTTTTTGACGATAAGACTTGCATAAAGCGGTTAACCCGTTTATCTTCACGCGGCAGGGGGAAGAATACCCTCCTGTTAAGACCCGAAAACAAATCCGCACCGCAAGGTGCAATCCGAAAGGAAGGAAGGTTTATCATGAAGAAACTCGCCACACTCCTTATCGCGGCTGGTCTCGTGTTTGGTGTGTCTACCGGCGCCAACGCTATCGATTTCAAGGCGAAGGGCCAGTGGATCATGAGCTTTGATTATGGTCAGCACGGCAACTTCACCGGCGGCAACGGCCAGACCGGCTACAACAATAAGGAAGACGAATTTGAAGCCCGTCAGCGTATCCGCCTGCAGTTGGACGCTGTCGCTTCTGAGGCTCTCTCCGGCACCGTGTACTTTGAAATCGGCGACACCACCTGGGGCGGCGCTGGCAAGGGCACTGAAGGCCAGGGTTCCGGCGGTGCCATGGGCGCTGACGGCGTGTCTGTCGAAGTGAAGCGTGCCTACATCGACTGGATGGTTCCGGACACCGACCTTAAGGTCCGTATGGGTATCCAGGGCATCCAGGCTCCTTCCTTCGTGCTGAAGCGCGCTCAGTCCTTCGGCGATGATGTGGCCGGCGTCGCCCTGTCCTACCAGTTCAACGAATACGTCGGCGCCACCGCCTTCTGGGCCCGTCCTTACAACGACAACTTCACCGGTTACAAGAAGAACGGCAATGATGGCTACAACAAGTCCTACATGGACAACATCGACCTCGGCGGCCTCTTCATCCCGCTGACCTTCGATGGCGTGAAGATCACCCCCTGGGGCATGCTCGCCGGTATCGGCCCGAACGCTGATCGCCTGGATAACGAGAAGGGAGATAACTACTTTGGCGGCAAGTCCTCTGACTGGGGAACCAGCATCGGCAAGTTCCGTCAGGGCATGCTCCCTGCCTGGGGTGTTATCGGCTCCGACGGCAGGACCATTAAGGACGTTAAGCTCAGCGAATACGGCACCGCGTGGTGGGCTGGCGTGACCGGCGACATCACCTACTGGGATCCCTTCCGTGTGGCCTTCGACTTCACTGCCGGCGGCGTGAGCTATGACGAATCCCGTCTGAACCGCGCCGGCTGGATGGCCGCCCTGCTCGTTGAGTACAAGTTTGACTGGGGCACCCCCGGCCTCGTCGGCTGGTACGCTTCCGGTGACGACGACGACCTCGGCAACGGCTCCGAGCGTCTGCCTACCCTGTCCACCGGCATGTCCGATAACGACCTTTCCCACTTTGCCTTCGACGGCAACCCCTACATCGCCCGTGAAGGCACCCTCGGCAACAGCATGGCTGGAACCTGGGGCGTCGGTCTCCGCGTGAAGGACTTCTCCTTCGTTGAAGACCTCAAGCACACCTTCCGCATCAACTACATCGGCGGCACCAACGACCACAGTATCCTGAAGAAGCTCAACAAAGCTGTCAATGGGGACAAGCCCGAGACTGATCCGACTTATGTTAAGTGTGCCCCGAACCAGGGCGGCCTGGGTGTCGAAAACATGTACCTCACCGACCTCGACTCCGCTCTCGAAATCGGCCTGTACAACGAATACAAGATGTACGACAATTTCAAGATCGCCCTCGACGCCAACTACATTGCTCTGTTCCTGGACGATGGTCACAAGACCTGGAAGCATTCCCCCATGAACGGCAAGAGCCGCGATGTCCGCGATGCCTGGAACGTCAACGTTTCCTTCGTGTACGAGTTCTAGTTCAGACTGCGTCATTCAGGCTTCGGCCTGAATGTTTAAAGGGAGAGCCCCGCAAGGGGCCCTCCCCTTTTTCGTCTCTTCTTCCTTTTTTGCACGACAGGGAAAAACAACGTGGAATCGCAGCGCCCCCCCAAAGATGACACCAGGTACTGACGGACAGCGGGGAGTTCGCAGGTGTTTCTCTAAAGTGAGGAACTCAGCGGTTCAAAATTTTCAGGCTTTCTGTGGAAATACAAAAAAATTTCCCCGCTCTGTTTCTTCCTTTTTTATATAACATATTAAAAATAAAGGTTAAATTTTATAAGGCCCTTTACGCCACGGGGTAAAGGGTAAAAATTTTTTGACGATAAGTCTTGTATACCAGGGCAAAGATGCCTATAGTATGTGTCACAGGGGAACGGGAAATATCCCCTGCTTAACTTAGAAAACAATCTGCACAGTTTAGTGCAATCCGAAAGGAAAGAAGGTTTATCATGAAGAAGCTTGCCACACTCCTTATCGCGGCTGGTCTCGTGTTTGGTGTGTCTACCGGCGCCAACGCTATCGATTTCAAGGCGAAGGGCCAGTGGATCATGAGCTTTGATTATGGTCAGCACGGCAACTTCACCGGCGGCAACGGCCAGACCGGCTACAACAATAAGGAAGACGAATTTGAAGCCCGTCAGCGTATCCGCCTGCAGTTGGACGCTGTCGCTTCTGAGGCTCTCTCCGGCACCGTGTACTTTGAAATCGGCGACACCACCTGGGGCGGCGCTGGCAAGGGCACTGAAGGCCAGGGTTCCGGCGGTGCCATGGGCGCTGACGGCGTGTCTGTCGAAGTGAAGCGTGCCTACATCGACTGGATGGTTCCGGACACCGACCTTAAGGTCCGTATGGGTATCCAGGGCATCCAGGCTCCTTCCTTCGTGCTGAAGCGCGCTCAGTCCTTCGGCGATGATGTGGCCGGCGTCGCCCTGTCCTACCAGTTCAACGAATACGTCGGCGCCACCGCCTTCTGGGCCCGTCCTTACAACGACAACTTCACCGGTTACAAGAAGAACGGCAATGATGGCTACAACAAGTCCTACATGGACAACATCGACCTCGGCGGCCTCTTCATCCCGCTGACCTTCGATGGCGTGAAGATCACCCCCTGGGGCATGCTCGCCGGTATCGGCCCGAACGCTGATCGCCTGGATAACGAGAAGGGAGATAACTACTTTGGCGGCAAGTCCTCTGACTGGGGAACCAGCATCGGCAAGTTCCGTCAGGGCATGCTCCCTGCCTGGGGTGTTATCGGCTCCGACGGCAGGACCATTAAGGACGTTAAGCTCAGCGAATACGGCACCGCGTGGTGGGCTGGCGTGACCGGCGACATCACCTACTGGGATCCCTTCCGTGTGGCCTTCGACTTCACTGCCGGCGGCGTGAGCTATGACGAATCCCGTCTGAACCGCGCCGGCTGGATGGCCGCCCTGCTCGTTGAGTACAAGTTTGACTGGGGCACCCCCGGCCTCGTCGGCTGGTACGCTTCCGGTGACGACGACGACCTCGGCAACGGCTCCGAGCGTCTGCCTACCCTGTCCACCGGCATGTCCGATAACGACCTTTCCCACTTTGCCTTCGACGGCAACCCCTACATCGCCCGTGAAGGCACCCTCGGCAACAGCATGGCTGGAACCTGGGGCGTCGGTCTCCGCGTGAAGGACTTCTCCTTCGTTGAAGACCTCAAGCACACCTTCCGCATCAACTACATCGGCGGCACCAACGACCACAGTATCCTGAAGAAGCTCAACAAAGCTGTCAATGGGGACAAGCCCGAGACTGATCCGACTTATGTTAAGTGTGCCCCGAACCAGGGCGGCCTGGGTGTCGAAAACATGTACCTCACCGACCTCGACTCCGCTCTCGAAATCGGCCTGTACAACGAATACAAGATGTACGACAATTTCAAGATCGCCCTCGACGCCAACTACATTGCTCTGTTCCTGGACGATGGTCACAAGACCTGGAAGCATTCCCCCATGAACGGCAAGAGCCGCGATGTCCGCGATGCCTGGAACGTCAACGTTTCCTTCGTGTACGAGTTCTAGTTCAGACTGCGTCATTCAGGCTTCGGCCTGAATGTTTAAAGGGAGAGCCCCGCAAGGGGCTCTCCCTTTTTTCGTCTCTCTGAACATTTCCGGGGCATAAAAAACCGCCCCCGCTATAACGGAAGGCGGTTCATGGCAGTGGAAAGAAGTCTGGCTTAACGGCCTGTTCCCTCAGGCCCGAATCTCGTATCCAAAGCTCTGTTGTCACCAGGCTTTAGGAAATAGCCGTCACGTGTTACCTCAGGTTTTCCCATCTTCAGGAGTTCACCAACGCAGACAAAACGATAGCCCTGCATCTTAAGCGTTCCCACAACGTAACGCAGAAGCTGGAAAGATCCTTTGGGAACCAGATTTGCGTGGAAGAGAAGTATGGAGCCTGGCTTCACCATTGAAGCCACATGGCGTCCCTGCTCAAGATTTGCGTTGTTCCCGCCGGTCTCAGCCACCACATCCCACTGTATGGCCCTCAGTCCGAGCTGTGCCACCAGCTTTAGAGATTCGTCATTGCAGCGCCCGTAGGGGAATCGGAATAGCTGAGGCAGCTGCGGCGGATCAATCCCCTCAGTCCCGTCACGTGAACTTTCGCGGATGGACTGCTGGCGCAGCTCTTCATATTCAGCCTGCGTGAACTGAATTTCCTCAAGCATCCGCTCGGGGGGCATGATTCCGAAATTGCCGTGAGACCAGGCGTGGTTGCCAATCTCAAAGAGGGGATCCCGCATTATCTGTTTGACCCTCTTGGCATGTGTCCGCATCCATTTTCCGCCCATGAAAAGCGTGGCCGGGATGGACTGATCCTGCAGCCAGCCCACGATATCAGCGTCAAAGCCTGTGGTGAGCGTGGCCAGCTCGCAAAGGTCAAACGTGAGGGCACAGACTTTTTCTCCGCCCGGAATGTTCACTCTGCGGACAACGTTCTCCATATCAGCGGGCAGCGGCGGCAGTTTTACTGACGGTTCCCTCTGCAGCGGCGGCCTGTTGTCATTCGGTATGGCTCTGCGTCGGTCCGCGGCCGCTATGGGAGGAATGCGCAGGTCGCCTTTATTGTCCCTGTGATAGGACAGGCGGGATTCATAATCCCCTCCGCCTGGAGCAGGGGAGTCCATGCCGGCAAAAAGATCAGCGGCTCCGGAAGCAGGCGGCTCATCTGCCGCCTGAACCGGCTGAACCGGCTGGAATGTCAGAAAAGACGATACGGCAAGTGCCAGCGCCGTTCCTGACAGTCCGGCCTTCACACGCCTGCAATCCGGCTTGAATTGACGTTTCATATTGACTCCTGAGCAGGTAGTGTAAAGAATCTTTCGCACTTTTAAAAAATGCAAATGGCTCGCCAATCGGTTAAAGTTTTGTGACCACCCAAACTTCCGACAGGAGAGCCATGCCATGTCTACTACCAAAGACTCCCAGCAAAAGAAAGCCCCGGTCATCCAGATCAACCAGGAAGTCCTTCATGACAA
>OGDF01003616.1_pt1 | contig 18709 bp, 14 predicted proteins | sample 1570141 | NCBI WGS metagenome assembly OGDF01 (sample SAMEA4370581, study PRJEB24528) | human gut metagenome | reverse complement strand
GAGTAGTTTTTCTATCTATCTTTATTATATGCAAATGTCCGCACAATAACAATACAAGTTTCACCTTTTCTTTTTCCACAGGATTTTACATAATTATTCCTTGGAGCTGAATTTTACGAATCTAGGCGTAAAATCACAACACTTGCCGAAATAAGTATTTATTTCCCATTATTTAATATATATTATTATATAGATATTATCGGCAGAATTGCTGGTCAAAGTGATTTCTTAATGTCCCTGAAACCTTAAGCAATTCTGGTTTCTGGCATGTCCTAAGGTCTACGTCTACGGGACCTCTTAAAATGTACATTTTGCTTCCATTACACAATCAATACGCAACTCATAATTTGCCTTACTAGCTAATCTGATAACATAATATCCTAATGCATCTTTCCAAAATTTAACTTAGATTTTAACTGTATCTATTAGATAACGTTAATGGTAATGCTATATCATATGCTTTTTTTATATTTTCCAAAAAAGATAATAACTCACCTATCGTTTTATAATCAGAATAATAATATGTCACTATATCTGATTCTTTTATAAATTTCCATATATCTGATTCAAAAGAATCTGTAAAAATTTTTTTTAAATCGTCATTATTATATTCACTCGGCAAAACACTAAAAATTTCATTAATTTTTTCAGAGGTATACAAAGCAGTAGTTTCATTCGAATCTAATCCCCTCCAAAATGTTAAATGCTCCGTATTATTAGTAAATATTTTATAAACCACTGAATATAAAAACGATTCAGGAGCAAAGTAATCTGGCAAAAAACAAATATTGTCAGGATGACTTCTATCATTTAATTTTGATTCTTTTGGATCATATTTCTTATTTAAATAATTCTTTATTTTAGGTTTTTGTCTCGGATCTTTGTATCTTGCATCACCATCTAAAACAAAAATTATACGCTTAAAATATTCATCTGCCTTATTTATTTTAAATAGCTCTTCGCATCCTAATATTGTAGGGATTCTTTTCGTATTCTCTAATAAGCGCAATAATCCATTTAAACTATGTATTTTATCATTTATTTCTACATAATCTCTAACATCCGAGCTGTTTCTAAGTATAGGATTTTCATATTTATTTTTCACTGCATGATATATATTTTCAAACGCCTTCATCAGCATTTCAAACAACATTTTTCCTATTTCGTCTTCAAAATAAATTTTAACTTTAGGTTGTTGAAAACTTAAACTGCCAAACATATCTGCCTTTAAAAGTTCATATGATTTACTGTTTGTAACATACGGGGTAGAAGGATCCTTTAAATATACAATTTTATAATCTTGATTATTTCTTTTTTCTTTTTTTAATACTTCTTTTAATATCGTCAAAGAATGAGTACTTAAAACAAATTGAATATTTAACTCTTTTGACAGCTTATTAAACAAATCCAATAATCTAATTTGCGTATCTGGGTGCAAAGAAACATCTATCTCATCAATACATAATAAAGCGCCCTTATAATCTTTGTCTAAAGATAACATATAAATATCTACCAATGCACTAATAATATTTCCAAGATTATCTTGTCCAATAGACTGTGATAATGTAGGTGTATTATTAATATCCATATGTAATGAAGCTCTTGAACAAGCATTTTTTTCAACTTTTGTTAAAACTGCTTCATTTTCTATTGAATTAGGTATTACTGCATTATACCAATATTTATATTTTTTATCTGCTTCTTTTAAATATAAAGAATTATTTTTTCTCATTTCTATAATTTTAACTGTCTCTTTACATTCACCAAGAGGATATAATCTAGAAAGGCTCAAGTAAATAGTTGGAATTCTTACTCTTGCTGCTCCTCCAACATCATACTCCATTTTTGCTTTTTCTTCAGCCACTTTTATGGTACAATCTTCAATATTAACATTGCTAGTTCTTGGTATAATTCTGATTCCTCGTCCAGTTTTTGTATCGTTTTTAAAGGCTAGCCTTTTTGTTAATGCTACTTCTCCATTTTCTTCTGCATACGTCAAATATAACTTATAATTTTCAAAATCTTCCTCTTTATCCACATTAAAAAAATCATAAAATTCAGGTTGGAAATTGCTACCCAATACAGATTTTTTATTTAATCCAGATCCTGATGCTATCAAAGATAATAAATTAGATTTTCCTACACCATTTTGTCCACTCAGTACTGTAATTTTTCTTCCCAAATCAAATGAAACGTCTTTGAAATTGCGAAAATTTTCAATATAAAAATGATATGGTCGTATTCTTTTGTCAAATGTCATTTTATTTCCTCTTCTATACTTTATCGTAAATTAATATAAATCTTTTCCATTTCTAACTGTTTTTTCCTCGGAATCATACTTGAGCTACTAAAAATAATAATCTCACTTGCTATCCGTTTTTCAGCAGCACTATAATTCAAATCAAAGCGTCTTAATTCATGATTTTTATATATATTTGCAATTTCCGGTACATCATCATAAGTGATAACCCAATCACAGTTCACTGATTCATTAATCATTTGTTCAATACGAACATGATCTTGGTAATTAAAAAAATTTAAGTACAACTGCTTTCCTTTTCCGAAATAAGGTGGGTCAAAATATACAAACGCATTATCTTGATATTTGGGTAAATAATTTTTTATAAGTGATGCTACATCCTTATTATATATATGTATGCTATCTTTTCTTTCTACTATTTTATTTATTCGTCTTATTAAATTAGGTTTATTAAATCTTGCATCTAATCTCCATTTTCCATTTTGTTCTAAACCACCAATTGCTCCTCCTTTAATAATTCCAGATCTGTTAGTTCTATTCATGTAAAATGTTGCGAACCCTAATTCAAAACTATATTTTTTTTGTGAATTTAACATGATATTTTTTTGTCTATTCCATTCGTCAATATTTAATGGAATATTGTTAATTTCTTCAATAAATCTATCTGTTTCATTTAAAAGTGCTCGCCAAAAAGAATAAATTCCTTTATCCAAATCATTAATAACTATTTTACTTACTACATCGTTCTCTAATAAATCCAGGGCTATACCTGCACCGCCTGCAAAAGGTTCTATATAAGTACCACCAACATGATCTGTTTTGTCAATTAGATATTTCATAAATGGAGCTAATTTCCCTTTACCTCCTGGATATCTTAATGGCGAATAAAACATAATAATTTCCTCTCTACCCTTATAAAAATTTTAATTACATTATATCATTTATCAACTTATCATTTCAAGTATTCACCTATGAAATAGAACCCATATTTTTACCATTTATTTAAGAAATAAAATTATTTCAAACACTTTTATTTTATTCTTCTATACTCTTGGCCTTCCAGTAAAAATAGTTCCACATATTTTTTCATTTATTTGTATTGATATTTTCGCAGTTACATTTATCACTTTGTGCCCATTATAAAGGAATTCTCTAAGCTCACCTTCTTCAAAATCTATAAAAAGTCCATTCAAAATTTCATAATAATATTTTCGTCCTTCTTCATCATATTCAATATTTTCGTCCTCAAGATTGGATTTCAGGAGAATATGAAGTATAACCTACTTTATTTTTCTTAATAAAATACAAACTTTTCGTTAAATGATCAACATCAGCCAAACAATCTATTACAAATTTTAAATCCATTTCTATATCCTCTTTTTATACCATCCGCTATATTACAATCTCTTTTGAATTAAGTATATCGTCTTCTTTCCTTTTTATCAAGTTTTTTCGAACCTACGTTTGTTTTATAAGTATTTTTAATTGTTATCCTGAATTATTCACGACTTCGTCGTGTTAGCGACTAAAAGTCGCATAGTTGCTATGTTTTTATTGATTTTCCCTTTCATCTATCAAGTGAATAAAAAAGAGCATCCATTTGTAGTAAAATTAAGGTGTTCAACGTCTTAACGAATACATACCAAGGAGCTCTTTATGAATATTGTAAACACCTTATCACTTAATAGCAATAGAAAAATCAAAATAAATTTTAATGGTGGCGATCTTTCTTCTGATTCTGGCATACTCTTAATCCATGAGTTTGCTCAAAAACTCGGTTTGAAACAGCTTTTAGAACAAGATTTCTCCACCAATGATGATAAGACCAGAAAACATACAGACAGCAAAAATGCAATCCAGAAGATCTACCAGCTGATCGCTGGTTATTTTCAGGATGATGATGCTGATGAACTGACATCTGATCCAATCTTTACAACCATCCTGAATAAAAGGTCTCTTGCATCACAGCCGACCATGTCTCGTTTTATCAACCGATGCGATGAGATCTGCCTGTATCAGTTTGAGCTCATTCATCAAAAGTTAAGAGAAAAGATCTATTCCTGGAAAAGACCAGACCATCTTTTGATCGATATCGATTCCACCCTGTTTGCAACTTTCGGAACACAGGAAGGAAACTCTTTTAACTCACATTACAGAGATTATGGATATCATCCTCTGGTTGCCTATGATGGGCTGACCGGTAATCTGCTAAGTGCCTGTCTTCGGCCGGGAAGCAGTTATACTTCAAAAAATACGACCGATTTTCTGAAACTACTGTTGGATGAATTTAACAGATATTATCCGGATATTCCTCTGTATCTCAGAGGCGACAGTGGGTTTGCTGACATTATGATCTACGAGACTTTGGAATCCAATGGTGTATCCTATGCGATTTGTATGAAAGAAAACGGACGCTTACGTATGGCTGCATCTTTCATAGAAGACGAACTGATTGAAAAAACGAAGCATGATCAGATCGATTATGCGTCAGTTATGGCGAATTTTTCTATAAAGCTGACAGCTGGCTTTATCCAAGAAGGAGCGTCTGCAAGATGGAAAAGCCAGAAGGTCAGATGAACTTTTTATATACTTTCGTCGTGACAAACATGGATGGCACTTCAGAGGATCTGATCTGTTTTTACTGTAAACGAGGTTTAATGGAAACATTTATCCGTGAATCAAAACACGGCTTTCACATGGATGCCATGAGCAGTCACAGTATGACTGTCAATGCGAATAAACTTCAGATCAGTACGCTGGCATATAACTTATTTAACTGGTTTCGACGACTGGTACTTCCAAGAAGTTTTCAAAAACTACAGGTTGATACAATTCATTTAAAACTATTAAAAATAGCAGCGAAACTTGTCCGTTCTGCAAGATATCTGACATTTAAGCTGTGCAGTCATTGTCCATATAAAAATGAATTCTACAAAATTTTAGAACACATTTGTGGATTAAAGCAACTGGAATAACAAAATCTTTGTACCTTGACAGTTTCAAAACATTCTTTTAAATTGACAGGATAAGTCTGCCTTTTTTAGACTGTATTTTGTAAAATAGAACGTATTTGAAAGAGATACAAAGGTAATTACAAACCATAAGCAAATTTATTTGCTCATGAATAATTCAGGATAATAGTAATTTTTAAAATTTTCATAAAAATAATTTTTTTCATATATGTTTCTCCAGTATTATTTATATATTATATTATAATTTCTGCATCGCCTATACACCATTCCAATTAAATCGAAAAAGTATCTTTATTTTTTGATACTTCTATAGTCTATCACATAAGGGACCTATAATCTGAACCATTTGAAATGGACTTTCCTTCTCTGACATACTCAATACTATTTGCTTTTTTATTTCTGCCAATTCATTATCTTTTGTGCTCCTACTTCAAGAACATCTGAATATTTTTCATCCTCCATCATTATTTGCTTAAGTTTGTTCTCCATTTCATCATCAACAATAAAAACCTTTCTATTTAGGTTTTGTAGTCCCTCTCTTAGAATCTTTTGTAAAATTCTATCGTCTAATATCTCTTCTTTGCTCTTACCAACTAGATAAACAGCATAGAACAAAACCACAGCTTTTTTATTACTTGTATAAGGATTTAATCTTATTTTTTCATGTCCTTGATAAAAAGTTTCATTCACAAATCGTTTTATTGATTTCTTTTGCAGTGTTGATGCTTGCGTTATATTTTTCAATTGTGTAAAAAATATTTTATTTAATCTATCATTAGGCATAGTTATATCATCATCTACTGCTATAAAATATTTTGCCAAATTAAATAAAATTGGATATAGTTCCGCATTAGGAATTGGCATCATTACCTTCGGAACCATTAACGTCATACCATTAATCATTCCTACACTCATAAAGTTGTCCTCAGCAAACTTCTGTTCCGCTTCATAATAAGAATGGTACACGAGTTCATTTCTGGACGAATCTGTTCTTAATTCTGTATACAAAAAATTATTCTTGCAAATGTCTGGTCTCTTATTTGTCACTTTTACCTTATACATAAGTAATCCAAATAATGAGATAATAACATCTATTTCACCATATTCTTTTTCGATTGCAAATAAAGTATGGCTTCCTAGATTAACCTGTTGATTTAACATTTCATAAATTTTTTCTTCTTGAATGACACTAACAGGATTTGTACCTTCCCCAGTTGTAATAAATTTAATAATATCATTGAATTCAGAATAATAACCAGATATTGAATTTTTAGAGCAATACCATTCAAAAGCTATTTTAGAAAGCATTCTGTACATTGATATGTCAAAAAATATTTCATTATTAATTTTAATTTTCTTTTCTATCTTAATAGTGTTCACATCAAGAGGTTTCACCATGTTTTCATCTTTTGCAATTTTAACAGCTTGATCATATGAACTTATCATTTGAGTATTATCCGCTGACTTTAATACTCGTCCATTAAATATTTCATTATCACCATGAAGTTTCAAATTATAGTCAGTACCTTCAATAGTTACAACAGCTTCATATGATGCATATTTTTTCCCTTTGCTCGACTTTATATCAAGTTCATTAGTGATAAAACTCAAAGCATTAATTACCTTACTTTCAAACATATCACTAAATTTATTATTATGTTCAATTCTACAAACATTTTTATTTAAAATACGTGCATTTGTAAGTGCATCCGGTATTATGTCAGACTCGGATAAATCGTGGTCTATCCCACAATATATGCATTTGTTCATTATCTATCAACACCCTCTTTATAACGTAAATCAACTTAAAGTTCCAATATCCTCAACTTTAATACAACTTAATATAGCAGGCGCAGCACCCCATCCGCCTGAATATCTCATTTGAGGATCATATACACATTTTTCTATTTTTTCTTTTAATTTTTCAATACAATCCACTCCAAATAATACTTCCATTTTTTCACAATATCTACAAGACTTCATTCTTTCCCATTCTAAACTTTTATTCTGTGCATACACATAACATGTTGGAAACCAGCAAGTCCTATACGATGCCTGTTCATTCTCAACTAAATCATATGCATTGCAAACCTGATATAAAAATAAATCAGCTTCTGCAATTGCTTCTGTCGTATATATTGGAAGTTTTTCTCTTTGATTACAAACTACATCACCTACCAAAGTATATTTATTTTTCATTTCAGACATCGGTTTATAATAGTCTTCGATCACAACACTATGATGATTAAAAGGTAAACGCGCAATAGCACGTACCTTTTTTTATTAAAATTACTCTGCTATCATTATCCTATACAAAATATAAAAAGTCAAAAAAGTTAAGTACTTAACTTTTTGTACTTGGATAGGAGATGATCACATAAAAACTCAACCAAGTTTAGTTGCTTCACAAGTCCGACTTCAGCAATGGACCAGACAGATCCATGAATGCAAATCACGTCCGGCAGGCATGAAGGTTGAATTTATAAAATTGCTATCATTTATTGATTCTCATATAGTTCTTCGTCTGAAATTTTCAAATATAATATTTGTTTATCTTTTTCTCCGAATACATTTCCCTTTATTTCTTCAATTACCCATTCTGGCATTTCAAAAGTTATCTTCTTTAAATTTGGCATATTCCTAAAATCTATTAAATCAAAATCGATTTGCTGATCATAACATTTTAAATGAAAATTTTCCAATTTTTTCATTTGTAATAAATCATTATGACAAATATAATTTAATTTTTTCACAATCAATGAAAAATTTTTTATAGAATTCAAAGTTTTAATTGATTCTAAAATTTGAATTTCTTTTGTAAAATCCGCACTAGTATCTATTTTTAGCTCTTCAATATTCAAAAAATATTCTAACAAATCTATGCATCGAACTTTTCCACAAAAGACAACCCTTTGACAATATTTAAAATTTTCTAAAAAACTATACCCAATATAAAGCTCCTGTTCTTCCTCAAATATAACTTTTATTGAATATATTTTTCTAAAGATTTTTCTATCATTATCACTTATTTCTATTTTTCCTAATAAATTAATCAAAGTACTAGATATTGTTATTTCATTATTTTTAATTGAATTTTTCATTGCTATAAAAAGAGTATCTTTAACATTATATTCATATAATATTTCTTCTGAATATTTACATAAAATTTCCAATGCTTTTTGCTTAACTCTATAACTTCCATTTCCCTCAATATATGATAAAATAATCGGTATCGCTCCTTCCACCTCCATATAATCCAATAACATTAAACATCTATTTTTTTCGTTGTTATTATAATTTATAGAATCCTTTAAAAATGGCAGAATATATACTCCTAGCTCCACTAATTCATACATATTTTTTTGATTAGGTGGTATCAATTTCTTTAATTCGTTATCAACTTTTTCTTTCAGGGTATTATCAGTTAAAAATATTGCTTGGGCTATACCTAATGCCGCCATTAATACATATCTTTCATCTTGTTCCCTATCACTTTTTTCAATCATCCCTTTTAAAACAAACTCTATACTTTCTTCTCCCATTTCTGAAAAACACATGATAATCGTTTCTTTCCAATTTTCATTACAAGCTTCTTTTATTAACATTCTCCATCCATAATTTCTACATATTGCTTTAACTGCTAGAAATTCCATAAATGTTTTATGTACAAAATCAATAACTCCAACTTCCGGTTCTCTAATCATCCCACTTCGTTCAATAAAAAAGTCTAATAAGTCCCTTCCTGTGTATTCTTGTTTACATTCTAACAATATATTAGTATCTTTTAGAAGATGTTCTATAAACTTTTCTACGGTGTCTCTATTCTCCGCAGAAACACCAGAATTCATCATCCAATATGCTATTTCCTCCAAAATTTTACGCTTTCTGCTATAATCTAATTTAGGAACATTTTTATAATTTGTACTACTGATTTTTCTACCATTATCCCTAGAATCTAATAACAATTCACAACATTTTTCATATAACTCCATTTTATTTTCAGGTAATTGTCCGTTATTAACATAATTTAATGCACAAATCATAGCACACAATAACGGATTTTTAGCTAACATTTTTAAAGATGGGTTTTCTATAATATTTGATAACAATTCATATTGTATCTTTTCTATTTTTTCGTCATCATCAATAGCATCCTTTTGTAAAACTGCTTTATGCCAATATAAAATAAATTTTTTAATATTTTCTATTCTCATTGGAACAATTTCATAATAAATATTTCCTTCAATATCATCTTTTACTGAATTTCTTGCTGTCATTAAAATTTTTATTTCAGGATATTTTTTTAAAATATCTTCAATAAAGTCATATGTCTTTATTCTCTTATCAATCGCTATTTCATCAAATCCATCAAATAATAAGATTATTCTTCCTCTCTCTAAAAGTTGTACTAACCATCCCTCTGGACATGATTTACCAAATGAATTAGTAATTGCGTCAATAATATTTTGTAAGTTAATAGGCCACTCTATACTTCTTAATCCAATAATAATTGGTACTGCATTTCTTATATTCTTGATTTTCTTGTATTCTCCTTTTGCAGAACAAACTGCTACCCATTGTAAAAAAGTTGTTTTTCCACAACCAGCTTCTCCTTTTATCCAAGCTACATTTCCATTTAAAAATACATCTGATAATGCTATTTCATCTTCATAGTCATCATTAATACAGTTTAACTCTACATAGGCAGCTGATATATCATATCGATTCACCTTACGATTACGAAAATTAGCGCCAATCAATTCAACATTATTATATCTATCCACTATTCGTTCTCTATAAAATTTTTCATATTCTCTAAAAGTTTCATCTACACTTTTTAGAATACTTGTCATCGAATGTATTTCCTCTAAAATTTCTTTCAATTCTTTATGATATTTTTCTTGTCTCTGAACAATAGTATATAATGTTTGTGGTGTGAACTCTGGTAATTTTGAAAAAAATCGAATGCTTGTTTTAATAAAATAATCCATGTATTTCTTATATATTTTATTTTCTTTATCATTCCATTTTTTCCTTATTTCTTCAGATTCAGACAGTATTAATTCTTTAAATTTTTCTGTATCATTTAATCCACAATAAATAATATCTTCTTTTTTACATACTTTTTTAATATCATTCTTCGCTTGTTTTATAAGTTTATTTTGTTTTACGTTCTCTAATTCATTTCCAAAATTTTTTAAGAAATCTTCTGCTATATCATCTATAAATTCTTCTATAGTTCTATCTAATTTTTTTGCTTGCAAAAACGTTAATCCTACTGCTTGGCCAAATTCCAACCACCCAGAAATATTTTCTCCAACTGCTTCATTTCTGGTTCCTCTAGTCCAAGTACCTATACAATTTCTAAATAACATACCTATAATTTCTATAATTAATTTTTCCATTATTTATCTCCAACACATTGAATTTTACAAATCAAAATAATTAACCTAATCAGTGGTTTATCTATTTATCACTAGATTTTATGTCTATACTTAATTACAAATAAATTATATTGTCGATTTCTTATTTTTAGTGTATACTCAATAAAATCTATTTAATATTATTAAATTCAATAATAAAGTATCGCAATACCAAACATATGTTCTTATTTATTATACTCTAATATATCATAAATTTTAAATATAAGCCACCTTTTATACATATTTTCTATGAATTTTTAAATATTTCTGTCCCTAATATGAATTCCCATATTATATATTATATTTTTTATTTTTAATTACCTAATAGTAATCCTGGCATAAACCATTCTCTACAATAAGTTTCAAACATTCCACTATAATTAATAATTATTTTACTTAACCGATTTATACTCATTATTTGTATTTTCTTAATTAAATTAGTATCATCTAAATCTTCTCTTTCATCAAATTCTTTACGTATATATGAACTTATTTCCTGCAACATCCCATCATTTTCTATCATTTTTTCCAATAATATTTTTATATGTTTTAGGCCACTCCACAATTCACTATATTTAAAAACATTATACTGTCTATAATATTCACAAAATTCTTTTGCAAATATAATACGTTCTTCATTATTCATATATTTCATATCTTCTATATCTACTAACATTTCATGAAACATCGCATATATCTTAGTTCTTTTTCCATACCAACTTAATACATTTATAGATTCTTTTGATATTTCATTTTTTATTGGAATATTAATGACTATTGTTTTTTATATCTAAATTTTTCATGTCTTAATATCTTTCTTATATAATCATTTAAACAAATCTGAAAAGCCTTACTATTTTTTAAATCAACAACTACCAAAAGAACTGGCATCGCACTTCCCATTTTCTCAACTAAATTTAATTCTGATACTTCTAACTGAAATTTTATAACTTTTGTCTCTTTCTCTCCTGTATAATTTCCATATGTTGGAGATTCTGTTCCTTTTACTTGTAAAAAAATATGCTCTCCTAATGTAATACATCTATCATTTTCGTAATCAAATAATTCTACATCCAAATCTATTCCATAATCAGGAGTTATTTCTCTACTAACCCAAGTTTCTGGAAGTATTTCATTTTGAATAAATTTAATTGCTTTTTCTCCAGTAATATGTGCTTTTGTTCTAATTTTACCATTGATCATTTTTTGATAACCCCTTAGAAAGTATAAAAATAATATTACATCTGACTATATATTGATATTTCAACAATTTTTCTTAATCTTACATATCAATACAACATCCGCTGGCAGCCACTCAACATCCATCAATTCATCCTTTCCTAACCATCGAGCTGCCTCATGCTCTTTCAAAACCAAATCTCCACGAACTACAGAACACCAATAACACCACATAGATAAATGAAAATCCGGATAATCATACTCTATCGTATCAATCAATTCTCCAACTTCAATCTCTGTATCCAATTCCTCCATAATCTCTCTCTTCAAAGCTTCCTGTGGAGTTTCCCCTTCTTCAATCTTTCCCCCAGGAAATTCCCATCCACCTTTTAGATCACCATATCCTCTCTGTGTCGCAAATATCTTATCTCCGTCTCTTATAACTGCTGCCACTACCTTTATCGTCTTCATATCATTCTTCCTTTTCATTTTCTACTCGTAATCTAATCTATATTACTCTCTAAATACTGCAATAAATCATCTCGAACTGCATGTCTCATTTTTACTCTAAACTTCGCAATATCTCGTTCTTTTCCTTTATTATCTAATTTTTTTGCAGGCTTAACTTCTACAATATCGAACTGTCCCATATAATAAAATGTCGTTTCTGCATCGCTTTTTTTAACCATCAAATGTTTTCTATAAGCTTTCATCACATCTTGCGTATAAGAACTATCAATACCTCTTCCAATCTGAGTATCCCAACAGAATATTTGATTGTCTTCAAACACATCTGCATAATCAGGTTTTCCATCGATATATTCTTTAGCATCGTCTTCTGTTTTTTCTTTATGATATGTAACAAAAATAAAAACATCATCATTAATCTTTTTCATCCCATACATCGTAGAAGATAAATCTTTGCCACAATCCATTAAAAAACAAACATCTCTTCTTGAATATTGTTCATATAATACAAATGGAACTCCTTGATTCTTATTTTGATTATATTTGTCGTTATATCTATGTAAACCAAACGAAATAATATCTTTTAATTCTTTGCGAAACTCTGATTCACTTAATTTACTTACAAAACTATTTAATCGTTGAATCCTCTTATTTTCATTAACTTTTAAAATATCAATTTGTGCATATTTTTGATGTTCTGCTGAATTAATATGAAAATGTCCCTTTAAAATCCTAATAGTATTTTGGATAGCATCCATATCCAAAAGATAGCCAAATTTAGCTGAAACATCTTCCTGAAATTCTTCTATGGAAACTTCATTATGCTCCAACAGCATTTTCAATAATTCCAATTCTTGTGGACGTACCCCGCTTAAAATCGTTTTTGATAAATATTCCAATATCAGAGTTTCACTATCTGAAAGCTTCTCTATTTCTTGTTCCTTCTCCATAGCTTTCAACATTGCATAATAAGTCTTATATTCTCGAATAATAATCATTGGATCGATCTCTTCATTTTCATAAAAGTCAATCAATCTTGGAATTCTACCCAGTCTATTTTTCAAAGAAGTATAGCTTTCTTTGATCAATGCTTTCATGCTTTTTAAATTATCAACTGCATTAAATATTCGTTCTTTAGATATTTCATCAAAATGAATTGTAGATGCTCCCGGAATCAGACTATTTCCACTAACTACATATTTTCTTACATTATCCTTGTTATAACTACGATCCCCAGATAAAGCAATCGGTATCATAAAATTGTTCTTATAATTTCCAATGAAATCAAGTATCACCACATATTCTTTATCTTCTGCCTTTCGCAGTCCTCTCCCTAATTGTTGGATAAATACAATTGGTGATTGAGTTGGTCTTAGCATAATTACTTGATTAATCTCTGGTACATCAACACCTTCACTGAAAATATCTACAGATAAAATGTAATCTAACTCATTGATATCATCATTAACCAAACGTTCAATTGCATCTCTTCGAACTTCTTCTGAATCTGCACCACTTAATGCTAATGTACGCCAACCATGCTCATTAAACTTCTTTGATAATTCATTTGCTTCTTCAATTCTGCTACAAAAAATCAGACCTTTTACTCGATTACCACTGTACCCATAATATTCTGCTTGTTCCATCACATATTTTATACGTTCATCCGAGGTCAAAAATCTAAAATTTTGTAGCTTTTCTTCTTTTGTCAATTTGTTTCCATTGACCATTGTATCATCAATAATTTCTAAATCAGTAATTCCAAAATAATGAAATGGACATAATAAATCTTCTTCCATTGCTTTTTGCAATCGAATCTCGTATGCAATGTTGTGATCAAAGATCTCATAAATATTACGACCTTCTATATGATCATCTCTTTTATCAGGTGTTGCTGTCATTCCCAGTGTAAATTGTGGAGTAAAGTAATCCATAACCTTTTTATAGCTATCTGCTGAGGTATGATGAGCTTCATCATAGATGCAACATTCAAAATGATCTCTTGCAAATCTTTCTAAATTTTCAGTTTTTGACAATGTCTGTACTGTCGCGAAAATAAAATCTGCACCATAATCATGAGATTTACCAGTAACTAATCCCATCGTAACAGACGGCCCAAAAACTTTTTGGTATGATTTTAATGCTTGTTCTGCGATTTGGTTTCTATGTACTAAGAATAAAACCTTCTGATATCCTAGCTCTCGAACAGCAAATGCCGATGCATAAGTCTTTCCAGTTCCTGTACTGGATAATAGCAAAGCCTTTTCTATTCCTTCTGATCTCATCTTCATAAGATTATTAATAAAAGCTAACTGCATCTTATTTGGTTTTAATTTATAACTTTCGAAATCAACAATTTGTTCTTTTGCTGCTTGTCTTTGCTGTTTTTTGATGATTTGATTTTGTAGATATTGCTCTTTATAATCCTCAATGAATTCTTCATAATATTGACTATTTGGTGACATCCATAAGTTTTTGAATTCGTTTAAAATTTCTTGTGCAACTTCTCCTTGTTCTGTAGAAACTATCTTTGTATTCCACTCTCTATTTTTTGTAATTGCACTTGAGGTCATATTAGAACTTCCGATGATAATTCGATATAATTCATCTTCTCGGAATATATATCCTTTTGTATGAAATCCACCAACTTCAGAATTAGTTCGAAACATTTTTAATTCAATATTCTTCAATTTAGCTAATCGATCTAATGCTTTGGGTTGACTAAATGTTAAATAGTCTGTTGTAAGAATTTTCCCTGGAACTCCTTTTTGTTCTAGTTCTTTTAAAATCATAGATAGAGATTCAAATCCACTATCCGTGATAAATGCTACACTGATAAAGAATTCATCACATCGTTTTAATTCTTGTTCCAAAGACACAAGAACTTTCTTTCCTTGTTTATGGTCGTTGTAAACAAATTCTGGCCGATATGCTAAATTCGAATTACTAGATTGGTCAATAAATGCTGTTGCTAAACCAGATATTAATTCTTCAGATTTTGAATTTTCCATAATTCTTCCTCTCTTGTTATATACTCCATATAGATTCAATCATCATACATTAAATTTAAGAAAATAAATTTCTAAACATTGGTCTTTTTATTTCTATAATATAGTATACCAGATCATACATATACTTTCTACTAACAAGTTATCCACAATAGAAACACATACCAATTAGAGGATATGTGCCCATCATATTGATTCAAATCTAAAAATTTTCAAATAATAAAAAGGACACACACCCTCAAAACAAGGATATATGCCCTTCAATACTCACTAAAAAAATATCAAATTAACTCTAACAAAGAATCAATCAATTATTTTAACTGTTTTGCTATCTTTTCTAGCTAAACTCTCTTACTTACAACAATTTATAGTAAAACCAACTTGAATCGTTGAAGTTTTTTTCTTCATTATATTTGAAATCAATTTATAAGCATACCTAAACCGCTTTCGGCCTGGTCAAATATATTATATCTGATATATTCAATTATTCAATCTTTACAAACATTAAACTTCTCATTGAAGATCTTACGATGTCTTTGTATATAACATATTAATGTAAGATGTCTTCAAAGTATCAACCTCCCTCTTATTAAACACTTCTATCTCATCGAACATATCAGATTCTTGAACATGATAGTAAACTTCTAATGTAGTTGATAAATGTTTATGTCCCATAAGACGCTGTACTATTTTAACATCAATTCCTGCTTTAATCAAGTATGTGCAGAAAGTATGTCGTAACATATGAGGATATGAGTGTGGAAAATACATTGGAATCCTTTGTTCAATCGTTGATAACAATTTCTCTTCCTTATTATAAGACTTTTCAAAATTGTTTAGTATTTTTTCAAATTGATATCTGGTTACTGGTGTTCCCAATTTAGTTGTGAATACTAAATCTCCAAATTCCTCTTCATTGCCTTTCCAATATCCATTGATCTTCTGCCTTTTCAAAAAATCCTTACTGATTTCATACCATTTTTCTAAAATAACACCAACATCTTTCACAAAGGGAATTATCCTCACGGAATTCTCTGTTTTAGTTGATGACAAAAACAATCTCTTTTTTCCATCAGCATAAAAATTTACTAATGCTCTGCGAATATAAATTATTTTTTTCTCAAAATCTATGTCCTTCCATTGTAATCCTCCGACTTCGCCAACTCGCATTCCTGTATATAATGCTACATATAGCATCGCATAATACCAATGATTATTTTCATAAAAATACTGCAATAGTATTTCTTGATCGCTTTTAGATAAGTACTGATAAGAAAATTCTTTATCTTTCCTCTTTTGAATACATCGTTTTTCATTAATCTTTTTATCTTTAAATGGATTAAATTTTATAAGGTTATAATCAATTGCTTTTTCAAAACAATCATTCATATATCCTAGGCAAGTATTCATAGAATTTACAGCATGTGTAGGATTTTTTGTCCAAGCTTCTAAAAAATCGATAACATCCAATTCAGTGATCAGCTTTAATCTTGAATCACCAAAATGTTCTGCCATTATATTTTTATATTTTGATAGGACTCCTACTGCACTCTGTTCTGCAAGCCGCGGTGCTTTATATTTTTCATACCACCACATGAACCATTCATTTAAAGTTGCATTCTTAAAAATAACTCCTGGACCTTCTTTTATGATTTTTATTCTTTTATTGACCCTGCGTTTCAGTTGTTCCAGATTCATATCAGAATCATAAATCTCTTCACCTGCAACTCCCTTTTTTGCATAATACAGTCCGTTAGCTTTTTGATAATATCCTTTACCTAAATCTTCTCCATTTATGCTTTTTCCCATTAGAGATCCTCCTTTAGCGAATCATCTTATGGTTCTAACTTAATCAATATACCATATTTATGATTCCTGTTCTACTTCTTTAATGTTTTTTTAGATAGCCACTTATCTAATAGTCTTTTGTTTATATACCATCTATTTCCTATCTTTAAAGAAAACGTGCAATCTTTTGATTTTATCAATTCTCTGGCTTTTGTTTGACCAATTCCAAGATATACGCAAAATTCTTTTAGTGTAAGCAATGGTTTATCTTCCAATTCAAGATACACATTTTTTTCTTTCCGCTCTGCAATCATAGTTGCACCTCCAGTCATTCATAGATATTTTTGAACAGCAAAAAAACATTCCTTATTTATCGTATACAATCAATTTTAAATAAGAAATGTTTTTTCAACGATTCAAGTTGATTAAATTTTTATTGCCCGTATTAGGCCGATAGCACAGCCATTTTAATATAAGGAAGAAAACAATTTTTTATTTGCTTTCCTATATTAAAATTTTTTCGGTTACACAAACCAAGAGTATCAATTATATTCTGTTCAACTCCTTCATATATCCTACATGTATCATCAACTTTCTAAAAACACCATGCGGTTATATCTGCCGATTCTGATCGGGAGCGACACCTGTACGCAACAGCCATGCCGAAGTTTCATTCATATGTAATTCATGCAACTATTCTATTATCAATGTCCCATTTGTCCTAAAAAGTGTACTTTTAGAAATTTTGCAAAATATTGTCTTTTTTGTAAAAATACATTGATTTTTTGCACTTTCTAGTGTATTATATTAATAAATAAATTTGTCCTGAAAAGTACAGTTTTTGGGATTTTTGTACTTTCATAATAATATTTCCGAGAGCCAAAACAGAAACGTTTTGGCTCTCTTTCATTTACTTTGATTCCCTGGGAACATAAGTTGTTTCAACAAGCTTCTTTTATCTTTCTTGCTTTCGCATAAAATGTTGATCTTGGCATATTACATAATTCGGCTGCTTTTCTTATCGTAACCTTTTTCTTTATCCATAACTGTACCATCGGATAAAAATTGTCCGGAACTTCTCGCTCTGGTCGGCCAAATGCTACTCCACGTTCTAGGGCTGCATCAATTCCTTGTCGCTGTCTTTCTTTAATTTTAATTCGTTCAGTTTCTGCAACGTAGCTTAGAATCTGTAATACTAAATCTGCTATAAATGTTCCCATCAAATCTTTATCTTTATTTCGTGTATCTAATAATGGCATATCCAATACAACAATTGCCGCTCTTATTTCTTTCGTGATGATTCTCCATTGTTCTAAAATTTCCTCATAATTTCTTCCCAGACGATCAATTTCTGGAATATACAAAACGGATTCTGAATCCAAAATTGCTATTAGCTTTTTATATTCTTTTCTTTCAAAATTCTTACCTGACATCTTATCAATATAAATTCTTTCATCTGGTATTCCTCTTTCCTTTATCATTTTAATTTGTCTAGCTACGTTCTGTGTTTTGCTTGATACTCTTATGTATCCATATTCTTTTGTGTTGTTATTCATTTATACCTCCAAAATTAGATTAACAATTAATTAGTTACTTTTTCTATTTTAGAGG